>Ga0265780_10008278_pt1 | contig 12645 bp, 11 predicted proteins | sample P1T30metagenome_FD_192432 | JGI IMG/M metagenome (GOLD analysis project Ga0265780, IMG submission 192432) | Plant litter microbial communities from East Loma Ridge, Irvine, California - P1 T30 | ecosystem: Environmental > Terrestrial > Plant litter > Unclassified | place: USA: California...
TTTTGATCGACGCACTATAATCATGCTCTGCCTCGGCAATGACGAGACAGTAAGTAGCAACGTAGTTCAGTGGTGGCTGTAGCTCAGTTGGTAGAGTCCAGGATTGTGATTCCTGTTGTCGTGGGTTCGAGCCCCATCAGCCACCCCAAAAAATTCGCATCAAGATCAAAGGGTTACATGCTTCTAGCGTGTGGCCCTTTTGTCTTTTTGGAAGATGATTTCGCTTAGGTGCAACGCTGACCATGAGAAAAATCGGCGGCTTATACTTTGAAACCTATCATCACTACTTATCCGCACAAGATACAACGGTATCGAACTCGCAATGGGAACTGCATTCTTCGCAGGTTTCGCGAATGCAAAAGGTAGCGAAATTCCGGTTGTAATTTAAAAGTACCCCCGGGATGATGACAAGCGGTGGCTGGGAATCGAGTCGATCCGAGCAGCGAATGCGTCCTCGTCAGCTCATGGCACGCCCCGAGGTACCACTTGATTACTGGCATCGTCTCGTTCGTTGTGCTGAACGGTAAGCACAGCCTCCGAAAAAACGGGAGCGCCCGGTTCCGGCTTCTTCTTTTTTGCCCAGGTTCTATTCAAATAGTTCCTAGCAGGCGCCTCAATTAGATAATACGACAATATGCCCGCGAGCAATGCCAAAAGAAACGCGACCGAAGTCGAAATCACTCCTTTAATCTTCAACGCATAAAACGGCTGCTGCCATAAGTACAGCGAATATGACCATAACCCCACCTTGCGCAGCGCGGGAAATGCAAGCGCACGAAGCATCCACCCAGGTGCTTTATGAAGAATGTTTATAGTCAGCGCCAGCGAGACAAGACCGACAAGCATAGTCACCGCGGGCGGCGCACTCGAACTATAGGTGACAATCGCAATAATCGGCAACGTATAGAAAACAAATGGTGGGATCGATCTTTCAATTCCGTTTCGCAGGCATAGAAGCAGAAATCCGGAGAAAAAGATGCCGAACGCGGCAACTTCCGTGTGAATCAACTTTTCGCGGTACAGAGCTGGCCCGGGGAAATTTATTGTGTACACCGCGGCCATGATGATGCAGCAGAGAGACAGGACTCCCAGTGCAATCCGCTGCCTTTCGATCTTATTCCGAAAAAAAATGACAAGCGCCGAGAGCAGTATATAGCTGTGCTCCTCGACCGACAGGGACCAGATATGATCGAACGGGAGCGCATTTCCAAATCCAACAGGATAATAATTCCTGATGAGCGCCGTAGCACCTAATGCTGACCTCCAAGACACAGGAAGTCCCATAAGCAAATAGAAGATGATTGTTATCGCGATAAAGGCATACAGAGCCGGAAAGATTCTCGAAATGCGCCGCTTATAGAATGTCGGAAGCGGGGTTTTGTGCAAGAAAAGCTGCTTTGCCATAAGGAACCCTGACAAAACAAAGAAGAAATGCACCCCGACAGTTCCAGAAAACTTGAGTCCCCAGTATGGAAAGAAATGTCCGACCAAGAGTAGTAAGATAGCGATACCCCGCCATCCGTCCAGGTAGTCGAATTGCTGACCACTCGCCAGATGACTAATACTTGATGTATTTGTATTGTGCACAGTTGCCCCTTTTGCGAGTCAGATGGTCTGCTCAACCCCCGAATATGTTTGTCCGCGCCAAGGAAAGCTGGAGATAGACGCGCTCCTGTCAGAAGCACGCCAGTCCCCTGTGACATCACGATCTCAGCATTGGGGAGGAGTGTACAGACGTGATTTCTTTTTAACAAGTTAATCTGTCGCGAAGAAGAGCGAGCGCCACATTCAACAATACGTCCAACAGGATCTGCACAGCCATCACCACGCAGTAAAAAAGCCACCTGTCGCGGTACCGGGTTAAGTTAAGTGATGTAGGGTGGGGTGGCTTTACCGTCCACGCGTTCAGACTCCAGTGGCCCTAAGGCATAGCAGATGTTGTTTGAACGCGTGGGCGGCGAGCCGCCCATGCCGCGGGGGCGCTAACTTCACGGCATCACACCCGTCGCGATGGCTTTTTTATTGTCGAGCGACTTGGAAAGCGTCCTTCAGGTGTGTTCAGCGATGTTTCGATGACGCAATCACCTATAATTGCGTGCATAAGCGGCAACATGCCGCGCCTTGCCCATCCACGCCGGAGCCTCTGCGTTAGCGCACCCGCACCAATCACGACAGCGTTCAATGACATCTCTTCCCCGCGCCATCTTCTATATTCCGGACCAGGCACAGGTCAGCAAGCTCGAGGCGGCAGACATGGACCGCGACTGGCAGCAATTTTCCACCGGCGTGCAGGTGTGGATCGGTCAGACTTACCTGCGCCTGCGCGCCGCAGGCTACCCCGTGACCTTGCAGAGCACCCCACCGGATGAAGGGGTCGTGGTCGTGCATGCAGACCATGCCGCAACGCTGTTTGCGCGGCGCAGCCTGCTATCGAAACTGACGGTCGTGGTGACGCGCGCCGATCGCCCCGCCCACCCGTATGCCGATGTCGAGATCGTCCAAAATATGCATACCGCAACCGGTGGCGCGCTGCATGTCCAGCATTGGCCGCAGCCGGGGCTGATTGCGCGCGACGAGGCACGCGGCAGCACCATGCGCAATATCGCTTTCAAGGGCAATGCGCGCGAGATGGCCGACGAATTCCAGGGCGCCGAGTGGCTGGCGGCGCTGGAAGCGGAAGGCATGGTGTGGCGGCCCGACGCCGCCCTGTGGGGCGAACCTGCACCGACGCAGCAGGCCAACTGGAACGATTACCGGGAGATCGACGCCATCATCGCGCTGCGCCAGAATACCTCGCACCAGCACGTGCGCAAGCCGGCCAGCAAACTGGTGAATGCGTGGCTGGCCGGCGTCCCGGCGATCCTGGGGCCGGAAGTCGCCTATACGGAACTGGGACGGCCGGGCGTCGATTACCTGCAAGTATCAACGCCAGCCGAGGCCTTGCAGGCCCTGCGCTACCTGAAGCAATCCCCGGCAGCCTACCAGGACATCGTGCTCCAGGGGCGGCAACGTGCGGCGCAGGTCGGGGCTGAAGCGGTCACCCGCCGCTGGGCCGAACTCCTGTTCGACGACATTCCGCGTCTGCATGCCGGCAAGTCCGCCCTGCTGCGTCACCTGCCCAGGTCCCTGCGCTCGCGCGCGCGCACCATCTTGCCCCTCGGCCGCTAGCCGGGCAAACCGCGGCGTACGGCCATCCTGTTTTTTTGGAGTAGTACCATGCAAGTAGTTGGACAATCCCTCACCCGTACGGACGTCGAAGCGCTGCTGGACCGGGCGCCGCTGGCCTTCCAGGAGTGCGACTTCGATCACGCCGACCTGTCGCGCCTCGATCTACGCAACTGTTCGTTTGCCAGCTGCAGCATCGTCGAAACCTCGTTCTACGCCGCCAAGCTGTCCCAGTCGACCTGGCTGCGCTGCCGCGGCCGCCAAGCCGATTTCGAAGCGGCCGACCTGACTGATGCCGTGTTCCAGAGCTGCGACTTGAACAACAGCAGCTGGCGCCGCGCGCACCTGGCCGCGCTCACCATCAAGGGCTCCAAGCTGACCGGCGCGAATTTCGAGGAAGCGGCCCACCTGGGCCTGACGTTCGAGGATTGCCTGCTGGTCGGCGCCGACCTGCGCCGCATGTCTTTCCGTAAGGCGAAACTGGTGCAGCTCGACTTTGGCGACGCCGACCTGGCCGCCTGCGACTTCCGCGACGCCGTGTTTGAGGGCGGCAGCCTGCGCGGCGCCAACCTGAAACAGGCGCGCTTCGACAACGCCGACCTGCGTGAAGCCGACCTGGGCGGCATCACCCTGGCGGACGCGAAGCTGTTCCAGGGCGCCTGGATCACGCCGCGCCAGGCCGCCGAGCTGGTCAGCGAACTGGGTCTGCGTGTCGCATGACGAACCGGTCACATTGAAATTTCTTCAGGAAACAGATGTAAAACCCGATAATCCTGTAACCGGCGTCCGCCCGGTATGCGACAATCGGAGAGTTTTCTGAAAGAAATTAAAGTCATCCTTTCCCTCCGCGCCGCTGGGCGCCGGGCCAGCAACTTCCTCGATCCATGCCCGACCACAGCACTGCTCCCGCCATCTCCCGCCTGACCGCCGAAAAGCGTCCCGCCGTGCGCAATGCCGTGGTGTTCGTGATGGCCCTGTGCCTGCTGCTGCTGGTCATCCAGATCTCGGACAGCTGGCGCGCGCGCCAGGAACGGCTGGCCGAGGTCGCGGTGGCCACCGAAAACATGTCGCATGCGCTGGCGGCCCAGGCCGAGAGCGCGGTGCGGGTGGTCGATACGGTGCTGGCCGGGGTGGTCGAGCGGGTCGAGACCGAGGGCGCGGAAGGCGCCGCCCATCCGCGCCTGCACCAGCACCTGAAGAATATGGTGGCCGCGGTCGAGGAGCTGCACGGCCTGTTCGTGTTCGGCGCCGATGGCCGCTGGATCGTGACCACCCAGGACCGCACGCCGCTGTACAACAATGCCGACCGCGAATACTTCAAGTACCACCGCGACCATGCCGACCGCGCGGTCCATATCGGCAAGCCGGTGCGCAGCCGTTCGACCGGCGACTGGATCCTGCCGGTGTCGCGCCGCCTCAACCATCCTGACGGCAGCTTTGCCGGCGTGGCGCTGGGCACGATCCGGATCGAATACTTTTCGACCCTGTATGAAAGCTTCGACGTCGGCCGGGCCGGCGTGATCATGCTGACCCACGACGACGGCACCATGGTCTATCGCCTGCCGCACAGCGAAGCGCTGATCGGCACCGATGTCAGCAGCGGCCCGGTGCACCAGATGTACGTCCACACAGGCCCCGTGGGCACTGCCATGCTGCGCTCGAAGATCGACGGCATCGAGCGGATGTACAGCTACCGCCACCTGGCCAGCTATCCGCTGATCGTCGCCACCGCGCAGTCGAAGCAAGAGATCCTGGAAAAATGGCTGCAGTCGATGCTGACCCAGGCCGCGATTACCTTTGCCGCCATCCTGCTGCTGCTGTACTTCGGCTGGCGCCTGGTGCGCCAGATCATGATTCGCGACCACCTGGAGCAGGAACTGCTGCAGGCGCGCGCATTGCTGGAAGCGCATAACCGCGAACTGGCCGTGCTGGCCGATCACGACAGCCTGACCGGCATCGCCAACCGGCGCCGCTTCGAAGAGGTGCTGGCCCTGGAATTCGCGCGCGCGGCAAGAAGCGGCGCGCCGCTGTCGCTGCTGATGTTCGACGTCGATTATTTCAAGCGCTATAACGACACCTACGGCCATGTGGCCGGCGACGCCTGCCTGCGCCAGGTGGCTGCGGCGCTCAGGGACAGCCTGGTGCGGCCGGCCGACCTGGCCGCGCGCTATGGTGGAGAGGAATTCGTGGCCTTGTTGCCGGACACCGATCCGGCCGGGGCCAGGCTGGTGGCCGAGCGCGTGCGCCAGGCGATCATGGCGCTCGGGATACCGCATGCGGGCAATGGCGCCGGCATCGTGACCATCAGCGCCGGCGTGTACACCTCCAGCACCGGTCGCGAGGCCCTGGAATCGGCCACCGCACTGGTGGAGCGGGCCGACGCCCTGCTCTATCAGGCCAAGCAATCGGGCCGCAACCAGGTGTGCGGCGGCAATTTCACCGCAGCCTGATCTGAATGGCGTCGCACTCATGGTGCCGTGGGGTGGGCGGCGAGCCGCCCGCCCCACGGTGCCGTCTACCTTACGCTATGACATCCTGATCCGGCCCATGCTTAATAGCGGTTCGGGTTATTAGGACGCTGGTCGTGGCGGTTTGGGACGCCATCGCGGTCATTGTCGCGGCCATGGTCACGATCGCGGTGGGCCGCTACCTGGCGGCTCTGCTGCCAGCCGCCGCGCTCCAGATGCCAGCCGTTACGGTCCTGGCGCCACTGCGCGCGCTGGTAAGCGTAACCCGGACGCACCTTCTCCCAATGGCCGGCAACCCAGTCGTGGCGGCGGCCATTCCAATCCCAGTAGCCAGGCGTCCATTCATAACCGCGACGCGCGGCCGGCACGGCTTCGCGGCGTGGCGCCGGTGGCGCCTTCTTGATGACGATGATGTCGGCACGCGGATGAGCGGCCTGGGCCTGCACTGGTGCAAATGCTGCGGTGCCGATGAGGATGGCGGCTGCGGTAGCGAGGATGGTTTTCATGGTGCTCTCCGTGTCGTTTGGTGTGAGACCACTATAGCCAAGCGGCACCCTGAAAAGATGAATTGAAGGAAGTCTTTACAGTGGATACATGCCGCAACAAATTTGTAACAGCGGGAAAGGTTTGCCTGCGAACGAGGCGATGCGACGGAAGGGGTAAAGCGAGGGTACTAAAAACACAGCCGGCTACGGGAGCCGGCTGTGTAAAGGGGAAGTGATCAGTCCAGCTTGAAGGCGTAGTCGACCTTGGTCCAGGTCTGCGCTGGCGCGCCGTCCTTGGTGCCCGGCTTGAACTTGCACGAGGTCAGGCCCTTGACCAGGGCGCGGTCCAGGTTCTTCGAGCCGCTCGACTTGTCGATCTTCGATTCTGCGACGGTGCCGTCGGCATTGACCAGGAACGAAGCCGAGGTGGTGCCCTGCTCTTCGTTCATCAGCGAGGCCTTTGGATATTCGATCGAGCATTTCTTCGGATCGAACGAGGCTGGCGTTTCAGCGGCAAAGCTGGCAGCGGCGGCGCCGGTCAGGGTCAGTGCAAGGAACAGCTTGGTCGACAGATTTTTCATGATTTCCCCAAATAAGGTTTTTAAATTAAATGTAGAGAGCGTGCTGCACGCCGCACAACTGGCCGGCGTTGGATTGCTTAAAATTCTTCCCACTCGTCGTTGCCGGCGGTGGCTGCTGCTTTTTTCGGCTTGGGCGCGACTTCCGCCTCATCCGACTTTGGATTCGGTTTCGACTTCGACTTTGGCGCGGCGCCGGCTGGCTTGCGGGCCGGCGGTGCCGGACGCTTCACTGGCGGACGCACTGCCACTGCGGTGCTGGTCACGACCGGGGCAACCTGCGCTTCGAATTGCGGCTGTTCGCCTTCTTCGAGCTTGAAGATGCTGACCACGCGGCCCAATTCGGCGGCCTGATCCTGCAGGCTCTGGGCGGCGGCGGCGGCTTCTTCGACCAGCGCAGCGTTCTGCTGGGTCATGCCGTCCATCTCGATGATCGAGGTATTGACCTGGGCGATGCCGGCACTTTGTTCGGCACTGGCGTTGGCGATCTCGCTCATGATGTCGGTCACGCGCTTGACGCTCGAGACCACTTCGTCCATGGTCACGCCGGCCTGGCCGACCAGCTTGCTGCCGCGCTCGACCTTGTCCAGCGAATCGCCGATCAGGGTCTTGATTTCTTTTGCTGCTGCAGCCGAGCGCTGGGCCAGGTTGCGCACTTCCGAAGCGACGACTGCGAAGCCGCGGCCCTGTTCGCCGGCACGGGCCGCTTCGACGGCGGCGTTCAGCGCCAGGATATTGGTCTGGAAAGCGATACCATCGATGACGCCGATGATGTCAGCGATCTTGCTGGCCGAGCTATTGATCTCGCCCATGGTGCCAACGACCTGCGATACCACTTCACCGCCCTTGAGGGCAACGTTCGATGCAGTCGCGGCCAGCGCATTGGCTTCACGGGCATTGTCGGCGTTCTGCTTGACGGTCGAGGTGAGCTGTTCCATCGCCGACGCGGTCTTTTCCAGCGAGCTGGCCTGCAGTTCGGTACGCGAGGACAGGTCGATATTGCCGGCGGCGATTTCACGCGAGGCGGTGCCAATAGTTTCGGTACCACGGCGCACTTGCTCGACGATGCCGACCAGGCTGTTGCGCATTTCTTTCATCTCGACCAGCAGGCTGCCGCGGTCGGTTTCTTTGGTGTCGATCGCCACCGACAGGTCGCCGTGGGCGATGCTGCCAGCGATTTTCGCGGTGTAGCCAGGCTCGCCGCCAAGCTGCTTGAGCAGGCTGCGGGTAATCACGACAGCAGCGGCCACGCCCATCACGACAGCAATTGCCAGCAGGCCGAGCATGAAGTTACGGGCATTGGCGAATGCCGCTTCGGCGTCAGCCTTGGTCTGGGCATTCTGTTTTTCTTCCTGGGTAGCCAGCGCGTTGAGCGCGTCGGTCCACTTGCGCTGCACCGGACGCACTTCGCGGATCATCACGCGGGTGGCGTCCATGGCGTTCGCGGCCAGGTACAGTTCGGTAGCACGGGCGATGGCTGGCATCGCGGCGGCTTCGTGTTCCTTGATCTGGGCCAGCAGCGCTTTTTCCTTGTCGTTGCCGTTGGCAGCGAACAGGCTGGCGAGCTTGGCTTGGGTGTCGTTGTAGACGACGGTCTGTTCCTTGAACTTGTTGATCTCCGGTTCCATGTCGGCCGGGTCGGTCATCAGGGTCAGGACGCGCAGCGACTGCAGGCGGTCGCTCACGTTGTTGCGCATTTCGATCACCAGGCTGGTCGACACATTGCTGACACTGACGACGTGGTCGAGACGATCCTGGATCTGCGACATGCGCAGGATACCCACCACCGCGACTGCGACCAGCAGTACCAGGACCAGTGCGAAACCGAGGGCCAGTCGAGTACCGACCTTCATGTTGTTCAAATTCATTCGTGTTTTCCCTGTAACTTATTGATCGAAACTCGTTCGGAAGCGAAGGCGCCACATGGCGTACCAGCTTGGTCGATATTTCCGCTCGAATTCACCTGTTTCCAACAGGATAAATCAAGATTTCATCGTCCAACCAGAAAATCTCTTGCCGCTTCGAATTGTTTCTGCACAACAACAACGTTGACACAGTGCAAGACCAGCTCAGGAGTGCATTATCTGACGGGTATTTCCACACAGCAAGCAATTTTGAAACTAGCGTGGCCTCTTTGATAACTGACTGTATCGATTTGTAGACAGGCGAAAAAAATGGCGTGCCTCGGCACGCCATTCATTGGGAAAAAGATATTTACGCAGCTACCGGCATCCTCGCAGCAGCCTCGAGCAACAGACGCGCGTCGCCCGATGCCAGCTTTTTCGAGTCGGACAAGGTTTGGCGGAAAGCACGTGCTCCAGGCAAGCCCTGCATCAGCCCCAGCATGTGGCGCGTGATGCTGTTCAGCTTCAGGCCCAGTGAGCCATAGCGGCGCAGTTGCTCCTCGATATACGGGATCATCGCCTCCAGCACCTCGCCGCGCGAGCGCGGCTGGGCGGCGGCGCCGTAGAAGCGGTGGTCCCAATCGGCCATGGTCCAGGGGTTATGGTAGGCCTCGCGGCCCAGCATCACGCCATCCACATGCTGCAGGTGCAGCGCGATCTCGTCGTCGCTCTTGATGCCGCCGTTGATCAGGATCTCCAGGTTCGGAAACTCCCGCTTGAGCTGGTAGGCCACTCCGTAGCGCAGCGGCGGGATCTCGCGGTTTTCCTTGGGCGACAAGCCCTTGAGCACGGCGTTGCGCGCGTGCACGATGAACGTCTGGCAGCCGGCATCGGCGACCGTGCCGACGAAATCGCGCACGAAGCCATATTCTTCCTGATGGTCGAGGCCAATGCGGTGCTTGACCGTGACGTCGATCGAGACGGCGTCGCGCATTGCCTTGACGCAGTCGGCCACCAGTTGCGGCTCGTTCATCAGGCAGGCGCCGAAGGAGCCCTTCTGTACCCGTTCGGACGGGCAGCCGCAGTTCAGGTTGATTTCGTCGTAGCCCCACTGCTCGCCCAGTTTTGCGCTCTTGGCCAGGTCGGTCGGGTCGCTGCCGCCCAGTTGCAAGGCGATCGGGTGCTCGATATCGTCGAAGCGCAGGTGGCGCTCGGCGTCGCCGTAGACCAGGGCGCCGGTGTTGACCATCTCGGTATATAGCCAGGTGTGGCGGGTGATCTGGCGGTGGAACACGCGGCAGTGGCGGTCGGTCCAGTCCATCATGGGGGCAACCGACAGGCGGCGCGATGGCTGAACGGGGGCTGGAACGGTGCCTGGAATGGTCGAGGTGGTGCTCATGCTGAAAGGTCTGGCCGCCGAGGACAACGGCGACGAATACTGTCGGGAACCCGCCATGATAAGCCAAAGCTGACCGGACCGCACTGCTGGCACCCGCAGATGTCGCCATCTATCACACCACAAGGCCATTGGGTATCGCTGATCCGTGATGGCAATGTCGCCGGGCCAGCAATACCGCTCTCAGAAATACTTAAGCCACTTGATATCTCGCCGGCGCGCTTTCAGGCGCGAGTACCACGCCGTCGGCACGTACAGGACAGGCAGCAGCGCCGCGTACCAGAGCCAGATCCAGTTGAAATCATCCAGTCCGAAGCTGACGCCGTGGGTCGGCCCCCAGATCATGCAAGCAAGGTGGTACAGCGCCCTGAGGACGTACATGTGCATGATGTAGAAGAACATCGGTGCGCCCCCGAACACTGCCAGTGCTGTCAACCACGGGTGGCCTTCCCAGCGTTCGAACCAGGCCAGCAGAATCACGCCGAACCCGAGCGTCTGCAGCAGGAACAGCAGCGAGGGTGGATACTTGGTCAGCGCAATGAAGCCCATCGCCGTCTGCCATGCGGTGTCGCCCGCCACCCAGGGCCGATCGCCGTAAACGTTCAGCGCGCGCAGCACGACGAAGCCGGCCAGCATTCCGAGTCCCAGCGCCAACAGGCGGCGGGTACGGTGCGCTGCGTCCTTGCCGGGTTTAAACCAGCTGCCGAGCAGGTAGCCCAGTACGATCACGCCGATCCAAGGCAGGACCGGATAGGATGTCCGGGCCACCGCGCCGAACGGCAGCGGGATCAGGTCGCGCTGGTGCAGCAGCGCCCACAAGGTGAAACCGGGCTCGCCTGGCAGCAGGCGGATGCCGTCGAGCAGGTTATGGCCGCCAACGATCAGCAGGCCAAGCGCCAGCAACAGCTTCTTCGGAAGATAAATCAGGCCAGCCAAGGCGATCATGCACACGCCGATGGCCCAGATAACCTGCAGCCAGAAGGTCATCGGCAACTTGACCGTCCAGGCCAATGTTATCAAGGCTACATCGATCACCATCAGTAACAGCCCGCGTTTGAACAGGTAGCTGGCGGTTTCCACCCTGGTATGGTTCAGGCCATACAAATAGGCGCCGAGGCCCGTCAGGCCGACAAAGATCGGCGCGCACAGGTTGGTGACAATACGCAGGAAGAACAGCACCGGGTCGACCGTCGCCGGATCGACCGGATCAGGCACGCTCAGATGCAGATACCAGTTTTCGCGAATATGGTCGATCAGCATGATGACCATCACAAAACCGCGCAGTGCATCCAGACTTTGCAAGCGGCGGCGGTTGACTGCGGCCTGGGCCAGTGATCCGGCAGGCGCCGGCCGATCGGCCCCGTGTGAAATAGCTTGTTGCATGCGACTCCCTTGCTGCCAGGAGTCCATGGATGCTTATCCAAGGGGTCCAACTGGCGTACGGATTATTACGCCAGTTGGCGACTCGGCGATAATGATAACCCATTCTCATGAATGGATGCATGCCGTCGCCGGAGAAGTCGTCAGACGATTCGCTTCAGTACATGCGCGAATACTGTTCTCTCGATATTGTCGACGCCATTCCGGTGGAAATGCTGGATATGTGGGCCGTGTTCATGATGCCTGGTGCGCGCCTCGGTCGATGCCCATTCCTCGACAAACACGAACTGTCCAGGCGTCTCCTGATCCTCGAACAAGTCATAACGAAGATTGCCGTCCTCTTTGCGCGACGGCGCGACCAGGCTTGCCAGATCGCGGCGCAAATCGTCCTCCTTGCCGGCCCTGGCGACCAGCCCGACCACAATCGATAGTGCATTCATGCGTGTTTCCTCATGGCGATTGACGGCAGCCGCCAGCGCGACTGCCTGTTCCCGTTGTTTACTTGGCGTGCTGCAGCGCCTTTTCGACATTGAAACCGTCCGCATTCTCGAACACACCCATGAAACCGGGCACCGTCGCCTCACGCGCCCAGTCGCGCTGGAGCTCGCAGTACAGCTGCACGCGGCTGATGAGTTTGCCGCCAGCCTGTTCGATGCGGCGCAGCGCCGCCTCGTGCGCGGCCAGCGAGGTGCCACCGACCGCGTCGACCGGCACATAGACTTCATACCCTTCCTGAATGGCGTCGAGTGCGGGGAAGGCCAGGCAGGCTTCGGTCCAGAGCGCCGTCATGATGAGCTTTTTGCGCCCGACTGCCTTGACCGCTTCCTTGAATTCGATGTCTTCCCAGCTATTGATCGAGGTGCGGTCGTAGGTCGGCAGATGACCGAGCACCTCCTGCAATTCGGCGATGGGCGGCTTGTTGCGGCCGGTCGCCACGTTGACGGTCGAATGGATGATCGGAAGCTTGTAATTCAATGCCGCTTTCGCGGTGCTGACGATGTTGAACACCAGCTCGTCGCGCGGCATCGAGCGGATGGAAGACACCTGGATCGGCTGGTAGTCAATGATGATCAAGGCTGCATTGTCGGGCGTGAGCAGCTGGTCGGTGTGGGAATTGCGGATCTTTTCGCTTGCCATGATGTTCTCCTTGATTGTGAAAAAATGGTTCCAGCTTATGGGTGCCTGGAGCCATGCTGTCTGGGAAAAACATCATATAACCGCCATTAAGTAACCAGTAGTCAGCGTAAAATGCTATCAGTGTTCTATATGAGGAACAATGATGGAAGATTTGAATGACCTGTACTATTTCGTGAAGGTGGTCGACCACGG
>Ga0265780_10008279_pt1 | contig 12644 bp, 11 predicted proteins | sample P1T30metagenome_FD_192432 | JGI IMG/M metagenome (GOLD analysis project Ga0265780, IMG submission 192432) | Plant litter microbial communities from East Loma Ridge, Irvine, California - P1 T30 | ecosystem: Environmental > Terrestrial > Plant litter > Unclassified | place: USA: California...
CTATCTGGTTGAAACCGACTGTTACAAAATCGGCAAATTGCATCTCTACCACTGCCTTATATCCGTTTATTGATAAACCCAAACCTGCACCAACAATGGCCGATTCGCAAATTGGCGTATTTCGAACCCTACCTTTGCCATATTTAGCAGTAAAACCATCAGTAATTTTGAAAGCACCACCATAATCCGCAATATCCTGTCCCATTAAAACCAGATTTGGATATCTCTGCATTGCTAAATCTAACGCATCTGTTATCGCGTCTAAATATCTTTTGTCTGTTGACAACTCACCTGGCTCAGTTACTTTTTGCACATGCGGGAAATACATATCTGCCATTTCGTGATTGGCATCTGCTTCAGGCTCTGGCTCATTAAATGCCTCTTCAACTTCTAATTCAATCTCTTTCTTAACCTTAATTTTGATATCAACAACCTCATTAGCATTCAAAATGCCTTGTTCCATCAGATAAGCCTCGTAATTGCGTAATGGATCTTTCTTCTCCCACTCATCAAATAGCTCTTGTGGTACATACTTCGTACCCGATGCCTCCTCATGCCCCCGCATTCTGAAGGTTAAACATTCCAACAATACAGGTCGTGGGTTTAATCGAATATCTGTTGCAATACGGTTAATTGTATCATACACCTCCAGTATATTATTTCCATCAATCTGAATACCCTCAATACCGTAGCCAATGGCCTTATCAACCAAATCTTTACACTTAAATTGTTCGGATTTTGGAGTTGATAACCCATAACCATTGTTTTCAATGAGAAAAATTACAGGTAGATTCCAAACTGCCGCAACATTAACTGCCTCATGGAAATCGCCCTCGCTGGTAGCGCCTTCGCCAGTGTAAACCAGCGTTGCCTTTTGTTTGTTTGCCAACACATCTGCCAGAGCAATACCATCTGCCAGCGCCATCTGTGGCCCAAGATGGGAAATCATCCCAATAATTTTATAGTCTTGTGTACCGAAATGGAAGGAGCGATCGCGGCCTTTGGTAAAACCAGAAATCTTGCCTTGCCACTGCGCCATCAATTTTTTCAAGGGAATACCTCTTGATGTGAAAACACCCAGATTTCGGTGCATAGGAAGAATATATTCATCTTTTTGCATGGCCATGGTACTACCAACAGCAATCGCTTCCTGACCAATGCCTGAAAACCATTTACCAATTCTGCCTTGTCGCAGTAGTTTAAGCATTTTATCTTCAACCATTCGAGGATAAAGCAATCTAGTATATAAATCCAATAAAAACTTGTTGTCTTTATCGCCCCGGTTAAAATGCATATTTGGTCAGTCGTTTGTTTAGTACTCTTTGTTCTTCTTCATCTCTTCAAATTGCTTTGCAAAAGATTTTTCGGCCACTTTCGGCATTTCACGGTATTTACCCCAACTCTTTTTGAAGAAAGTTTTAAGCATAAAGTTTTTAAAGTTTCCACCAAAAAAATCCATCCACTTGCGTTTCTGCATCATTCGGTTAAACATACTCCAACCTACTTCTTCAACTTTTCCGTTTTCATTTGATGCGGCCGCATCTCTTCGGTTAAGCAATAACATTTTATGAATGTCGATTTTTACAGGACAAACTTCAGAGCATTTACCACACAAACTTGATGCATAGCTTAAATGTTTAAACTCTTCCATACCCTTTAAATGCGGTGTAATTACCGAGCCTATCGGGCCGCTATAAGTGGTGTTGTAGGTATGGCCGCCAATATTTTTATAAACCGGACAAGCATTTAAACATGCACCGCAACGGATACAATATAAACCTTGACGCTGATCTTTTTGAGCCAACAGATTTGTACGTCCGTTATCCAGAAGGATAACATACATTTCTTCTGGTCCATCGGTTTCATTCGGTTGGCGTGGGCCACTCAAAATAGTATTATAAACGGTTAAATTTTGGCCTGTTCCATGTGAAGCAAGTAGAGGCCAGAACAAATCCAGGTCTGCCATTGATGGAATGATTTTCTCAATACCCACAATGGCTATGTGTATTTTAGGAAAGGTGGTACTCAACCGGGCATTTCCTTCATTTTCAGTAATGGCAATGCTTCCGGTATCAGCAATTAAAAAATTTCCACCACTAATGCCAATATCGGCATTTAGGTATTTATCGCGAAGTAATTCTCTTGCTTTCTGAACTAACTGAGGCGGTGTGGCATCTATCGGCGTTCCAAATTTATCATGAAATAACTGCGCAATATCAGTGGCACTTAAATGCATGGCCGGCGTAACGATGTGGTAAGGTGCCTGGCCAAGAAGTTGAACAATGTATTCACCTAAATCGCTTTCCAACGATTCGATTTGATTACTTTCCAGGAAATCATTCAAATGAATTTCTTCGGTCGTCATCGATTTGGATTTGATAACTGTTTTCCCGTTGTTTCTTTTGATGATCTTTAAGATTTCCTGCTGGGCTTCTTCCGCATCGTTAGCCCAAATCACTTTCCCACCTCTACGTTGAAAATTGGATTCAAATTCAGGGAGAAATTTATCCAGATTTTCCATCACACGCCATTTAATTACATGTGCTTTCTTTTTTGATGCCTCCAGATTTTCAAACTTAGATAAACCCCGTTCTACCGCCGTATTGTATTTACCAATATTAAAATTTATGGTTTTACGATGCGGTAAATCGAACGCTTTCTCATCAGATTTCTCTAAAAATTCTCCGGCAGTTTTCATCATATTTCAAAGATAGGAATTTCTATTACCGCCAAAAGTATTGTGCATAAAAAAGCCCCGTTTCATAAATCGGGGCTTTAAATTTAGACTTTTTTATTTCTTTGGGTTTCCTTTGCTATCCTTATCAACAGCTGGGCGTTTTGCTCTGTTAGCTAATTCCCATGCAGTAAAATAGGTAAGTTTCGCTCTTTTAGACAACAAAGGGAAGTTAATCTTGCTTACCTCATCACCTGGTCTGTGATAATCTTGTTCTAACATTCCATCATAATAAAAGATAATTGGAATACCCAATTTAGCAAAGTTATAGTGATCTGAACGATAATAAATACGTTGCGTATCCTGAGGATCATCGTACTTATAATCTAACTTCATCTTCGTGTAAGTAGCATTTACCTGTTCGCTTAAAGTACCCAGTTCACTGCTTAACATATTCGAACCTACTGAATAAATGTAGTTGGCAGAATCTGGTTTACCCAAATACTCTTCGCCAATACGACCAATCATATCTGTGTTTAAATTAGCAATTGTATTTTCAACAGGGAAAACCGGATGTTGTGAGTACCAATCAGAACCCCACAAACCTTTCTCCTCGCCTACAACAGTCATGAAAAGAATACTACGTTTAGATCCCTTTCCGGCTTTTTTGGCATCGGTAAATGCTTTTGCCATTAAAAGGACACCTGTGGTACCAGAACCATCATCGTCTGCGCCATTGTTAATTTTATCCGGTCCTTCCACTTCTGGTGTAATACCAATGTGATCATAGTGACCAGTTAAAACTAAAACTTCTTTTTTTAATTTTGGATCTGTTCCCTCAAGGAAACCTAAAACATTTTCTCCACGAACATCAGTACCTTTTTTCATTGCACTCGCAGAAATGGCTACATTAATTGTTTGTGAAGCTGGTTTTGAAGTTTCGGTTACTTTTTTCTGGAAAGCTTCCACTGAAGTATTTGCTACTTTTAAAATTTCATTTGCAGTTGCTGTAGAGATGCTGATCACTGTGAATGGGTTTTGCTTTTTCATCCGTTCCATCACTTCTTCAGTTCTCATTACTACCTGGCCAGCTTCTAAAGATGCTTTTCGTTCTGCAGAAATATTATCAACAGATGGATCAATAAGAATAACCGCTTTAGCTTTGTTTTGAGCAAGATAATTCATCTTCTTTTGTCTTGCCATCATCGCCGCCCGACGATCAACTTTATCAGTAGCGTTTGCTGTTGGATCTCCGGTTGCAAAAAGCAGTACTACTTTACCTTCTACATTAATGCCATCATACTCGTTAAAACCGTCTTTAGAAATTCCATAACCGGCAAAAACAATCTCATCAGCACTAAAAGTAAAACCGTTTAAACCTACAGCGTTACTGGTAATCAGGTAATCTTTGTATGCCTGCTTCGGCTGACCGTTTATGGTAAGCATACTTTCACTAATGGCGTAAGTTGCAAGATCAATTTTCTGGAAATAACCACCATCAACAGGACCTTTTAAACCGAGAGATTTAAAATAATCACGAATATAATCTGCAGCCATCCAGGCACCTTTTTTACCAGTTTCACGGCCTTCATATTCATCAGAAGCTAAAACAGAAAGGTGTTTAAAGGCATTTTCGGGGTTTATCGCTTTGCTAAACCTGATTGCATCTTTGTTTGGTGCAAGGGGTTTAACTTGCGCAAAGCAGCCCACGCTTAATATTGACGCCAGGCCAAGAGTTAAAAACTTTTTATTCATTAGGGGTAATAGTTAGTTTTAGTTGATATAATTTAACAAGAAATCTTGTCTACCCGGTTTTGGTGGCGACCGCCTTCAAATTCGGTATTAAGAAATGTTGTTGTAATTTCTTTAGCTTGCTCTTCTGATACAAATCTTGCCGGGATGCATAAGATATTGGCATTATTGTGTTTTCTTACCAAAGCCGCAACTTCGTTATCCCAACATAAACCTGCACGTATCCCCTCATGTTTATTAGCTGTAATTGCCACACCATTTGCAGAACCACATATCAAAATACCATAAGTAAATTCGCCACTTTCAACAGCAGAAGCAACCGGGTGTGCAAAATCAGGATAATCTACTGATGCTTCAGAATGCGCACCAAAATCTTTAACCTCGTACTCGGAAAGAAAAGCTTTTAATAATTCTTTATATTCAAAACCAGCGTGATCTCCACCAATCGCTATTTTTATCGTTGTCTCAGACATGTTCAAATTTATATAGAATTCTAAAATCTGTTCGTAATGTTTTTGTTAGCTTGCATAGAATGCTGCCTCATCTTTCTTTTTCTTTCTTTCGATAAAAGCAGAAACGAAGATACTCAATTCATAAAGCAAGAATAGTGGCGTGGCAACAATTAACATCGTCATGATATCTGGTGTTGGGGTAACAATCGCCGAAATAATTAAAATAATTACGGCCGCATATCTTCTGCTCGATCGCATTAATTTAGGTGTCATTAACCCAAGTTTCGATAAGATGAAAATGATTATCGGAAGCTCGAAAATGATACCAGTTCCTAAGGTCAAAGTGGCAACCGAAGAAAGATAAGAATCAACCGTAAACGTATTTTTAATTTCCTCACTTACGGTATAACCTGTTAAAAAGTTAACTGAAAGCGGACAAACGATAAAATAGCCGAATAAGATACCAACCAAAAAGAGCATCGAAGCAAAAAATACGAAACCACTGGCCGATTTGCGTTCATTTTCATGCAAAGCAGGCTTAATAAATCGCCAGATTTCCCAAAGCAAATAAGGAAAACCCACCACGATTCCGCACATCACACAAACGTTTAACTGAAGGTTGAACTGACCTGCCATTTCAGTATTAATAATTTCTCCATTTATCTTGGTGATACACATATCAGCACCAAGTGAAGGGAATTTCTCAACCAACTTACACATCATTCGATAAGTCCAGAAATCGGGTTTCTTTGGCCCGAAAATAATCTTATCTAAAATAAATTCGTTGAAGTAAAAAGCGATACCAGTGAAAACGGCAATGGCAATTACGGCTCTGATTAAGTGTTTACGAAGAACATCAAGGTGATCAAAGAAAGACATTTCTGCCTCCAAGGTTGTACTCTTTTGTCCTATAGCTTTTGTAAGGGAAGTTTTTTTAGTGTCGCTCATGTTGAAAACAAAAATACCATTCTAATTGAATAGAATGGTATCTACGTGTTAAATATAGAAATAGTTTAGATAATTATGAGAATTGCATACAAAAATCAAAATTTCGACCGCAATAACTTAATTAATTTTGAACTTTAATTGTACTTAACTGCTTTAAATTTGATGGATTGCTGTAATTAAATTGATATACGCCATCTTCTCCGGTAACGATTAGTGATTTAGGCCCTGCAATTACATCAAAGCTTTTAATATTTTGCAAATGCTGCAATAGACTATTTCCTATCGTTTTATAATCAGTAATATCGAAGCTTTTGATACCAAAGTTACCTTCGCACAAAAACAAATTATTGCCTAAAACACTTAACCCATGCGGACTTTGCATTGGAAAAATGGCAACCTGTTTTGGCTTTGTTGGGTCTTGAATGTCTACAACCTCCAACTGATTGCTGCCTTGCCTGCAGCTTGTTCCTGTACGCAGCGTTACATAAGCATATTTACCTTGCACTACAACAGGATCGCAGGCAAAAACATGGCTGTAAGTAGATAGCTTTACCGGATTTGCAGCATCAGCGGCATTGAAAATATGCATTCCTGTATTTGTACCAATGAATAATTTATTATCGTAAGGAAAAATGGTTTCAACGCCCCAACCTAAATTGATGGATTTGATATAAGATGGATTCGATGCGTTTTTCACATCAAACAAGCCTAATTCGTATATGCCAACGGTATAGAGGTAATCGTTCATTAAAGTAAATCTTGCCATCGAGCCGCCCTGACCAGAAGAACCACTTTGAGAGGATGAACTGTAGGAGGATTTCATATCATTGATTACTCCATTATACCTTTGTTTTTTAACAACCGTATCTTTGGTGTAATAAAGATATTTTTGCGCACCAGCAGAATAAACCTGCCTGAACACATCATTTACCCTCTTCACTTGTTTAATACTGTTCATATTCGAGAGATCGAAAGCAAGCAAATCAATAAAACTATCTGCGTAAAGAACATTGTTTTGAACTGCAAGATCCACGTTTCCTGGAATTTTTAGAAAAGCGATATTTTCAGGTAAACTTGGATTCGAATTATTATAAATATGGATACCCTCATTTGGTTCATTAATAAAAAGGTAATCATTGTAAATATAAATTTTACCAGTTTTTTTAGCTTGAACTGCCTTGGTAATGCCAACTGGTAACGCTCTCATCTGATCAACAGTGATCATTTTGGTCATTTGAATGACTTCGTACTCATCTTTTTTGCATTGTGTAAACAACACTGCGATAAAAAGAAGCAGAAATGCGCTAAGTAGATTTTTTTTCATGGTTTGAGGGTTTTAATTTAGAAACGAGCGTAATTACCTAAACGCTACAAGGTTAAGGATTTATTTTGATGAAACTCGATATTAATAGTTTAAGTGGCATTAGCCCTAAAAACTGAATTCCCTTAAAATAAAAAAAGCCAAGTTTTTTCAAACTTGACTTCTTTAAAATATTATGAATTTTCTCTACTCACCGTCTATAAATTCAAATGTTTCCATAAATTTAGTAGTAAAATTCCCTGCTCTGAAATTAGGATCTTTCATCAACTGTAAATGGAAAGGAATGGTAGTTTTAACACCTTCAATTACAAATTCTCCCAAAGCACGTTCCATGGTGCAAATTGCTTCTTCGCGGGTTTGAGCCACACAAATTAATTTTGCAATCATCGAATCGTAATTTGATGGGATAGAATAACCGGCGTACACATGTGTATCTACACGCACCCCATGACCACCCGGAGAATGGAAATTAGTAATTTTTCCTGGTGAAGGACGGAAATTATTCGCCGGATCTTCTGCATTAATACGACATTCAATCGCGTGCATGTCAGGGAAGTAGTTTTTACCAGAAATTGGAATTCCTGCAGCCACTTTAATTTGCTCCTTAATCAAATCGAAGTTAATTACTTCTTCCGTAACCGGATGCTCTACCTGGATACGCGTATTCATTTCCATGAAGTAGAAGTTGCGGTGTTTATCAACCAAAAATTCGATTGTACCAGCACCCTCGTAATTTACCGCCTGTGCGCCCTTAATAGCCGCCTCACCCATTCTAACACGAAGTTCATCGGTCATAAATGGTGATGGAGATTCTTCTACTAACTTTTGGTGACGACGTTGAATAGAGCAATCTCGCTCAGATAAATGGCAGGCCATTCCAAATTGATCACCGATAATCTGAATTTCAATGTGACGAGGATCTTCGATATATTTCTCTAAATACAAACCGTCATTACCAAATGCAGCACCAGACTCCTGGCGAGCACTATCCCATGCATTTTCAAAATCTTCATCTTTCCAAACCACACGCATACCACGACCACCACCGCCTGCAGTAGCTTTAAGGATAACTGGATAACCCATTTCATTCGCAATTGCAATACCTTCTTTTACGCTGGTAAGTAATCCTTCAGAACCTGGAATGGTAGGTACACCAGCAATTTTCATCGTTTCTTTTGCAGAGGCTTTATCGCCCATGCCATTGATCTGCTCTGGAGTTGCACCAATAAATTTGATACCGTACTCGCGGCAAATGTTAGAGAACTTAGCGTTTTCTGATAAGAAACCATAACCTGGGTGTATGGCATCAGCATTGGTTAACTCTGCTGCTGAAATGATATTTGGAATATTTAAATAAGAATCTTTACTTGGTGGAGGACCAATACAAACAGCCTCATCAGCAAAACGTACATGCAAACTCTCGCGATCTGCGGTAGAGTAAACAGCAACCGTTTTGATGCCCATTTCTTTACAGGTGCGGATAATACGCAAAGCGATTTCTCCCCTGTTGGCAATTAGTATTTTTTTAAACATAATTTTTTCGTTTCGTCTCTGTTTTAAATTATTCGTCATGCTTAATTTACTTCAGCATCTATTTAAAAAAGAAGACCCTGAAATAAATTCAGGGTGACGGCAATGTTTTACAATTAAATAGGTTCTACTAAAAATAGCGGTTGATCATATTCTACCGGCGATGCATTATCAACCAATATTTTAACGATACGACCTGAAACTTCACTCTCAATTTCGTTGAAAAGTTTCATTGCTTCGATAATACAAACTACTTTACCAGTACCAATTTCATCGCCAACATTAACAAACATTGGTTTATCTGGACTAGCAGAACGGTAGAACGTACCAATCATCGGAGATTTAATAGTTATGTATTTTGAAGTATCTTCTGCGGCTGGAACAGCAGGTGTAGCTGCAACCGGAGCAGTAGGAGCCGTAGCAACTGGCGCAGCAGCCTGTACAAGCGGAGCTTGCGGTACGCTGGCGTGCACAACCGTTGGTGCCTGGTTTGTTTTAATCGTAATCTTGAAGTTTTCCTGCTCAATAGCAACTTCGTTTACTCCAGAACGAGAAACAAATTTAATCAGTTCCTGTATTTGTTTGATATCCATTTTTTAATCCTTGTTATGTAAAAAATAGTGTATAAATGAATTAACTAAGTTATACTTTTTTTTGTTTGTAATTATATAGCAAATAGGGAATAGACTTAGCTCGAAAGTAAATTATCTATTTCTATTTACAACTTTCCATTCTCTAATTTGTATCGTAAGCCCATTTAAGATAAACCGAACCCCAGGTAAAGCCTCCCCCAAAAGCAGCTAACACAATGTTATCTCCTTTTTTAAGCCTGCTTTCCCATTCCCATAAACACAATGGAATGGTTCCATTTGTAGTATTGCCGTAGCGCTCAATGTTAATCATTACCTTTTCGGTGGTAACACCCATGCGGTTTGCCGTAGCATCAATGATACGTTTATTTGCTTGATGAGGAACCAACCAGGCTACATCATCCGCGGTTAAACCATTGCGTTCCATTATTTCGGCAGCAACATCGGCCATGTTAGTTACGGCAAATTTGAAAACCGTTGGCCCTTCCTGATGTGCAAAGTGCTCTCTTGCATCAATGCTTTCGTGTGTTGCTGGCTTAACAGAACCGCCGGCTTTCATTCCTAAGAAATCTCTTCCAGAACCATCAGTTCTTAAAATAGAATCCTGAATACCAAAGCCCTCTTCATTTGGCTCTAATAAAGCACAACCACATCCATCACCAAAGATGATACAAGTTGTACGGTCTTCATAATTGATAATAGATGACATTTTATCGCCACCAACAACTAAAACTTTTTTATGCCTTCCTGATTCAATGAAAGATGCACCGGTAGCTAAACCGAAAATAAACCCCGAGCAAGCAGCTTGTAAATCGTAACCCCATGCATTTGTCGCCCCAACTTTGTCTGCCAAAACGTTTGCAGTAGCAGGAAAAGTAAAATCAGGTGTAGTAGTGCAAAAGATAATCAGTTCAATTTCTTTTGCATCAATACCTCTCTTTTTAAGCAACCCATTTACAGCATGCACAGCCATATCAGAAGTGCCTAAACCTTCGCCCTTTAAAATTCTCCGCTCTTTAATTCCCGTTCTGCTGGTAATCCATTCATCAGAAGTATCAACAATGGTTTCTAACTCTGCATTCGTTAATACATAGTCGGGGACGTAACCATTTACTGCAGTAATAGCAGCATGAATTTTACTCATTTTAAAAATTTTAATAAATTATTTAAATGCCATTCTAATCTTTTCTACCAACCCAGTAGTAATCATTTCTCTGGATTGAAGAACCATATTTTTAACAGCCAGCGGACTAGAAATTCCATGTCCGATAACAACGGGAGCGTTAACGCCTAAAACCGGACTTCCACCGTATTGTTCGTAATTGAAACGATCGAAAAACTCATCTTTCAGACCTTTTTTGATGGTAATTACATAAAATGATTCTGCCAGTTTTAGCATTACATTTCCTGTAAAACCATCGCAAACGATTACATCCGATTTATCATTGAATAAATCTCTACCCTCTACATTCCCAACAAAATTAAAAAGATTGGTATCCTTCATCAACGGAAAAGTAGCCATGCTTAACATATTCCCTTTTTCATCTTCTTCACCAATATTCATTAAAGCTACCCGAGGGTTTTCTATCTGCAATAAATTTTCGGCGTATAAGCTTCCCAGAACACCAAACTGTAATAAAATATCTGGCTTGCAATCGGCATTTGCACCTACATCTAATAAAAGACCAGTACCACCTTTAAGTTTTGGAAGAATAGAGCACAAGCATGGGCGAATAATGCCCGGAATAGTTTTAACGCTGAAAACTGCGCCAACCAGCATAGCACCAGAATTACCTGCACTAGCAAAAGAATCGATTTTACCTTCTTTTAAAAGGTTAAAGCCAACTGCAATGCTCGAATTTGGTTTCTGAACAATAGCTTTGGTAGGATGTTCGCCCATACCAATAACTTCATCAGTATGAACGTATTCAAAATGATCCGGATTGAAACCTTCTTCTGCGAGAATCGGTTTAATCTGTTCGGTATCGCCGATAAGAACTAAATGTTCTCCAGCGTTTAGCGATTGATGAGCTGCTATTGCTCCCAAAACGATTGCTTTGGGAGCATAGTCTCCGCCCATTATGTCGAGGCCTATTTTCATAGAAAAAATCTGTTTGTGTTAGATTAGGTAAAATCCTAAAATTATCAGTCGACTAAGGTATGACTAAAGCCGCTGAAAACACAAACAATTTTTTAAGAAAATTACCCGATTTGAGTATTTTCGATAACCAATTTACCGTTATAGTATAAGTTACCATCAACGTTGTATGCACGGTGAGGTACGTGGATAGCACCTGTTGCTGCGCAAGTTGCTAAAGAAGGAGTCACTGCTTTGTAGTGTGTTCTTCTTTTATTTTTTCTCTGTTTCGAGATTTTCCGTTTTGGATGTGCCATTGGTGTATAATCTAATTATTTTTTTAACTTATTTAGGGCTTCCCAACGTGGGTCGCTTGTTTGTTCATTTTCTTCTGCTTGCTTAGCAATAGAGAGCTGCTCTAACCGATCAATCATTTCCTGGTCGCACTCTTTATCTGCCTGTTCGCAGTTTTTAATATAAGGTACAGCTACGTTAATCATTTCGTATAAAGGCGCCGATATATCAATTTCGGTATCTTTACGGCTTAGCGTGATAATTTCCTCATCATCACTTTCCAACTCATCCTCAGCAAATTTTACAATCTGTCTTTCGTACAAGTTTACCGGGTAGGCAAACTCCGATAAACATTTATCGCAATCTAAATTTACTGTTCCAATAACTTTAAATTTTAAAAGCAACATGGTCTCTTGTTTCTCAAGTTCCAGGTTTACTTTCAAATTCCCGCTTTTTATTAATGAATATTCAAACGCATTAAAAAAGCGGTCATCAAGCTCATAATCAAAGTGATGAACTCCCAATTTTAATCCGGTAAACGGTATAGAAAATTGTTTTAATGGCTTCAAAGTACTGTAAAATTTTAGCCTGCAAATGTAGGGATAAAATAGTTAGATAAAAAATGTTTTTTAAAAATTGTTGTCGTTAAGAAAGCGAGATTTCAGAATATTAGCCTGAATCGTAATTTTTTGAAAATCAGTTTCATCACTAATTGGTTACGAAAGTCGTGTATATTGCTTAATCTTTTTTAAGAATAATCTATTTAATAAAAATTTATATTAATGATGTGAAGAGTGGTCGTCTTCTCTCGCCGCAGGCAGGCGAGGTTTGAAGCATGTTTCTCATTGCTTAGAGATACTTGGTGCCTCATCATGATCATTAATTCAAGTTTGCAAAATCAAATGCCATAAAACTTGCAAAGTCTTTCTCCGCTATATGCCTTTGAGGTTTTGTAAGTTAAACGGCTATTTAGCCAAAACCATTTCCTTATTATTCCTGCTCCATT
>Ga0265780_10008282_pt1 | contig 12642 bp, 7 predicted proteins | sample P1T30metagenome_FD_192432 | JGI IMG/M metagenome (GOLD analysis project Ga0265780, IMG submission 192432) | Plant litter microbial communities from East Loma Ridge, Irvine, California - P1 T30 | ecosystem: Environmental > Terrestrial > Plant litter > Unclassified | place: USA: California...
AGCGCCTTACTTCTCCGGCACGCTCCCTAGTATTACTCCATAAAAAAAAGGTAGCACTGTGAAGCAACCTGCAAAACTTTGTTCTTCACAAAGGTTTGAGTTGCTGAACAGTACTACCTTTTTTAAAGTAATTTATTTCAAATTACCACATCCGGATCCTATCCTCAGGTTTCTTATACAATTTTTCCCCAGGCTTAACATCAAACGCTTCATACCAGGCATCCATGTTCACCGGAGCACCAATGGTTCTGAATTCCCCTGGCGAATGTGGATCGGTCTTGATCTGTTGTGCAGCACTTTCCGGAAGAATGTTACCTCTCCAAACTTGTGCCCATGACAGGAAGAAACGTTGGTCAGGTGTAAATCCATCGATCTTCTCGTTAGACTGACCTTGTTTAGTCATCTTAAATGCAGTATAAGCAGCATTAAGGCCACCTAAATCACCAATGTTTTCACCCATGGTCAATTTACCAATCACATGAATCGTATCAAGTACGGTATAAGCATCAAACTGCTCACCTAATGCTTTTGCCTTTTCTTCAAATTTCGCACGATCCTCAGCGGTCCACCAGTTACGAAGGTTACCATCTTTGTCGTACTGGCTACCTGAATCATCAAATCCGTGCGACATCTCATGACCGATTACCGCACCAATACCACCGTAGTTAATGGCATCATCAGCATCAGGTGCAAAGAACGGGAACTGAAGAATTCCTGCTGGGAAGACGATCTCATTCATCGTTGGGCTATAATAAGCATTCACCGTAGGCGGGGTCATACCAAACTGTGTACGATCTACCGGCTTGCCCAATTTATCGATCATGTCATTGTAGCGCCATTCACCAGCACTTTTCAGGTTTTCAAAGTAAGTGGTACGGGTGATCTTCATACCATCATAGTTTTTCCACTTCTCCGGATAACCAACTTTAGGTCTGAAAGCGTGTAATTTCGCTAATGCTTTGGTCTTCGTTTCTGGGCTCATCCAATCCAGGTTTTTAATCCTGATTTCAAATGCCGAGCGAAGGTTTTTGATCATTTCGTCCATTCGCGCTTTTGCTTCAGGTTTGAAGTATTTAGCCACATATAGTTGTCCCAGTAGTTCACCAATATTGTTATCCGTTAAGGACGACATCCTTTGCCACCTTGGTGTTTGCACACGCTGACCGGTTTGAACTTTGTTAAATTCAAAACTAGCTTGTACAAAAGGAGCGCTCAAGCTGCTTGCAGCGCTCTTTAATACGTTCCATTCCAGGTAAGTTTTCCAGTCCGAAACGGGTACCGAGGTCAACATGCCATCAACAGCTGTAAAGAACTTCGGGGAGGAAACCAATACGGTATCCTGACCTTTGACTTTGAACTTGGTCAACAACGTTGCCCAGTTCAACTTAGGTGTCGTTTTGCTGAATTCAGCAACAGCAAACTTGTTGTAGGTTTTATAAGGGTCACGCATCTCAAGTCTGCTCATTTGCGCTGCGGCAAATTGTTTCTCAATAGCCATCACCTTTTCTGCTTTAGCTTTAGCTTCAGCAGGATTACTTCCTGTTAGTCCAAAAAGCGTAGTCATATAGGTCATGTACGCCTCACGGATTTTTACTGAACGAGCATCATCATTAAGGTAATAGTCGCGATCTGGAAGCGTTGTACCACCCTGACTTAAAGAAGGCAGATAGTTGTCTACATTTTTCCGGTCTTGTGAAACGCCGAAGCCGAACATAGGACCACCCATACCCGAGGTACGCATGTAAACCACTTCATCTATAACACCACTAAGGTCTTTGATCTTTTTAACTCTTGCAAGATCAGGCTTAATAGGGGTGTAACCAAGCTTTTCAATGGTCGCGCTGTCCATCGCAGCAGCATAGAAGTCACCAACACGACGCTTTAAAGAACCCGCAGGTGCTAATTTGTCGGCAGCAGCTTCTTCAACCAGCGAGCGTACCGCATTGATGTTAAAATCTCTAAGTTCATTAAAACTTCCCCATCTGGTTTCCTTGGCAGGCACTGGGTTGTTTTTAACCCAGGTACCACTTGCATACTGGTAGAAGTCGTCGCCGGGTTTTACACTAAGATCCATGTTTGCAGGATCGATGAATTTTTTAGGGGCTTGCGCGCTGGCAGAATAGCTCGCAGCAATAATACCCAAAGCAGCAAAGTAGCTTTTAAGGTGTTGTATTTTCATATGTTTAATAAAAGTGATTTGTGATCGGCCCTTCAAATGGCAATCAGGTCACAAAGTAGTAATTTGGAGTTAACATCAGAATGTTCTAATGAAAATATTACTTATTGAACCAGTCGTAGATCTTGGTTAAACCGATCCGCCGGAGCAAAGATTCTGAAGAAAGAAATAATTTAAACGATTTCATCTCTGGTGGTTTGATATCATATTAACATATTTTAACACTTTTTATTGTGTGTAATTGGAATCTATTCCCCATGACAACGGCCGATCTCTCTGCTTGCAGCCAGCTGCGCTGACCTTAAAAGAAATGGTTGCTGAAACTGAAAATCGCTTTTTTCTTGTTATTTTTGCATTTCAAAAGCATTTTCCCATACGATAATGAGCATATCCACGAAATACGACCCGAAATCGACCGAAGATAAATGGTACAGCTACTGGCTTTCTAAAAAGTTCTTTCACTCCGAGCCAGACGAGCGTGAACCGTATACCATTGTAATTCCGCCGCCGAATGTGACAGGTGTATTACATATGGGCCATATGCTTAACAACACCATTCAGGATGTATTGATCCGTAAAGCCCGTATGCAAGGTAAAAACGCCTGCTGGGTGCCTGGTACCGACCACGCTTCTATCGCAACAGAAGCCAAAGTGGTAGCTATGCTTAAAGAACGAGGTATTAATAAAAAAGATATCACCAGAGAAGAGTTCCTGAAGTATGCATGGGAATGGAAGGAGAAATACGGCGGTATCATTCTGGATCAGCTGAAAAAGCTTGGCGCCAGCTGCGACTGGGACCGTACCCGATTTACCATGGAGGCGGATATGTCTGAGGCGGTTGTGGATACCTTCATCCATCTTTATAAAAAAGGACGTATTTACCGCGGTATTCGCATGGTAAACTGGGATCCGGCAGGTAAGACAGCTGTTTCCGATGAAGAAGTGATCCGCAAAGAGGTAAACCAGAAATTATACTACATCAAGTATTCCATTGCTGGAGCAAGTGGTGCTACTGACGAGTCTCTGATCGTTGCTACTACCCGCCCGGAAACGATTATGGCTGATGCTGCAATATGCATTAACCCGAATGATGAAAGATATACGCATCTGAAAGGTAAAAAGGTGTTTATCCCCTTAATCAACCGTGAGATCCCAATCATCGAAGATGAATATGTAACCATGGACTTCGGTACAGGTTGCTTAAAAGTTACACCTGCCCATGATTTAAATGACTATGAGCTAGGTGTAAAACACAAGCTTCCAGTAATCGATATTTTGAATGATGATGGTACCTTAAATGAACTTGCCGTTATACTGGTAGGCGAAGATCGTTTTGTAGCAAGGAAAAAGATCGCCGTTCTTCTTGAAGAAGCGGGTCATCTGGATCACGTGGAAGACTACAAATCCCAGATCGGTTTTTCTGAAAGAACGGATGCCGCAATTGAGCCGAAGTTATCGCTACAATGGTTCTGCAAAATGGACGAAATGGCGAAGCCCGCCCTTGAGGATGTACTGAACGGCGATGTTAAGCTGATCCCGGAAAAGTTCGTAAACACCTACCGTCATTGGATGGAAAATGTTAAAGACTGGTGTATCAGTCGCCAATTATGGTGGGGCCAACGTATACCTGCCTGGTATGATAATCAGGGTAACTGGGTAGTTGCAAAAACAGAAGAAGAAGCACTTGAAGAATTCCTGAAGCTAAAAGATATTGATGGTGTGTTTACGCAAGAGGAGAAGGCAGGATTTAAACATCAGCTTAAACCTTTTGTACGCCAGGATGATGACGTGGTAGACACCTGGTTCTCCAGTTGGCTGTGGCCAATGTCTGTATTTAATGGCTTCAAGGATCCGGATAATAAAGACATTAAATATTACTACCCAACGAACGACCTGGTAACGGCGCCGGAGATCCTTTTCTTTTGGGTAGCACGGATGATCATGGCAGGGCATGAGTTTATGGGGAAAAAACCATTTACCAACGTGTACCTTACCGGTATCGTACGCGATAAATTAGGCCGTAAGATGTCTAAGTCGCTGGGTAACTCACCAGATCCTATCGGCTTGATTGAGAAATATGGTGCCGATGGTGTACGTGTAGGTATGCTCCTATGTTCGCCTGCCGGAAACGACCTGATGTTTGATGAAAGCTACTGCGAGCAGGGACGTAACTTCGCCAACAAGATCTGGAACGCATTCAGATTGGTGAAAGGCTGGGAGGTGGATGAAAGCTTGGAAAATCCAAATACTCAATCCATCAATTGGTTCGAGAACCGGTTCAATCAGGCATTGGTTGAGATTGAAGATAACTTCAAACAATACCGTCTGTCTGAAGCCGTGATGAGCACGTATAAATTGGTATGGGATGATTTCTGTGCCTGGTACCTGGAAATGGTTAAACCAGCTTACCAGCATCCAATTGATGCGGAGACGATGAAGGTAACTTTAAGCTACTTCGAAAAGATCCTTTCCTTATTACACCCATTTATGCCCTTTATCACAGAAGAGATCTACCATGATGAGCTATTTGGTGAAAAAGAAGAAATGGATTGTATCATCGTTGCTTCCTACCCGGTTGCGGGAACAATTGATACAGGGCTACTGAAAGATGTAGAAACCATTAAAGAACTCGTTGCAGGTATCCGGAACGTAAGAAATACCAAACAACTGTCACCCAAAGAAGCCCTGCTGTTGAATATCAAGGTTAACTCCGCAGTGGACTACCAACAATGGATGAATATCGTATTTAAGCTGGCCAACATCAGTGCAGTTGAATTTGTAAATGATAAGGTAACAGGTGCAGTAAACTTTATGGTTGGCAGCGATGAATTCTACATTCCATTAGAAGAGAACATTGATGTAGAAGCGGAGAAAGAACGTCTGAATGGCGAGCTGAACTACCTGGAGGGATTTCTAAAATCGGTAAACGCGAAATTGAACAATGAACGCTTTGTTCAGAATGCTAAACCGGAGATCATTCAGAATGAGCGGAACAAACAGTCGGATGCTGAATCGAAGATCGCGATCATTCGCGAGCGCCTAAGCAGCCTGGGCTAGGTTACTACAATTTATATCTTTTTGAAAGCTGGCGTCGTCTAAAAACGGCATCAGCTTTTTTTGTCCAAGCAATTTCAGGATGGTCGCAGCATGGCTTACCACGCGATGGCATTTAAGCACACCTGACCCAGACCTTACGCACACCTCGCCCACACCTCACCCACGCAAAACGTGTGTAAGGTGTTTTTAAGCTGTTGTTCACCGCTACGTAAAATCAGGCAAAGATGCAGCTTCAATGCTGTGCAGTGTTTTCGCTTATAGGTCCTTGAAAAGGGGAAGTGCTTCACAGAAACGGAAGCTCGATTGCTCATGGTCTATCCTTGCATAGCAATGACGCAGCCCATTGGTTACAACCAGCCAGGCTGCTTTATGAACGGAGTTATATCTTGCAGCCTGGTCGAACACGGCTTGTGTAATTTTAACCTCAGGTGCTTTACATTCAACGATCATGATTCGATCACCCGAATGGTTAAACACGACAATATCGGTTCGTTTCTGCAGCTGGTTTAAGCTAAGTCCGCCTTCCACCTGGATCAAAGCTTTTGGAAATTTTCTGTCGTTGATCAGGTATTGGATGAAATGTTGGCGTACCCATTCCTCAGGGGTTAATACCAGGTGCTTCTTTCTGATGTCGTCGAAAATATAAAATTGAGAATCCTTTAATGTAATCTTAAAAGGATGTTCAGGCAGGTTAAGTTCGGTAGGCGTAAACTTCATTTCTGCAAAAATAACCTTAATAATTAGGAATTAGCAATTACATTTGGGCATAATATGACTGCTTCAGAAATCATACGGGATATCAAAACCCGGAAGTTCAAACCCGTTTATTTACTGCATGGCGAAGAGCCTTACTACATTGATCAGGTCATCGATTACATCGAAGCGCATGTCCTGAACGATATGGAAAAAGGATTTAACCAGACGGTGCTCTATGGGAAAGACACCGATATGGCTACCATTCTGAATGCCGCAAAGCGCTATCCAATGATGTCCGAATACCAGGTGATCATTGTAAAAGAAGCGCAGGACTTGAAGTGGAGCAAGGAAACTGAGGGTAGCAGCAAGGCTGCGGAGTTTGTACAGAACTACTTCGAAAAACCGCTTAGCAGCACCATTCTGGTGCTCGGTTACAAGTATGCAAATTTTGACAAGCGGAAGAAGATCTTTAAAGCCATCAGCAAAAACGGCGTGGTGTTTCAGTCCGATCCCGTTCGTGACTATAAGTTAGCGGAGTGGATCGAGAACCTGGTTAAAGAAAGGGGTGCAAAAATTGCCCCACAAGCAGCAGCCTTGATGGCTGAATACCTGGGTGCAGACCTTTCGAAAATTGCAAATGAGTTAGATAAGTTACTGCTTAATATCAGCAACAATACTACGATTGATGCCGATCTCGTACAAAAGAACATCGGGATCAGTAAAGAGTACAATGTTTTTGAGCTGCAAAAAGCGCTGGCTTTTCGGAATGTTTTTAAGTGTAATCAGATCATTAACTACTTCGCCGATAATCCAAAGAGCAATCCTATGGTACTGGTGCTAGCCAATTTGAATGCTTATTTCTCAAAAATACTGAAGTATCATTATCTCAGCAATAAACACGATGCCGCGAAAGAGCTTGGTGTAAATCCTTTCTTTGTGAAAGATTATGAATCTGCAGCGAAGAACTACAGTATCAATAAGACCTTTGATATCATCAGTCTGCTACGGGAATATGACCTCAAGAGTAAGGGTGTAGACAGCAGCGGGAACACCACTGAAGGCGCACTACTGAAAGAATTACTCTTTAAAATGTTGCATTAGTGTAACTGTAAAGTTATGATTGCCGCAATTCTTCATGATTCCCAATCCATTATATTTACGGGTTAAGAATCCACTATTTAAATGAAGAAAACATTACTACTCTCCATGATCGCGGCGGCGGGCGTGACCTTCGCGCATGCACAAACGCGACCAACCACAACCAAGCCGGCAACAGCCGATACCGCTAAAAAAACCTCGAGCATGATGACGGCGGCTGGTAAGGCGGAACCTAAACCTTATGCAACCGTAATCACCAAAAAAGCAATTTCCCGTAAGGGCATGATTACCACCCATCGATTGGAGGATAAATTCTTCTTTGAAATCGCAGATTCTGTATTGGGTCGCGACATTCTGGTGGTTAACCGCATATCTAAAGCTGGTGCAGAAGTACGCGCAGCTTCCGGGTATGCCGGTGATCAGATTGGAAGCAATGTGATACGCTTCGAAAAAGGTCCGAACAACAGGATCTTCATGCGTAAAATCTCTTACCGCACTTATGGTCCGGACAGCACAACGGCGATGTACCAGAGTTTGAGAAATTCCAATATTCAGGCAATTGCCGCCGCTTTCAACATTGCCGCATTTTCACCAGATAAGAAGGGGAGTGTTATTGATCTGACCTCGTTCATCAATTCGGATAATGAGATCTTCAATTTCAGTTCGGCATCGGCAAAAACCCGTTTTCGCCTAGGTAGCATGCAGTCTGATCGAAGTTACATCAGCGGAATTCGGAGTTTTCCAATGAATGTGGAGATCAGGACGGTCAAAACGTATTCTTTGACAGCAGCAAGTTCACCTTTTGGGGGGGCATCTTCTTCAAGCATGGGCGGTGGTGCTTCAGGTTCTTCAACTTTAGAACTTAACACCTCCATGGTGATTTTACCTAAAGTGCCAATGAAAGCACGTTACTTTGATCCACGTGTAGGTTACTTTACGGTGGGTTACACGGATTTTGACTTAAATCCACAAGGGGTGAAAGAAATTCAGCTGATCAAACGCTGGAGACTGGAGCCAAAGTTAGCTGACATTGCGAAATACAAACGCGGGGAACTGGTAGAACCGGTTAAGCCGATTGTATTCTATATTGATCCAGCTACACCGAAAAAATGGGTGCCTTATCTGATTGCGGGCGTAAACGACTGGAAGGTTGCATTCGAGAAGGCAGGATTTAAGAATGCCATTATCGCTAAAGAAGCCCCAACAGAGCAACAGGATTCTACCTGGAGTTTGGATAATGCCATGTATTCGGCGATTGTTTACAAGCCCTCTGAGATTTCAAATGCCAGTGGACCGAGTATTGCGGATCCACGTAGCGGGGAGATCATTGAAAGCCATATCAATTGGTATCACAATGTGATGAAGTTGGTACGCGACTGGTACATGATCCAAACGGCAGCCGTTGATCCACGTGCACGTAAAATGCAGTTTAGCGATGAATTGATGGGTGATTTAATTCGATTTGTATCTTCACACGAAGTGGGACACACCTTAGGATTGCGTCACAATTATGGTTCTAGTTCAACCGTTCCGGTAGAGAAGTTACGTGACAGGGCATTCCTGGAAAAGAATGGTCATACACCATCCATCATGGATTACGCGCGCTTTAACTATGTGGCACAACCGGAGGATAAGATTACCAAGAACGGCTTGTACCCGAGAATTGGCGACTATGACCTTTGGGCTATCGAATGGGGTTATCGCTTGATGCCTGAAGCTAGAACACCATTGGCGGAGGTGCCTGCTTTGAACAAATTGACCATTGATAAGCTGAAAAACAAACGTCTGTGGTTCGGCACGGAAACAAATCCTGATGATCCCCGTTCGCAGAGTGAAGACTTGGGTGATAACGCCATGGTGGCAAGCACCTACGGCATCAAAAACCTGAAGGTGATCGTTAAAAATTTACCAGAATGGACCAGAACTGCTAATGAGGACTATACAGATCTTCAGGGCATCTATACACAACTGACCTCCCAGTTCAACCGTTATATGGGACATGTAAGTAAAAATATCGGTGGTATTTTGGAAACACCTAAAACTGTTGAACAGTCGGGTACAGTATATGAGCGTAATCCTGCAAATTTGCAGAAGGATGCCATGAAGTTCTTGTCCGAACAGTTGTTTGCTACCCCGAGCTGGATGATTGATCAAAAGATCCTGGATAACACAGGTGATGATCCATTGGAAGTGATCAACAAGGTGCAGACACCAACTTTAAATCGTTTGCTAAGCGTAAATACCTTAACCAAGCTGATCTCCGCTGAAGCTGCGGATGGAAAATCTGCTTATAAAATCACTGACTTCTTCGAAGACATGGACAACGCAGTATTCACGGAACTTAAGTCAAATAAAGAAATTGACCTTTATCGTCGTAACCTTCAGAAGGCTTATGTCGACAAGATGATCGGTTTGATTAAACCGGCTGATAGAACGCCATCATCTTTGATGATGACTGTTCAAAGAACGAGTTCGGGATCCGGTAGTTCCCTTTCTGCAATGCAGAGCGATGTTGCGTCTGTTGTTAAAGGGGAATTGAAGGCTCTGAATACAAGCATCAAGGCTGCATCTAATCAAGCTTCTGGTGTGAGCAAATACCATTTGGAGGATTTGTCTGACCGGATTGAGCAAGCACTAAATCCGAAAGGCTAATCAATACACGCTGAATAAAAAAAGGCATTCTCATTCGAGAATGCCTTTTTTGTTTTTATAGCTTCTAATTTTAGCCTGTTCGTCGAAGAATAATGGCCTTTGGTCTATATGTTACTGATGCTGGTATATTACCTGGTTTTTAGCTGCAACGTTTCTGCTGGGAAGGCGTCTTAATAACAAAAAACAAGAACAAAAAATTAAATTATAAGGCCATGAAATCTCTAACCAAAACCGTATTCGCAGCAGTGATCGCAGCAGTAGTACTAACCTCTTCAGTGGTAACCACATTTGCAGCTGATCCTGCAACAAAAGTAAGCCTAAGTTCAGCCACCAAACTTAACAGAATCTGGGTAAGTGGAAATGTGAAGATTTTTTTAACCCAAGGTGATGCACAAGGAATTGTAGCCGTTGACAATTACGACTCATCAAAAACATCGGTGGTAAGCAATGGAAAAACACTTTACATCAACTCTATGGAGTCGGCACCAGTGACCTTGAATATTACCTTGAAAGATCTGGAAAGGATTGAGGCGTTTGGAAATGCTGAGGTGGTAACGACCAATAACTTCGATGTTAAAAATCTTCAATTATTCTTGAACCACAGTGCCAATGCAAAAATCAAAACCACAGCAGAAAGCCTATATACCGTAGTGAAAGATGATGCTGGCTTGAAACTAAAAGGAACTGCAGATCAAAGCACGATGGTAAGCAATAGCACTAAGAATATGAAGTTGGGCGACTTTGAAAGTTTAAGATCAGAATTGTACGCCTCAGAAGCGATCATGACTGCACATCAAATTGCCATGAATGCTATCAAATAACAAAAACTAGATTGCGTTTTTTAATAGACAGCAGCTGCCCCGTAAGGCAGCTGTTTGCGTTTATGCAGTGTTCCTATCGACTATTCGACCATATAACTAATGTAAGCAATCTTTCTGCTGTCCGAACTCCAAGAGGGGACATTTATGGTGCCCTGTCCACCAAAGAACACTGGCGTGAGATCTCTAACGCTCTTAGTGGCCAGATTCAACAGTCGCAACTTCACATCTTTTCCAAACAGATGATCTTGCTTTTGATCTGAGGTATAAGCAATGTACACGACAGACTTGTTATCGGGCGCAGGATGCGGGAACCAGTTGGAATTTTTGTCGAATGTCAGCTGTTCAGGTTTAGTTCCGTTTGCAAGCATACGCCAGATCTGCATATGACCACTGCGGTAGGAGTTGAAGTAAATGTATTTTCCATCAGGTGAATATTCCGGTCCATCATCAAGCCCAATCGTGCTCGTTAGCCGCTTTTCTGTTCCACCTTCCACCGGGATGGTGTAAATGTCGAAATTTCCATTTCGCTCCCCGCAATACGCCAGTGTTTTACCATCGGGGCTCCAGCCATGCCAGTAGGAGGGTACCTCGGCGGTAACCCTTCTGGGTTCTCCACCTTCAATGGGTACTATAAAGATGGCCGATTTGTATGATTTGCTGGAAGTATCCGCTTTAGCATTATGACTTATTGCCAGCCATTTTCTATCTGGCGAAATGCCGTGGTCATTGTTGTTTTCCGTTGCAGCGCCTGTATTGATAATGCTGAGTGCCTTGGTTTTTAGATCGAGCTTATACAGTTTTCCCATGCCATTTACGATCAAATAGCCTTCCGGATGCCAGTTAGGTGCTTCAAAATGTTGTTTGGTAATTAGAATGGTGTCGACTTTCCCAGTTTTCACATCCAAAGTACTGATGAATGTCGTGATGTCTCTTTTGCCCTGCGCAAATGCGGAGCTGGAGAGGTATAGGAACAGGAGGATGCAGCTGAAGTACTTTCCTTTGTCTGACAGATGTTGCAGAGCTGAATTTAAATCCATATGATTTGACAATTTTAAAATGCGTTATCTGGCGACAATGAATGCTGTTATAAACTTAATTTAGAAATTTTTTTCCACATGAATGTGGGTAGGCTGCTGCTAGTGTGTTGTATTTTATCCTAATTTTCTATCTTTCGAAAAATTAACGCTACAATGAAGAATTCTTTTTACCTGTTGCTGCTCAGCTTTATGCTGTTGACGGTACCATTTGCACTCGGTCAAACGACTTATTATTTGAAAAACAATGGCGACTATGCGGTTAGTAAAGAAACTGCAAATTTCATCCGGATCGTAGAAGCCCGGGGAGGGGATTTAGGCTTACATTCAAGCAACGAGTTTTATTTAAGTGGAGCTAAGAGGAGCACAGGTCACTCTTACCGGAAGGATCCTCCAATGTATCAGGGAAAATTTACAGCTTACTTTGAAAGTGGTACCATAAAGCAGGTGTCACAATACCACCAAGGAACATTGGTAGACTCGTCAGTTTTCTATTATCCGAATGGGAACCTATACCAATCTATACGATACCCGAATACTGGAGATAGTAGTGGAGTTTACATCGAAACCATCAATGATTCTGCTGGTGTAGCTTTGGTTACCAATGGAAATGGGAATGCAGTTATCTACGATTCGGATTTCAAGTATATTACTGCTCAGGGGCGCATCAAAGACGGAAAATATGATGAGGTATGGACCGGAGAAATTAGGTCAGGTGATATTCTTCGGTATAAGGAAGTTTATGAAAACGGAAAAATTTTGTCTGGAGAAAGCGTTGATGCGCAAGGAAAAATATACCAGTATACCGATTTAGAGGTCAAGCCGACATTCAAAGATGGAATGAGGAACTTTTATATTTATGTAATGCGTAATATAAGATATCCACGTCAACTTGCTATGAAGCGAAGTAAAGGGCTGGCTCAGATCAGCTTTGTAGTGCTTAGCGATGGCACAGTAAAGGATGCACATGCCATCAATGATGTTCACCCAGCTTTAGCCGAAGAAGCGGTCCGGGTCCTTAAAGGTGCGAAAGGCTGGATACCTGGACAGCGTAAAGGAAGACCGGTTGATATGGCTTTGGTGATGCCGTTTACGTTCAACACGAATT
>Ga0265780_10008283_pt1 | contig 12642 bp, 11 predicted proteins | sample P1T30metagenome_FD_192432 | JGI IMG/M metagenome (GOLD analysis project Ga0265780, IMG submission 192432) | Plant litter microbial communities from East Loma Ridge, Irvine, California - P1 T30 | ecosystem: Environmental > Terrestrial > Plant litter > Unclassified | place: USA: California...
GCCCCGGAACTGGATGGCGGCGAGCACTCCCGTCAGGACGAAGAGCAGGACCGAGACGGCGGAGGCGAAGCCGATCTGGGAGCCGCCGCTGCCGAACGCGAGCCGGTAGGTGTAGCTGATGAGGATGTCGGTGCCGCCCGCCGTCGGGTTGTCCGGACTGAACGGCCCACCCTTGGTCAGCAGCTGGATCGCGTTGAAGTTGTTGAAGTTGAAAGCGAACGAGCTCACCAGCAGCGGCGCCGTGGAGACCAGGAGCAGCGGGAAGACGATGCGCCGGAACTGGGCGAACCCGGTCGCGCCGTCGATGGCGGCCGCCTCCTTGAGGTCGGACGGGATCGACTGCAGCGCGCCGGTGCAGATGAGGAACATGTAGGGGAAGCCCATCCACAGGTTCGTCAGGAGCACCGCGACCTTCGCCCAGGTCGAGTCGCCGAACCAGTCGATGCCCGTGCCGAGCATGTCGTTGACCAGTCCGTAGTCACGATTCCAGAAGCCCGCCCACACCATCAGCGAGATGAAGCCCGGGATGGCGTACGGCATGATCAGGAACGACCGGAAGGCGCGCTGACCGCGCATTCGCGGCTCGTTCAGCGTGACCGCCAGGAGCAGCCCCAGCAGGAACGTGCTGCCGACGGAACCGACCGCGAACACCAGCGTCCAGCCCAGGATCGACAGGAACGGGCCCGTGATCCGCTGGTCGGAGAAGATCCGCTCGAAGTTGAACAGTCCGACGTTCTCCGACCACGACTGCGTCGCGAGGCGCTCGCCTGCGTCGTCGACGAAGTAGGAGCGGTCGCCCGACGGCGCGCGCTCGGCCGTGTAGACCACGCCCGTGTCGACGTTCGTGATCGTGTCGGCCGCCTCGTCGTAGACGAGCGGCGTGCGCATCTCGATCGCCTGGAAGCCCTGCGCCTTGATCACCGTGTCGTCGTTGACCGGCACCGCGAAGCCGTCGAGCGGCTGCCCGGCGCCGCTGAGGTCGTTCTGCTCCTGACGGGTCAGGATCGTGTAGCCGTCGGCGGCGGTGATCTGGCCGGCGTCGACCGTGACGGCGTCGGAGGGGAGCTCGGTCAGCCCCTCCTCCTCGGAACCCACGTAGGCCTGCTCCGTCGCGGTGTCCACCAGCAGCATCTCGAACGGCCCGGTGGTGACCGCGCCCTGAGTACCGACGACGAGCGAGTAGACCGCGCCGTCGGGCACCTGGACGGCCGACGTCCCGACGATGCGGGCGACGGCGGCCTCCTTGCTGGAGCGCGTGCCGTCGCCGTAGTTCGTGGTGGAGAGCTGGAAGGTGAGGATGATCGGGTAGATCAGGAAGAGCACGAGCATGAGCACGCCGGGCAGCAGGTACTTCGCCGGCACGATGCGGCCCGTGAGGTAGACGGCCACGACGACGGCCACGACGGCCCACAGCATGACGAGGAACGCCCAGTTGGCCGTGGCCACGAGCGTGGGGGTCAGCGCGATCGCCAGGGCGAGCACGAGCCCGAGGCTGACGATCTTGACCACGAGGCCGCCCGAGCTGCGGGCGTCGATGGCGAGGGGATGACGACGGCGCGGCGACGCGTCCTTGCGTCGCTGCGGGGTGGGGGTGAGGGTCTGGGTCACGGGACGCTCCCGGGTGGTGACGAGGGTGGAGGCCCGTCCGTGCGTCTGGCCCGGACGGGAGCGCCCCGGGGTCCGGTCGGCGGCGACCGGACCCCGGGGCGGTTCGTCAGGAGCTGGCGATGGCGGCGGCGATGGTCTCGCCGGCCGTGGTCATCGTGCCGGCCGGGTCGGCCCCGCCGATGATCGCGGCGTAGGCCTGGCCGAGCGGCGTCCAGACCTGGTCCATGGCCGGGATGGCCGGCATGGGCTGCGCCTGGTCCGCCGCGTCGCCGAAGACGCCGACCAGCGGGTCGGCTGCCGCGGCCGCCTCACGCACCGACGTCATGGCCGGCGGCAGGTTCGCGTTGTCGAACAGGATCTGCATCGTCTCCTCGGAGTTCAGCGCGCCACCCGTGGTGCCGGTGACGAACGCCTGCGCGAAGCTCTTGTTCGCACCGTTGGCCGCCACGTAGAACGCCTGCGCGCCCATGAACGGGACGGCCGGGCCGCCGTCGGCGAAACCGGGGATCGGCTGGACGGTGAACCCGTCGGCGCCGAGACCCGTGGTCACGTCGCCCAGGGCCCACGGGCCGGAGATGAGGCACGCGGCGCGACCGTCGGCGAACAGCGCGATCGCGTTGTCACCGGAGATCGCGGTCGACAGGACGCCGGAGCCGGCCGAGCCGAGCGTGGCGAGCTTGGCGGCTGCGGCCTGTCCCGCGGGGGTCCCGACGCCGAGGTCGTCGGGGTTGGGGGTGCCGTCGGCGGTGAGGCCGAACAGGTAGCCGCCGGCCGAGGTGTAGAGCGGCTGCATGTTGTACGGGTCGCCGTCCACGCCCTGCGCGACGTTCAGCGCCGAGTCGACCTGGCCCGCGTCCTTGGCCGCCTGTCCGGCGGCGATGGCGTCGTCGATGGTGGCGTAGGTGTCGGGCGCGTAGGCCGTGTTGCAGTACAGGACCAGCGACTCCACGCCGTAGGGGATGCCGTAGAGCTGACCGTTGTAGGTCACCGCGGAGACGGCGCGCTCGGCGTAGCCACCGAGCGCGTCCGCGCCGAGCTGCAGCGGGTCGATCGCGCCGTTGGCGACGAGCTGGCCGATCCAGTCGTGCGCCCCCACGAGGACGTCGGGGCCGTTGCCGGCCTCGTTCGCGGTGATGAAGTCCGTACGGGTGTTGACGATGGCCTGCACGCCGACGGAGATGCCGTTGGCCTCGCCGAACGCCTGGGCGGCCGCGGTGACGGCGTCGAGCTTGACGTCGTCGGTCCAGATGACGAGGTCCTCGTCGCCGCGGACGGGGACCGTCTCCTCCTCCTCGCCCTCGGGCGCCGCGGAGGTCTCCTCGGCGGAGGTCTCGGAGTCGCCTGCCTCGGGCGACGTGGTCTCCTCGGACCCGCCGCCGCCCCCGCCGCACGCGGTCAGCAGCAGCGCCGTCGTCGCGATGGCGGCCGTGATGGTGGTTCTGCGCATGTGCTCGCTCCTGAGTCTCGGATCGATCGGCAGCGCGCTCCGACCCTCGTTGGCCGGGAACACGCGACGCTGCGTTGGTGGCAACGTACTGCAACTTTCTGCAACGCGGCGCGGGCGGAGCGCGGTGGCGCGATCCTGTGACGGAATCGTGACCCCGCCGACACCGGCCGACACCCGTCGGGCACGCGCGGTCCTGACGCAACGTTTGCGGTATCTTGCACCGAGACATGCACGGGGATGGTTCGCCGTCCCGAGGCTGCACCGCTGCAGCCGTGAGGAGATGACGTGACCAACCACGACGTGCCGCGCACGCGCCTGGCCGACCTGGCCGAGCACTCGGGCGTCAGCACCGCGACGGTGTCGCGCGTCCTCAACCGCAAGCCCGGGGTGGCCGAGTCCACCCGCCAGGCGGTCTACCACGCGCTCGACCTGCTCGGCTACGAGCGACCGCGCCGCATCACCTCGCCGTCGGCCGGACTGATCGGGCTCGTCATCCCCGAGCTGTCCAACCCCGTCTTCCCGGCGTTCGCGCAGGCCATCGAGACCGCCCTGGCGCACCACGGCTACACGCCGCTGCTGTGCACCCAGACCGCGAGCGGCGTCTCCGAGGACGAGTACGTCGAGACCCTGATGTCCGCCGACGTCGCGGGCATCGTGTTCCTCAACGGGCTGCACGCCGACTCGCAGGCACCGATCGCGCGCTACCAGCGGCTGGCGGAGCGCGGCGTCCCGTTCGTGCTGGTCAACGGGCACCGCGAGGAGCTCGAGGCACCGTCGGTCTCGGTCGACGAGCGCCTCGGCATGGACCTCGCGGTGCGCCACCTCGCCTCGCTCGGACACCGCCGGATCGCGCTGGCCGTCGGACCCGACCGGCTGATCCCGGCCGCGCTCAAGCGCGAGGGTTTCGTGGCCGCCATGAAGCGCCACATCGGGCACGACGCCGAGCACCGCGTGCTGACCTCGCTCTTCACGGTCGAGGGCGGCGAGGCCGCGGCGCGGGCGCTGCTGCGCGAGGGCGCCAGCGCCATCATCTGCGGCAGCGACATCATGGCGCTGGGCGCGATCCGGGCCGTGCGGCAGGCGGGTCTGTCCGTACCCGGTGACGTCTCGATCATCGGCTTCGACGACTCGCTGTTCATGAACTTCACGTCGCCACCGCTGACCACGTTGCGCCAGCCGGTCGACGCGATGAGTCAGGCCGTGGTGGACACGCTGCTCTCGGCGATGGCCGGGCGGCCCGACCCGATCGAGCTGCGCTTCGCGCCGGAGCTGATCGTCCGCAGCTCCACGAGCTCGGTCCCGACCTCGTGACGACCGCCTCGCGGCGGACCTCGGTGACGGCCGTCAGCCGCCGCTGACGCTCAGCTCCGCCTCGTGCAGCGAGGCGGCGAGGTCGGCGTCGATCTCGCGCGAGTCGAGCCAGCCGTAGGGCACGCTCGGCACCTTGGGCGTCCCGGCCCGACCGCGCTGCCCCTCGGCGGCCTCACCCGGGTACGGCTGGTCGAGGTCGAGCGCGGCGAGCTTGTCGTCGAGGTCGGCGAGCGAGTCCACCAGCGCGAGACCGCGCCGCGCGTCGCCGCCCACCGAGTAGCCCTTGAGGTACCAGGCCATGTGCTTGCGCAGCTCGCGCAGACCACGACCCTCGTCGCCGTCGGCGTGCACGATCATCAGCTCGGCGTGACGGCGCAGCACGCTCGCCACCGCGCGGAGACCGGGCCGCACCTGGCGCCCCGTGCCGGAGAACGCCGAGACGAGGTCGGTGAACAGCCACGGCCGGCCCTGGCACCCACGGCCGACGACGACGCCGTCGCACCCCGTCTGCGCGACCATGTCCAGAGCGTCCTGCGCCGACCAGATGTCGCCGTTGCCGAGCACGGGGATGTCGGTGACCGTCTCCTTGAGCCGCGCGATCGCCTCCCAGTGCGCGTGACCGGAGTAGTACTCCGCAGCGGTGCGCGCGTGCAGCGCGACCCAGGCCGCACCGGCGTCCTGCGCCATCAGCCCGGCCTCGAGGTAGGTGAGGTGCTCGTCGTCGATCCCCATGCGCATCTTCACCGTCAGGGGGACGTCGCCCCGCCCCGCCTCCTCGACGGCGCCGCGCACGATCGCCGCGAACAGGTCGCGCTTCCATGGCAGCACCGCGCCCCCGCCGCGCTTGGTCACCTTGGGCACGGGGCAGCCGAAGTTGAGGTCGATGTGGTCCGCGCGGTCCTCGGTCACGAGCATCCGGACCGCCGCGCGCACCGTGGCCGGGTCGACGCCGTACAGCTGCACGCTGCGGATCGTCTCGTCGGGCGCCGGCGTGATGATGCGCATCGACTCGGGCGAACGCTCCACGAGCGCGCGGGAGGTGACCATCTCGGAGACGAACACGCCCTCGGGGGCGTCGCTCGCGTGCGGCTCGATCGGGGAGCCGGTCGGCTCGGGCAGACCCGCGCGCGCCGCCTCGCGGCACAGCTGGCGGAAGGGTGCGTTCGTCACGCCCGCCATGGGGGCGAGCACGACGGGGGTGCCGACGGTGAAGCGGCCGAGGGTGAGACTCACTCCCCCATGGTCCCAGAACCGCGCAAGCGTCTGTCCCGACGGCGCTGCACCGGCGGGTGTGCCTGGTCACCCTCTGCTTCGGTCGCGGTGGGCGCGGCGGACGCGACGACCAGCACGCCGTGACCCCGCTCGTCGCGGTTCGAGGTGCGCACGAGGGAGGCGGAGATCGCCGTCGTCACCGGGATCGCCAGGACGAGGCCGATCGAGGACACGAGCGTGCGCACGAGCTCCTCGGCGATGCTCGCCGAGGTGATGAGCTGCGTGGGCGAGCGGTCGTAGATCGAGGCGATCATCAGCATCGGCAGCGCCGTGCCGACGTAGGCGAACGCGAGCGTGTAGACGGTCGAGGCGATGTGATCGCGACCGATGCGCATGGCCCGCAGGAACACGCGGCGGCGCGGCACGGTCGGGTCGCTCGCGTGCAGCTCCCACACGGCGCTCGCCTGAGTGATCGTGACGTCGTTGAGCGCACCGAGCCCGGCGATGACGAACCCGCAGACCAGCAGGGCGCGCATGCTGATCTCGGGGAAGGTCGACATCACCTGGTAGCCCTCCTCCGAGCCGGTCCCCAGGAGGTTGGAGCCGGTGGCGGAGACGATGGCGAGCACCGTGGTCACGGCGAGGCCGACGAACGTGCCCAGCAGCGCCGTCGTCGTCCTGATCGATATCCCGTGCGCCAGGTAGACGGACACGAACATCATCGCGCTCGATCCGACGAGCGCCACGAGCAGCGGCGACACGCCGGTCATGAGCGCGGGCAGGACGAACAGGCCGATCACGGCCAACGACGCGGCGAGACCGACGACGGCGGCCAGCCCGCGCCAACGCGCGACGAGCGCCACGAGCAGCACGTAGGCCACGGCGAGCCAGATCAGCGGGACGTCCCGCTTGTAGTCGATGAACGTGAAGCTCGCGCCCGCGTCCAGGCGATCGGCCTCGAACAGGACGAGGATCTGCGCGCCCACCGGGATCGGTTCGCGCAGCACGTCCTCGCCCACCGAGACCGGCACCTCGACGCCGGCGCCCTCACCCGTCAGCAGCTCGGCCGTCACCTCGGCACCCGGCGGGCCGGACACGTCGGTGATGCGCGCCGTCTCGAACGTGAGCCCCGACGCGGTCAGCGGGATGGAGCCCGCGATCGACTCGCCCTTCGGCCACAGCGCCACCATCCCGGCGATCGTGGCCAGGAGCAGGGGGACGACGATGGCCGCCAGCAGGAGCCGCGCGCGGCGCACCTCCCCCGGGGGGAGGTGCACCGGCGCGTGCGAGTGTCCGACGTGACCGGTCGGTTCGGCCGGCTGAACCTGTCCGCCCTGCTCCTGCTGGCTCACGCGGTGGTGGTCACGCGCCGAGGAGACGCGCGCCCAGGTACGAGGCGACCTGCGAGAGCCCCACGCGCTCCTGCGCCATCGTGTCGCGCTCGCGGATCGTGACGGCGTCGTCGGTGAGGGTGTCGAAGTCGACCGTCACGCAGAACGGCGTGCCGATCTCGTCCTGGCGGCGGTAGCGGCGGCCGATGGCACCGGCGTCGTCGAAGTCGACGTTCCAGTGCTCGCGCAGCTCGGCGGCCAGCGCGCGCGCCTTGGGCGAGAGCTCGCCCGAGCGCGACAGCGGCAGCACGGCGGCCTTGACCGGGGCCAGGCGCGGGTCGAGCTTGAGGACGGTGCGCTTGTCGACGCCGCCCTTCGCGTTCGGCGCCTCGTCCTCGTGGTAGGCCTCGACCAGGAACGCCATGAGCGAGCGGGTCAGGCCCGCGGCGGGCTCGATGACGTACGGCACCCAGCGCTCGCCCTTCTCCTGGTCGAAGAAGGACAGGTCCTTGCCGGAGTGCTCGGTGTGGGTCTTGAGGTCGAAGTCCGTGCGGTTCGCGATGCCCTCGAGCTCGCCCCACTCGCTCCCCGTGAAGCCGAACTTGTACTCGATGTCCACGGTGCGCGTGGAGTAGTGCGAGAGCTTCTCGGCCGGGTGCTCGAACAGACGGAGGTTGTCGGCGGAGATGCCGAGGCCCGTGTACCACTCCATGCGCGTGTCGATCCAGTACTGGTGCCACGTCTCGTCGGTACCGGGCTCGACGAAGAACTCCATCTCCATCTGCTCGAACTCGCGCGTGCGGAAGATGAAGTTCCCTGGCGTGATCTCGTTGCGAAAGGACTTGCCGATCTGGGCGATGCCGAACGGCGGCTTCTTGCGCGCCGCCGTCGCGACGTTGGAGTAGTTCACGAAGATGCCCTGAGCGGTCTCGGGGCGCAGGTAGTGCATGCCCGACTCGTCCTCGACGGGGCCGAGGTAGGTCTTGAGCATCATGTTGAAGTCGCGGGGCTCGGTCCACTCCCCGCGCGTACCGCAGTTCGGGCACGCGATGTCCTTCAGACCGTTCTCGGCCGCGCGGCCCTTCTTGGCCTCGAACTCCTCGATGAGGTGGTCCTCGCGGAAGCGCTTGTGGCAGCTGAGGCACTCGGTCAGCGGGTCGGTGAAGACGCCGACGTGGCCCGAGGCCACCCAGACCTGGCGCGGCAGGATGACGGCGGAGTCGAGGCCGACGATGTCGTCGCGGCGCGTGACCATGGCCTTCCACCACTGACGCTTGATGTTCTCCTTGAGCTCGACGCCGAGGGGCCCGTAGTCCCAGGCGGAGCGCGAACCGCCGTAGATCTCGCCGGACTGGAACACGAAGCCCCGGTGCTTGGCGAGGGTGATGACGGAATCGAGACGGCTGGCGGCCATGGGTGAGCTCCTTGCGGGACGAGACCCCGCACCTGGCTGGCGCGGGCGACGTCCAACCTACCCCGCGCCGTCTGGGGCGGTCCTGATCGCCCGCGTGGCGAGGCGACACGGTCGCTGTTTTGACAATCGTTCTCAACGAGTCGAGAATGATTCTCATGCAGACCTCGCTCCGTCGTTCCCTCGCTCCGATCGCCGCCCTCGCGCTGGCCCTGCCCCTCGCCGCGTGCGGCGGCGGCTCCGGCGCGGGCGGGTCGGACGGCGCGGGCGCGTCGGGCGACACGGTCGAGGTCCTGGCCTCGTTCTACCCGCTGCAGTACCTCACGCAGCGGATCGGCGGCGACGCCGTCACCGTCTCCAGCCTCACCCCCGCCGGCGCCGAGCCGCACGACCTCGAGCTCTCGCCGTCGCAGGTCGCGACGATGGGCCGTGCCGACCTGGTGGTCTACCTGTCCGGGTTCCAGCCCGCCGTCGACGCGGCGGTCTCCGAGGTCTCCCCGACGGCGATCGACGTCGCCTCGGCCGCGCGCCTGACGGACGCCGCGCACGAGGAGGAGCACGATCACGAGGCCGAGGAGGAGGGCCACGACCACGGCGGGCTCGACCCGCACTTCTGGCTCGACCCGACCCGGATGGCCGACGCCGCCGACGCCGTCGCCGCGCAGCTCTCGCAGGTCGATCCGGACGGCGCCGAGCAGTTCGAGGCCAACGCCGCCGAGCTCCGCGGCGAGCTGGAAGGGCTGGACGAGTCCTACCGCACCGGCCTGGCCGACTGCGGCACGTCCACGATCGTCGTGGCCCACGAGGCCTACGGCTACCTCGCCGGCGCCTACGGCCTGGACCAGGAGGGCATCTCCGGCATCGACCCCGAGGCCGAGCCCTCCCCCGCGCGCCTGCGCGAGATCGAGCAGGTCGTGAACGAGACCGGCGTGAGCATCATCTTCACCGAGTCGCTCATCGATCCCCGCGTGGCCGAGGTGCTCGCCGACGACCTCGGCATCACCACGGGCGTGCTCGACCCGCTCGAGAACCAGGCCGACCCGGACGCGGACTACGTTGACGTCATGGAGAGCAACCTGGCCTCGCTGCGCGAAGCGCTGACCTGCGCGTGAACCGCCGCCCATCGACGAACGGGCCCGACCTGTCCGAACCCGTGATCGCCGCCCGCGACCTCGCGGTCGACCTCGGAGGTTCGCGCATCCTGCGCGACATCAGCCTCGAGGTGCACCGCGGGGAGTTCGTGGCGCTGCTCGGCGCCAACGGCTCGGGCAAGTCCACACTCGTGCGCACGCTCATCGGCGTCCTCCCGCCCGCCGCGGGCACCGTCCACCTGCTCGGTGCCGACATCACGCGGCGCGCCGGCGTCCCGTGGCAGCGCATCGGCTACGTCCCGCAGCGCTCGACGGCGACGGCCGGCGTCCCCGCGACCGTGGTCGAGGTCGTCCGGTCCGGGCTGCTCGCCGCGGGCCGCCTGCGCCCGCCGCGCGACGCCGACGCCCGCGTCCGCCGCGCGCTCGAGCGGGTCGACCTCGCCGACCGGGGGCACCGCGCCGTCGCCGAGCTCTCGGGCGGCCAGCAGCAGCGCGTGCTGATCGCCCGCGCGCTCGCCCGGGACCCCGAGGTCCTGCTGCTGGACGAGCCGCTCGCCGGCGTCGACGCCGCCAACCAGGCCTCCTTCGCCCGCACCATGGCCGGTCTGCGCGAGGACGGCGTCACCGTCCTGGTGGTGCTGCACGAGACCGGGCCGCTGGCGCCGCTGATCACGCGCGCGCTGGTGCTGAGGCACGGCTCGATCGTGCACGACGGCGAACCGCCCCCCGCGGCGCCCGGGCACGACCACGACGACCACGACCACCTGCACGCGCACGGCGACTCCCGCGACGAGCACTGGGCCGACGAGCGGACGCACGGGGGCGACCGCCCGACCGGCGACCGCTCCGCCATCCGCATCACCCCGGGAGGGCTGGCATGAGCACGGTCGCCGAGATGTTCTCCTCCCCCCTGATGCAGCGCGCCCTCATCGCCGCCGTGATCGTCGGGCTCGCGGCCCCGGTCATGGGCACCTACCTCGTGCAGCGGCGGCTGTCGCTGCTGGGCGACGGCATCGGCCACGTCGCACTCACGGGCGTCGCGGCCGGCTGGCTGGTGGGCAACGCGATGTCGCTGACACCGCACGACGCCCTCGCCATCCCGGGCGCCGTCGTCGCCGCCGTCATCGGCGCGCTCGCCATCGACCTCGTCCGCGCGCGCGGACGCACGAGCGGCGACGTCGCGCTCGCCCTGCTGTTCTACGGCGGCATCGCCGGCGGCGTGCTGATCATCGGTCTCGCCGGCGGCACGACGGCGAACCTCATGGGCTACCTGTTCGGCTCCATCGCCACGGTCAGCTCGACCGACCTCGTCCAGATCGTCGTCCTCGGTGCCCTGGTCCTCGGCGTCGGCATCGGGCTGCGCCCGGCGTTGTTCGCGGTCTCCCACGACGAGGAGTTCGCGCGCTCGCTCGGGCTCCCCGTGCGTCTGCTCAACATGATGATCGCGATCGTCGCGGCGCTGACCGTCACGGTCGCCATGCGCGTCGTCGGACTTCTCCTGGTGAGCGCGATCATGATCCTCCCCGTCGCGATCGCGCAGCAGGTGGCGACGTCGTTCCGCGCCACCATGCGGCTCGCGATGGGCGTCGGCGTGCTCGTGTGCGTCTCGGGTCTGGTCATCACCTACTTCCGGGCGCTCTCCCCCGGCGCCGTCATCGTGTGCCTGGCGATCGCCGTCTACGCTGGGGTGGCCGCCGTGCGACCGCTCCTGGTGAACCGGTCACGGGCCCGTGCGGCGCAGGCGGCGTTCGACCCGCACCCCGACCATCCCGACGACGTCCTCGTGGCCGGGATCGCCGGGTCCGGCCCCCTGGTGGGTGGCTCGGCGAGCGGTGCAGCGGACACGAGAGCGACGACGGCGAGGGAGTAGCGGTGCAGCGCACGACACGTCAGCGGACCGCCGTCGCGGAGCTCCTCGAGCACTCGGCGGAGTTCCGCAGCGCCCAGGAGGTGCACCGGATGCTCGCCGATCGCGGCGAGTCCGTCGGTCTGGCCACCGTCTACCGCACGCTGCAGGCCCTGGCCGAGGTCGGCGAGGTCGACGCGCTGCGAGGTCCCGACGGCGAGGTCCGCTACCGCCGCTGCGACGAGCAGGCCCACCACCACCACCTCGTGTGCCGCCGCTGCGGCACGGCCGTCGAGCTCGACGCGGCAGCCGTCGAGGCCTGGTCGAGCACGATCGCCGCCACGCACGGCTTCACCGCCGTGGAGCACACCATCGAGCTGTTCGGGCTCTGCGCGGCGTGCAGCGCCGCGGACGCCCGAGCCTAGGCAGGCCCGCTCGTGCCGGCGGCGCTGGACGGCGCCTCGTTCTGGCCGCTGTTCGCGTTCTTCTTCGGCGTGGTCCTGCTGCGCACGCAGCTGACGTACTGGATCGCGCGCCTCGTGACGCGCTGGTCGCTGGACCACACGCGCCCGCGACGCCCGTGGGTCGCGCGCGTGCACCGGTGGCTGCAGGGTGAGGGCACGGCGCGCGGGTTGCGCACCGTCGAGCGCTGGGGCGTGGTCGCGGTGCCGCTGTCGTTCCTGGCGACGGGGACGAAGACGGTCGTGAACGCCGCCGCCGGAGTCGTGGCGATGCCGTTCTCGCGCTACCTGCCGGCGATGCTCGTGGGCTGCGCGGTGCACGCCACGATCTACGCGACGGTCGGCTGGGCCGCGTGGAGCGCGGCGCTGGCCGCCGCGACCGGGTCGCCGTGGGGCATCGCCGCGCTGACCCTGATCGCGCTGGCCGTCGTGGTCCTGATCGTCCTGCGCGTGCGGCACGCCCGCCGCCGCCGGACGGCCGCCGACGGGGTGGAGCTGCGCTAGGCCGCGTGGTCCTCCGGGGCGACGCAGAACTCGTTGCCCTGCGGGTCGGTCAGGGTGAACCAGCGGGCCGACCCCTCGCTCCGCTCCCCCAGGCTCCGTGCGCCGACGCCGACGAGCCGCTCGTGCTCGGCGTCGAGGTCGCCGTCGACCACGAGATCGAGGTGGACCCGGTTCTTGCCGGGCGTCACGGCGTCGACCTTCTGGAACGCGAGCGCCCCGGAGGACGTCATCACGACGACGAACCAGCCGTCGTTCTCCGCCACGACCTCGCCGCCGAGCGCGAGGGCCCACCAGCGCGCGAGCGGGAGCGGGTCGGTGGAGTCGGTCGTGATCATGCCGAGGTGCAGGGCCATGACGTCACCCTAGGACGGCCCTGTGACAGCGACGTGTCGTCCACGTCGCGTCTCAGTGCACGGTCAG
>Ga0265780_10008284_pt1 | contig 12641 bp, 7 predicted proteins | sample P1T30metagenome_FD_192432 | JGI IMG/M metagenome (GOLD analysis project Ga0265780, IMG submission 192432) | Plant litter microbial communities from East Loma Ridge, Irvine, California - P1 T30 | ecosystem: Environmental > Terrestrial > Plant litter > Unclassified | place: USA: California...
CGGCTACACCTTCGTCCACCCGTTCGACGATGCGCGCGTGATCGCCGGGCAAGGCACCGTCGCGATCGAGATGCTCGCCGACGTGCCCGCGCTCGACACGCTGATCGTGCCGATCGGCGGCGGCGGGCTGATCTCGGGCGTGTCGACCGTCGCGCGCGCGATCGGTGTCGAGCGTGGCGGCGCGCCGATCGAGGTGATCGGCGTGCAGGCCGAGCTGTTCCCCTCGATGTACAACCGCATCAACGGCACCGACATGCCATGCGCGGGCGACACGCTGGCCGAGGGCATCGCGGTCAAGGAACCGGGCACGATCACATCGGGCATCGTGCGGTCGCTGGTCGACGACATCGTGCTGGTGAGCGAACGCAACCTCGAAAGCGCGGTCAGCCTGCTCCTCCAGATCGAGAAGACCGTGGTCGAGGGCGCCGGCGCCGCCGGCCTCGCCGCGTTGCTCCAGCATCCCGAGCGGTTCCGTGGCCGTACCGTCGGCATCATCCTGTGCGGCGGCAATATCGACACGCGGCTGCTCGCCAACGTGCTGCTGCGCGATCTCGCCCGATCGGGGCGGCTGGCGCGGTTGCGCATCGTGCTGCGCGACCAGCCCGGCGCGCTGTACGGCGTCGCGCGGATCTTCGAGCAGGAACGCGTCAACATCCTCGAACTCGCGCACCAGCGCATCTTCACCAACCTGCCCGCCAAAGGGCTCAGCCTCGATGTCGAGTGCGAAACGCGCGACCTCGCGCATCTCGAACGGCTCAAGGCCGCACTTCGTATCGAGGGCTATGACGTGAGCGCGGTCGAACTCGGCTGACGAAGCGAATCTGGCGCGCGACGAGCCGAGTCGCGCGCCCCTTTCCGGCGCGCGGCCATGCGTTTATGCTGCGCGCGTTCCCAAAGCAGATACCGCGCGCCGCACGCCCGTTTCGGGTCAGTCTTGAAACGAATCCCCAAGACACACGCTTTCTGCCGCGTTAACTCTCTTTGATGGTAAAGCCGCTTTTCATCACGATCGCAGCGATTCATAAGCGGTTCAGGCGCTGCATCGGCAGCGGCCCTGAAAGGACCAGCCGGCGGTGAGTGCGCCCTTCCGTTTTCCCAGATTCTTCGTCACCAGCCCGTCGCCGTGCCCGTATTTGCCCGGCCGCCAGGAACGCAAGGTCTTCACCGAACTCCGCGGTCCGCATGCCGGCGATCTCAACGATGCGCTCGGCCGGATCGGCTTCCGGCGCAGTCAGTCGGTCGCGTATCGGCCGAGTTGCGCGAGCTGTTCGGCGTGCGTTTCGGTGCGCGTGATCGCGGCGGAGTTCGCGCCCAACGCCACCCAGCGCAAGCAGATCCGCCGCAACGCCGATCTCGAGGTATCGGTATGCCGCCCGTGGGCTACCGAGGAGCAGTTCGAGCTGCTGCGCCGCTATCTCGGCGCGCGCCACCCCGGCGGCGGCATGGCCGACATGGACGAGCAGGATTATGCCGACATGGTCGAGCATTCGCCGGTCACCAGCTTCGTCATCGAATATCGCGAGCCGTCAGTGAACGGCGCGCGCGGCAAACTGATCGGCGCGTGCCTGACCGACCAGCAAGCCGATGGCCTGTCGATGATCTACAGCTTCTTCGACGCCGACGAGGGCGCGCGGCCAGGCTTCGGCAGCATGATCATCATGGACCACATCCTGCGCGCGCGGGCGGCTGGGCTGGCCTACGTGTACCTCGGCTATTGGGTGAAAGGCTCGGCGCGGATGGCGTACAAGACGCGCTACCGTCCGATCGAAGTGCTCGGCCCGAAGGGCTGGGCGCTGCTGGTGGACGAGGACGCGACCTACCGCCCGCCGGCGCAGCATTACGCGATGCTGGCGGACGAGATTGCCTGACGACCGTCGTCGGAGCGGGAGCGAAGACTGGACGTAGCGAAGGTTGCGCACCGGGCGCACGGTGCGGCAGTGTCACTTTTGGCTAACTGACGCGCGGCCACGCGCACGTCGCAGGCCGTGACGGGCCAGTCGGTTGATGCGGATGCTGTCAAAGAGCGGCTCCGGGAGCATGGCAGTGACGGTACGTGTAGGACAGGCCGCAGAGTCGCCGAATGGCGACCAGTGGTGGACAGCGGACATAGCGCCTTGACTCTTACCGCTTCCGAACGCTTACGAGCTTTTCAAGCAGAACGGTGCGGGTTGCGTCGCCTAAATATCGTTTCTCATGCCGAGCGGTGCTTACCCGGCCTAAAATCTCGACCGTGAACGTTCCCCAAACCGGCTCCGGCTTCTTCCACCGAGCCGCCTTCCGAGCAGCGGCGTCGAGTTCCTCACAACTCTGCCCTGCGCACTCGATGGACGCACCTTCGTCCAAAAGAGGGGCGGCGCCTCCGAGGATGTGGCACTGCTCAAACCTGCTGTTCTCAAAGTTGGTGAACCACTCGCAAACGAGGCGCTGCCGCGGTCCGAAATCGGTTCCCTTGACGGTTAGGGGTTGGCTTACCTGAGAGGATGCGGATGCCAGAACGGCTGCGATGACTTGCCACATGCCTGTATCCTAAGACCGAGCCGAATGTCCGCAAGTGGGCGGGTTCTGACTGTCGGCTTACAACCGCGAAATTTGAAACGGTAGATACGGCCACTGCTTTTCAACTGCCGGAGGGTCGCCAGACGACCAGCAAATATGTGCCCCAGTAGCCGCGGAACTTAGGCTGGTCGCCAAAGTCCCCTGAGGGCTGGAAACGGACATCAATGCGAGTGCCATCGCGCCATCGTCCCCACATGTGTGCGATCTTCTTACGATCTCGAAGCCCGGTGTACTGGTCCGCCGGCTCGATCGAGAGGCGAACGCCAGAACTCGAAAAACAGTCCCGAACATACCACGGAAAAGCGTGAGTGAACTCTACGCCAACCTGATTGAGCGCAGCATCGCAAAATGCCACTTGCACGCCCACGTCGGCATTGCGCCGACACGCAAACGTCATCTCCTCTTCCTTGATGACGGCGATACGCTGGGCCACCCCTGTATTCGCCGTCTCGGTTCGCAAACCATCGAGCGCGGTACAAAATGCTGCGTCTGTTGCATGTGCCGGCGCAGCAACACCTATCAGAACCGCCAAAAGGAATTAGCACGCACTATCAAGTCACTGCATTAGGGGCTACCAATCGGTAAGTCACTATGGCTGCAATTGGGTACTTCCGGACCTAAATAAGCCTGAGGAAACCACCCCACCCTCACCCGAACTTGAACTGCCCCGCGATGGCGAAGTGCAGTTCGTCGTTCTCGGCGAGGAAGTTTTCGAGATATTGGTGAAGCCCGCCGGCGATCACCTCTTTCGAGCGGGTCTTGAGCATGCGCGCTTGCCGCCCGCGTGCCATCTGGTCGGCTTCGCCGTGCATGCCGGTGCGTTTGGCGAGCAGGTCGAGGATTTCGACGGTTTCTTCCGAAGATGCGGCGAGGCTGCGTGGCAGTTCGGCGCGGGTGACCAAGAGGTCGATGACGTTCGACGGCTGCAAACCGTCCGAATAGAGCCAGCGGTAGGCGGTCACGGCGGAGACGGTTTGCAGGATCGTCGTCCACTGGTCGCGATCGACCACGCCGCCGACCGGCTCGCCGGCGGGCAGCAGGATGTGGTATTTGACGTCGAGCAGCCGCGCGGTGTTGTCGGCGCGCTCGACCGCTTGCCCGAGCCGGATGAACCATGTCGTCTGGTTGCGCAGCATGCGGTGGATCGCGCCTTCGAAGCCGCGCGTTGCGGTCTTGACCGCTTCGGCGAGCGCGAGCGTCGCGGCGGCGCCGCCCGGCATCGCGCGGTTCTGGAACAGCAGCCACGCCTGGTTGATCCCGGTCCACGCCTCGCGGGTCAGCGAGGTGCGGACCGCGCGGGCGTTGTTGCGCGCCAGATCGAGCGAGCGGACCAGCGAGCCGGAATGCGTCGAATCGAGCGTGAGGAAGCGCGCGACCGAATCCTGCCCGACCTCTTCACCGGTCTTGGCGAAGGCGGCGACGGTGTCGGTGACGGCGAGTGCGCTTTCCCACGCGACCCGGCCCGCCGGGCGCGGCGAAAGCGCATCGAGGCGGATCGTCGCCTCGACGAGCCGGGCGATGAAATCGGCACGCTCGACATAGCGACCGAGCCAGTAGAGCGACGAAGCGGTGCGGGAGAGCATCAGTTGCCGCCCATCGTCTGCGACATGCCGCCGATCGATTGCGTCATGCCACCCGGCCCTTGCGATTGCTGCATCGCGCCGTCGTCCATCAGGACGAAACTGTCCTTGGTGCCGCCGCCTTGCGAGGAGTTGACGACGAGCGAACCTTCCTTGAGCGCGACGCGCGTGAGGCCACCGGGCACGACCTGAACGCCGCGCGAGCCGGTCAGGACGAACGGGCGGAAATCGACGTGGCGGGGCGCGAGGCCGGCTTCGCTCAGCGTCGGCACGGTCGAGAGCGCGAGCGTCGGCTGGGCGATGTAGCGGTGCGGCTCGGCGATGAGCGCCGCGCGGAAGGTTTCGATCTCGGCGCGGGTCGCGGTCGGGCCGACGAGCATGCCGTATCCGCCCGATCCGTCGACGAGTTTGACGACGACATGCTCGAGGTTGTCGAGCACGTGGCTGAGCGCCTTCGGCTCGCGGCAGCGCCAGGTTTCGACGTTGGGAAGTTTGGCATCTTCGCCCGAATAATATTTCACGATCTCAGGCATGTAGCTGTAGATCGCCTTGTCGTCGGCGATGCCGTTGCCGGGCGCGTTGATGAGCGCGACGTTGCCGGCGGCATAGGCGCCGATCAGGCCGGGCACGCCGAGCATCGAATCCGGGCGGAACACGCGCGGATCGAGGTAATCGTCATCGATGCGGCGGTAGATCACGTCGACCTTCACCAGCCCGCCGATCATCCGCATCCAGACGATATCGTCTTCGACGACGAGGTCGGCGGCCTCGACGAGTTCGATACCCATCGAATCGGCGAGGAAGCTGTGTTCGTAATAAGCCGAATTATAGTGGCCCGGCGTCAGCACCACGCAGACCGGCGCGGCGACGTCGCCCGGCGCGACCGAGCGCATCGTCTCGAGCAGGCGGTCGGGGTAGGAATCCACCGCCGCGACGCGGAAATGCTGGAACAGTTCGGGGCAGAGCCGGAGCATCGCCTCGCGGTTTTCGAGCATATAGCTGACGCCCGAGGGCGTGCGGGCATTGTCTTCCAGCACGTAGAACTCGTCTGCGCCGGTGCGGACGAGATCGATCCCGCAGATATGCGCCCAGATGCCGTGCGGCGGGCGAATGCCGGCGACTTCGGGGCGAAATTGCGGATTGCCGAGGATCAGATCGGACGGCAGCACGCCGTCCTTGAGGATGCGTTGCGCACCGTAGATGTCGTCGAGGAAGGCGTTGATCGCCTCGACGCGCTGGACCAGCCCTTCGGAGAGCCGCGCCCATTCGCTGGCGAGGAAGATGCGGGGCACGATGTCGAACGGGATGATGCGTTCGCTCGCGTCACTGTCGCCATAGACGGCGAAGGTGATGCCGAGCTGGCGAAAGGTCGCCTCGGCGGATTGCTGGCGACGGCGCAACTCGGTGGCGGGCGTCCCCTCGATCCAGGTGCCAAGCGCCGCAAGTTCGGATCGGGGTGTGGTCGACCCGGCCTGCCCCATGATCTCGTCGAACGCCTGTCGTATTCCCATCGAACCAGTAACGCTCCCTATTTGCCGTTGGCTCCATGCTGCGACGGATTGTTGCGCCGCACAAGGCGGTTTCTTGACGAGAAACCTTCCGGGTTGAGCTTGGCCTCGAAATCCTTGCGCGCATCGGCGACGATCTGCCGCAACAGTTCGGGGTGGATGAAGGCGGCGGTGCCGGCACCGGCCTTCGCGCGCGCTTGCTCGTCGAGGACGTCGGCGATCTCGGGGTGCATCGGCAGGACGATGTCGGCGGGCATCGCCGCCATGCGTGCGAAGCTGCGGCGGTAATCGGCGACGATGCCGGGATAGGCGCGGTTGTTGTGGAGCACATTGTCGGCGACGGTGATGCTGCACGGGAACACCACGCGTAGCGTCCGACCGCGTTCGGTGACGGGCATCGACCAGGTGGTGCAGCCGGGCGTGTGGCCGGGCGTCAGCGTTGCGGTCAGGCCCACATTGCCGAGCCGGATCGTCTCGCCGTCACGCACGATGCGATCGACCGGCACGGGCGGGAAGCGGGTGTGGCCGTTGGTGTTGTCGGCCTCGTGCCGGCCGCGCCGTAACGCCGGAGCGTCGGCGGCGGAGGCGACGAGCCGCGCGCCGGTGTCCCGGCGGAGTGCGGCGAAGGCGGCGGCGTGGTCGAAATGGGCGTGCGAGTTGAGCATCAGCTTGAGCTGCCCCGGGCCGACACCGATCGCCTTGAGGTTGCGCTCGATCAGCGGCGCGCTCTGCGCCAGCGGGCCGCTGACGAGAATCGTGCCGGTGTCGGTCTTGACCGCATAGACCGCGAGCCCGCGCGTGCCGACGTACCAGATCGGCCCGACGACATGGAACGGCGCGATCGGCTCGGCCCAAGTCGCGGACCATTGCGCCATCGCTGGCGTGGCGAAGAGCGCGAGCAGCGCGGCCAGGGTGCGTTTGATCATAGCGCCGCCAACATCCCAGACGTCAGCACCTGCGGCAAGACCTGCGGTTCGGCAGCGCCCGGCGCGTAATAGAGATAGAGCGGCACCCCGGCGCGATTGTGCGCCTCGATGAAGCGGCCGAGCGCGGCGTCGCCGTTGGTCCAGTCGCCGACCAGCACCGCGACGTTCTTCTTGGCGAAGGCGGCGCGGGTGGCGTCGGTCTCGATCGCGGCTTTCTCGTTGACCTTGCAGGTGAGGCACCAGTCGGCGGTGAAATAGGCGAACACCGGGCGGTTGGCGGCGCGCAGGCTCGCCAGTTTGGTTTCGCTGAAGGCTTCCTCATTGGCGGCGGCGACCGCTGCGGGCGCTGCATGGAAGCGCGCGACCGACGCGCCGGATAGCACCGCCACCGCGAGGATCGCGATCACCGCCGCCACGCCGAACGGCTTGCCCTTGCGCTGGCGCAGACCGCCCCACCACAACAGCAGCGCCACCGCCAGGGCGGCGACCATGCCGGCGGCGAGACCATCGACGCCGACCTGCCGCCCGAGCACCCATGCGAGCGCGATTCCCGTGATCCACATCGGGATCGAGAGGATACGGCGGAACGTTTCCATCCACGCGCCGGGCTTGGGCAGCAGCTTTCGGAGCGACGGCACGAAACCGAGCGCGAGGAATGGCAGCGCGAGGCCGATGCCCAGCCCGGCGAACACCGCCAGCGCGGCGTACCACGGCAGCACCAAAGCCGCGCCGAGCGCCGCGCCCATGAACGGGCCAGTGCAGGGCGTGGCGATGAACGCCGCCAGCGCGCCGGTCGCGAAGGCGCCACCTGCCCCGCCAGCGTTGTTGACGAAGCGCGGCGTCGGGATTTCGAACAACCCGCCAAGATTGAGCGACAGCGCCACCACGAGCAGCAGCAGCACGACGATCGCACGCGGGTCTTGCAACTGGAACGCCCAACCGACCGCGCTGCCGCCAGCGCGAAGCCCGAGAATGATCGCGCCCAGTGCAACGCACACCGCGACCACGCCCGCCGTATAGGCCAGCGCCTCATGCCGCGCCGAACGCTCGTCGAGGTGTCCGCGCGCGAGGCTCAGCGCCTTGAGGCTCAGGATCGGGAAGACGCACGGCATGATGTTGAGGATCAACCCGCCGAGCAATGCGCCGGCGAATGCGATCAGCGTGGCGATGAGCGCGCCCTGTGCGGGTGCGTCCGCCGGTGCCGCGCTGGCTGCAGCGACCGTACCTGGCTTCGCGTCGACCACCAGCCCCTGTCCGCCGCCGATCGCCAGCACACCTGCCAACGTGCCGGTGCCGCCCGCGCCGGGTTTGGTGGCGATGACGATCCGGTCGCCATCGCGGGTGACGGTCTGCGCCGCGGCATAATCGATGAAGCCGGTGGAGACCGGATAGAAATAGGCGTCGGCGAGCGGCGCGCTGGCCGGATAAGGCACCGCGATCCGCAACGCGCCGTTCGCCGACTGGAACGTCGCCGCCGAGTCGAGCGGCTTGGGGATCGCGCGACGCCATGCGTCGAAGCGTGCGCGAGTCTCCGCCGTCACCGCGGCATCGCCGACGGTCAGGTCGATCGCGAGATCGGCCGATTCGGGCACGCACACGGTCTGCGTGCAGACGAGATAGGACATGTGCAGCTTTACCGGCAGCGCCGTTCCCGCCGCCAGCCCCGCCGGGACATGCAGCGTCACCAGCGGCGCATAGGGCTTTTCGAACACGTAGTTCATCAGCCCGGCGACCAGCAGCCGCTCGGGCACCGGATAGACCGGCGCATCGGCGGTCGCGCCAGTCGGCAAGGTCCAGTCGAGTTTGGCGGGGAACCCGGCATCGCCCGGATTCTGCCAATAGCCGTGCCAACCCCGCTCAGGCCGTGTGTCGAGCGCAAGCGTGACGGGGCCGCCCGCCGCTGGCGTCGCGCTCTCCGCGACCAGCCGGATCGCGAGATGCGGCCCCGCGCCGAGCCCGCCCGGGCCGTCCGGGCCATCGGCGTGCGCCGCGCTTGCCGCGAAGAACGCGAGGACCGTCACGAACAGGTAATGAAGCGCACGCATCGGGCAATCCTTGTCGGCAAACCACGTCTCGGCCATAGCCGCGCGCGGGAGTGCTTCGTTACGCCGCGAAAGGAAAGCCATGAATCGCCTCACCTCCCTGCCCCTGATCGCTTTGGCCCTTTCGCTCGCGCTCGTCGCCACGCCAATCGCCGCCCAGACCGCCGCTCCGGCCCCCTCACCCCAGACGCCGCCCAAGCTGATCGTCGCGATCTCGGTCGATCAGTTCTCGGCCGATCTGTTCGCCGAATATCGCAACCATTTCACCGGCGGATTCGCGCGACTGCTGACCGGCGACGTGTTCCCCTCGGGCTACCAGAGCCACGCCGCGACCGAGACGTGCCCCGGCCATTCGACGATCCTGACCGGCTTCCGCCCGGCGCATACCGGCATCATCGCGAATAGCTGGTACAACCTCAAATCACCGCTCGCCGACAAGGTGATCTATTGCGCCGAGGACGAGAGCATCCCCGGCAGCACGCATGAGGCGTACACCGTCTCCGACCAGCATCTGCTGGTGCCGACGCTCGGCGAGCGGATGAAGACGGCAAACCCGGCGGTGCGCAACGTGTCGGTGTCGGGCAAGGATCGCTCGGCGGTGATGATGGGCGGACACAAGGATACACTCGACGAGATCTGGTGGTGGGACGGCAAGAATTTCGTCAGCTACGCCGGGCGCAAGACGCCGGCGATCGTCACGCGTACCAACACGATCGTCAATGCGCGCATCGCCGAACCGCAGGGCGCGTTCGAGGTGCCCGATTTCTGCGCGAGCCGCGACCGCGCGATTCCGATCGGCGGCGGCAAGACCGTCGGCTCGGGGCATTTCGAGCGTGACGCGGGCAACCGCGCCAAGTTCCGCGCGTCGCCCGAGTTCGACAACGCCATCCTCGCGCTCGCCGCTGGCATGGTGCGCGACATGAAGCTCGGCACCGGGCCTGCCACCGACATCATCGATATCGGTGCGGCTGCGACTGATTATGTCGGCCACACCTATGGCACCGAGGGCGCGGAAATGTGCATCCAGCTCGCGAATCTCGACCATTCACTCGGCGAACTGTTCGACCAGCTCGACCAGACCGGGGTGGATTACCTCGTCGTGCTGACCGCCGATCACGGTGGCCACGATCTGCCCGAGCGCAACCGCGAACATGCCGCGCCGATGGCGGTGCGGATCGATCCGGCCTTTACCACCAAGGCAGTGAACGACGCGGTGGCGGCCAAGCTCAAGCTGCCGGGACAGGTGCTGTTCGGCGAGTCGGGATCGGGCGACATCTGGATCGACCCCAAGCTGACCAAGCCGCAGCATGATGCCGTGCTGGCGGAGGCGCTGAGGATCTATCGCGCCAACCCGCAGGTTGCCGCCGCTTTCTCGGGCGCGGAGATCACCGCCTCGCCCGCGCCAAGCGGCCCGCCCGAGACCTGGCCGCTCATCATGCGCGCCAAGGCATCGTATAACGCGCTGCACTCGGGCGACATCCTTGTCGCGCTCAAGCCGCGCGTGATGCCGATCGCCGACCCGACGCACGGCTATGTCGCGACGCACGGCAGCTTCTGGGACTATGACCGCCGCGTGCCGATCCTGTTCTGGCGCAAGGGCATGGCCGGGTTCGAACAGCCTTTGTCGGTCGAGACAGTCGATATCATGCCGACGCTCGCTGCCGCGATTCATCTGCCGGTGACGGCGCCGCTGCCCGATGGCCGCTGCCTCGATCTCGACGGCGGCGCGGGTTCGACCTGCCCCTAGAAGAGGTACACTCACCCGTTCGTGCTGAGCTTGTCGAAGCACGTGCCCCGAGTGCGGCGCTTGGGGCACGCCCTTCGACACGCTCAGGGCGAACGGTAGGTGTGTTGCGCCTTGGCTATAAATGCCGTGCCGGTAAACTCATACAAAAGCTTGTCGGCGACTGATCTGCGATAGTATAAACGCGCATTGGTGCGAGTTCATCGCAATAGCACGTCTCCGCGAGCGATGGTTCGCGGCGACGCGCAATTTGCTGCGCCGCACACCCTTCCCCATTGCGCGCACCGTTGCTAAGGCCACCCGCGACTCTTGCATTCGCCCTAACCGGGGCGCGCTCGTGCGGTCCACCGGGCCGTCTTCCCGCCGCGCTCCCGTCTGGGGCTTCACATGGGAAGGACCCGCATGACCGCCATTGGCCAGGATACGCTCGGCACCCGCGCCACGCTCGACGTGAACGGAATCGCCTACGATTATTACTCCCTGGCCACGGCGGCGGAAAAGCTCGGCGACATCAGCCGCCTGCCCTTCTCGATGAAGGTGCTGCTCGAGAACCTGCTGCGCTTCGAGGATGGCGTGACCGTCACCGGCGAGGACATCCAGGCGATCATCGACTGGCAGACCGAGCGCAAGTCCGACCGCGAGATCCAGTATCGCCCCGCGCGCGTGCTGATGCAGGATTTCACCGGCGTTCCCTGCGTGGTCGATCTCGCGGCGATGCGCGACGCGATCACCAAGCTCGGCGGCGACGCGGCCAAGATCAACCCGCTGGTGCCTGTGCATCTCGTCATCGATCACTCGGTGATGGTCGACGAGTTCGGCACGCCCAAGGCGTTCGAGGATAACGTCGAGCTCGAATACCAGCGCAACAACGAGCGTTACGAGTTCCTCAAATGGGGTTCCAAGGCGCTCGACAATTTCAAGGTCGTCCCCCCCGGCACCGGCATCTGCCATCAGGTCAACCTCGAGAACATCGCGCAGGCAGTGTGGTCCTCGGTTGCGCCCGACGGCAAGAAGATCGCCTATCCCGACACCTGCGTCGGCACCGACAGCCACACCACGATGGTCAACGGCCTCGGCGTGCTCGGCTGGGGCGTCGGCGGGATCGAAGCTGAAGCCGCGATGCTCGGCCAGCCCGTCTCCATGCTGATCCCCGAAGTGGTCGGCTTCAAGCTGACCGGCACGCTGGCCGAGGGCATCACCGCCACCGACCTCGTGCTCACCGTTACGCAGATGCTGCGCGCCAAGGGCGTGGTCGGCCGTTTCGTCGAGTTCTACGGCCCCGGCCTCGACGCGCTCAGCCTCGCTGATCGCGCGACGATCGCCAACATGGCGCCCGAATATGGCGCGACCTGCGGCTTCTTCCCGATCGACGACGCGACGCTCGACTACATGCGCCTGACCGGGCGCGACGAGGACCAGATCGCGCTGACCGAAGCCTATGCCAAGGCGCAGGGCTTCTGGCGCGTGGCGGATGCGCCGGACCCCGTCTTCACCGACACGCTCGAACTCGACATGGCGAACGTCGTGCCGTCGCTCGCCGGCCCCAAGCGCCCGCAGGACAAGGTGGTGCTCACCGAAGTCGACGATACGTTCAACGCCGATCTCGCCAAGGTCTATCACCACGCCAGCGCCAAGCGCGTTCCGGTCGACGGGCGCGACCATGACATCGGCGACGGCGACGTGGTGATCGCCGCGATCACGAGTTGCACCAACACCTCGAACCCGAGCGTGCTGGTCGCCGCCGGCCTCGTCGCGCGGAAAGCCAACGCGCTTGGCCTCAAGCCCAAGCCGTGGGTAAAGACCTCGCTCGCGCCGGGTTCGCAGGTCGTCACTGATTATCTCAACAAATCGGGCCTCAGCGCCGATCTCGACGCGGTTGGTTTCAACCTGGTCGGCTACGGCTGCACCACCTGCATCGGCAATTCGGGTCCGCTCGCCGAGCCGATCTCGAAGGCGATCAACGGCAACGACATCGTCGCCGCGTCGGTGCTGTCGGGCAACCGCAACTTCGAGGGGCGGGTCAGCCCGGACGTGCGCGCCAACTTCCTCGCCTCGCCGCCGCTGGTCGTCGCTTATGCGCTGAAGGGCACCGTGGTCGAGGATTTCACCACCACCCCGATCGGCCAGGCGACCGATGGCAGCGACGTGTACCTCAAGGACATCTGGCCTTCGAACGCCGAAGTCCGCGAGCTGATGGACGCCAATATCGACCGTGCGATGTTCCAGTCGCGCTATGCGAGCGTGTTCTCGGGCGATGCGCGCTGGCAGGCGATCGACGTGACCGG
>Ga0265780_10008285_pt1 | contig 12640 bp, 25 predicted proteins | sample P1T30metagenome_FD_192432 | JGI IMG/M metagenome (GOLD analysis project Ga0265780, IMG submission 192432) | Plant litter microbial communities from East Loma Ridge, Irvine, California - P1 T30 | ecosystem: Environmental > Terrestrial > Plant litter > Unclassified | place: USA: California...
AAGGTGTATAGGGTGTAGATGGTGTATGTATAGCTTAGAAGGTGTTTTGACGTAGGTCTAGGCATGACGGAGTAGATTCAATTTTGCTTCCGTTACTTTCGGTTAACCCGCCGTTGAAATCCGACATCTGTGGGGGTCGAACTATTCCCGGCGGTATCGTGCATATATACTATCTAATCTCTACAGCTCCTTCTGCCAAGCAAGGAAAGCATCATGCAACTTCTCCTGAGTCTTCAATTCCTTCAACAACTTTTTACCACCGGCTTTACTGACTTCCACACCCTCTTTATCCTTGGTCGGTAATCCTGCATCATCCCATGCTGAATACGCATCCGATTGGGGAGGTTTAAACATCTCCGAAGGGGGTATACGTCCCTTTTCAAGTTGAGCCTGCTTTTGTTTCTCGGCAGCTGCTGCATTGGCAGCTTTTTTAGCGGCCTTGTCGGCTGCTTGGGCTGCTTTTTCTTCTCGCTGTTTGATGAGGATTGATGGGTCGACCAGTTTGTACAAAGCCCCACCGCCTACTGGTCAGTGACTGCCTCGATCGTGCAGAACGCAAGAACTCACCCGCTCCCTGCCCATCATCGAGCTGGACACCAAGATTGACCAGATCCTGATCTCGGAATCTATCGCACAATTCCAAGATGGACTTGGAAGATCCACCATCAATAGCAATTTTCCTCACATCATCACGGAAAGAAGCCATCGCTCTGAGGTATTTATCAAGCTGAGCCTCGAGCTATCGTCAGCTATGTCAAGAGGTAGACGTACATCACCAGCACCAGCCACTTGACCCTTTTCTCCCCACCCAATCTGACCCTCTGCAGCGGTGATGGCACCTTCTCCGAGCCCAAACATTGACAACATCCTAGTGATCCATTCCGCAGCTAATCGAACTGGGCCAATATTGTAGCCTTGTCCTCTATCTGTAAGGTATCGATTGATGGTAGCGACAAGATCCAGCAGCGTTTCAATAGCTCGGGGGGTATTGAAAGAATCACAAAGGTTTTCACGGAATTTATGCTGGGTCTCGTGGAATCTGGGATCAGCTCAAGCAGATTGCACCAGGGAGCTACTCACGCTTTCACAAGTGCTTTCTCAGGTTGATCAAAGTGATGTTTACCGTCGAAAGCAGGCGGGTTTGCAGATCGCTCCCTCAGTCTAGCTTTGACATTCGTGAAGAAGTTCTGCAGTCAGTCACCCTTCTCACTCCAGCCGGAAAAGAGTAGACTCACATCAAAAGTCTCCTCCTTGGTCTTGACATCCGTTATCAAATCCCTCCTGAAATCCATCTTGGCATTCCAAGTCTGAAGCATGAATGATAGACGTAATTGACGGGGCGTATACGTTTCCAGTGCTTCCTAGCATGTCAGCTATGTCGGTATAAAAGACATACCTCTATGGTGATAAAGTTCTTGAGCGATTTACTCATTTTCAATCCCTCAATATGGAGATGACCAGTATGTAGGAAATAATTGACCCATTGACGACATCCATGATATGCCTTTCATCAGCCCTGCCTCCTGTAGTGGACGTACCTCGGACTGAGCAAGCTCATTATCGTGATGAGGAAACATCAGGTCCACACCTCCTGAATGTATATCCATTCCTTTACCAAGGATATCACTGGCCATCACTGAGCATTCGATATGCCATCCTGGACGTCCTTCTCCCCATCTACGTGATTGCCAAGCTGGTTCTCCTGGTTTAGACTTTGCTTTCCATAATGCGAAATCTGCAGATTGCTTCTTGCCCTGTGCAGCTGTTAATGCGCCTATCCCGTCAGCACAGCCTTGTTCCCTGACGTCCTGACTGACCTTCACCCTCATCTATCAACTTTTTATTCCCTTTACTACCAGGTTGTAATTTCGCATATTCATGCCTGAATCCATCCCCCTCTGCTCCCTCAAACTTGGCAACGTCAAACCATACACTGCCTCCGCCTTCATATGCGAACCCATTATCCTCAATCTTCTCGACGAACGAGACGATTTCATCAACATATTCCGACACTCGAGTGACGATATCAGGAGGCAAGATATGAAGTCGTTCCATATCCTCAAAGAACTTGTTTTCCCAAAAAGCGGCAAGTTCACGAGAAACCTCTATTGGTTTTTCAATGCTGTCGCCGAGCTGCATATCAGCTGGCAGTCGGAAAGCTCATGGATGAGATGACTTACCGTAGCACCAAGGTGTGGACCGATAGTATCTGCGCTACCCCTCATTAGATCCTCGACACCTTTCTTTCCACCTTTATCATCCTCCTTGAGTTGTTTTTCCGCTATACGAATAGCATCCCCAGCCTTCTTCAAACTAGAGATATACATCTCAAACTTCTCCTCTTTCGCTTTTGCCTCGGAAGCCCATGCTGAATCGGACTTGAACTTCGTCTGGATGGCTTCGAACCTTTCCAAAGGACTAGCTGAGGTTGGAGCAGCGACGGGCGTGGGGAGACATTTAACTAGTTTTGAATCCAAGTATTTCTCAAATGCAACTGTTGCTGTTTCGAGTAGTTCGGGAGTGAGGCTGGTGTTCTGTTCTAGGGTCTGCTTGATGAGGTACGATTCCCTTGCCCGAATGATAATCTACAATCAGCTCTTTGCTCACATGTTCAAAGAAACGGCTAGCTGAGTCGACATACCTTGTCATCGATATCTGTGATATTCATGACGAAGTTCACATCATACCCAAAGTAATCCTGCAGAATTCTCCTGATGATATCCTGAGTCAGATAATTCCTGCCATTAGCCCCAATTGAGATTCCGCCTCGCGCAAACGTACCTAGCATGACCCATATGACTCGAATCATAGACAGTAGGACCACAATTATACCAATCCACCCTCCTTCCATTGACCGGCGTAAATACCTCCTTCTTTCGCGTCATCGAGTTGTAGACTTCCAACACGGGTTCCTTGGTCTGAGGAGTCGGTCGAGTCCATTCCGGCTGGGAGCTTGAGGCTTTGGGCGCCTCGGCATTGGCGGACATTGCGAATACTCTGCTTTGACCTTGACTGATGATTTGGAATGATTTGATACTGCGGAGCTGAATGAGACGGATTGAGGAACGTATGAATGACCTAGAAAGCATGCAGATCACCTTACTTGGCAACAGATAATGACCTTAGATTGACACATGGGATTTTGAGTAGAAGGTTGAGCGGAGGTCGCCGCTGTAGTCGCGTGGAAGCGGATGAGCACCCATTCACTGTACAGGAGACCAACTATATAGACAGTAGACATTACTCCACAGAAGCATGATCCCAAGAAGCTCGTTTCTGGCATGCTTGCTACTTGTCCTATCGGTCGTACAGGCTGTGAAATTTCAGCTTCCATCTGAACGTAGTCCGAAACCAAGTGAGCTTCTTCTTTCTGCAACGAGGTTAAAGCTAATGTCCAGAATGGTATGTACCACTCGGCTGCTCGTCTCGGCTGCAGTGACAGAACAAAGGGCAATGAGGAGGCAGATCGCTGACCGGTCAGTATCTGGAACTTTGCCCCGAAACACTCGCTAGTGATTGTAACAGCAAACTCACCGTATGAACCAGGACAGCGTGTGGATATTGAGATCCTAGATACAGAACATGGAGGAAACGTATATCTCTCTAAAAAGGTCAGTTATCTACAACTTTATCGTGAAAGTGAGCTGATGAGAAGGATATAAGAGGAGAGACGAGACTGGCTATTACGACACATGAATCTGCGGATGTTGGAGTATGTTTGACGAATCATTACGAGGGTAGGTGATTTGCCTTTTTCATCGTCTTGAGCCGGGCTTGCTCCGTGAGACCGGAGGACGGTAGCTGACAAGTAGCTGGGAAAGGACCACAATCAAGAGAAATCGACTTGGATATTGAAATTGGAGCAGACGCAGTGGATTACAAGTAAGTCCAGTCTAGCCATATCTTCTTTCATCTATACTATTCTATACTATCAGGTAAAGAAGGCTGACATCAAGTGCAATTGCAAACCAAGAATCCCTTTCGATCCTAGAAGTTGAAATGCGAAAATTAGAAGCTGTCACTAAAGAGATCGTAGATGAATTAGGGTATTTACAGAGAAGGGAAATGAGAATGAGGGATACGAACGGTTAGTCCTCTTTCTCACTCCCTACCTTGTCGACTCCATTCTCCCCGATGATGTCTGATGTGGTACCAGCATCGAAAGTGCTATCCAGACCGGGCTAATGGGCAGAAAGCACAAACGACAGAGTCAAGACATTCTCCATATTAATCATGATCGGTGTAGTAGGACTAGGAGCATGGCAAGTGAGTACACTCCCCTTTCCCTCACCTCTCTTCTTTACGTATACATGACTGATATACAGCTTATCCACTTACGATCGTTCTTCAAACGCAAGTACCTTATCGACTAGAGTATATGCATTCACTCATTGATTTTGGACAAGGTCCGTGCACAGCTGACGCGACTATTCACTGTTATTCACTCTTCTCTTCTCTCTCTCTCTCTTTTGTTTTCACGTATCTCTTTACATTCTACTCTACGATGCAACAAACAACTCCTTCGCCCCGTACTGCTCCGTCAGGGGAGCAATCACAGCCTCCGCAAGGATTACACGATACCTCTCAAAATCAAGATGGGGCTCGATCTCAAGCCCAAACCCAGAGGGAAGGTCAAATACAATCTTCCCTTCCTCTCTCTCACTCCGAGAATCCTCGGGAGGTAGATCAGGAGCAGGAGCACAAATCTCATGATGCTCCACCGCCTTCAAGCCAACTTGTCAAGTATGGGAGTAACCACCCCATCACCCAGTCCGTCGTTGGTTTTCGACTCAACTCCGTTCTGTCTCTCAATTCCCTTCCTTCTCCTCAATCTCACCAGCATCAATACAATCAAGGTCAAGGACAAGGAGGATACCCTCCACAGAGTGATCAACGATATGAACTTCCACCACCCCCTCAAACTCCACATGGGCATCAACCACCCCGAGTCCATCAAGGATCCACTCCGAATCAATCACTTTTCGTTCCTTCCTCGACCTATACTGGAACTCCGAAGAAAAACCCATTCGCCAACCCACCCCCTAACTCCTTGGCGGTATCTCACTCTGCACTCCAAACGCCTCATCGACCTACCGACCCACAGCCCAGAGTTCTCACCGATCCGGTAGCTGCCGACCGACTTAGGCAGAATACTACTACCGCAGGGACCACTTACGCTCTGTCATCTCCCCATGGTAACAGGGGCTTAACTAAGAAGCTTTCTCAGAGGCCCAGTGGGGGGTTCATAGTGCCTTGGAAAGCATCGCCGGAGCAGGAGAAAGAAAAAGAGAAAGAGACCGAGAAAGAGAAAGAGCAGCTGAATGAGGCCGATCATAGTGGTCAGAGGAATAAGGAAGGAGGAAAAATTGAGCAGCAGGAGTCACAAAGTCGAGTGATGGGTATGGAAAACAAGATTTCTCCGGGTCCAAGTGCCCAGCAAGCGGCCGCGCAGAAAAGGGCTAAGGCCGTTGAGGTAAGCTAGACCTCCTCCGGTCCTCGGCGAGCCAACAGCTGATGATTCAGGAGGGCATGAATATTCCAGTGCCCGCTCCAGCGATCCATCCCGAAGCTCGAAACGATGCTCAGCAAAATGAAATCCGACCCCAACTGCCCAGGAACGTATCGAAGATCCCTGTTTCACTCCCTTCCCAAGTCCGACCTGAGCAAGTTCACCGACAACAATCACCGGGTGATCGATCCGGTGGACAAGGCAATGTACAATCCAATAGGGAGCAGCGATCTCCCCAAACTACACAGGACCAGGTTCCCAATTCAGCCGAACCTACTCAGTCGGCTACCCGACGCTCTCCCTGCGAGCAACAGGTAAATTTGCCGAACCAACAATCGGCTTATTCTCCACCTCAACGAAAGCAGGACAAGCAATCGAATCAACCGCTGCCAAGTAATACCCAACCTCGATCTCGACAGTCGCCTGCTCACGCTGGCAATGGCAGACGAGATCGACGAGAGCAAGGACGAGGTCAAGATCAGGATCGAGGTCGAGGTAGAGCTCAACAGTCAGATCAAGACCATCAACGTGATCGAGAACAAGGTCATTACACAGACCAAGCTGGTCCAAACCATGACCCCGACGCCAACCCCGGGCACGGAGCTCAACCAGGCTCGAGCCCTAGCCCGTATCATCACAAGTCTACACCGGAGTATATGGGACAACAACAGGGAGACTACAATCAGTACCCCGCCAATCACGAGGTAGACGACTATGGACATCAGCCGGCATCTCAAGTAGTCAAATACGATTATGCCTACAAAGCCAACAATCAAGCTCAAGGCCGAGGTCAAGGTCAAGGTAAACGAAATCGAGACCAAGAAGGGGACGAATTTGGAGGTCAATCTGGACAAAAACGACAAAAGAACGAGCTAGCGCCTACTCTCGGCGAGGTTGAGGTCGAGAGGGCAGAGGAAGAAGAAGAGGGTATTCCCTTTGATGCTTTCGCCGAGGTGAGCTGCTACAGACTGAAAACATGTAAGCTGATGATAGATTGAGAAGTACGATCATGTCAAGGATCTTCAGGAACCTTGGAATGAAATGATGGATGACATGATTCCTTTCATCGACGGTAAGCTCTACCTCTTCTTGCTTTGGGTCAAGCTGAATGATAGGTTGGGCAGAGAAGTACCTGTCCACAACGTAGGTCCCTTGCGTCACCTATACTGATAGCAGTCTCGATACGATCTACAGCATGTACGGTTGTTTCTACAATATGAGTAAACGAAATGCCGAATCTCTCGAAGCGGGAGTAGGTGATATTCTAGGATATCAAGATACTCAAAGTACGTCCTTGGGTTGACCTGGCAGATAGCTTATGGGTAGACCAGATTCGACAGACTTTGGTCGATTTTAGGCGAGGAGTAGCGGATATTTCAGATAGGTTGATGTTCAAACTTCCCTCATCTGGGGATAGTACCCCTCAAGGGGGTAGTAAGTGAGATCAAAGCGATGTTCAGAAGAAAGGGAGTGATAAGTATCGGACGAAGAGGTGGAATGGGGTCTCACAGGAAGAAAACAATCGAGCGATAATGCCAATGCATGTGTACATAGCCTTTCCGGCTTTCGGAACCTCTTCTATGTAAGAGCTCTGTCCTATTTGAGCTGACCTTCTCCTTACTGTCCACTTCGCCTGCCAGCGCGCTAGACTATGCCTTGCTAACTCCCATCTCCCATCCAGGCTGCATTAAGAATCCTTTGGTCTGCCCCAATGCTGCTTCTGCCTGTGCGGGCGAAGCAAATGTTACCGAGAAAGCCTTTGCTCCAGGATTTGTACCAGCTGGCGGTAATGGTGTAGCGGATGTGTACCCTGGGTATCTACCTATCAGCTTGTCTTTTGAGAAGGGGGGAGAGTTAGGACGTACTGTGCGAATAGTGCACCCATGATTTCTTCTGTACACTCTGGAGGTAGATTCGTACATATCAACTTTGAGCCTCCAGCAGCAGGTGCATCTATCATCAGCGTTGGTCATTGATGAGAATGAAGCGAGAACTCACCGTCATCATCCTCGTCCATTTCCATCTCTTCCTCATCCTCATCTCCATTCGGCTTTGCCTTTTTCCCACTCCTCTCATCACCTTCTCCATCTAGATCCCTCTTCTGACCCTGTGCAACTCTTGCATCCGCATCTTCCTTTTCTTTCTCCAAAGCCTCATATTCACCCTGAGCTCTCGATACTACCAATTTAGCAGCTTGAATCGCTGCTGCATCGCGTGAGAGCGAGGGGTCGGTTCGTGCTATAATGGCATTGGAAGGTTTCTTGGAATATGTGATTGTCTTTCCGTCAGCTTTTTACCTTTCGCTACGAGGATGCCAGCTTACCAAAGCCTTTTGATAGAATAGCTGTCCCGATAATCCCCTCAATGCAGCAGTAGCAGCAGTCTGCTCTTCAAACACAATGAAAGCCTGTTCTCTCCCTCCACCATGTTTCTTGGCTACGACATCGAGCCTACCATCAGTCGTCTCGTCAGATTGCAAGAAGCGGAAGAGACTCACACTCGTCCATATGGCGTGAATAGTGCATAGAGGGATGCCTTTAATTCTGGCTTTTTCGTCTTTCCTTCCAGGTTTGTAACGTAGAGCGTCAGGGACGGTGTTTGGAGAGCCATATTCGATGCTATATGCCCCTTATCTGCCGGTCTCGATGTGATGTGAGGGTATGTATGAATGTCTACTACTATCTCTAGGTTGAAAGATGGTGTATGATGTGCGATGTTTATGTGGAAGGAGTGAACAATAAACACCTAATTTTCCGATAGACTACTTTGAATCAAAGGAGTGGAATTGGACGCGACGCTAGATGGTTAAATCACATTCACTATATACAATACTTATACAGCATTAAACATCGCTGAACAGGAGGGCAGAAGCGCGCTAGGCATAGAGAGTAGAGGACTGATTAGAACCTAGACTTGCTTAGAATTTATCATTCAGACTCAAAAACGCACACCTTGAGTGAGTCAACGACAAGTGCCCCACAGTTCTAGCCCCACTGATCATCCAGACACGACTTTCCAAATCATTCATTAAACACTCCAACTCCATGGCATTCCTGGCGAACGCCTCAATCCCTTCTAGCTCCACCATGGAGTCCTTAATACCCCCTTCCCTCCGCCCATACATGTTACTCTCCTACCCTGTCCCCCGCCCCGCTGCTTCACTGCAGCTTTCAGAAGCAAATCATTTACGATATACGACCGACATTCTATATACCAAAGGGATCAATGATGTCTTCTTCTCCGCATTCTGTGCTGTTGCATTTACGGTGCTGAGGGAGGTCATGTTACGAGGGTTCATGAAGCCATTTGCGAATTGGTGGTTGAGGAGCGCAAAGAAGGCCAAACGCAAACGTGCTCTTGGTAGAGCCAATGGGAACGGGAATGGGAATGGAAACGGACTTGAAAAGGGCACAGGCGCAGAGACAAAGAGGGAAGCAAGGCAGAGGGATCATACTGCTTTGAGATTTGCCGAGCAGGGATGGTCGTTCTTGTATTGCACAATCTTTTGGACATTAGGAATGGTCAGTGATTCTTCTACTCCTCCTTTGTCAACATGCTCAAAGAGATAGACTATCCTCATGCGTATACCGAATCCCCTTTCACCCGAGACGTTATGGGCAGGATACCCTCATACCCTCCTACCCGCCTTGACCAAATTCTACTATCTCGCCCAGCTGGGTTGGTGGTTCCACCAGCTATACGTCATTCATTCCGAAAAGCCAAGAAAGGACCACTGGCAGATGTTCTCGCACCACATCTTGTCCATCACCCTCATCATTTCGAGTTACTACATGAATTATACTCGAATCGGTACAGTCGTTCATGTGTTTATGGATTTCTGTGATATCCTCCTACCAGTACGTCCTACCACCTGTGTCGTGTGGATATACTGACTATTCAGCTAGCAAAGATGTTCCGCTACCTATCCCTCACTACGCTATGCGACGCGACCTTCGTCGTCTTTCTCGTCTCATGGCTCGTGACTCGTCAAATTGGACTCGTATTCGTGATCCAGACGATATACCGCTATTCCCACATGATACCCAAAGGCTGGAACCCAGAAGAAGGTCAATTCTACACTGAAAGGACTATTCATATATTCCTAGTCGCCTTGTCCCTCTTACTATGCTTGACGACAGTCTGGTTCTATATGGCTTGTATGGTTGCCGTGAGGGTTCTGAGGGGATTGGGAGCAGAGGATAGTAGGAGTGACGATGAAGATGAAGGTAGTCCTTTGGAGGATGTACCTGAGATTCATACTAGTCAGATGGCCGATGGAGGGGGCAAGGGCACGAAAGACGTCGTATCAGATGGTGGATTGAAGAAAAGGCGCTGAGGCGAGATTAGTTGGGCTTGGGGCAGGGGGATAGGTATAGGTATGGGTATCAAATATGTATAACAGCTTCAAAAACATTTCAGTGCAAGCAGTCATTAGTGGTCCAGACACCGGTTCATGCATATAGTAGGCCATCTCGGGAGTCTTTACGTTCGTGCCAAGGTTTAGTTGAGCTTGTAAGATTCAGTGCGAGATTGAATCACGTGCGGAACATTTCGAAGCGCCGCCATCTACAAGTTCCGTTTACAAGTACCATCTGCCTCTTCTTTCGTCACGTCAAGCATCTCACAATGTCCACCAAGACCACCACCACTCATACTGGACGCCGAAAGTCTCAGTTGCGACCCTGCATAGATCTCCACGAGGGAAAAGTCAAGCAGATAGTAGGAGGGACCCTGGACCTGTTGAAAACGGGGGAATCATCCTCTTCATCTCTACGGACGAACTTCGTGTCAGAGTGAGTCTTCTCATCTCTTGACCTTTGGAATCACACTCAGGATGTACAGCTGATGTAAGACATCCACCATCGTACTATGCAGAGCTGTACCGCCGCAATGACTTAACGGGAGGACATGTAATAAAGCTCGGGCCCAAAAACGATGAAGCTGCTAAAGAAGCTTGTCAAACTTGGCCTAATGGCTTACAAGTCGGCGGAGGGATCACATTAGATAATTCTCAAGAATGGCTAGATGCGGGAGCAAGTAAGGTAAAGCTGCTCAATCTTTGGTCAATGATGAACGTAAATGAGCTAATCCAATAGGTGATAGTAACGAGTTACCTATTTCCAGATGGGAAATTTGCTCTAGACCGCTTAGAGGGACTTGAGAAGAAGGTCGGGAGGGAGAAGTTGATTGTTGATATCAGCTGTAGGAGGAGGGAGGATGGGTGGGTGGTCGCTATGAACGGGTGGAAGACTTTGACCGATATGTGGGTTACAAAGGGTATGTCTTTTCGTTTCTCTGTCGACCTGACCATGTTGGTCAAGAGTCAGATTGTGGTATGGGAGATATAAAAAAGCAAGGGCTAGACTTCAAAGTGAGGTGGGAGCGTGGGACCGGAACCCATTCGTCAATACAGGTGGTCCACGGTGGACATGTAATCTCGGTGTCGGAGCACAAAGACTGGAATTGCCGAGCTGAAACCGATACTGGAAGAGCGCTGATTATCCAGATAGTATAGCCCTTATCGAGAAATACTGCTCAGAACTCCTGATCCACGCAGCGGACGTCGAGGGATTATGTCAAGGCGTAGATGAAGAATTGGTCCGGAAACTAGGAGAATGGGTAACATTACCATGTACATATGCAGGAGGAGCCAGAGGTCAGTCAGCTGCCATCTCTGACGCGTGATCGATGAGTGAACTGATATTTAGAAATGTCAGATCTGGGATTAGTAGATGAGCTGTCGGGTGGAAAGGTGGATTTGACTTTTGGCTCGTAAGCTTCCCGTCGCTGGCGTGGAAGGGTGAGAGCTGATGGACAGAGCACTGGATATCTTTGGAGGCAGTGGTGTTAAATTTGAGGAGCTTGTCAAGCTGAACGCCGAGCACAGGGCGTCGAGCGAGTAGATAGGTGAGCTCACAAAGTTAAAGTGTATTAGCTGACAGTAGACACGAAGCATGCAAGCGGCCATTATCAAAGGATTTAGATACTGCTGGCGCTGACAGCCTTCCTTGCAATACCATGCCGAATAGGACAAGGGATGAAGGGGTAAGAGTAAGCAGTGGGAAGCGGCGTTGCCCCGAAGCGACTGGATGCTTTGGGTCCTTTGGCTAGAAGCAACTGGCGGTAGGAACGGCGTATGTTCCAAGTCAGCGTGACATACAAACACCGTTACAAACATTACAAACGTTACATCGAACGGAATGATTAATTGCCTACTATGGCTTGAATCAGGAAGGTATATAGGTGTATGATCCATCAGGCCTCCCTTCCTTCTCTTTACTTTCTTCCTTCTACTTACTATTACCGCTCTCCCATCATGCTACAGGCTTACTTCACCCGATTCAAGCAATACATCACCTCTCGCCCAATCGATCCCACTCCAGCGGTCATTCCGCCTGCTCTCACTCCCGAAATATATCTCATGATCGCCCAGCATATCAAGCGACCGTTCCCGGTACACGACGCTCACCTTCCCTCTATCGAGAAACGTATCAATGCCGAGCAAGATACCTTGCTGAGCTTGATGAAGACGTCCAAAGTGAGTCGTACATCAATCCTCGAATCCTTGATCTGACTGACGACCAGTTGATGCACGACATCTGCGTACCTGTGCTATATGACGACTGTACTCCTGACAATTTCGTGTCTTTTGCGGCCGGTCTACGAACCAACGAGAATACCGATAGAACCACCCGACTCCATATCCATCATCAACGACACTGGCAAGAAGCCACCTACCATGAAATCCTCACTCTTGGCTGGGATGCACTCGAGGACAAGGTTGATATAAACGCGGTGCCGTACATTCGGGACAAAGATAGCGTCTGCGACGAATGTCAGGCGCTGGAAAAGGAGGGACTCCGACTCAGGAAGTTTATCACCGAAGGTCTTACCATCCTTCCCAATCTACGAACTGTGTCTATGGGCGGGATCGGCGAAGCTATTTACAATGGATCCTTCGCCCCGTACATTGAGCAATATTACGACTGTCATTTTGACGATTTCCGTAAACTACTTCCTCACTCTTTGATCGACCTTCCGACCGTCTCACACTACTGTCAAGCCGTCGCTTTTGGACCTCTAGCCCTTCCGAGCAAGATCCTCAAGCTTCAATCACCTCTCGAAACGTTC
>Ga0265780_10008286_pt1 | contig 12640 bp, 13 predicted proteins | sample P1T30metagenome_FD_192432 | JGI IMG/M metagenome (GOLD analysis project Ga0265780, IMG submission 192432) | Plant litter microbial communities from East Loma Ridge, Irvine, California - P1 T30 | ecosystem: Environmental > Terrestrial > Plant litter > Unclassified | place: USA: California...
GATCAAGGAGATAAGCCAGCATACGCTCACCTACCGATGCTGTATTAAAATTTATATTAACATTTTGAGTTGTAGTAATAGATAATTCTGACATATTTTATATTTTAGCTGTGTATGAGAGAAGTTGCATTTATAAAACAAAATAAAGAAAAATGGCTTGAATTTGAGCAGGCTATTTTTGGTAAAGCTAAAAAAAATCCTGATGAATTGGCAAGCCTGTACATTCACTTAGTTAATGATCTTTCTTATGCCCAAACTTATTACCCTAAAAGTAAAACAGTTATCTATCTAAATCATCTTGCATCTATAACCTATCAGAAGATTTATAAAACTAAGCGTGAAGATACAAACAGAATTGTACATTTTTTTAAAACCGAAGTACCCCTTATTGTCTACAATAACAGACGCTATGTGCTTTATGCCTTTGTTCTCTTCTTTATTTTTGCAGGAATAGGTGCAATATCTGCTGCAAAAGATGATACTTTTACGCGTCTTATAATGGGTGACGAATATGTAAATATGACGCTGGAAAATATAGAAAAAGGCAATCCTGTAGCAGTATACAAAAGCGGTAGCAACTGGGGCAGTGCTATAGGCATCACCTTAAATAACTTAAAAGTAGGCGCATTATCTTTCGTAGCTGGCATTTTTGGAGGTGTAGGCACAGTGTATATACTTTTTAAAAATATGGTTATGCTAGGCGCTTTTCAATTTTTTTTTTATGAGCGGGGTGTATTCTGGCTAAGTGTACGCGGTATATGGATACATGGCTGCATGGAAATTTTCGGGATAGTTATAGAGGCAGCAGCAGGTATGATGTTTGGTGCAGCTTTATTGTTTCCTAAAACATTATCACGAATTGCATCATTAAAAATAGGCTTTAAAAACGGACTCAAATTGTGGTTCAGTACAATTCCGTTTACATTTGCAGCAGGTATGCTGGAAGGTTTTGTAACCCGCTACTCGCCTGTTATGCCTAAACTACTAAATATATTTATTATAGTATTTACGCTTCTTATAATATCCTATTACTACCTTATATACCCTTTCATAGTAAATAAAAAATTCAATAAAAATGTTCCAACTCTACAAGCCGCGTAACTTCAATTCTATTATAAACGACACCTTTACCTTTTTTAAAATATCAGGCAAAAACTATTTTAAAAATTACTTTATTATTAATGGCGGATTACTGCTTATACTTGTTGTAACTGGGTTTATAATTGGAAAAGTATTTCTTGAAAATGTTATGTCAGGATCTGCAGCAAGCAGTTCTCCTGAAATGATGGGACAATATTTTTCTGAGAACTTTGGCCTTATGATAGGTCTTGGATCTGTTAGTTTTTTATTACTTCTGGTTGTTACAATAATTAACTATATATATCCTGTAGTTTATTTAAAACTACAGGATACTAATGAATTACCCAACTCTAAACAAATATGGACTGCAGCTAAATCAAAAATTGGAAAGGCAATTATTTTCGGACTTTTGTCTTTAATATCATTCTTCCCAATAGCAATTTTAGTTGGCCTTTTTTCTTTTTTAATGGTTATAATTATAATCGGTATACCGGTAGCAATTATACTTTTAGCAGCTTATACCTGTTGGGTCTTACTTACTTTTTATGATTATATAACTTCAGACAACAGTTATTTTACCTCTATGGGTATTGCATGGCAAATGCTTTTTAAGAACTTTTGGGCACACATGGGTAGTACGGCTATTTTTTATGCAATACTTTATATATTCCAGCTTGTATTTGTATTCCTTAGTTTTATAATTCAAAGTTTAACCGGATTAGTAAGTACACAAACAGGTGCTGCTGCAGATGTAATGGAAACAATGAGTGTTACTATGATAATAGCTTTTGTTATACAAACCATTATTGGTTTTGTAATTGGTAATTTCATAATGATAAATCAGGGGATGATATATTATAGCTGCATTGAACAGAATGAAAATAAATCATTACAAAGTGAAATTGATCTAATAGGAACGGACGTTGAATAAATTAATTACATACCTGCTACTGTTAACCAGTTTAAATACCTTATCTGCTCAGGTAGCTAATGACACTGCCGTTACTGATAAAACTCAGATTATAGAAGAGTTCATAAACGATAGTGCCGTAACTACTTTACCTGTTATTGAGCGGGCATATACTCAACGCCACTTTAATCCAAATTTTAAAGACAAATATAAAACTCCTGAATTTTCATATGAGACTAAAGCAAGAGCAAAATCGCTTTGGGATCGTTTTTGGGAGGCTGTTGGAAAATTCTTTGATCGTATATTTTCTACAGGTAATGAAACTACCGACTCTAACACTTTCTCTATCTTTTTAAGAATTATTGCTTTTTTAGTCATTGGCTTTGTAGTTTATATGATAGCGAGAATTATTCTTAACAAAGAAGGCATCTGGATTTTTGGCCGCTCACGTAAATCAATAAATGTTCAGGATGTTATGACTGAAGACATCCATCAGATGGATTTTATTCAACTGACCCAATCAGCAAAAAAAACCGGAGATTACAGAATGGCGGTTCGTTATTATTATTTATGGCTGCTTAAAAAATTTACAGACAACGAAATAATAGACTGGCACTGGGATAAAACCAATAGTGACTACCTGTATGAGATAAAGAATAATGTTCTGAAAAAAGATTTTGAATACCTCTCTTATATTTATGATTACAGTTGGTATGGCGATTTTCCATTGAACGATGAGTCTTTTGAAAAAGCTGAAAAGGCATTCTTGAAAACCTTAAATACCCTATAAGATGAACAGGAAGCTTATTATATACATAGTTCTATTAGGCCTGGTTATAGGATTACTGGTTTATGTAGACGCATCAAGGCCTAAACCGGTTAACTGGACGCCTACTTATGCAACAAAAGACAAAATTCCGTTAGGATTATATATTCTTGATAAGGAAGCTAAATCGCTTTTTAAAGAGAATGCCATAAAAAAAATTACAGTAACCCCTTATGAATATTTTGACAAGCTATATGATTATAAAGCAAAACAATATAGCGAAAGCGGAAGTTTTTTAAGCATTGAAGAACAGAGTTCTATAGATCGTGAATCGATTATGGAACTGTTATATTTTGCAGAACACGGTAATAGCATCTTTTTAAGTATGAAAGAGCTTCCTGACTTTTTACTAGATACTTTAAGTATTGATTTTGAACGCGGAAACTTCACTCTCAAAGACACTATTAAATTGTCACTGCCGGAAAAAAACAGTGGTAAAAAATATAGTTTTGCCCAGGGAATAGGCTTTACCTATTTTGATTCACTAGATACAAAAAAAGTGAAGGTGCTAGGCTATCAGGAATTAAACAATGAAAGAAAACCTAACTTCATAGAAGTCCCTTTTGGTAATGGCAGCTTTTTACTGCATACACAACCTGCCGTTTTCAGTAATTACCATCTATTGAAAGAAGATCATTCACAATATACCGAAGCGCTCTTATCGTACATACCGAAAGGATCTGTATATTGGTATTCCTCTTATTTTATAAAAAGAAATGATATATCAGATAATTCATTAAGATACATTTTAAGCCAGCCCGGTCTTAAATGGGCTATGTGGATAGGCATACTTACATTTATAATATTTGTATTATTTAATGCTAAAAGAAAACAACGCATTATACCTGAAATACCTCAGCTTAAAAATACAACGGTAGACTTTGCCAAAACAATAGGTAACCTATATTATCAGGAAGGCGACCATCATACCATAATTGACAAGAAAATAATTTACTTTCTTGAGCATGTAAGAAATGTTTATCTTATAGACACCTACACTCTTGATAACGATTTTGTTGAAAAATTACACTTAAAAACCGGCAAGCCTGTTGAAGAGATTGAAAAGGCAGTAAGTTTAATAAAAAAGCACAGGCATCAGTTTAAAAGCACTGAGGCTGATGTGTTGGCAATTAATAAAGCAATTGAAAATTTAAGATTATGACAGAATCTTTTGATAACGAAAATATGGACAATACAAATAACGAGGGGCTAACGCCGCATACAGAAAATAATGACACCTTTACCGGTGACATTAACATGGAAAAAACAAGCACACCGCAAAGCGGTGATATAAGTTTTCAATCGAGACTTGACCTATCTGAATTACAAACCGGTATCGCTGCCATAAAAGCAGAGATCAATTCAGTAATAGTAGGCCAGCATAAAATGATAGACCAATTGCTTGTTGCAATACTTTCTAATGGCCATGTACTGCTTGAAGGTGTGCCCGGAGTGGCAAAAACAATTACAGCTAAGCTTTTGTCTAAAACATTATCATTAGATTTCAGCAGGATACAGTTTACTCCCGATCTTATGCCTTCAGACATTCTGGGTACATCTGTATTCGATTTATCAAAATCGGTATTCAACTTTAAAAAAGGACCAATATTCTCTAATTTCATTCTTATCGATGAGATCAACAGAGCCCCTGCAAAAACACAGGCTGCCCTGTTTGAGGTTATGGAAGAGCGACAGATAACAGTTGAGGGCACTACCTATACTATGGAAGCTCCATTTTTAGTTATTGCTACACAAAACCCTATTGAGCAGGAAGGTACGTATCGTTTACCCGAGGCACAATTAGATCGTTTCCTCTTCAAAATCAATATCGACTATCCAAACCTAAATGAAGAAATTACGATATTACAAAGGGAAAATGCGCTTAAGGACAAACAAAAACTGGATAATATTAAACAAGTATTATCTCAGGCTAATATTGTTAAATACCAATCTATTGTAAAACAAATTTCAATAGAAGCACAATTACTGGAATATATTGCTAAAATAGTTATTAATACCCGTGAAAATGCGTTCCTTTTCCTTGGTGCCTCACCACGTGCATCTATAGCTATACTTAATGCCGCTAAGGGGTATGCTGCCCTAAGGGGGAGAGATTTTGTTACGCCCGAAGATATTAAAGATTCTGCCATTCCGGTATTACAGCACCGTGTAATGGTAGCGCCGGAACGCGAGATGGAAGGACTTACCAGCGAACAGATTATTAAGCAGATAATAGATACAGTTGAAATTCCCCGTTAATGAAATGGTTTAATAAAATATACCTCAACAATTTTTTCTTCTATGTGCTTTTGGGGCTTGTAGTCTGCTTCACGCTGTCTTATTTCTTTCCGGCATTTTACAACGCCACTATACTTTTAGTGTATATAGTGTTAGGTTTTACAACAATAGATTTTCTATTACTTTTTGCTACAAACCAACGATTTACGGCATCGAGAAAAACTCCTGAAAAATTTAGCAACGGAGATGAAAATCCTGTTGTTATTAAAATGGAAAGTGGTTTTTCTTTCCCGATAGATGTAAAAATAATTGATGAGATACCGTTTCAGTTTCAGATGAGAGATTTTGAAATAAAGCGTAAAATATCTTCCGGTTCATCTGATAGTTTTGAGTACAGCCTTAGGCCTGTAAGCCGGGGCGAATATCACTTTGGGAAACTTAATGTGTTTGTATCCTCCCCATTGCATCTGGTATGCCGCAGGTTTATTTTTGACGATGGCGAAATGGTTCCTACTTATCCTTCTTACATACAATTGCGCAAGTACGATTTGATGGCTTTTTCGAACAGGTTGTTTCAGTATGGACTAAAAAAAATACGCCGGGTGGGACATACAATGGAGTTTGAACAAATTAAAGAGTATGTTTCGGGAGATGACATCCGTACTATAAACTGGAAAGCAACAGCTAAGAAAAACCAGTTAATGGTAAATCAGTTCCAGGACGAACGTTCGCAAAGTGTGTATATGGTTATAGACAAAGGGCGTGTTATGAAAATGCCTTTTAATGGGCTTAGCCTTTTAGACTATGCCATAAATTCTACACTTGTACTTTCTAATATAATTCTTAAAAAACAGGATAAGGCAGGTATGTTTGCCTTTTCTAAAAAGGTAGAAAACCGTGTAGCTGCCGAAAGGCGTTCTACACAAATGCAGCGCATTCTTGAAAACTTATACAACATACAAACTAACTTTTTTGAAAGTGATTTTGGCAGGCTGTATAGCGATATCAAGAAAAACGTTACGCAGAGAAGCCTTATTTTATTGTATACAAATTTTGAAACTGTTGACGGGCTTAAACGTCAGCTGCCTTATTTAAAAGGTATTGCCCACAACCATATGCTTGTTGTTGTTTTCTTTGAAAATATAGAGTTAGACCAGCTTATAAATAGTAATTCTAATAATATACAGGATGTATACGATCAGGTAATTGCCGAAAAACTGGCTTTTGAAAAACGGCTTATTGTGAACGAACTTAAGAAATACGGAATTCACTCAGTACTTACCAAACCTGAGGACCTTACCATAGAAAGCATTAATAAATACCTCGAAATTAAAGCGAGAGGAATTTTATAATACTACAATGAAAATAAATTATATAGCGTTTATAGCAGCAGTTTCACTTTTAATTTCCTGTAAAAAAGAAGCACAGGTTATTAAGAATGACAAATTGGATGTAAGGCAGCATACTATTATTGACAGTACAGTGCCATCTGAAGCTCAAAATGATGGACGTGTAGATTTGAAACAGCTTATTGTGATGTTTACCGAGCGTAAAGAATTCATTAAGTTGCTTCTTACACAGTCTACCCGTGAAGAAGCAGATAGTATTTACGACATGTACGCCGAAGAGAACATGCTGCTGCTAAGCAGAATGTACAGGACAGAAGACAATATGCTGGAACATTTTTATGATTATTTTTATGATGGTCAAAAAAAGGTTACTCCGCCTGATTCTATCCAAGGTAAGGTAGTAATGCTAAAAAACGTAGGACTTGACCTGTGTGAGCAGGGAGAAGGTTACGTGGATATTTGTGTACCTCACGATTATTATTATAACATTTTTAAACTTTATGTAACCCCCGACTACAAAGAGTTTATTCGTATAAACGCTGAAGAAGACAAAGAATTTTATGCTATTGATGCAGGGCTGCATGTAACATTTGAACAGGTGTCTGAAAGGGTTTTAAACTGGGAAAATTTCGCATTGAAGTATCCTAAAACCAAATTGAAGGATAAGGTAAAAGACCTTACAGATCATATCAGACGGATTATCTTTTTGGGATGGACAACACTCCATCTATGGATCGTACTACAGGTAAACTTGAAGAAGAAAATATAATCGAATACAATCGCTTTATTGCAAAAAATCCTAAGAGCTTTACAAGTAAGCTTGCAAAGATTTTACTGGAGAATAATGGTGCAGGCTATGATAAATTAAAAACCCTGATAGAAAAGGAACAGGATAATTATTTTAAGTAATTGCTAATGTTGCTTAACTTTGATGGCGAAATATACCCACATGAAACAAATAACGAGTCCGCAAAATCCTTTTATCAAATCACTGGTCCAGCTTCAGGAAAAGGCTAAAGCCCGACGCCAAAGCGGAACATTTTTAATAGAGGGCCAACGCGAAATTCAGCTCGCGCGTAAAGGCGGTTATGAAATAGAAACTGTTTTGTTTCTGCCGGATATGCTAACAGAGGTTCAGGTTTCCGCACTTGCGGGTAGGCAGGTTGAAATTATTGAAGTAAACCGTGATGTGTATCAAAAACTGGCCTATCGCGATACTACCGAAGGTATTATAGCCATTGCAAAAAGTAAAACACTTAACCTTGACGATTTAAAACTGGGAAACAATCCGCTGATTCTTGTAGCCGAAGCCCCAGAAAAACCTGGTAATCTTGGTGCTTTGCTACGTACAGCCGATGCCGCTAAGCTTGATGCTGTTATAGTAGCAAACCCTAAAAGTGATATGTACAACCCTAATGTCGTGCGCTCCAGTGTAGGCTGCCTGTTTACAAATCAGATCGCTACAGGAACTACCGATGAAGTTATCGCTTACCTTCAATCTAAAGACATAAATATTTACTGCGCTACATTGCAGGATTCCACTCAATACCACACTCAAGACTATACAACTCCTACTGCTCTTGTGGTAGGTACAGAAGCTACAGGGCTTACCCAGGAATGGCGCGATGCTTCTACAAAAAATATAATAATACCTATGCAGGGTGAGATCGATTCTATGAATGTATCGGTAGCCGCTGCAATACTAATTTTTGAGGCTAAAAGACAACGCGGATTTTAGCAAAACTGACGATATGAAATTTACTTATTTTTTACTTGCTCTGATCACTTTTTCGGCGAATGCCCAACAAAAAGAAGAACTTAACTGGGATGAAGCCCGTATAAACGGCAAACTGGAACTGACGATATCAAAACGCGATTTTGAACATATTTACAAAAAAGCTGATAAAATTGTTACCCCTGATTATACCGATATTTGCGGTGCAGACCAGGATAGCAATTTTCAGTACTACTATTACAAAGACCTTCAATACGAGCTTGACAACGGTATCATGAATTTCATGAAAATTACCTTCTCTAAAAAAAGTACATTTTTCTTCACCTATAAAGGCAAAAAATTAGATGGTACTACCAAACTGGACGACTTAAAATCGTTATTTCCGGAAGCTGTAATTAGTGTTGATAAAAACGCAAAAGAAAACGGTTTTCTGGTAGCATCAGGTATTGCATTAGATGACAATCTTTGGAGTTTTACGTTTAAAAATGGCCTATTGGTTTCTATAGAATATTTTGTTCAGTGCTAAATGAACGAACCTAAGACATACTACAATCCATTAAACGGCGAATATACTAAGATACTTGAGTCTTCCGCCACTACTAACGGCGCGTATTCATTACTTGAAGTATGCCTTATGCCCGGCGGTGGAAATCCGCTGCACTATCATACACGCTTTACCGAAGAATTCTTTGCCATAAAAGGTAAACTTGGTTTGCAGTATGAAAAAGATATAGTTTACCTTGACCCTGGTGAAAGCAGGCTTGTACCAATTAGCATAGAGCACCGGTTTTTTAATGATACCCCTGAACCGATAATCTTCAGGATTGTATTACGTAACGGTCAGCCCGGCTTTGAGAATTTCATTAAAGCATTATTTGGCTTGGTTAATGATGGCAAAACTACAAAAGGTATGGTGCCTAAAAATCCACTTTATGGCGCAACACTACTGTTTTGGGGAGATACTCATATTAAAAACATTTTCTTTTATATTTTCAGTCCGTTAGCTACACTTACATATCGTATAGCCAGAATTACAGGAGTTGAGAAAAAGCTGCATAGCAGGTATTGCGATTAAGCGTTAAATTAATTATGCGCTCATAGAATAATTTGATAATGCACTTTGTTTTTAACGAAAAAAATCACTAATTTTAAGGCTATTGCTATAGAATTATGATAGAGATCGATACAGAACAGGAAAATAAGGCTATTGCCAAAGAATACAAGGAGTTACTCCGAATAAGCTACCAGACACTTACCGAAGACGATAAAAAGCTAATACGAAAAGCCTTTGACGTTGCTGTGGATGCACACAAGGATCAGCGGAGAAAATCGGGCGAAGCTTATATCTTTCACCCTATTGCAGTAGCTAAAATTGTAGCTTCAGAAATTGGATTGGGGGCTACTTCTATTGCCTCTGCCCTACTCCATGATGTAGTAGAAGACACAGATATTACTGTGCCTGATATCGAACGCATGTTTAACCCTAAAGTTGCACAGATCGTAGACGGACTTACCAAAATAGCTCAGGTAAAGACCGATCAGGAGATATCGATGCAGGCGGAAAACTTCCGTAAGATGCTGCTTACGCTAAATGACGATGTAAGGGTTATACTGATCAAGATTGCTGACAGGCTGCACAATATGCAGACTATGGAATCTATGGTAGACTATAAGCAGGCAAAAATAGCATCTGAAACGCTATATATTTATGCACCTTTAGCACACCGACTTGGACTTTACAACATAAAGACCCAACTGGAAGACCTTGGCCTTAAGTATACTGAGCCCGCAGTGTATAATGACATTGTGAGTAAGATGAAGGAAACCAAAGAAGAACAGGATGCTTACATAAAATCGATTTCAGATGTACTTAAAACTTCATTGGATAGCGAGGGAATTGAATACACTATAAAAGGCAGGCCAAAGTCTATTTACTCCATCCGCAGGAAAATGCTGGCTCAGGGCGTTACTTTTGACGAGGTGTATGATAAGTTTGCACTACGCATTATTTATAAATCAGACCAGCATGAAGAAAAATTTGTTGCCTGGAAAATATATTCTATTGTAACCGATCATTATCGCCCCAGCCCAAGCAGGCTTAGGGACTGGATATCATCGCCAAAGTCTACAGGATATGAAGCCCTTCACATTACGGTCATGGGACCGAAAGGCAGATGGGTAGAAATACAGGTGCGTAGTGAACGTATGGATGAAGTAGCCGAAAAAGGTTATGCAGCACACTACAAATACAAACAAGGTGGCGCTACCGAAGAACACGGTCTTGAAACCTGGCTTAACCTTTTAAAAGAAGCTCTAGAAAATACATCGGGCAATGCTGTAGATTTTGTAGAGGACTTTAAACTGAACCTTTACGCTAAAGAAATTTATGTATTTACGCCGAAAGGAGAAATAAAATCGCTTCCTAAGGGAGCTACATCCCTGGATTTTGCTTTTAGTATACATTCTGAGATTGGTGTAAAAACAAGGGGAACAAGAGTAAACGGAAAATTGGTTCCACTCAATCATGTATTGAACAGTGGCGATCAGGTAGAAGTCATTACATCGGCTAATCAAAAACCAAATCCGCACTGGTTAGAATATGTTACAACGGCACGTGCCAAGAATAAAATAAAAAATGTACTTAATGAGAGTACGAAGAAAATAGCTGACGATGGCAGGGAATTACTTACACGTAAACTTCGCCATCTGAAAATTACCCTTAGCGAAACTACCATAAACGAACTTGTAAATTACTTTAAGCTTAAAACAAGCTTAGACCTGTTTTACCGTGTGGGTGTGGGCACTATAGACAACCAGCAGCTAAAGGACTATGCAGCTCTTAAGAGCAATACGTTTATGAATTTCTTTAAGAATAAAATTAAACGTTCGCCAAGTGTGGTTCCGCAGGAACAACTACAGAAAGAGGAAATCAGCCGCAATTATGACCTGCTTGTTTTTGGTAAAAGTGACGACAAACTTGATTATAAATTATCAAATTGTTGTAACCCTATACCCGGGGATGATGTTTTTGGGTTTATAACTATAAACGAGGGTATAAAAGTTCATAAAAGAGACTGCCCTAATGCAATAAGGCTACAAAGCAATTATGCCTACCGCATTATGCCGGCAAAATGGATAGACTCTTCTCAGGAGGAATTTAAGGCTACATTAAAAATAACAGGTATGGATATACTTGGACTTACCAATGAGCTTACCAAAGTAATATCCAGCAACATGCACGTTAATATACAAAGCATTTCGCTTAGTGGTAATGCCGGTATTTTTAACGGTCAGGTAACGGTCGTGGTACAAAACAACACGATTCTAAAAAAATTGATGGATAACATTAAAAAAATTGAGGGCATAGATAAAGTAACAAGGATTCATAACAATTAGCCTTAATGCTTTCACTTAACGAAATTTAGATTATCTTTGCACCATCGATATAAAAACCATGGAAAATAATAAAAATCAGGACATTGTAAAAAATGTTTTTACTAAGTTCCTAGAAGACAAAGGCCACAGGAAAACACCTGAACGCTATGCTATACTTCAGGAAATTTATGAAGCCACGGAGCATTTTGACATTGAATCGCTGTATATTAAAATGAAAAATAAAAACTATCGTGTTAGCCGTGCTACACTGTACAATACGATAGAATTGCTGTTAGAATGCGGACTGGTAAGAAGACATCAGTTTGGGCAAAATAAGAGCCACTACGAGAAATCGTACTTTGACAAACAGCATGACCACATTATAATGACTGATACAGGAGAAGTTATAGAGTTTTGTGACCCAAGGATACAATCTATTAAAAAAACGATAGAAGAAATATTTGGTATTGAAATTCATAATCATTCTTTATATCTTTACGGCCACAAAAAACAACCTGTTGCAGAGCAAGAGCCTATCGCTGAAGAGCCTGTAGCAGAAAATTAATAAAGGTCTCGTTAAAGAAACGACAAACCAACCCTGAAAAGGATTGGTTTTTATTTTTATGATTATCCGGAAAACAATTATTTCAACATAACAAACAAATAAATAGGAATGACCGTAGATTTGCTGCTTGGATTACAGTGGGGCGACGAAGGCAAAGGAAAGATCGTTGACGTACTTACCTCTAAATATGATATTATTGCCCGCTTTCAGGGTGGACCAAATGCTGGCCACACACTTGAATTTGATGGAATTAAACACGTTTTAAGAACTATACCTTCAGGTATATTTCATAAAAACTCAATAAATATCATTGGTAATGGTGTAGTAATGGATCCTGTTGTTTTTCAGAAAGAAATAGAAGGACTTGAAAAATTCAATATTGATATTCAGTCACGTCTTCTTATTTCAAGAAAAGCGCACCTTATATTGCCTACTCACCGCCTTTTAGATGCAGCTTCTGAAGCTTCTAAAGGAAAGGCAAAAATAGGCTCTACCCTTAAAGGTATCGGCCCTACTTATATGGACAAAACCGGCAGGAACGGTCTTCGTGTAGGTGATATCG
>Ga0265780_10008287_pt1 | contig 12638 bp, 12 predicted proteins | sample P1T30metagenome_FD_192432 | JGI IMG/M metagenome (GOLD analysis project Ga0265780, IMG submission 192432) | Plant litter microbial communities from East Loma Ridge, Irvine, California - P1 T30 | ecosystem: Environmental > Terrestrial > Plant litter > Unclassified | place: USA: California...
CCACCGCGTCGGCGACGGCCGATTCGCTGATCTCGAGAGGTTCTGACACGAGACCCAAGCCTACCGGCCGTCGGGATACCACCCACCTGCACCGAGCGGACGGTGGATGGCCGACGCCGACGACCGGCCTGGGGAGGGACGAGGGTCAGCTCCGGAGCGCGAAGGCCGACTCGTACAGGCACACCGACGCGGCCGTGGCGAGGTTCATCGACTCCGCCTGCCCGTAGATCGGCACCTTGACGGCCCGGTCGACGAGCGCCAGGTCGTCGGCGGTCAGTCCGCGGGCCTCGTTGCCGAAGACCCACGCGGTCGGTCCGTCGAGCATCCCCTCGGCTCGGACCACCGGCAGGTCGTCGCCGGAGACGTCCGCCGCGAGCACCGTGTAGCCCAGGGCCTTCGCCCGCTCGATCGTGTCCGCCAGGGTCACGCCGACGGACACCGGGACGTGGAACAGGGACCCGGTCGTCGACCGGACGACCTTCGGGTTGTACGGGTCGACCGAGCGTCCGGTCAGCACCACCGCGTCGGCGCCGGCCGCGTCGGCGGCCCGGATGATCGTGCCGGCGTTCCCCGGGTCCCGCACCTCTTCGAGGATGGCGACCAGTCCGGGCAACGCGGCCTGCTCGTCGGACGCATCACGGGCCTCCCGGTCGGCGGCGGCCGCAGCGCGGTCCGGGAAGACGTCCTTCACCGACGTCGGGAACTGCTGGCACACCGCCACCACGCCCTGCGGGGTGACCGTGTCGGCCATCGCGTCGAGCACCTGCTCGGTCACGAACCAGGTGTCCACCGGCGCGTCGTCCAGCCCGTAGCGGGCTGCGGCGGTCGGCGTCACGTAGAGCTCGCGCAGGAGCTCCGGGGCGTACTCCAGCGCTTCGCGGACGGCTTGGGGTCCTTCCAGCAGGAACAGGCCGGTCTCGGCCCGGACGTCCTTCTTGGCCAGGGCCGCAACGGCCTTCACGCGTCCGGCACGGGGGTTCTCGAGGAGATCGCTCACGACCCAAGTCTAGGAACGACGAAACCCCCGCCGTGCGGCGGGGGTTTCGCGAGCAGAAGAACTGACTACGCAGCCTTCGGGGCCGAGGTGTCGGCCGGGAGGGCCTTCTTCGCGGTCTCGACGAGCGCGGTGAAGGTCTCGGGGTTGTTCACCGCGAGGTCGGCGAGGATGCGACGGTCGACCTCGACGCCGGCCAGGTTGAGACCCTGGATGAGGCGGTTGTAGGTCAGGCCGTTCGCACGGGACGCAGCGTTGATGCGCTGGATCCAGAGGCGACGGAACTCGCCCTTCTTCGCGTGACGGTCGCGGTACGCGTAGACGAGGGAGTGGGTGACCTGCTCCTTGGCCTTGCGGTACAGGCGCGAACGCTGGCCGCGGTAGCCCTCGGCGCGTTCGAGGATGACGCGGCGCTTCTTGGCGGCGTTGACCGCTCTCTTTACTCGTGCCATTGCACTATTCCTTTACGATCCGGGGGCTCAGTGGCCGAGGAGCTTCTTGACGTTCTTCGCGTCACCCTTGGAGAGGACCTGGTCCTCGTTCAGGCGGGCCTTGCGCTTGGAGCTCTTGACCTCGAGGTTGTGACGCATACCGGCCTGCTGCTTCATGATCTTGCCGGTACCGGTGACCTTGAAGCGCTTCTTCGACCCGGAGTGGGTCTTCTGCTTGGGCATGGTGGTGCCTTTCCGTGGGATGGATGGGGGGCCGCGTCGTTGCGGGTTCGGTCCGGGGACCTATTCGGCCGCGGCGTCCGTGGATTCCGCAGCTGCCTCGGACGTGGAACCGGCCTCGGCCTCGTCCTTGCCCTTCGCGGCGTGCTCGGTGGCACGACGCTCGGCCTTCTGTGCAGCACGCTTGGCGTTCTGCTCGCCCTTGACGTCGGACTTGTTCTTGAGCGGGGCGATGATCATCGTCATGTTGCGACCGTCCTGGGTCGGACGCGACTCGACGACACCGAACTCGGCGATCTCTTCCGCGAACTTCTGGAGGAGACGGACACCCTGCTCCGGACGCGACTGCTCGCGGCCACGGAAGAGGATCATCGCCTTCACCTTGTCGCCACCGAGGAGGAACCCCTCGGCGCGCTTGCGCTTCGTCTCGTAGTCGTGCACGTCGATCTTCAGGCGGAAACGGACCTCTTTCAGGTCCGTGTTCACCTGGTTGCGACGGGCTTCCTTGGCCTTCTGAGCGGCTTCGTACTTGAACTTGCCGTAGTCCATGATCTTGGCCACGGGCGGCTTCGAGTTCGGCGCGACCTCGACCAGATCCAGTTCGGCTTCCTGCGCGAGACGCAGGGCCATGGCGATCGGGACAACGCCGACCTGCTCACCCTGCGGACCGACGAGTCGGACTTCGGGAACGCGGATTCGGTCGTTGGTACGGGGATCGGTGATGCGGAGCTCCTTCAATCAGGTGGTGGCCGTCCGGGGCGTTTGCCCTGGACGACAGCACGAGAGAGGAGATCTGACGCACGGGATGTCGACCCGTTCGGCAGCCGCCCTGCATCGGATCCGTGGGACCCGACCGACGAGCACAACACGTGCACTCGCGGAGCGGTGGTGACCCGGTAGCCTGGTGGAACGCGGCCGCGGGTGGGAGAGACTCCTCTTTCGTGACACCGTCCGGGTGTTGTCGAGGAACTGACGGCACACGGACAGCATCTGCCGCGAGCAAGCTTAGCAGAGGAGCACCGTGAGCGACACCCCGATCGACGACACCGGCATCGACGCCGCCAGGGACATCGCGGAGGTGCCGGCGGTCGAACTCATCAACACCGTTGCGGTGCACCTGCTCAGTGCCGCGGCCGTGAAGGTCGGCCTGGCCGACGACCCGCAGGAACAGACCGACCTGGACGAGGCACGGAAGCTCATCACCGCGCTGGCCGGCCTGGTCACCGCCGCCGCGACCGAGATCGGCGACCACCACGCCCGTCCGCTCCGCGACGGGCTGCGGTCCCTGCAGCTCGCCTTCCGCGAGGCGTCGGCGATCCCGGACCCGATCGGTGCCGGACCGGGCGAGAAGTACACGGGTCCCGTCAACTAGACGACGTCACCCGGTGACGGACGGGAGGCCCGTGGCGGTGTCGCCACGGGCCTCCCGTGGCGTCCGTGGGTCGCGCTCAGGACCCGCTGTCGCCGACCAGGCGCGCGACGGCCGCGAGCGGGATCCCGACCCAGTCGGGTCGGTTGCGTGTCTCGTAGACGACCTCGTAGACCGCCTTGTCGAGCTCGAAGGCGTCGAGCAGCGCGCTGTGGACGGCGAGGTCCGCGCCGGTCCCCTGCTGGTAGCCCTCGAGGAAGCGGGCTCGCGCCTCGGCGGCCCACGAGGCGGCGTCGACCGGTTCGGCATCGTGTGCCAGCGCGCCCGCGACGTAGTCGAAGGAGCGCAGCATGCCCGCGACGTAGTCGAAGTAGCGCAGCATGCCCGCGACGTCGCGCAGGGTGACGTCCGGCAGCGAGCGTTCGTCGAGGGGGCGGAGCGGCTCGCCCTCGAAGTCCAGGAACACCCACCCGCGGGGGTCCGGTGCCGACAGGACCTGTCCGAGGTGCAGGTCGCCGTGGATGCGCTGCAGATCCGGCCACGTCGCGTCAGCGGCACGGGCGTAGACCGCGCGGATGGCGTCGAGGTGGTCGGCGACGGCCGGGGCCTCGCGGGCGGCGGTGTCGAGTCGGGCGTGCATCGTCGCGACGGCGGCGTCCCGTCGGGGCGCGTCGGCCGGTTCCGTCGGCAGCGCTCCGGCGAGGGTGCGGTGCACGTCGGCGAGCGCGGTGCCGAGCTGCTCGGCGCGGTCGCCGAACGGGGTGCCGGCCTGCGCCTCCTGCAGGGCGACGCGCCAGGCGTCGTCGAGCCCGGGCAGGAACTCCTGGGCGAAGGCGAGGTGCCCCGTCGCCGTGCCGTCCGGGCGTCCGACGTCGGGCCAGTCGGCGCGGAGGGCGCCGTAGACCCGCGGCACGCGCGTGCTGCCCGCCGCCGTGAGGGCGAGCTGCGTGGTCACGTCGGGGTTGTCGCCGTGGTGCAGCACGCGGAAGACCTTGATGATGACGCGGTCGCCGGACTCGGTGTCGCAGATGACCGACGTGTTGGACTGCTCACCCGTCAGGACGCGGGCGGCGGTGACCCGGCCGATCGGGCTGAGGCTGTCCGGTGCCGCGTCGATGCGTGCGGCGAGCGCCGAGACCCATGCGAGGTCGGTGGTGGCGTCGACGATCGCGCCGTCGGGGTCGCTGGTGATCGGTGACTGGTAGAGGACGGGGACCGCGGGGGCCTCGTCGAGCACCAGCCGGGTCCCGTCGTCGGTGGAGATCGTCCGGAGGCGTGGCTCGGACCCCTTCGAGGCGTACCAGCGGCGGTCGGCGATCCAGGACTCGAGGTCGCGGTCGCTCGGCGTGCTGGTGAGGGCTGTGGTGTCGGGGGCGCTGTGGTCTGCGCGGGTGTCGGGGGCGCTGGGTGCTCCGTCGCTCATGCAGCGGAACCTACGCGCCGGGGCCTGGCGAGGTGCCGAGTCCCCCACAGGACACCCCGGGCAGGACTCCGTCCACAGAACCCCGCTACCCCCGGTCTGACACGGGCGCGTCGGACGACACTTGCGGCATGCCCCGATCCGCTGCCGCTCCTGCCTCCGCCGCTGACGCCGCACCTGCGCTCCCCGACCCACGCCGGACCTGGCGGATCCTCGACGACCGCAGGCTCCCCGCCCTCGAGCCGTTCGCCGCCGACGTGCGCCGTCACGAAGCGGTGACGGTGCGCGAGACGGTGTGGGACTCCGACGACCGGGTGCTCGCCGCCGAGGGTGTCGTGCTCACACGCTCGCCGGACGGCGACTGGACGATCGACCGGGGCGGGCACGGGACCGGCCCGGAGCCGCTCGGGGGCGTGTCCGACGATCCCCCGCGAGACGCCGTCGAGGTGTTCCTGCGTGGTCGTCCCCTGCGGACGGTCCTGGTCCGTGACACCACCACGACGCTCGTGACCCTGCGCGGCGGGGACGGCCGGGTGCGGGCCGAGGTCGCCGACGTGCGCGTGGACGACGGCGACCCGGACACCACCGTGCTGCGGTCGTCGCGGTGGTGGGCCCTGACCGACGACGGACGCGACGGCGCCACGGCTCGAGCGGCCGAACGAGCGCTGCACGACGCGGCGACCGATCCGGTGGACGTCGCGTCGGTTCCGCTCCCCCGCGGCCCCGAGCCCGCCCCGGAGCGGCGACGCGGCCGAGCGAAGCGCCCCCGGCCGGACACCGCCGCCGGGTTCGTCCTGCGGGTGCTCGATGCCCTGCGGCGTGACCTCGTCGCGGTGGATCCCCGGGTACGGGCCGACGAGCCCGAGGCCGTGCACGACCTGCGGAAGGTGCTGCGCCGCCTGCGGAGCGTGCTCGCGGCGTTCCGCGGCGCGCTCGACCGCCAGGCGACCGAGGAGCTCCGAGCCGCGCTGGCCGAGACCGGACGGATCGCCGGGACCGCTCGCGACGCCGAGGTGCTGCACGCCGGCCTGTCCCGGTCGGCGGCACGCGCCCCCGACGGGTACGTGGACACCGAGACCCTGGACCGCATCGGTTCGGCGACCGCGGAACGTCGCAGCGTCACCGCTGCTGAGCTCCGGCGAGCGCTGCGCTCGGACGCCTGGTTCCGGACGCTCGACGCCCTCGACGGCCTGCTGCTGCGGGCACCGGCCGGCCCGCACGCGGACGACGACGCAGCCGCGTTCGTCACCAGGCGCATCCGGCACGAGCGGGCACGCGTCGGTCGGTTGCTGGGCGATCCCAGCGACGACCTCGACACCCTGCACGAGGTCCGGAAGGCCGCGCGCCGGTTGCGCTACGCGCTGCAGGCGGCCGGGGACCTGCCCGACGTCGGCAAGCGTCGGCTCGGACGGCTGCGACGGGTGCAGGAGACCCTGGGCGAGACACTCGACGCCGCGCACGCAGCCGATGCGTACCGAGGGCAGGCCGCTGTGGCAACGCAGCACGGCGAGGACACGTTCGGGTACGGCGTCCTGGCGACGACCGAGCTGGCGGCCAGCGCGCAGGGCCTGCACCGATCGCGAAAGCTGCTCACCCGGCTGTGACCGGGTGCGAGAATCGGGCCGTGCCGCACTACTTCGAGGACCTCGCTGCCGGACAGACCTTCACCACACCGGGGCGCACCATCACCGAGGCGGACGTGGTGTCGTTCGCCTCGTGGACGAACGACAACAACCAGGTGCACACGGACGTCGAGTTCGCCGGGAAGACCCGGTACGGGCAGCGGATCGTGCACGGGCTGCTCGGCACCTCGCTGTGCCTCGGGCTCATCGCGCGCACGGGCGTGTTCGAGGGGTCCGCGGTGGCACTGCTCGGGATCGACCAGTGGCGCTTCACCGAGCCCGTGTTCATCGGGGACACCGTGACCTGCACCGTCGAGGTCCTGGGCACCCGGCTGACGAGTTCGGGCACGACCGGGATCGTCGAGCGGGCGGTGGCGCTGCGGAACCAGCACGGCGTGGTCGTCCAGCAGGGACGGATGGACGTCATGGTGCTCACCCGCGACGCCGCGATCGACTGAGCGACCGCTCGACGAGAGGCCCGCCGAACCTGTTCCGCGCAATCCCGGCTCCCTGGTCACAACGAGCCCTTTACAACGATGTACCGGCACGGGAGCATGGACGCATGAGCACGCTCGACGGCACCGTGGCCGCACCTGACTCCGCTTCCGCCCCCGGCCTCCCCCTCGCTTCGCGGCAGGACGGCACGTACCCCCGGCCGCAGATGCTCCGCACCGCGTGGGCCGACCTCGACGGCACGTGGTCGTTCCGGAACGACGGCGACGACCCCGCCTGGCACACGGGCTTCGCCGACGCACGGGACATCGTCGTCCCGTTCCCGCCCGAGTCCCCGGCCTCGGGCATCGACGAGCCCGGTTTCCACCCCGTGGTCTGGTACTCCCGTGCGATCACCCGCTCCGAGCTCGACGCCGCCGGGTTCGGCGACGGCGCCCCTCGACTCGTCCTGCACTTCGGCGCCGTCGACCACCGTGCCCGCGTCTGGATCGACGGGCAGTTCATCGGCGGACACGAGGGCGGCCACACCCCGTTCTCCTTCGACGTCACGGAAGCGCTGGCCGCCGACCCCGACGCCGTGCACACCCTGGTGGTCCGCGCCGAGGACGACCCGCACGACCTGACCCAGCCGCGCGGCAAGCAGGACTGGCACGAGGACCCCCACGCGATCTGGTACCGCCGGACCACCGGGATCTGGCAGACGGTCTGGCTCGAGGCCGTGCCGACCGCCTCGATCGCGTCCCTGCGCTGGACGAACGTCGACCACGCGACCATGCGCCTGACGGTCCGGCTCGACGGTCACCGCACCGGCGGGGAGCGCCTGCGCGTCGAGGCCCGCTGGGACGACCGCGACGAGCACCTCGCCACGATCGAGACCACCGTCGGCGAGACCGGCGACGAGTTCGACGTGGTCGTGCCGATCGCGCGGCAGACGAACGGGCAGGCCGAGGACGAGCTGCACTGGACGCCGGACACGCCCCGGCTGATCGACGCCACGGTCACGCTGCTGCCGAGCGCCGGCAACGCCACGACAGCGAGCACGGGCGCGCTCGACGCCGTCTCCAGCTACTTCGGGATCCGGACGGTCGGGGTCGACGGCGGCGCGTTCCTGCTCAACGGCCGACGCCACGACGTCCGCAGCGTCCTCAACCAGGGCTACTGGCCCGAGTCGCACATCGCCGCCCCGTCCCGCCAGGCACTCCGCCGCGAGGTCGAACTCATCAAGGAGCTTGGCTTCAACGCGGCCCGCAACCACCAGAAGATCGAGGACCCGCGGTTCCTGTACTGGGCCGACCGACTCGGACTCCTGGTGTGGGGTGAGGCTCCCGGCGCCTACGCGTTCTCCCCCCGCGCCGTGCAGCGTCTGATGCGCGAGTGGATGGACGCCGTCGAGCGTGACGCCTCGCACCCGTCGATCGTCACGTGGGTGCCCGCCAACGAGAGCTGGGGCGTGCAGCACATCGCCACCGACCCGGCCCAGCAGGCCTACGCCCGGGCCCTCGCCGACGTCACGCGGGCGTTGGACCCGACGCGTCCGGTGGTCTCGAACGACGGCTGGGAGCACACGAACTCCGACATCGTCACGATCCACGACTACGAGGGCGACGGCCCCCGGCTCGCGGCCACCTACGCGGACGAGACCGCACGGGCTCGACTCCTCGGTGGCATCGGTCCGGCGGATCGCCGCATCCTGGTCGGCGGCGCCGAGGACCTCGGCCAGCCGGTCATGCTCACCGAGTTCGGGGGCGTGAACTACCAGCCGGGCGTCCAGCGCGAGGACGGCTGGGGCTACACGTCGGCCACTGACGGCGACGACTGGGTCGCCCGCATCACCGCGCTGTACGACGCGATCCGTGCGAGCTCGTTCCTCGCCGGGTCCTGCTACACGCAGCTCACCGACACCATGCAGGAGACCAACGGCCTGCTCAACGCCGACCGGTCGCCGAAGGTGCCGATCGAGCAGATCCGTCGCGCGGTCACGGGGCGCTAGCCGGGAGGCCCGCACTTCGTGAGCAGTAATGGTCGGGTCCGGCAGACGGACCCGACCATTACTGCTCACGATGCACACAGGTTGCCTCGCGGCGGACGCGGGACGGCCCGCGATGCGGGGCGCGGGCCGCGGTCTGGGAGGATCGGGCGGGTGACGAACGTGACGGAAGCGAGCCGGGCCTCCAGGCGGGGGTTCCGCAGCCTGCTGACCGGACGGCGCAGCGCCTGGACCGCACCGTTGCTGATCTGGGCGGGCTCGCGGGTGGTCAGCACCGTGCTGCTGGCGACCGTGTACCTGCTGGCGACCGCGAACGGCTGGCCGTTCGCCTCGTACCGGCAGGATCCCTCGTTCTTCACGTTCTCGGGCTCGTGGGACGCCTCGTTCTACCGGATCATCGCCGAGCACGGGTACCCGGCGACGCTGCCGACCGATGACTCCGGGCACGTCCTGCCGAACGCGTGGGCGTTCCTGCCGGTGTTCCCCGCGGTGGTGCGGGTCGTGATGACGCTGACCGGAGCGTCGTTCTGGGTCGCCGGGGTCCTGGTGGCGTCGATCGCCGGAGCGGGCGCCTGCGTGCTGCTGTACCGGCTGGTGCTCGCCGTCGGGTGCTCGCACCGGGCCCGCTGGGCGACCGCACTGTTCGCGTTCGCGCCGACGGGGTTCCTGCTGCAGGTCGCCTACGCGGAGAGCCTGCTGCTCGTGCTGCTGTTCGGCGCCCTGCTCGCCCTGGTCCGGCGACGGTACTGGCTGATCGCCCCGCTCGGTGTCGTGGCGGCGTTCACGAAGCCCGGGGTCCTCGCGCTGGCGCTGGCACTGGCCGTGCACCTGGTCCTGCGGTGGGTGGCCTGGCGCCGGCAGCAGGACGCGTTCCCGTGGCGCGACCGGATCGCGATCGTGGTGACCGGCATGGTCGTCGCGGCTGCGGGACTGGCGTGGCCCGTCATCGCGACGGCCGTGACCGGGCGACCGAACGCGTACCTGGACACCGAGCTGTCGTGGTGGGTGGGGTTCGTCGGCCGCCGGCACTTCGCGCCGCTGACGCCGTGGTTCACGATGGCGTCGACGTGGCTCGGGCCGCTCGGCATCGGACTCGTCGTGGTGGTGCTCGCCGGCGCGGTGTGGTTCTTCTCGCGCAGGAGCACCCGGGCCCTGGGCACCGACGTACTCGCGTTCACGGCGTCCTACGGGCTGTACCTGGTGGCGGTGTTCCTGCCGCAGCAGTCGTTGCCGCGGTTGCTCATGCCGATGGCGCCGTTGCTCGGGTCGGACGTGTTCGTGGGAACGCGGCGGCGGGCGGTGACGTGGCTGGTCGTCGGGGTGTGCCTGCAGCCGGTCGCGATCGTGCTGCTGTGGTTCCTCGGGTACCCGTGAGCGGTGCTGGTCCGCGCTTCTGCAAGACACCGGTGTTCGCCGGTTGAACACGCGCAGACCGCGGTGCGACGTGCGAACACCGGCGTCTTGCGGGCCTGGTGAGCGCTACGCGTCGAACGTGTGGAACCAGGCCGATCCGCCGGGGTGCTGCACCGTGATCATCTCGTCGAGGTCGCGGTAGGGGCCGTCCTGGTTGTGGCTCGCCGACTTGATGCGGATGGTGCCGTCGGGCTCGGTGAAGACCTCGGACACGATGGTGGTGTGGTCGGGTGAGCCGTTGGCGTTCCAGTCGAAGAACACGATGTCGCCGACCTTGACCTTGTCGCGCTCGTCCGAGGAACGCCGGGTGAGCCCGAACTCGCCCGCGTTGTCCGCGAGCCAGGGGTCCATCGTCGGGCAGTAGGTCCACGTCGCGCTGTGCTCGGCACCGGCGGCCCGGTTGTACCAGTCGGACCGCTGCTCCCACCCACGGGCGATGAGCGTCTGGCTGACGTAGTTCGCGCAGTCGCCGCCGATGGGGTTCATCGTGCCGTACTCGGCGAGGTTGTAGTCCTTCCAGTACCGCATCGCGTAGGCGAGCTGCCGGTCGACGTCGGTCAGTGCGGCGTAGGCGAGAGTGCTCGAGGCGACCGCGCTGCCCGCGGCGGGCGTCCGGGCGGCGGTCGGCGTCGGCGATGCGGTCGCGGTGTCCTGGGTGGCGCCGCTCTGCCCGTCGTTCGCGGCGCTGCCGTTGCCGTCGGAGGACTGGTTCGCCGACGGGGTCGGTTCGATCGCGGACGTGAAGAGTGCGACGTCGGCGTCGCCGGCCGTGTACATCGCCTGGTGCGGGGCCGTGAAGGTCACCTTCGACGCGGTGGCCCGCACGTCACGCGCCGCGACTCCGCCGACGGTGACGCCCTTGACGGCGGCGAGTCCGGTCCCCGTCACGGTGACCGTGACGCCACCGACGAGCGGGACCTGCGCCGGAGTGAGGGACTTCGCGACGGGCTTCGCGGTCGTCGTCGACGTCTCGTCGCCACCACCGGAGCTCCCGCGCCCGCCGCCCGAGCCCTTGCCCGAGTCGCCGCCCTTGTCGCTGCCGGAGGAGCACGCCGCGACGGCGAGCCCGATCCCGGCGACGCCGGCGAGGGACAGGAGTGCGCGGCGGTTCATCGAGGCAGTCATGACACGACCAGCGTAAGCGACACCTCCGTCGTTCCGACACGGCATGATCGTCTTCGGGGGCGAGCGTCCTCCGTGTCCCAGCGGACCCGTTCGGAAGGAACACACACATGCCCGAGAGCCACGACTTCTTCGTCGCGACCGACCCCGAGACCGCCCGTGCACAGGTGCGCGAGGCCCTGTCCCGCGAGGGCTACACCGTCGACGACGCCGAGCAGGGCGCCCTCCGTGCGACCCGCGGCAGCCTCGGCCTGACGCTGCTCATCGGCGGCATGGCGAACGACCGCACGTTCCACACCCGCCTGGACGTGCAGATCATGATCGCCCCGGACGGCCGCACCGTCGCCCGGCTGCTGCGCGGCTCCGGCAAGTCCGCGATCAAGGGCGGAGCGCTCGGCATCTCGCGCGGCAACCGGGCCTTCGAGCAGGCCGCGAACGCCATCCACACCACCTTCGCGCAGTCCGGCGTGCTGACGGAGAGCATCGCGGGCTGACGCACGACGAACAGCCCGACAACGGCAGAACGGCCCGGAGCCTGTGGGTTCCGGGCCGTTCGTGTTGCTACCTGGTGGAGCTAAGGGGATTCGAACCCCTGACCTTCTCATTGCGAACGAGACGCGCTACCAACTGCGCCATAGCCCCAAGTGCTCGATCACATTAGCACCCTCGGTCGGCCCAGCCGAAATCGCGGGTGGCCCGTCGGGCGTGCCGCGGGTCAGACCGCGCGGCGCCGTCGCATGATCGCGTCGAGGTCGGCCTGCTGGTAGGCGTCGTCGTCGAGGACCCCCATGCCGGCCCACTTGCTCGGCGGACCGGCCGGAACGGCGGGTTCGTCGGCATCGGGAGCAGCAGCAGCGGCAGCGGCAGCGGCAGCGGGAGCAGCGGGCGCCCGCAGCCCGAGCCGCTCGGCCAGACGCCCCTGGTCGTGCGCGGACAGCGATGCTGCAGCTTCCTCGAGCTCGGGTCGCATCCGCGAGACCCGCGCCAGCGACGGGTCGGACTCCCCCGCCCGGATCGCCGCCGCTTCGGCCTCGGCTTCCGCCTTGGCCGCGGCGACGCGCTCCTTCAACCGCGCGGCGAGTTCCGCCGACGACTCGGGCGATGCAGCCGGTGCGCTCGGCCGCTCCACGTAGAGGGGCTTGGGCACGTGGTTCGGGGTCCACGAGCGGTCCGCAGCGGGTGCAGCGGGCTGCTCGGTCGACAGGGGCGGGGCCGGGTCCGTCCAGGCGGTGGCCGGCCGGGAGGCGCGGGTCGCGCCCGTCTCGCCGGCCGCGAGACGCTGCTTCCGCGCCGTCGCCACCTGGTGCAGCTGGGCCAGGACCGCTGCGGACCCACCGGCGGCGACGAGGCCAGCGACACCGACGAGCCAGAGCGACGGTGCCGCGACGAACACCACGAGGGCCACGACGATGCCGAGCGTGCCGAACAGCGTCGCCCCGAGCCGGGAACGGCGCATGCGCATCGCGGTCAGGGCCGGAACGGCGGACGCCCGCTCGAGCACCGGGGCCTGCTCGGCCAGGCGGCGGGTGATCTCACGCTGCCGCGCGGCTTCGTGGGCTCGGACGATGGCGGTGCGCTTGGCCTCTT
>Ga0265780_10008288_pt1 | contig 12637 bp, 26 predicted proteins | sample P1T30metagenome_FD_192432 | JGI IMG/M metagenome (GOLD analysis project Ga0265780, IMG submission 192432) | Plant litter microbial communities from East Loma Ridge, Irvine, California - P1 T30 | ecosystem: Environmental > Terrestrial > Plant litter > Unclassified | place: USA: California...
AACCTGGCTTATGATACAGGTGATTATCGTCACTTGCGTACACCTCGGCCCTGGGGATGTGGGCAGGAAACAGTGTCAGCTCTTCTATGCTGTCGGTCAGTCATTCCACCCGTAATTACGGGTTACGTCTGATTAGCAGGACCATTCATGGACATGACAACCGAGAAGCCATACCACAAGGTCAATCAACAACTCAACCATGCGGTCCCAAGGGGTAAAGCCTACTTCAGTACCGGGGCAACCATAACCAACATCACTCCGAAGGTACTAAAAGATATTCTATCTATTCAAGCGCAATTCAAACTCGACATACCCCAAGCTAAAACTATGGTTGGATTCGAAATATATAATACCAACAAGATCCTCGAGGTACCTAACGAGGCGATGGCATTTGCATGTAGGGGACCACAAAGTAATGTGCTCATCAATGTTAGCTGGGCAGCGGAGGATGTGGATAAAGTGAATTTGGAAGAGGTTAGGGAGAAAGTGAAGGAGATTATTGGAGCCGCTCAAGGGGATCAGATCAAGGTGGAACCCTCATACGGTAATTACGGTACGTTTCCTTTACCGATATGATCTGGGTATGTCATCTGCGCTGACCATGCAGATAGGGGAGAGGTTATCAGCGACGAGAAAGTCAGAAAGCTCTACGGGAGCAATTATCGAAAACTCCAGACTATCAAAGCAAAGTATGAGTGAGTGCCGCGTTGATATCCTTGGAAAGTCGTTCAAAGCTGATATGCAGCCCGAATCTCGTGTTTGGGAAGTGGTTCCCTATTCAGCCATTGGCTTGAGTTGATTCGCCAGTCATGAATATATACATATAGGTCGTTTGATTATGTGGTCCTTTATTGCTGTGCTTCGTACAAAGGACACACCCGACACAGCTTTGAGTCCCAAACACCCCTTTGATTATATGGTTGAACAAAAGAACCAGCACACACATCCTTTGAATGCGCCATTGTACATGTACTCGAGTACTGTACATATTCAACTTGCTTCCCACAACTCTTTACTCATACAACCTCTGATCAAGATGTCGTTCATCCAATCTGCAGCCTACAAACAGCTAAGATCAGTATTCAAGGGTACACTCGTCCTACCTACTTCTCCAAACTATCTAGAAAGTCTCAAGAGATGGTCAATACTAGCGGAAAGGCCTGCTGGAGTAGTCGCATTCGTGAAGGATGAAGGGGACGTTTCTGCCGCTATAAGATTCGCTACCGAAGCCAAGCTCGAGATTGCTATCAAAGGTAAATCCCTCCCGACTTCCATTACAAGCGACCAAGAAGCTGATGATTATAGGAGGTGGACATAATCCGTGTGGAGCGGCTTCGACCGATGGAGGACTAGTCATTGATTTGTCAAAGTACCTTAACAAGATTACGGTGGATCCTATTGCCAAGATCGCGGATGTTCAAGGTGGAGCGCTCTGGTCTGAGGTGGATGATACTACTTGCCCTCACGGGTTGGCGACCGTAGCGGGCACCGTGGCTTCAGTACGTACTTCCTTTGTACACTTTGACAGATGAGCTAATAATCAGACAGGTGTCGGGGGGTAGGTCAACATACTTCCGGATATGGTTATACTACTGACTCGTAGCCTTACACTTGGTGGTGGATACGAATATCTCACCGGTCGACATGGTCTCACTATCGATAATCTAGCTGGCGCTACTGTAGTCGTTGCCGATGGACGAGTACTGCAGGCAAACAAGAATGAGAACCAAGATGTAAGTGCTACTAAAGAAGGTAAAGCTGATATCAGCTATTCTTCGCTATTCGAGGTGGTGGGTCAAATTTTGGCGTTGTCACCTCGTTTCGATTCGCTTTACACTCTATCCCACCCATGTGCTGGTCTGGTGTCCTTTTCTTTTCTGAAGATCAATTAGATCAAGTGATAAAAGCTGCGGCGGAATGGAAAGCAACCGTGATGTCAGAGGATGATAGCATACTCGTAGGCACTACTCACAATCAAGAAGATGGCTCTCCAATACGGTCATCCCGCACCGATGATCAATGGATTGAGCTGATATCAAGGTTGTCCTAGTTGGCTGTGTCCACCTTGGTCCAGAGGAGACTGCCATGAAGGAATATAAGATATTCTATGATATTGGTACGTACCCTACCTCATTTCCTACGCTATGTCAAGCTGATGAGCAGGACCAACCAAAGAAATCTCGGGTCCCAAATCATATCTGGAAGTCAACAAAGCAGAAGTGTTACCAGCTGGTAAAACCTATTTCAGCGCTGGAGCTACTCTTTTCAACCCAACTCCCCAGGTGTTTAAGGAAATCATGTCAATTCAAGCCGATTTGAAAGCTCAACTCCTGTTAACCGGATGTTTTGTCGGACTCGAGATTTACCCAACTGGAAAGATCATGGAAATATCGAATGATGCAATGGCATTCTCATGTCGAGGTCCTCAACATAATTTCATCATCAATGTCTCTTGGCTCGCGGAAGATAAGGACAAGGTCAACGTAGAGGAAGTGAGGAAGAAGGTTAAAGAGATCATCAGCGCTGCTGAAGTTGGGAATAGCAAGGTGAAGACCACTTATGGGAATTACGGTACGCTGCCCTACTTTTGATTCATTGTTATCAGGTTCAAGCTGATGATAGACGCCGATGAAGTGACTGGTGATGAGAAAGTCAGAAAGCTATTCGGGGGAAATTATAGGAAATTACAGGCCATCAAAGCCGAGTACGAGCAAGTCCTATCTCTCTATTTCTCACTTCTTCGTCAGATCTGACCGACAGCCCAAATCATGTATTCAGGAAATGGTTCCCTATTCAGCCCTTGGCTTGATAGATTCTCTTCTTGGTGTCTTCACTATCATGTATACGTATCTATGCCAATGTTATTGTATAAGAGCAGATGCTTCACTCTTTAGCTGACTGTACGCTTCCGCCGGAGCTGCTGATGCACTTCCATCGGTCGAACCATTTTACCGAGATTGATCATCACATCCTAATTTGTGCGCCTGATGATGAATCTATCAGCCTGATGATCAATCTATGTAGAGTTTCTTCCGATGGAACTCGTATAAAGGACAGCTGAAAGGTCAGGATGTAGTGGATGCGACCGCGTTGCCAAGAATTGAAGACCATTAAGCGCGCCAAGAGTCACGCCTATCATCCGGGTGATTATCAACCGCCTCGGCACAGAGTTACCGAATTACCGAGACTTGACGTTTAGGTTGGTCATGTTTCCGTTGGAGAATCAACCCCCCCAAGACTATATTACGATCATTCAGCTCACTTTGTCCACTATCTTACCCACTTATCCATATTTGAATCGAGCAACATGACTCAGTCTTTCCGTGAAATGCTCGGGGTTCGACCTAGTACACTCAGTCCTTCTGATAGTGTACTGGTGATCATTGATGCTCAAAATGAGTGAGTCACCGCTTTGCGCTGCTACTGGGGTTTTCGAAGGGGAAGTAGAGAATGGATTGCGGAGACAATCACGGATGGGAGAAGTCGAGAAATAGACCATTGACTGATTTGCCAGATACGCCGATGGACAGCTGAAAACTGTTGATATCGAATCAACCCGATCCGCCATCAAATCCCTTCTCGACACTTATCGAGCCGCAAAAGCTCCCATCATCCATATCTGGCACAAGACCCCCACCGGTGCACCAGTCTTCACCGAAGGCACTCCCCTATCTGAAATCTTCGATGTTCTAAAACCCCTAGATTCCGAAACAGTCATTTCAAAAGGTCATCCAGGCTCATTCACCGGTACAAACCTCCAAGAAGTAATTGAAAAGACTGGACGAAGTAAAGTTGCTCTAGTTGGTTATATGGCACATGTTTGCGTTAGTACTACCGCTAGGCAGGCTGCTGAGAGGGGATATGATGTTGTGCTTGTGAAGGAAGCTATTGGGGATAGGGATATTCCGGGGGTTAAGGCGGGTGAATTGGTCGAGACTGTTTTGAAGGAGCTCGCCGATGCATTCGGCACTGTAGTCAGCATTGACAACGTCAAGTAAGTGTAGAATGGATGGGAACTTGGAGTGAATGTACAGCTCTGTTTAAACAATGGCGAAACATCCAGATGATAGCATCGGATGAGGTACAAACATGCAAACTTATACAACACTGCAGATGAGCTCGGCCTACGTCTACAGCAGCTCATCGGCTATTCCCGCTTGGGGGTGCTCGATCGCATGAGAGATTGGGATGAGGACCCCCTTCCCCTTAGTCAGCCAACCAGTGATCTTGGCGAAAGGCGTTTCATGCGAACTGATCTAGAACAGCATCAGTCCTATCTTGGTGGGCAGAGACAAGTTCATCCCACCTGTCTATACCAAAGGCTTAACAATTGTGATGCATATGTTCGTATACTTCGGCATAGAATTACTCCTGTTCCACTTTTCGGGTTTGACCAAGATGTTGTCCACCGCCAACCAGCGAGAAGACTATATCGCTCGTATACTGTCACAAGCATTTGCCTCGATTAGCTGATCTGGTCGGAATCGTCTGCCGCAAACGACCGTTGCAATATCTGCGCCCACGAGCTCCGCGAGCGTCAGGTCATCTCAGGATAGCTAAGTCACAGCCTGAACAGCATGATCAGACGCATTACGTAATTGAGGTCGAGACGTTATCTGCCGGTCCGGTGTCTTTGCACTTGACGCAACCTGCTTAAATTCGTACTTTTTGACGCGTCGAATCTATGCAGAACGAGAAAGATCGCTCAAATAAAAAGCGCAAGACATCAGCAAGCGATGCTGCCACGACGACGCGCCGCGCTCTTAGTTGTACCGAGTGCAAACGGCGAAGGACGAGAGTGAGTTCTCATTGATGCCAGACCTGACCTTTGAGGTTTACCATTAGTGCTCTTCTATTGGTCAGACACCTTGCGAAGCTTGCATAAAGCGACGGAAGCCTGATGAATGCGTTTGGGAAGGTCAGAACATCGGTTCGAGCGCCGGTCTGTGAGTGCTCCGGAAGGTGACCCAGCTGAGGCCGTAGCGCGCAAACACCATCTGCTGATATCGCGGAAGATGTAGCCCGACTTCGAGCAGAGGTAGAGAAGCTTAGTTCGGTATTGCATAGACATATGATGGAGGCTGGATGTACGATCGAGGGCACAGGCGCAGCGGATGCTCGACCTTCCTCATCGTCAACGACTAATCTGGAACGTCATCCAGACAAAATTGCCCCAGCTAGCAACCCGTACGATCTAGTCGAATCCGCCATCAGTGACTTGGAAGTCTCCATAGCAGGCCCATATGCGGGCTCGCGACCGAATGTCGCTCCTACCATCGGCACGACTATCAGCGAGATATACTCCGGGTCGCTTCTTGGACTAGAGCCCGGCTCATTAGCTGGCAGTTGGTTGTTGGAAGCGTGGTTCAATGGACAAGTGCACAAAAGCTGGCCAGTATGCCCTTTCCCAGTACAACCATTCAATTGTTGAGCTTTAGGCGATCGAGCGATCGACCTTTATGAGCCAGTACGATATACTGTCCCTCCTTCCTCCAGATCAACAGGCAGCTCTTGTATTCCCTGCTTGGCTGGCAGAGTACTCCATGTTAAGTGCCATCCCTATGTCGAAAGTCTTCTTACCCGCTGATAGCTTAGATACTCGCCTTGGCGATCAAGCTCGAGAAATCTGATTCTTTGATATCCTTCTTGCCTACGTATAGCCTCAACACCATACGGAACCTACCAGCGGAGCTGTATCGCAGCAGTCTACGAGCACTCGAGGTAGCGGACTACTTGGCGGTACCGCAAATCCGGCACATACAGGTGATTATTCCTCTAGACATGACTTGCTGATTAGCGCAGGTCTCCCTCCTATACATACTATATCATTTTGTGGGTCAGCTTTTCGTGACGAATTGCCCGTCTGACCTGCAGCATCTTGGAGAGCCGAAAGAACAGGTCAATTTAGCGTATCGTCACCTCGACAGCGCCATCACAAAGGCACAATGGCTCGGCCTTGATGAGATAGATGACAGCTGGGCGGTTCCGGTGGATGACCCGGCATTGTCTGAACTCGATCCTTGGGCTGCTAGAGAGCTATGCAAACGGCTCTACCATATGTTGTCTTTCACTGATGGTACTATTGTGCGGAAAAGACAATGGCGTCGCCTAGGAGATCGATTTGGTGGTGGGTGACCCGATACACTGACACTGACGCTGCAGTCTCGAAGACTCCCCTCCCCGGCAACTATAGCGATACCGATTTACTATATTCATCCCCGCCTTCAGAGCGTCCGGACGAAGACGTCACAGCGGCCAGCTTGGCACGAGTAAGTGGCTGATACCATGCTCTGCTCACTTTGCAGTTCGGCAGTCAATTTGGCACAGTGGTGAGCAAGTATGCAGGCAGTATGAGTGTCGGTACGTCGCTACCTATGCTTCTTCCTCCCTTCTGACGATCAGATTCGGAAGAGAGGAACGAGCTTGACCGGGATTTGTATGATCTGCTTGGCAGAATCCCATGGAGTCCTGAAGGGAAGCATAGCCGCGAGGACAGCGAAATAGGTGCATCTTGTAAGTCGATGCAATTCCTCGCTTTGTAGCCCACCCAGCTGATGGCAGGGATGATGCCTCACTTGTACTGCAGTAAGCACCCTTAAAGCCTCAGATCGTCCACTGAGTACATGTAGGTATACTGAACCGCCTAATGCGAAATCATCCCCCCCGAATAGTGCGAGGCTCCGAGGGGTCTTCGAGTCTAGTCTTCCACGAAACATCGGTCGATAGCGCGGTGCGCCTCATCAGGATTCAAGATACCTGTAGTCGACGCCGATACATCCGTCCCAGGTAAGTAAATCCCACTTACTATGCGCTTGACGGATCTTGCTGATTGAAATTCTCAGTTTTCTCCAAAGATGGATTCTACATGCCGTGTTCGTTCTGGCTGTCCACGAGGTAGCGCGACCTTCGAAGTCTACACAGCCTACTGCCGTGTCAAGCTACACATGCGCGCATAGAGCAGATATCGAGGCCGCACTTGAAATCTATAGGCGACCCTCAGTATACGACGGAGATGCAAGAACCACGGAAGCCTGCGCGGAAGCAACACAGGCTGTACTCGAAACCTTTGACGAGCAACAAGAAGGGAAGGATGTGAGTATGGATGCCGAGAGCCGACTCAAGATCTTCTTTGCCACCATCCAGCAGAAACTGAATGGAACTCTTGGTGAATACATTACTTCATATTACGCCGGTGTTCGCTGATTGCGATCTTTTAGGCCCTTCTGCCTACACAACGAGCTCCGCCAATGCCCCTGCCACCGACGATCCAGAATTCGACTGGTCTTCATGGCTTATAGGACTCGATGGATCGGGCGAATTCAACTAGAATCTCCTTAAATGTCGTCTCCTCTATGGTAACACATGCCTATGCAGCCGGTGTATGACGAGATCGAATGGCTGATTGCTGTGCTATTTTAACCACGTAGTAAGAACCGCCACCCCGAGAAGTCAAGACTCATCGCTTGATGGAGGCCTTTGCGTCCAACCCTGACGAATCGCCGTCCCGTCGGTCGCCGAACACACGAGATTAACAACGCTGTCACACTACTTACTTTCATGGATAGATACATACATCACGCGTCGGAACGTATTATGATCAGCCTTCTAGTAAGTCCCACTACTTTGGCCTAAGTGCCTGTCTCATCGAGTCAGCGAGGCTCAGTTCTCTTTGTCGCCAGCCCAGCGCTTTGGCTTTTTCGCTAATCGCCATAAACGAGTTGCCTCCAAACATGTAGCCCTCTCCACTCCCCTCTGGTATACTGATCGCACTGCCCTTAGGAATGTCACCTCTTGCGTGCAGAAGATCGCCCATGAGCTCAATGATCGGCTTCCATGTGTGCTGTCCTAGACTAGCATAGATGAGATTTGACCAGCCGTGAGATCCTTGTAAGGCTGTGGTTGTTTCGGGCGACTCGAAAGCACGCGCAGCTACGAGTTGGTATAAAGACGAGAGATCTTTGACGTGCACCTGTATCTTATGAGCTGATTGTCCTCGTCGAATTGATCTTTAACTCACATTGCCCCAAATGTTCTCTCCCTTGCCGATATAGGCAGCTTGACCATTACGCTTCGCAAAGCGGACATAGGCTGGAATCTGCAAAGAAAGCTCTGTGTTGTGTCAGCGACTACTCATTGCTGGGGTCGTTCACACATACTGTTACCCGGTCCAGTCCCTTGGCCGTAAACAGTCGGAGACATAATGGTGTAGGCAGAGATGATACCTCTCTCGGCGGCTCGAGCGACGCTTGTACAGCATCAGCACCTGTGCACCTGCCTTCGACTGAAGATATTCTTCACTCACATTTTGTCTCCAGTGTGGAAGTATGAGGAATCTGGCAACTCGTTCCATCGCTCATGATCCGAGTCCTAAGTTTCAGTTTGTTGACTCATTTCTTCTTCAACTCACCTTCCAGATGTCGTCACCTGCTTCCCCGTTCGAACCATAAAGCACCGAACCAGTACCGGAAGTTTGCAGAAGCACAGGCTTGATACTGGCCTTAGACGACTTTGCTCGTGCTTCTAAACCATCCACTATTGCTTGAATGCTCTCATCACCTCCGCTGAAAGGGACTGCGAAGTTGAACACCAAATCGCTGGCCGCCACCAATTTGGCAAGGAGCGGAATGTCGCTCAGCGTGCCGATCACAACGTTGATCCCAAGCGGTTCTAACAGCGATTTCTGCTTGTCGTCTCGCACCAAAGCGGTGATCTTGCTAGCCTCATGTTTCTGCAGCAGGTCCATCAATACAGTGCCTGTTGGGTGTCAGCTTTGTAGAGCCCGCATACCAAGGGTTGATATTTAGCTTACCCCCGATGTACCCAGCGGCACCAAGAATGAGGATGTTGTGACTCATAGTCGTTGAATATTTCGCTTGTTTGGTCTTGAAACAGTGGTAAAGGAGTATCCTGTTGAACACTATTCAGCTCTCTCGAATGCACGTATATATAGGCTGCCCCCACCCTACAAAGGCGATTTCCATGTACCGGAGATTCCGCGTGTTGGACCGGAGACTCCGCATATTTGTCATTCTGGTTGGCGGTCGGCTGAATGACGCGCCTTGGCTCGGGCATCCGGCGCAACAAACCCATGCGTCTGCTTAATAAGCTGCTTAATAAGCTTGAGATTGGGAATAGGTTCAGTCGAAATATTACAACATCTATAATTGATGCATCTCAACGCAACATGACTTCTCTATCGAACCATCCCAACCGCCGATCTCAGAAACGTCGTCGACTCCTACCCCCAGAATAGCTCCTTTCGAAATGAAGAGCGATACAACCAGCAAGACGGTAGTGTACAAATCCAGCGATCTACCGTCTGGAGTCAAAGTACATTATGCCAGCGCTGGCCCCATCTCTGCGCCTCACATACTACTCCTCCATGGCTATCCGTCGTCCGCCAATCAATACCGTGAACTCATTCCTATACTCGCGGAAAGGTATCAAGTCATCGCGCCCGACTTGCCTGGCTTTGGTTATACCACCACTCCCTCAGACTATCAACATACATTCGACAATATGGCTTCGGTCATTCTCGAGTTCTTGGATAAACAGAATATCACCAAAACAGCGGTCTACATTTTCGATTATGGAGCACCTACTGCTTTTCGAATCGCTCTTGCTCGACCAGACCTCTTTACTGCGATCATCACTCAGAACGGTAATGCATTCGAAGAAGGTCTCGGTCCGTTCTGGGATCCTTTGAAAGCGTGGTGGAAGACCGAAGATAAAAATGACCAGATACGATCGACCCTCCGAGATGTCGTAGGGGATATCGAATCGACCAAGCATCAATACTACGATGGAGTACCTTCGAACCTAGCGGATCAAATCGATCCGAATACATATACTCTGGATTACTTGCAGAACTTACTGCCGGACGATAAACGTGAGATTCAGCTAGATTTGTTCTGGGATTATCAGAACAATATCAAGCTGTATCCCGAATTCCAGCGTTGGATGCTAGAGAAGCAAATCCCAATCCTTGCAGTATGGGGCAAAAACGACACGATCTTCGTTCCTCCCGGCGCAGAAGCGTTTGCAAAGGCAAGGGCAGACAAAGGTACCAGTAATGTAGAAGTCGCTTTGCTTGATGGAGGGCATTTCTTGCTTGAAACCCATCTGGAGGAGGTAGCCGATCGGATCCAGAAGTTCCTGCAATTGTATGTCTGAAGGGGTAGTGGACCGTTTGAAGTATATAGGATAGCGTAATTGAGGCATGCATGTAGTGATCCGCATCGTCTTCACCTCGTGTTTTGTCACTATGCATGTACTCTATGCCTCCCATGTACAAGTACCCGCCGTCATTATTCCCGCTAATCTCAGACATCGCCTTCGTCAATCAAACGCGTTGCTGTTTCATGCCAATGGCCGAATGGGAAGCCATTTATCGAACACCATACCAGGACTCATTGTAAGCGACACTTGTTTACCCAAAAATAAGACACAACTTACTCGTATTTCGCCTTGATTCTCTGAAGTTTCCTGTAATTCACTCCAAAGACATCCTCAGCTCGGTCAATTCCAGTCACTTTAGCCTGTTGCCCTTCTATTTATTGTCAGCCGCCAATCCAGTGATCGTCGAGGGATGACATACCGAGGTTGGTATAAGTGGTTTCACCCATACTACCTTCCGATTCAATGACTTTCACCATCTCCCTCGCAGTCTTCTGAACGTCCTCCATGACAACATTATCATCATCCCAAAATATCTTGACGACCCCAAATTTGGAAGATGATCTCCCAGCATGGGCCATATCGGTGACAGGTACCGAAGAGACTACTCCAAGATGAAAAATTTCCATCTCCAATGAACTGGAAACGGTAGGATGGGCCGAGAGGAGCATTTCCTGGGCTCGAAGAAAGTTTCGGCCTACTTGTGCATTACATTCTTTCAGAGATGCTACCGTCATGTAATAACATAGACCGTTTGGGTTTCGTTCATCGAGCTGCTCGTTGATCTCGGCATATGATTTCTCCTTGGTGTCGTTCGTGATTGGTCCTTCCCATCAGCATCTCTATCGCCAAACTTAACGAGAGAAGATAAGTGGGAAAGAAAACTCTTACCGAGACCGAAAAAGATCTTGTATCGCTCGTTGGCAACGACTTCCGGACCGATATGCCAGCAAATGAGCAATAATTCCTTTTCATGCTGGAAGATCAGCAATTACCTCGATCCAATAGAACTATCGGGGAACTCACAAGCCCACTCCCAAGAGGCTTGGTACCAGCCATGATCCAAGCTCCTTCATCTTCAGTCTGGACGGTATCCTGCCATATCCTCATGGCTCCGTATATCTCCTCCGACTGGTCCATCGAGAATCTCAGCGCCCCGCCCCAACATATCCTGGGAATTGCGTGCATGCGAAAGTTGAATTCGGTCACTACGCCAAAGTTGCAACCTCCGCCTCGAATGCCGAAGAATAACTGATTGGTCAGATTAGAGACAAGAACAAGAGATAAGGGAACTGACATCCTCATTGATATCTTTGCTTGCTGGTACGATCCGGCCATCAGCCAGGACTACGGTGACGTCGATGATGTTATCGACGGTAAGGCCATATTTTCCAGATAGATTGCCAATCCCGCCTCCGAGGGTCAATCTCCGTCATCAGTACTACACCATTTATATACCCATGGGATCTATGACGTACCCTGCAACACCAGTCTATCTGTCAGCTATGAGATGATCGTATTCGGAGTTGAACTTACTTGACTGACGGTCCCACCGACCGTACCGAACCCCGCAGGAGAAGTCACAGCATCAACGTCTCCCCAAAGAGCTCCACCTCCAACTCTGACAGACTTTGCATCGACGTCCATGATCACCTGGGTCATGTATCGAGAAAGATCAATGACGATCCCGCCTTGACTTGAAGATGCTCCAGAAGGATTATGTCCACCACCTAAAAATCAGTATCGTATAATATGATATCAGAAGGACTTACCTTTGATAGCGAGATCAATCTTGTTGCTTACTGCGTACGTGATTACTTCGCTCACATCTTTGTTGGTCTTGACGAATATCACTGCTCCGGCATCCTTCTCCGCAAGTCTGGACCATCGTGTCAAGCTTTCGTTGTAAGTCGGGTCGAAGGGGAGTATGATATCCCCGTTAATGGTGTGCCGGAGGGCTTTGAAAGCTTCGGTATGTATGAATGCCATGTCTGATGATGTTCAATAGTAGTAAGTGAAATGTAGTACGTAAATTATGAGAAGATGGGAAGGCGAACACCAGAGGTTCGTCTACTTTCGAGGGGGTGAAGGAACAAAGGGAGATCTGGGTGTTGTGTGAAAGGAAAGGCTGTTTATGTTGGATAGAGGGGGAAAGGGGGTTCCGCTCCGACCGGATTCGCGGTAGCAAGGTGTGTATGCTTGCTGATCCTTTCTACCAACATGATCTGATACAGAGGGCTCAGACACCTTTCTTGGGTCGACGTCAAGGTAGAGGATGTAGATACAGATGTGACAACCACTTCTTCGAGCCGTCGGCGTGATAGCCAGATTAAGCGGAATATGCCGAGCATTAGCAGCTCAGGCTAATTACCAGTACCTACAGAACTCTTTATGTCCCTTATCTCGAGTCTGTGGCAAGCATGCTTCTTCCAATTCCGTATTGTGACCATACAGATTGCCG
>Ga0265780_10008289_pt1 | contig 12636 bp, 7 predicted proteins | sample P1T30metagenome_FD_192432 | JGI IMG/M metagenome (GOLD analysis project Ga0265780, IMG submission 192432) | Plant litter microbial communities from East Loma Ridge, Irvine, California - P1 T30 | ecosystem: Environmental > Terrestrial > Plant litter > Unclassified | place: USA: California...
CCCCACCTGCCACGTCAACATCGGGCCGAATTCAAGAGCCCGTACGATACGAGAAGCCACGCCTACCAGATGTAGAGGTCTTCGAGAAGGGTAGTCACGAGGACTACACTCAGTGGAAGACACGCGTTCAAGCGAAGCTCTTTGCAGACCAACGAGCTTACCCAAGCGAGAGCGATCAAGTTCACTATGTGATCACTCGTACGAAAGGATGGGCCTTCACAGCCCTAAGGACGTACGTTACCGCATTAATGGAGGGAAGATCTAGCCCCTCCCTCCAGGATTTGTGGCAACAGCTAGATGGGTTCTTTATTGACCCCACGATTAAGGAGAAAGCAATGCAGTTCCTTCGTACGACGAAGCAAGGCAAAGGGGATCTTATCCCCCACGTACAATCCTTTGATCTCAAGTTCCTAGAGGCCGGTCTAGATAGCGCGAGCGATGCGCAGAAGATTGATTACCTTAAGAACTCGTTAAACAAGAGACTACTACGTTACCAAGTAGGTTATCAACCTCCTGCTGGGGAGACGTACGAGCAGTTCGTTCAAAGAATGCGTGTCACTTGGGAGAATCTGAAAGCTGTGGATCAGTCCTCTCCTAATTACACACCCCGTACGACCTCACCCCCACGTACCCATCACCACAATGACGCGATGGATTGGACTCCTACCGTAGCGGCGTTCCAGCCTCGTACGAAGAGAGAATTTTGGGGAACACAGGCCCAGGTTCAGGAAAGAAGAGAGCGAGGAGACTGTTTGAGATGTGGGCACCAAGGCCACAGAGTTGCTCAGTGCCAAGCTAAAATTGGAAAGCGACCCGCTCGTACGGAAGGGAAAGGAGCTACGGTCGCTGCAGTTACTCCTGTAAGAGCAGATACCGACTCTGAGGAGTCGGGAAAAGAAGGGCCCTAGCTCAAAGACGCAAGCTAGGGCTAAGCACAGAGAAGCCTCTTCAGGCCGTACGATCTCCTCGGAAGATCCTGTTACAGCTAGCAGCAACCCCCCCTATGTCAATAGATGTTACAATAAATGGCCTGGAACACGCCACCGCTATGGTTGACAATGGTTGCTGCACTTATGGGATTGTAACTGAGAAGCTCGTACGATCAAAGGGCTTGCCGCGCATAGAGATACCCCGAATCCAGATTGATGGGGTGAACGATCAGAAGAGCTCTGTTAACGCTATTACAGAGTTTGACTTAGACGTCGGAGGATTAAAACAACGTGCCGCGGCATACATTGTTTCTACAACGTACGATTACGACATGATTCTTGGGAAGTCATGGCTAGAACGAGTTGGTGGAATTATTGATTCTAGCCAGCACATGTTAAGGCTGCCCCAATACGGTATCACCGTACGCAGTACAGAGTCACAGAAGGGGAAGACAGACTTCTCCCTAATCTCTGCTGCAGCCTTCCAACTACACGTACGACGAAATCGGCGAGAGAAGAATAAGGTGCAGATATTTGCAGCAAGCCTTCGCGACATAGAGAAAGCCCTCCAAATCAAGACCCCCTTAACAGCAGAGCAAATCCGCCAGCAACTTCCGGAATACCTACAGTCGTACGTACACCTATTCCAACCAAAGGAGGGAGAGGACCTTCCACCATTACGAGGGCCCGAGGTAGACCACCAGCTGGAGCTAGAACAAGAGAATGGCAAGGACCCAAAAACTCCGTACGGGCCTCTCTACAGCATGTCAAGAGATGAACTGTTAGTACTACGGAAGACACTGCATGAGCTCCTGGACAAAGGGTTCATACGAGCGAGCAATTCTCCTGCAGCTTCACCAGTTCTATTCGTACGGAAGCCAGGCGGCGGGTTGCGATTTTGTGTTGACTACAGAGCGTTGAACGCTATTACTAAGAAGGATCGATATCCACTGCCTCTTATTAAGGAAACCCTGCACCAGATCGGACGGGCTAAGTGGTACACCAAGCTTGACGTAACAGCTGCTTTCCACAAGATAAGAATTACAGAGGGGCAGGAGTGGATGACAGCCTTCCGGACGAGATTTGGCTCGTACGAATGGCTAGTAACCCCCTTTGGCCTTGCAAACGCTCCAAGCACGTTCCAGCGCTACGTGAACTGGGTACTGAGAGACTTCTTGGATGAATTCGCCTCAGCGTACCTTGATGACATTATTATCTTTACGGATGGACCACTATCCCAGCACCACAGCCACGTACGGGCGGTGTTAGACCGACTTAAGGCAGCCGGACTACAATTAGAGATAAAGAAGTGCGAATTCGACGTCCAGCGTACGAAGTACTTAGGATTTATTGTAGAAGCAGGGAAGGGCGTGTCTATGGACCCAGACAAGGTACAGGCTATCCAAGACTGGAACGCGCCTACTACGGTCAAAGGCGTACGAGGATTCCTAGGATTTGCGAACTTCTACAGGAAGTTTATCCCCCACTTCGCACGACTGTCTGAACCACTAGTCCAACTTACACGCAAGGACGCCAAGTTTGTATGGGGAACAGAGCAAGAGAGAAGCTTCCGTACGATTAAGGAAGCCTTCCTATCTGACGAGATTCTCGTACCCTTCGACCCAGAGCTGCCTACAATTCTGGAATGCGACTCTTCTGGACACGCACTAGGAGGTACTCTTTCTCAAAGAGGCCCAGACAGCGTACTTCGTACGGTTGCCTACCTATCACGCAAGTTCCTTGCTCATGAATGCAACTACCCAATCCACGACAAGGAACTCCTAGCTGTAATCTGCTGTTTAAAAGAATGGGACGCCGAACTCCGAGGTGTACGAGAATTCGAGGTCATCACGGATCACAAGAACCTTGAATACTTCACTAAGAAGCAAAAGATGACAGAGCGCCACGTACGATGGTCAGTCGAGCTGTCAAGGTTTGGGAATATGAAGATTAGGTACAGGCCAGGAAAGGAGAACGTACGGGCCGACGCCCTTTCTAGACGGGACCAAGATATGCCACAGGACGAGGATGACGATAGAATCGCAAGCAGAGAGTTTGTGATGCTAACTCCAGCTTACCAACAAGACGGCGTACGAGTTGCTGCATCACTCCCCCTAGTTACACCAATAGTCTCGGATACACTGCCCCAGCCACCAAATGAACAAGAGTTGATACAGAACCACTGGGCCACAGCAGTAGCTAAGGACGACCTTTATCAAGAAGTGCTCCAGTCCGTACAGAAGGGGCAACGCTCACTGTCTACGACTAGGAAGATAGCTGTGTCCCTAGGAGACTGCGCAATCAACTCGGACGACCGCCTTACATGGAGAACACGAACCTGGGTACCTGAATCAGAACCACTTCGTACGGGCATAATCCAGATAGCCCACCTATCCTTACAAACAGGCCATCCAGGTCGAGAAGAGACATACAGGATTGTAGCAAGAGAATGGTACTGGCCGAAGATGAGCGACGATATTAGACGCTTCGTACGGAACTGCGAGCTTTGCAGGAAAAGCACCCCGTGGAGAGATGGAAGACATGGTTACCTCCGCCCTCTGCCAGTCCCAAGCCGTACGTGGCAGCACTTAACGGTAGACTTTATTACGGGGCTCCCCCTTTCAGAAGGGAAGTCAAACCTAATGGTAGTAAAAGACCGCCTTAGCAAAGCTGCAATCTTGATACCTATGCAGAAGATAGAGAGCCAGGACGTAGCCTGGGCCTTCGTACGAGAAGTATACCGTCACCACAGCCTTCCTCTCTCTATCACGTCTGATAGAGGCCCTCAGTTCGCAAGCGCTATGTGGGGAGATGTCTGTAGGTTGTTAGGCATAAGAAGGAACCTGTCTACGGCCTACCACCCACAGACTGATGGTACGACTGAGAGAGCAAACAGCGATATCGAGGTAGTCGTACGGGTGTTTTGCAACAATGACCAAGACAACTGGGCCACGCTATGCCCGATCCTCGAGCTAATGCTCAACTCCCGCACGAACACGTCTACTGGTGTCTCCCCCTTCTTCCTACAACACGGTTACCACAACACGCCCTTCTCCCAACAGGGAGAACAGGAACGTGCGGACAGTAGCGAGATAGCTAAGAAGCCCACACATGAGAAGGCTAAAGACATCGTCCAAACAATCACTTCCGCCGCAGAGTGGGCAATCGCAGCCATGTCGTACGCACAGCAAGAACAGGAAAGGCAGGCAAACAAGTCTAGGAAACCCGCCCCTACTTACAAAGTCGGAGATTGGGTTTGGCTCGACCTACGAGACGTACGCACCACAAGAGCCAGCAAGAAGCTAGACTGGAAGAGTGAAAAGTACCAAGTGTCACGCGTACGAGACCCTTACTGGGTAGAGTTAGCTGTCCCCTGGGAAACCAAGTCGTTCCATGTCGACAAGATCAGACCAGCTACTACTGATCCTCTACCCTCACAACAGACCAACGATCTAAATCCTGCAGCAGTTGTCGTACGAGACAAAGACGAACAAGAGGAACATCTCGAATGGCAGGTAGAGAGCATCACAAGTGAGAGGACACGTCGAGGAACTAAGCAATATCTCGTGAAATGGGTTGGATTTCAAGAAGCTACATGGGAACCAGAACGAAATCTGGCTAACACCGCTGCCCTACAGTCCTGGCTAACTCGTACACAAGCCGTACGGTCGCCCTCTGGTTCTCTTCAGAGAAGACAGAACCGCCAGCAGCGAAAACTTAGTCGTCCGCATCAACGAACTCCTCCTCAGCAGAGGGAGCACGAATCGCTCGACCACCCGTACGAGGACGAGGACCAGGAAGAGCTCCTCCTCCGCCATTAGGCGCTCCTTGACCAACAAGACCACAGCGCGCACCATGCTCAGTCCAGACGCAGTTGGAACAGGCACCGTTCCACTCTCCAGGAATAGAGACACAACCAGCGAAGGCAGTGAAGGCCCTAGCACCACGTACGGCATAGGCGCAGTTGTTAGAGCAGCCGGCAGGGTTGAGGATACCACGGGTATGGATGACGAAAGCCTTGACGTACGAGTCGCGTCCAGTAAGGATTTGGCGAGCATGGATAGTGCTGCGAGCGACGATAGGGGAGTACTCGCTGTTGCCTGGACCCCAATAGGCGTCGTACGGTGAGTTCTGGGCAGGACGGAGGAAGAACTCAGCGACACGGCGGATAGGAGCCTGTCAGACGGTTAGCAAGGTAAAAGAGGAGTTAAGAGAAACGTACGGAGGCCATCGCAAGCACACGACGAAGCTCATTAGCAACCTCCCTGTCAAGAATATACCAGACAGAATAGTCGTTCATGTTGATACCGCCTTGTACGTTGACAACCGCAATCGCAGCGTTGGGATAGTTGCGAGTGAGCAGGCGATGGGCAATGTTCTGGAGGTCAGTCGCAGCGTTGGCGTACGAGCTATTGGCCTGACCGCCAGTGGCGAAAGCAAGGTGGTTGGAACCGTTGGCGGCCCAGATACCGCGAGCAGGAGCAGCCATTGTTGGGTTATCGTACGAGAGGTCTTGACAAGAAGCAAAGGAGTTAGTGTAAGAAAGGAACAAGTTAAGAGAGGGAAGCCGGCCTTATATATCCAGGAGGGGGCGCCAAAACCCTCTCTCACCACGAGAAGCGGTCAAACGACGATAGCCGGATCTGTATAAGAGGCCTCATTCACTGTTGGAGCGGTCAAACAACGATCAATATACACGTACGGAAGTCGGATTTACTACAGACTCTGACGTCATGTCGCAAACACTCTCTCACAACAACGCGTCACGTACAATCCTTAGGAGGGGGGTATTGTAAGGGGCTACGCCGTATTAAGCAGACGGTTCTAGTCACATGACGTACGACCTAGCGCCGACTAAAGCAGTAAAGCACAAGGCCTACAAGAGGCAAGTCGTACGCGTAAGAAGAACCTTTCTTCTCTTATCTCTCTTCTTCTGTACATAGGAGCAAATGCATACTCGTTAGCAGGCCTCTTTCCGCCCGTAACATTAGAAGAGAGATCAACCTTACCTTACTCTTCCTTCTCGCACGTGGCGAGTTGGAATCAAGAACGGCTACTTGTTAAGTGTTACAGGTTAGCAAGACCCTACTCGTACGATGGAAGCACGGGTGGACGACGATACGATGAACTGGGAAGAGCCAAGAGGAAGCAGGACGGACTTCCCCCCAGAAAGAAACCATGCGCTTGAAGTAGAGGAGCTTCAAGATCACGTACGACGACTACAGAGCGACCTGAACCGAGCAACCCAGGAACGACAGTCGTATGCTATGCTGAGCCAGCAACTCCAGGCTCTGACTCAAATCGTCGAGGATCAGAGGAGGATGCTAAGTGTGCCGAGTCCAGGTGGGACCACCCCACCTGCCACGTCAACATCGGGCCGAATTCAAGAGCCCGTACGATACGAGAAGCCACGCCTACCAGATGTAGAGGTCTTCGAGAAGGGTAGTCACGAGGACTACACTCAGTGGAAGACACGCGTTCAAGCGAAGCTCTTTGCAGACCAACGAGCTTACCCAAGCGAGAGCGATCAAGTTCACTATGTGATCACTCGTACGAAAGGATGGGCCTTCACAGCCCTAAGGACGTACGTTACCGCATTAATGGAGGGAAGATCTAGCCCCTCCCTCCAGGATTTGTGGCAACAGCTAGATGGGTTCTTTATTGACCCCACGATTAAGGAGAAAGCAATGCAGTTCCTTCGTACGACGAAGCAAGGCAAAGGGGATCTTATCCCCCACGTACAATCCTTTGATCTCAAGTTCCTAGAGGCCGGTCTAGATAGCGCGAGCGATGCGCAGAAGATCGATTACCTTAAGAACTCGTTAAATAAGAGACTACTACGTTACCAAGTAGGTTATCAACCTCCTGCTAGGGAGACGTACGAGCAGTTCGTTCAAAGAATGCGTGTCACTTGGGAGAATTTGAAAGCTGTGGATCAGTCCTCTCTTAACTACACACCCCGTACGACCTCGCCCCCACGTACCCATCACCACAATGACGCGATGGAATGGACTCCTACTATCGGAGCCATAAAGCCCCGTACAACTCGGGAATTCTGGGGCACGAGAGCGGAGGTCCAGGAGAGGAAAGAGAAGGGAACCTGCTTGCGCTGTGGCAAGCCAGGGCATCGTGTTGCCCAGTGCCAAACGAAGTTGAGGAGATCAAAATCTCGTACGGGAGATGGAGATAGGCGGCCAAAAGTAGCTGCTATCTCTACCACAGCGACCTCCGACTCAGAGGAGTCGGGAAAAGAAGAGCCCTAGCTGAAAGACGCAAGCTAGGGCAGAATAAGGATAACGTCCAGGAGATTGTACGAACAAGAAGAGAGATCCTTCTCCAGTTAGCTGCAACAAAACCAATGTCTATTGATGTTACTATTAATAGAATAAACCATGCCACTGCTATGGTAGATAATGGGTGTTGCACGTACGGGATTATAACTGAGAAGTTCGTACGATTAAAGGGCTTACCGCGCATTGAGATACCGCAGATCATTATCGAAGGAGTAAACGGCCAGAGAAGCTCTGTAGGCGCAATTACAGAGTTCACGTTAGACGTAGGAGGGCTAAAGCAGCAAGCAGCTGCATACGTTGTGCCCTCTGCGTACGGCTACGACATGATCTTAGGGAAGACATGGCTAGAGCGAGTAGGAGGGATTATTGATAACGAACAGAAGACTCTTACTCTATTGAAGTACGGCATTGCCGTACAGAGCACGGAGTCCCAGGCAAACGAAGTCAAGCACATCCCCATCTCCGCGGCAGCCTTCCGGCACCACGTACGACAGAGTAAGATAGGGAATAGGAAGATCCAAATCTTCGCAGCCAGCTTAAAGGATATTGAGAAGGCCTTACAGGTTAAGACCCCACTTACTAAAGAAGAAGTACTAAGACAACTACCGGACTACCTACAATCGTACGGAGATCTATTCCTACCAAAAGAAGGTGAAGACCTTCCTCCTATTAGGGGACCAGATGTAGACCATAAGATCGAACTCGAGCTACAAGACGGGAAGGAACCGAAAGTGCCGTACGGACCGCTTTACAACATGTCAAGAGACGAACTCCTTGTCTTGAGGAAGACGCTACACGAGCTCTTGGATAAGGGCTTCGTGCGAGCTAGCAACTCCCCTGCCGCGTCTCCCGTACTTTTCGTACGGAAGCCAGGCGGAGGATTGCGATTCTGTGTTGACTACCGAGCCCTAAATGCGATTACTAAGAAGGACCGCTACCCTCTCCCCCTTATACGAGAGACGCTTCACCAGATCGGACAGGCGAAGTGGTACACTAAGCTAGATGTCACAGCAGCCTTCCACAAGATCCGCATTACAGAAGGGCAAGAGTGGATGACTGCTTTCCGTACGAGGTTTGGCTCGTACGAGTGGTTAGTAACACCCTTTGGTCTTGCGAACGCACCTAGTACGTTTCAACGCTATGTGAACTGGACACTACGTGAATTCCTGGACGACTTCGTATCAGCATACTTGGACGATATTATTATATTCACGGATGGCTCTCTCTCCCAGCACCACGCCCACGTACGAACAATACTAGACCGTCTTAAGGATGCCGGCCTCCAGTTGGAACTAAAGAAGTGCGAGTTTGACGTGCAACGTACAAAGTACCTAGGGTTTATTATTGAAGCGGGCAAAGGAATCTCTATGGACCCGGAGAAGGTAGAAGCAATCCAAGAATGGAAGTCCCCTACAACAGTGCGCGGCGTACGAGGGTTTATTGGCTTTGCAAACTTTTATAGGAAGTTTATCCCACACTTCGCACGACACGCTGAGCCTCTTATACAACTCACAAAGAAGGACGTAAAGTTTACCTGGGGCGAGGAACAAGAGAAGAGCTTCTGTACGCTAAAGGAAGCCTTTCTCTCAAAAGAAGTCTTAGTTCCCTTCGACCCAGACCGACGTACGGTCGTGGAATGCGACTCCTCAGGCCACGCCTTGGGCGGCACGCTGTCACAAGAAGACGAGAACGGCATTCTTCGTACGGTCGCCTATCTATCAAAGAAGTTCAATAGTCACGAAGCGAACTACCCAATACACGATAAGGAACTTCTAGCAGTAATCTACTGCCTAAAGGAATGGGACGCCGAACTACGAGGCGTACGAGAATTCGAGGTTATTACAGACCATAAGAACCTAGAATACTTCACTAAGAAACAAAAGATGACTGAGCGACACGTACGATGGTCTGTAGAGCTATCCCGTTTTAGCAACATGCGAATCCGCTATCGCCCTGGAAAGGAGAACGCACGAGCTGATGCACTCTCTCGACGAGACCAAGACTTCCCCCAAGATGACCTAGACGACCGCATTGCTATGAGAGAATTTGTAATGCTTTCACCTACGCAACAACAAGAAGCACTAGGGATGTTCCCTGTACGGATAGATCGAGAGCCACTTATATCGCCAACCCTCCCTCAAGCACCAAATCAGGAGGAACTCCTGAGTCGCCACTGGGCTACAGCAGCAATAGAAGACGTCGTGTATCAAGAAGTGCTACACGCCGTACGGGAGGGGCAACGGTCCCTGTCTACGACTAGAAAGATAGCTGTGTCCCTCGGCGACTGCACAATCGATAGCGAAGGCCGACTAAGGTGGAGAAACCGTATCTGGGCTCCTGAGTCCGAGCCTCTCCGTACAGGCATTATCCAGATCGCGCATCTGTCCTTGCAAACGGGCCACCCTGGACGTGAGGAAACCTACCGGATAATCGCTAGGGAATGGTACTGGCCGAAAATGAGCGACGATATACGACGTTTCGTACGGAACTGCGAGCTCTGCCGGAAGAGCACGCCATGGAGAGACGGGAGGCACGGCTACCTACGACCGCTACCAGTTCCAAGCCGCACGTGGCAACACCTTACTGTAGACTTCATCACGGGCCTACCGCTATCCCAAGGGAACTCTAACCTGATGGTGGTGAAGGATCGCCTAAGCAAGGGGGTCGTACTAATCCCAATGAATAAGATAGAGACGCTAGACGTCGCATGGGCCTTCGTACGAGAAGTGTACCGCCACCATAGTCTTCCTGTCTCTATTACCTCAGACCGTGGCCCCCAGTTTGCTAGCGCGCTATGGAGAGACATATGCACGTTATTAGGGATTAAGAGGAACCTATCTACCGCATACCACCCTCAGACCGACGGTACGACAGAACGAGCGAATAGCGACATTGAGGTGGTCGTACGGGTATTCTGCAATAACGACCAAGACAACTGGGCGACTCTATGCCCAGTACTAGAACTGATGCTAAACTCTCGTACGAACTCGACTACCGGAGTATCTCCCTTCTTCCTACAACACGGCTACCACAATTCCCCCTTCTCCCAGACCGAAGAATTGGGCCGTACGACAGAAAATGCTACAATAGCAACAAGCCCCCAGGACAAGGCCCGGGAGATTGTGAAAGTTATTACTAGCGCAGCTGACTGGGCGATCTCCGCAATGTCGTACGCGCAACAGGAACAAGAGAGGCAGGCGAATAAGTCAAGGAAGCCAGCCCCTACCTACAAAGTAGGAGACTGGGTTTGGTTAGACCTACGCGACGTACGGACTACAAGAACGAGTAAGAAACTAGACTGGAAAAGCGAGAAGTTCCAAGTATCACGCGTACGAGATCCATATTGGGTAGAGCTAGCCACTCCCTGGGCTACAAAGACTTACCACGTGGATAAGCTAAGACTAGCAGCTAAAGACCCATTCCCTTCCCAGCAGCCAAATGATACCAATCCCGCCGCAGTTGTCGTATGGGACGACGACGATGAAGAAGACCACTTAGAATGGAGAGTAGAGAGTATTATAGACGAAAGAATACGAAAAGGGAAGAAGCAGTACCTGGTAAAGTGGATAGGATTTGAGGATGCTACTTGGGAGCCGTTAGAGAACCTGTACGGCACTACTGCACTTGAATCCTGGGTGACTCGTACACAGACCGTACGGCCACCTGCCAAAGTTCGCCAGAGGAAGAGACATCGCCGACTAGAGCGCATGCTCTAGGCGTCCACCAGCTGCTCAGCATCCTGGTCAGGACCCTGGATAGCACGACCGCGGCGCGCACGAGGGTTGGCAATCGGACGAGGAGCTCTACCAGTGTGACGGTGAGAGCACTGGGCCCCATGCTCCTGCCAGACACAGTTGGAACAAGCACCGTTCCATTCATCAGCGATAGAGATGCAACCAGCAAAGGCAGTGAAACTCTTATCACCACGTACGGCAGCCGCGCAGTTGTTGTCGCAAGGAGTGGCGTTGAGAGCACCGCGAGAGTGGATGACGTAGGCCTTAACGTACGAAGCACGACCAGTGAGGAGTTGACGAGCTTGAATGGTGGTGCGAGCGACAATGGGTGACCACTCGTCTATACCCGGGCCCCAACGAGCATCGTACGGAGAGTTACCAGCCGGACGAAGAAAGAACTCAGCGACACGACGGACCTCAGGCTACCAAATTTAGTTAGTAATGCGCTCAAGAAAATAGTCACTAAAGAGAAGGGATAAGATAATAACGTACGGAATGGGTTGCGAGCAGACGACGTAGCTCATTAGCAACCTCCAAGTCAAGAATATACCAGACCTGGTAGTCGTTGAGGTTCACGTTGCTGGCGTTAACGTTGATATTGGCGGGAATAACAGCTCCATGCTGCGTACGGGTGAGACAGGCTTGCGCCCGGTTCATGATGTTTTCGAAGTACGAGGAGTAAGCGCTGTTGTTGCCGCCACCAGTAGAGTGAGCGAGGTGGTTCCGTCCGCCAGAGCCAGCCCAGGCACCACGAGGGGGCTGCGCCATAGTGAAGTCACTAAGAGAGAAGTTGTCAAGAAGCAGAAGAGTTTTCGTACGAGAAGAGCTGGGTATGAAGTAAGAAGAAGGAGAAGTGTAGAGGATAAGGAAGAGCGGTATTGTTGCAGATCGCAATCGTACGGTGAAGGGCAACTTCACCTCAGAATTGCCCACAAAACAGACGCTTGATTGGACAAGATAGAAAAGGCGGTATTATTACAGCTTATGATCACGTACGAGAAGACCAGATTCACCGTAAGAGAGTGGGGCACAACGATAGAAGTGGAAGGAGAGTCACGTGTCCTCTGTCGTACGACGCCTCTAAGAGGAGAGGGGAGGTATTGTAAAGGGCTACGCCTAAGTACTGCTACCTTCTCACTTTAGGCTAGCGCGGAACGCTAGCGTAGAGGTAGCGCAAAGGATAAGTACCGTACGAAGGAGGACACCTACACTTCTTTTCTCTACCTTTCTTATTCTGTACATAGGAGCAAATGCATACTCGTTAGCAGGCCTCTTTCCGCCCATAACATTATAAGAAAGGTCAACCTTACCTTACTCTTCCTTCTCGTACGTGGCGAGTTGGAATTGAGAGCGGCTACTTGTTGAGTGTCACAGGTTAGCAAGACCCTACTCGTACGATGGAAGCACGGGTGGACGATAATACGATGAACTGGGAAGAGCCAAGAGGAAGCCGGACGGACTTCCCCCCAGAAAGAAACCATGCGCTTGAAGTAGAGGAGCTTCAAGATCACGTACGACGATTACAGAGCGATCTGAACCGAGCAACCCAGGAACGACAGTCGTACGCTATGCTGAGCCAGCAACTCCAGGCTCTGACTCAAATTGTCGAGGATCAGAGGAGGATGCTGAGTGTGCCGAGTCCAGGTGGGACCACCCCACCTGCCACGTCAACATCGGGCC
>Ga0265780_10008290_pt1 | contig 12636 bp, 8 predicted proteins | sample P1T30metagenome_FD_192432 | JGI IMG/M metagenome (GOLD analysis project Ga0265780, IMG submission 192432) | Plant litter microbial communities from East Loma Ridge, Irvine, California - P1 T30 | ecosystem: Environmental > Terrestrial > Plant litter > Unclassified | place: USA: California...
ACTTCGCCGACCAGCTTGTAGTTTTCCTGGCGCCCCGTCTGTTTAAAGTTATTTGTACTGGCTAATAATATCTTCACTTTACCTTCCTTATCGTTTGCTGCCCATGTAAGGCCGATCTTTCCATCTGTTTTGACAGCTGAAGGATTTGTAAGCGACACCTTGCCTGTTAGCGGTATACCGTCGATCTCTTTAAGCTGATCGGCGGAAAGATCGATTTTCAGGAAGCGGGCTATAGTAGGTACAATGTCGACCACACTGGTCTGCCCCGGAGAGCTGACGGCATAATTATTCAACCGGGCATTCGTTACGATCCAGGAAGCCCGCTCACGGTCTGACTGGCCGCCATGTCCTTTACCTGTTTTGGCATCTCTGCCGTGATCAGTGGTAACGATGATCAGCCAGTCTTCGTTTTTTTCTTTCATTCGGTGTTTAGCAGCTTCCCAAATCTGCCCGATACGGCGGTCGGCCAGCCGGACGGCATCATTATATTTTTCACCATCTCCATACATATGGCCCATGTCATCTGTAAATTCCAGATAAACCCATGAAAGATCGGGCCCGTTCTTACTGATATAACCGGCTGCCTCATCGGTAACGGCCTGATCGATGGCCGACATAAACTTTCTTTCACTGTCATGCGGATATTTTTGGGTGTCCAGTTCAAGACCGTCAAAGTAATAATCGAGTTTGATATTGCCGGTTGCTGCAAGTCCCTCTCCGATCAGCTTCGTGCGGTTATCCTGCCAGCTCGAAAACACTGCAGTCTGCTTTTCAGGGTACTGGTTTTCAAAAAGGCGGAATATAGTCGGGTAGTTATAATTTGGAGCTTTAATGGCGTTATCGGGTACATTATGCTTATTGAACCATACTCCGGTAAGCACATTGTTATATCCAGGGGCCGATATAGTCGGCGTTTGATTATAGCCGCCCCGCTCGCCACCCTGGTAAGCGCTGATAAGCCCCCCTTCCTTTGCAATGGCATGCAGGTTCGGCGTAGGTACTTTTTCTAATACATCTTTAGATACCCCGTCTATGATAATAAATACAGCTTTTTTAGTTTGCGCCTGCCCGGTTTGAATCAGGCCTAAAAACGCAGCAATAACAATGATCTTCTTCATTTTTCAAAATATATTAAAAGCCGGCTGTGTTACCAGCCGAAGATTTGTTTCAGATTCGAATTTAATAATACCTGGTTTTGGGGAACTGGTCTGTAATAGTATTTGGGTTCCTGGAAAGTACCGTTATTAGCTATGGTTTGAACCGTTCCTGAATTTCCGTTTTTTAAGAACACGCCCGCATCCTGACCTATCGAACCTGCACGATAGTAAATCAGATCTTTCCCCAGCGAATTTTTCTCTTTAACAGCTGGAATAGATTCACCGCTATTCAGCAGCATAAGGTCAGGAACGCCGTCGCCGGTAAGGTCATGCCTGCCCAGTCCGGAGAAGTAGATCCCCTCCTGCTCCTTTTCAAGCAGCTTGCCTGCATTCCATCTCATCAGATCGTCCAGGCGATAGCCTTCCAGTGCAAGTTCAACACGGCGTTCCCTTCTTATTTCCAGTAAAACAGCTTTCTGGGCAGCAGTGGCATCAGGGTATCTCACGTTCTGCAAAGGATCCGGTGTCGGGTTAAGCGGCATATGGGGCATTGCTACCCGGTCTCTGAGCAGGTTTATGCTCAGGTCAAGATCTGCTTGCGTAAGCTCTCCAAGTTCAGCCCTGGCTTCTGCATAAGTAAGCAATATTTCAGCATACCTTAATACAGGCACGTCCAGGTTCTGCTGTACTGCAGTACTGGGGTCGTTTATAAAACCCTTTATCTGGTGGTACCCCGTAAAGTTCTTGGCTAACTGCTGTACATACAGACCTCCGCCCTGGGAGTATGTATCGACGTTAAGTAATACAAAACCCGGATAGGCATACGTCTGACTAAGTCTGGGATCACGATTCTCGAACTCTTGCACAAAGGAAAAGGCTTCGTAGCCCGGCCGACTGGTATAATAGGACCCATCTTTCATGAGGTAGTCCTGCAGAAGATCCTTTGCCGGCGAAACTTCATAATTACCAAATACAGTCTCATTCCAGCCGCTGTTTCTCAAAATGTTCTCATTGTAAGTGGCCAGTATTATTTCTGTATTACCGGTCAGATTTTCGCGGTTGAACAGGTTCAGGTAATCTTCAGAAGGGTTACCCGTTGAATAAAGTTTGAATTTGCCGTTGTCTATGATATCTTTCGATACGTCGCGGGCATTCTGCAAGTAGCGCGGAGCAGTGGACGCGAGGTTAAGTTCGCTGTGGTATCTGCGGTATGTTCCTTCATATAATGCAAATTTTGCCTGGTATGCTTTTACGATCCAGCGGTTAACAGCGCCGGATTCGGATGTAAGACTGACATGTTCGGCAGCGAAGGCGAAGTCTTCCATGATCTTGTCTACGATCAGCGTCCTCGGGTCGCGGGCCTTCTTCAGCAGGTCCTCATCATTGGGGTAGATTGCACGGTCGTACCAGGGCACATCAGAATACCTCTTTACCTTCTCAACATAAAACTGTGCCCTGAAAAAGCGCGCCAATCCTTCGTAATGGTTCAGGAGTTCTTCGGACAGCGGAGCCTTTCTGAAGTTTCCGAGGAAATAGTTTACGCTGCGCAGCTGATCCCAGGTCCAGCCGGTAGTTATAGTTGAGGGGCCGGGTGTTCCGGTCATTATGCTTTTGAGTTCTACCGCGCCGGTGGTGGCAGCGTTGTCTGTAGCCTGGTCAGCATTGTATATTCCCCATCCTGGAAAGTTGTACAGGTTGTTGATATATAATTTGAGGTCCTGCTCATTGTTAAAAAAGTTGTCGCTGCCGATGGCCGTTTGCGGCTGTCTGTCAAGGAAATCTTTCTTGCAGGCACCCAGACTGGTGAGCATGATGCAAATGCCGGCGGCATATTTATTAAAGTATTTCATGATGATGTGCTCAGTTAAAAGTTAACATTAAGGCCTGCTGAATATCTTCTCTGCCATGGATAGGCATAACCATTACCATTACGTGGCGTATTGGCTGTAGGGTCGGTAATAGCGTTAGGGTTAATAGCTTCGGGGTCGTAGAACTTTTTCAGGGCAGACCACTCATAGATATTCTCGCCGCTTATGTAAAAGCGTACATTAGCCAGGTGCCATTTTTGTGTTAAACTGGCAGGAAGTGTATAACCTACGGTAAGATTTTTAAAGCGAAGATATGCGCCGTTTAACATATAACCGGTTTGCGGGATGGCGAGCCCCTTAGCATTCCCGGCTGTAGTACCCAGGTTCACATCGGCAAGCCAGCTCTGCAAAACCGGATATTTGGCATCCAGGTTCTGGTTAGCCAGGCCGGCGTTAATGTATGCCTGTGAGTGCTTTGCCATGTCTACCTGGCTGTCATCATCGGGCCGGTAGAAGTCCAGAAGATGCGAGTACCCACCAGCATAGGGTTGCTGATAGAATCCCCAGTAGAGGTAATCGAGCGGATAATAATCGCGCTTTGCTACTCCCTGGAAGAAAGCACGGATATCAAATCCTTTCCAGCTGGTATTAAGATCAAGTCCGAACTGAAAATGCGGAGATGTATTACCTATAACAGACATATCTTTCGCATCTTTAGCTGTAAGGCCGGTCTCTATCTTGCCGTTACCGTCAAGGTCTTTGAATTTTGGCCATCCTTCAACAATCGACAGCGCCCCCCAGGGAATGATAGACGATTCATCCAGTGCGTCGATCTCTGCCTGTGTGTTGAATAGTCCGTCGCTTTGCAATCCCCAGATCTCCCCAAGTTCCATACCTTTACGGTATTGGAGCAGGCTTCCATTAGGGTTATCAAAACGGGTAATCTCGGAGCGGCTGTCTGATAATACGAAGCGTGCGCCAAACGAGACAGGGTCTTTGCCTGTCTTAAAGCTATTCTGATAACTTAACGAGAGCTCCCAGCCGCGGTTACGCAGGTCGGCTGCATTTTCCTTCGGCTCGCTGGCTCCCAGTACATCGGGCAGATCGCGGCCAAGGGTAAGCATGCCTTTGGTATTGCGCTGATAAATATCAAAGATAATATTGAACTTATTGTTAAAAAGCCCGATATCAGCACCCAGGTTTGCCGTTGTAACTTTTTCCCAGGTATAGTCGGGGCTTACCAGCCCTGGTGTGGAAACTGCAAGCGGACGGCTGCCCCCGATGAGGTATTGAGACTGGTACGGATCAAGCGTCGAAACATAACCATAGTCAGAAACAGACTGGTTTCCGAGCGATCCGTAGGATGCACGTAATTTGAGATTACTTAGTACCGGCCTGAGGCTGCTCATGAATGCCTCCTGGTCTACACGCCATGCAGCCGACGCCGAAGGAAAGAAACCAAAACGTTTTCCGGAAGGAAACCGTGAAGAGCCATCATAACGACCATTGAACTCCACAATATACCTGTCATTGTAGATATAGTTCAGCCGATAGAAGAGCCCCTGTATCGCCCAGTCGCTGATGGACTGGGCTGCAGACAGATCACCTGTAGATAAACCTATAGTGGGATAAGAACCGGATATGAGGTTATTCCTGCGGGTGTCATTCTCCTCTTCCCTGTAATATTCCTGGTTATAACCGCCCAGCACAGTAAAGTCATGTTTTCCGATCCCCCGGTTAAAGGTAGCATAGGCATTCAGTACCGTGTAATCCGTAAAGCCGGTCCATTTACGGGCATAACTGTCGCCTTCTTCCCTCACATCGTTTGGCCCGTAGCCGATCTTATAAGGCGTGCTGTACTCGTCGTAATTTTCCGCTCCCCTGCGGTAAGTGAAATCAGCATTCAGCTTCAGCCGGTTTTTGATAAGCGACAGCTCGCCATTGAACTGCGTTTGCAGGCTGAGATATTTATCAGATGATTCTCCGCCTTCTGTGAGCCTTGCTCCTACCCTGCCTGTTTCAGTGTTAGCCCAGGTGCCGTCAGGGTTGATATCAAAGTCGGTTGGAAACAGATTATATATACCCGATATCGAATAGTTTGTAGGATTCTGCCTTCGTGTAGAGGTAAGATAGGTATTATTTCCGAAGGTCAGCCATGGATTGATCTCGTAGTTTACCTTACTTCTCAGACTATAACGGTCGAAGTAGTCTTCGGCAATTTTCAGAAGGCCGTTTTGACGGTTGTAGTTACCAGAGAAGTAATACTGCGTTTTTTTTGCCTTTCCGCTGATGGATAAGGCATGGTCCTGTGAAAAAGTTTTATCGCTTAAAAAATACCTTGTCCAGTCGCGGTTGCCCATATATTCCCAGAGACCGTTATCAGCTGGATTGATTCTTACACCCGCCAGAGACGGATTGTCCGAACGTTCTTTGGCATACTGATAATACTGATCGCTGTAATTGACATTATCCCAGGGCGTATTATCTGTAGAAAGCTCCAGGAGCCTGGAATAAATATACGGATCGGTAATCTTGTCTGGAAGTACTGTTGGTTTGTTAACAGAAGAATTATTGCTGTAACTTACACGTACGCCGTCCTGGCTCCCGCTTTTGGTTTTGATCAGAATAACGCCAAAGGCAGCGCGGGCTCCGTAAACTGCTGCGGCAGATGCATCTTTTATTACAGATATCGTTTCTATATCCTGTGGTGCAAGCCTGTTTAGTTCAGTTGCATCTGACGGAACTGCATCAATCAGGATCAGCGGATTACCTCCGTTAATTGAAGTAATACCGCGGATATTGATATTTGCTGCAGCGCCGGGCTCACCAGATCCGAAGTCTATGTTCAGGTTGGGAACCAGGCCCTGCAGGCCCTGCGTCGCATTAGATATCGGGCGGCTTGCAAGTGTTTGAGCATTTACCTGGTCTACCGCTCCCGACAGATTTACTTTTTTCTGCGTTCCATACCCTACAACTACTACTTCGTTCAGCTCGGCAATATTCTGTTTAAGAATAACATCCATCGAGCTGCGGCTGCCAATGGTGACCTCCTGTTTAACATACCCCAGGTAGGTGAATACCAGGACCGCTTCAGGGCCGGATACAGTTAAGGTGTACTTACCGTTTAAGTCGGTTTGAGTACCTCCTGTTTTTCCTTTTTCGTTTATCGAAACGCCTATAAGCGTCTCTCCAAGATTGTCCTTTACTGTTCCGCTTACTTTTTGCTGAGCAAAAATGCTTTGGGAATACAGCAGGAGACATGTAAATAAAATAGTGTAGAGAGTTTTCATGTCAGCTTTTTTGTCTATGCAAAAGAAGGCTCAGCATGTTAAGCAGATATAAACTGTTTATTAAATAAACTGAACAGTCAGTAAATTTATTTTTTTTAACGTTTCTTCGCCATAAATTCTATTTTTAGGCGATTTATGGGACGAAAAAGTTTAAAGGAAGACCAGCAGAAAAAAATTATAGAAGCCTTTTATGAAGTTGCGAAGAGAGAGGGCATCGAGAACACATCGTTCGCAAAAGTGGCGAAAGAACTGGAGATGAATCCCAGTCTGGTTGTTCATTATTTCTCAACGAAGGAAGAAATGTTGCTCGGCCTGATCGATTTCATAATTATCAGCTATCAGAATATTTACCAGGGAGAAGATGGGCATGAAAACGCGCTGGACAAGCTTGTTGATGTACTGAACAATATTTTTTCGAGGAAGTGGAATACTTATATCGATGACAGTATATTTTATAATTGCTTTGCGCTGATCTTCAGAAACGAGTTAATTAAAAAGCAGTTCCGCGAATTACATATTATACTCCGCCAATGGCTGGAGAATCTTATAAGGACCTGTGCAGAACAACAATTGATTGCTTGCAGCGATCCTGCTCTGACAGCCGACCTGATATTTGTGATATCTGACGGTGCTTATTATTATCTGAGTATGATCGATGATCATGAAGATTATAATTTACATATGGAAAGATATAAAAGAGAAGCCTTTAAGCTTCTGAAACTTGAAGGCCTGCTGTTGTAAATTAGCTTTTTATTTTTTTTATCCAAAAAAAAGGCCTTCAAACGGGGAGAATGAAGGCCTTTTTAATATTAACCAATTATAAACCATTTGAATATTGACAAAAAGAATGCCATTGTATTGAAAATAACAAAGCTGGCGTTAGTATAGTTATAGAAAACTTCTAAAAAAAGGTATATAACGGTCCTCTGCCCGATAATTTCGAAAAACTACATGTCTGAACTAATTATTTAGCAAAACAAGTAAAGCGCTGAATACGTTTACTATAGTAGAAATTCTGTCCAGTAAAACTTGCATTTTATATCTGATAATCTGAAGTTCAATAGTGGTGCCGCATTTGTAATTCCCGCAAGGTGCAGCACAAACATAAAATACTACTTTGCTGGCCGATACGTTATTGTAATTAAGTATTCTTAATAGAAAAAAATGAAAAACTTCATTATAAACGTAACCTGTTGTTTATTACTTGCCGGATCTTTAAGTATAGAAGCCAGCGCACAATCGGTTAGAGAAAACAGGAATAAGGAGAAGAAGGCAGAAGTACAGAAGCTTATAGATGCACAGAATTACGTATTCAAAGCGCAGTCGGCAACTCCGTTGAGAGGCGGCCGTTTCATTCAGCTCACTTCCGAATACGACGTAGTGGTATCAAAAGACAAGATAACAAGTTTTCTCCCCTATTTTGGCCGGGCATTTACTGCGCCGATCAATCCGACCGAGGGTGGCATCAGGTTTACTTCAGAAAAATTTGAGTACCAGGTTTCAAAGAAAAAGAAAGGCCGTCAGGAAATTATCATCAAGCCGACGGATCTGCTTAATCCTGATGTAAGGCAAATGGTTCTGAATGTGTCTGAGACAGGAAATGCAACCCTCTCCGTCACTAATAATAACAGGGATCCTATTACTTTTGACGGTTATATCACTGCAGCTAAGGAGCAGAATTAACATCCGGAACGGGTGTTTTTCCAATCTCGTGAATTTCATATTTGAATGCACCTTTCAGAGGACGTATGGAGTGCTCCAGTTCATCGCTCATAACCTTGATGAAAGAGCCGCCGAAGTAAAAGATCAGGGAAGAATAAAATACAAAAAGCTGGATAAGTACAATGGATCCGGAGGCTCCGTATATAGTCCCGATGTTACTTTTCGAGAGGCCCCAGTTTACCACCATTTTACCTATTGTGAATAAAATCGTGGTTACAAAGCCGCCTGCCAGTGCAATCTTAAAAACAGGTCTCCCTTCTGTCAGAAAACGGAAAAGGCAGGTGAACCATATGGTTACTATCACGACGAATATTCCTTCGTTGACAAGGCTGTTAAGAAATTTACCGCTATCAGGAAACAGCAGGTCGATATAATTACCTACAAGAGCCTGAAATCCCTCGGTTATCAGACCCAGCGTAAATAATACTCCTGCCAGCAGGATGATTGTCAGCGAGCGCATGCGCCTTCTTACTCCGAACAGAAACCCTGCATCCGGTTTAATCCGGATACTCCAAATCTGGTTTAAAGAATCTTCTATAACTAAAAAGAGCGTAGTGGCAACGAACATAAGAAAGATAAAACCGAACAGGGTTACATACCAGTTATCGGCAAGCTGACCGATGTTCCTGAGTGTTTCCTGTATCTGAACGGCAGCCCTGTTCCCGAGCATTTCCTCTAAGCGCTCTATCAATTGCGAGCTTAGCCGTTCCCTAGTAAAAAACACGCTCAGCAGCTGTATGATGATGATCAGGATCGGCGTAACGGCGAATGTGGTGAAAAATGAAGTGGCGCCCGCCATTCTCAGCGGATCGTTCTTCCTTAACTCGCTGAAAGATAACTTCATCATCGCCGGAACTGATAAAAGTATCCTCTTCGCTTTTTGTATGTTGGCTCTTACTGATGTCAAAACAAGAACTTAAGCTAAATACCCGCCTATATGTTTTATAAAAGTATTTTATTTATTGAATTATATTATTATCCCGCTCCGGCGGCATTAAATGCATGATAAATTTATCTTTTCTTCTTCAGCGTGAGCACGGTAATTTCCGGCCATATACCAACTCTGCCCGAGAAACCGAGAAATCCAAAACCACGGTTAACGTACGATGATCTGCCGTTTTCTTCGGTAAGTCCGGCCCAGTGCGGATACCTGTATTTAACCGGGCTCCATTTCCAGCCGAAAAGCTCTATGCCAAACTGCATACCGTGTGTATGACCTGAAAGGGTAAGGTTGATTTTTACAGGATAATCTTTCACCTGCGCTGACCAGTGCGAGGGGTCATGCGATAACAATATCTTGAACATAGCCGGATTTACAGAACTTAAGGCCTTTTTCAGGTCGCCGCGTTCTCCAAAACCTATTCCCCAGTTCTCTATGCCTAACAAGGTGATCTGTTCGTTGTTTTTAGTGAGCGTTTTACTCTCATCGAGCAGCAGACGGAACCCCATTTGTGCGTGGTATGCTTTGAGGTGGTCCAGGTTCTCCGCTTTTTCCTGGTTGCTTTTCCATGTTATATAGTCGCCGTAATCGTGATTTCCCAGTACCGAGTATTTCCCGTACGGTGCTTCTATTGCAGAAAAGACATCTATCCAGGGAAGCACTTCCTCAGCTTTATTATTTACCAGGTCGCCGGTAAAAACAAAAAGATCAGACTTCTGCCGGTTGATAAGCTCTACGCCTTTTTTTACGGCCGCTCTGTTGTCAAAACTTCCTGAATGTATATCAGATATCTGAGTGACGGTGAAACCGTCAAAAGCTTCGGGAAGATCGTCAAAGTAAATCGTATGACGGTGCACCGTATAATTGTATTTTCCGTAAGTAACTCCGTAGATAAATGAGAAAAAAGGAACGGCAGAAACAAGAAGTCCGATTCCGGTAACAAGGGCATTGCGCAGGGGTAGCTCAGCGCCGGCTAGAAGGGCGATAAGACGGTAACCGTCCTGCAGTACCAGCACCAGTATAAATACAATTTTGGTAACGAAAACCGTAATGAATATATTGAAGACAACGTTAAAAAAGCTGCTAAGCCGTTTTACGACAAGGGAAGTATAAAGGCCGTAAAAGAAAGATAAGAGAATACCTCCCGAAAAGAGCCAGTAAACAAGCGCAGTCGCAGTATTTTTATCTCCTGTAAATAAAGGAGTTAATCCGAGATAAACATAATAGTCTATCAGTAATAAGATGATGAAAATTAAAATCAGAGGCAAAAAACCTATCCTACGCATATATATAAATTTAATATCAGACTGGAAACAGGGCGATTTGTAACATTGAAAACTCCGTTTACGTGTCAGGTTAAGGTAATGTTCGTTATTCGTACCATCTACTGATAAAGGAGCATGGCGGCCAGAGATGCGATAAGGGTATTCATGAAATTTACCATATTGTTATTCAGGTAATTTCTCCTTTCAAAGACAGCGCCTATTACAGAGTCGGAAATATTGCCAATGGTCCCCGCTGCCACTATCAGGAAGAAGTTGTTATCCCATCCGGAACCCAGGGCATGAATTACTGCGATAAGTATGCTGCCTCCCAAACCACACAAAGTACCTTCAAGACTTATAACGCCATCCAGTCCGCGGGCGTCTTTTCTGAATGTGATAATATTGTAAAACCTGCTGCCGTAAACGTTTCCCAATTCTGAGGATAAGGTATCGGCAGTAGCCGAAGATAAGGCGGAAGCCATCATCACTACGAACAAGCCGGAATGCACAGGCTGCATGAAGGCCAGGATGCCGCATATGCCGGCTATGCTTCCGTTAGCCAGTACTTGCCAGGCATCTCTCCGTCCGCTGTTTGCTTCTTCTATATTCAGGGCGCGTTTAAATTTCTTTTTCCAGGAAGAGGCTAATGTTGCCGAGATAAAAAAGGCGGCCAGCATAGATATACCGGGATATAAAGCCCCGGCATATACAGCAAGACCGGTTGCACCGCCTGCGAGAGCGCCGGCAAGAGTAAGCTTCCTGGTTTTAACACTAAGGAACATTCCGCTGCCAAGCAAAATAAACAGCGGAAAATTACCTGCATCCATAGTGCTCATTTAAATCTCCGGTTTTGCAAACAGGGACTCAGATAGATATCGAACTGATAATTTCCTTGAGTTTATCTGCAGAACGCTGAAGCTGCGTTTTTTCGGTTTCGTTGATATTAAGAGGAAGAGTGGCACGTACACCGCTCCGGTCTACAATACAAGGCACTCCCAGGTATACTCCGGATACACCATGATAGTCATTTAACATGGTAGATACGTTCAGTACCGCAGCCTCATTCCTGAGGATAGCTGTACAGATACGGTCGAGAGCCAGGGCTATAGCATAATAGGTTGCACCTTTTGAATTGATAATCTGGTAAGCGGCATCCTTGGTATTGGTAAAGATATCCTCTTTGTCTTCTTCAGAAAGGGATAGCTCCGTGCCGGCGACATTGGCGAGGCTCCATAGGGGCAGTTCAGAATCTCCGTGTTCGCCAACGATATGGGCGTGCACGCTGCGCGGGTCTATATGAAGTTTTTGTCCTATCAGATACCTGAACCTCGCGCTGTCTAACAGCGTACCTGACCCTATTACCCGGTTTACCGGCCATCCGGATTTCCGGAAAGTAAAATAGCTCATTATATCTACCGGGTTCGATGCAATCAGCAAAATCCCATCTTTATTATACTTTAAAACTTCGTCGGTGATGCTCTCGTAAATGGAGACATTTCGTTTTAAAAGATCAATACGCGATTCGCCCTGTTTCTGGGCGGCACCGGCGGTGATAATAATGATATCAGCCTCGGCACAGTCCTCATAAGTTCCGGCCCAGACTTTCGTCCGGCTAAGAAACGGAAGTCCGTGGTTCATATCCAGGGCATCACCTATAGCTTTGTCCTTGTTGGCATCAAGAAGTACCAGCTCGTCCATTCTATGGCGTAAAAGCAGGGTGTAAGCCGTGGTTGAACCTACAGCCCCTACTCCTATCACAACAATTCTTGTCTTTTTCGAATTTGAAGGCATAAGTATATTATTTGTATGAATGAATGTTAAGCTTGTATCCCCCCTTCCCTGCAGGTTTAGTTTACTCCTACTTTCTTTCCGTTAATGGTAACGTTATCAAATATCACGCCTTTTACATTGGTGAATTTATAAGGTGTTTCCACGCTGTCTATTGAAACATTTATCAGCCTGAAATTTTCGATAGGCGCTTCTTTATATGCTTCGAGCAATACACCTGTCTTCCCGCCTTTTTTTACCTTCATGTTTTTCACTTCTATATTGCGGATGGTAGGCATAAAAGCGCCCGAATCTTCATAGAACATTGTTGCAATAACTACCTGTTCAGCAACCTGGCCTACCTGGATGTTTCTCATATAGATATTTTCGGTAATGCCGCCGCGGGCTGAACTGGTTTTGATACGCAGGGCTCTGTCGAGCTCCGGACTGTTCATTACACAGTCTTCAGCAAATACATTACGTACTCCCCCTGATATTTCGCTTCCGATCACCACGCCCCCATGGCCGTTAGCCATCTTACATCCTTGTATAATTATGTTTTCACTCGGGATGTTGATCCTGCGGCCATCAGCATTTCTACCTGATTTGATAGCTATACAGTCGTCGCCGGTATTAAAGAAACAATCCCTGATAAGTACATTCTTACATGACTCGGGATCACATCCGTCTGAATTCGGGCCGGCGCTGTTTACTCTTACTTTCTGTATTGTAACATTACTACAAAGT
>Ga0265780_10008291_pt1 | contig 12635 bp, 10 predicted proteins | sample P1T30metagenome_FD_192432 | JGI IMG/M metagenome (GOLD analysis project Ga0265780, IMG submission 192432) | Plant litter microbial communities from East Loma Ridge, Irvine, California - P1 T30 | ecosystem: Environmental > Terrestrial > Plant litter > Unclassified | place: USA: California...
ACATACACCAAAAAAAAAATCAAAAAAAAAGTCTTTCCTTGCATCGAGCACACAATTTCTGATGGGGTTTACTCCACTACATATGGCGACCGATCACGACTCAAACCTCACAACCTCTCAGCCGTAGGAATACTGCGCACTTCTAATTCTGCGCGAAAACTTACTCCGAAAGCTGCTCAGAACCACGTTCTGTAAAGGCCTAGGATAGCAAGAGAACCTTCATAATTAAATGGACTAATTACTAGCGACAGAAACATGTCTTACGAATAGGAATAACCAGAAAGACGAGAACAACGACTTCACTATGGCCTGAGGATCTCCGATACACAATCAGACTCTAGAGCGAAGTAAAAGCGACATCCCAAGAAAGATATGACAAGAGGGGACACCAGCAGACCCCCAAATTCCAGGAATACAGAACTAGACCGACAGTCTCAACAGGAGCATCGTAAGCATGAGCGGATTGAAGCCACGCCATATTAGCCGGCGGAGAGTGCGGAGAATCCAGACCAAGCCGAAGGATGCTCAGACGGAACCGCACACCAAAGTAAGCATAGAACCTAACGACGCAGGCATCGATTATGATATAATAGGGGTGCCTCCCCATGAACCCCGCCCGGAAGCCCCGGAACAACCAAGGGCACAGACAATCGGCAGTAAGCAAGACGACAGCAAGAAGGAGAATGCCGCAACGAACCACCAACCGGAGGAACTAGAGAAACGATTCCTTCTCAGCGAACACATAAGGAACAAGGCCTTCGCCATACTAAAGAAAGGAAACGAACAGACTGAGATCGCATCGTTCCCAACTTCGCTACTCATTTCGATTATCACATTAGCCACAGTACTATTCGCTATCCTCGTATCCTTCATCGCTTGTATAAGCGACAATCAGCAACTCAAGATTAAAAGTCAAACTATAAACGATTATACAAATATGCAGGAAGACAAGATGACTGAATCTAAAGACACTCAGGCTGCTAGCCTTACGCCCGAAACTTCTTCATCCTCTTTTGAGCAAGTCAACGCCCCTCACGATGATCCGAACATTGTGCGCATCCTAACAATGATGTCGGAGTCCCTTCAGACCCTTGGTAAAGTCACTCCGCCAGTCGTCGCAACCCAGCTTCCTCCTTACCCAGTTGGAATGGTCCCGACATTTGATGGCAGCAATGTTACCGCCTTTCTGGAAAGCTTTGAAGATATGGCGCAGTACTATCAGCTCAGTGACAAGATGAAAATCGATCGCCTTACAGCGCACTGTAAGCCCAAGCAGAGGATCATTATTCAGTCCTCTACCGACTACGCCTCAGCGCTCAAGGATGAATGCTGGAAGGACCTGCGAGAATCTCTCCGAAGGCTCTTCAAGTCCAACGACAAAGACCAGCAGGAAGCTCGAGCGGAATACTTCGACCACTGGCTCCTTCAATGCCAAGCGCGCACGAATCTCAACATTCGAGAGTACTTGCAGGAATTTCATATCAGGAGCAAGCGCTGTATTGAAGCAACGACTATCGAAGAAGATCGCCGAGGATTCTACCTGGTCAAAGGACTGCCACTCAGACAGGCCACTAAGGTGTTAGAGAGATTCTCATTGAGAACTGACACTCCAAAGTCATTCAATTATAAGAAGATCCGAGACTACCTTACTACACGCCTAGAAGTCGAAGAGGAGGCGCGTATGCTCAACCCTTCCGAAGCCGTCAAAGAACTTGTCCCAGAAGTTGATTTTACGGTCTCCCCAAAGAACGATCAGACTGAGTACCCCGCAGTCCCCCAGTACCACAAAGCTCCTCCTGGTTTTCAACCACCTAAGCTTCAAATGCAACTGCGCGATGATTCTCCTAAAGCTCTTCCTACCCAATCTCCACCTGGTAAGGCGCCAACCCGTAACGAGGTGGATGAATTGGTAGACAAGATGTTTGACCTGAAGATCAATCGAGCAAGCCTTGAACTAGAACCCTGGAAATCCCAATGGACCCACCGACAAGTTGAACTCATGAACAATGACGTTATCCGAGCCGAAGTCGACCGTAGAGCTAGTGATAAGGCCTCGCTTTTAAATACCCTGACAACCCAAGACGCCCGCGCCTACACAGGCGGCAATCAGTATAATCCTCAGCCTCAGCAAACCAACTATCCGAGAGCCAATTAGACCTACGGAAACGGCTTCCAAGGACAGAACTATGGCAACAACTCCCAGATATACCCAACCCAGACACGTCCCCCGTACCAACAGCCAGGAACTCAAGCACCTAACCAAGGAGCCCGACCAGCTCTCAACTGCTGGGTATGCGACAAAATGAACCACCAAAAGAACAATTGCCCAACTCTTAGAGCATTCATTGACAAAGGCTGGTGCCATCTTGATGATCGATCCATCCTCAACTGGGGGACTGAGTACAATCCCCAAGGACGCGTTGTTAATCTTGGCCAGCGACTCTGGCAGGAAGTCATTTCATCGGAGATCAAGCGACGATGGCTCAAGGAGGATGTCGACCCCCTCACGGTAGAAGCACCATTCAAGACTGCATCCAATGGTACCCGACTCGAAAACAACGCAATATCAGTTCAGATCATCCCAGACCACAGTGGCGTAATCCCGGAACAAGATGCGGATCAATTTTGGAAGCTTTCCAACATCCTCGCTGAAGACGACTCAGATCTCAGGCCGCAACTCGTTGGCTTAAACCACTGCAACAACGCAGTTTCATCAGCAACCATCGTTCAATCAGAAGCCAGTGGCCTGAAGCACGCAGCTCAAGACCAGCTCAGAGCTGAGGGCAGCCAGCCAAAAACTATCCTAAAGCGTACTTCCACCAATCATATTCCTCATTTGCGAGGCCACAAAATTCGCAATGAGAATCTGACCGGTAATCGACGCATCCAGAAGGACCGAGTAGTTCAGTTTGACAGCTCCACGGAACCCATGGATTTGGATAATGACTACCAAGCGACTCCTGATCAGCATGACTACGACCCTCATGATCTCACAGCCGTTGGAAAGCAGCAGCGAAGGCGTAAACTTATTGAGAAACTTGAGCCGGATGCCCAGGGCGTTATCCGATCAATCCTCAATGCGACGGTCCCACTCAGCCTTGGTACACTTCTGGCTAACATGCCAGAAGTCCGAAAGACTCTCTTCCAGACAGGATACACGGCGGAGGAATTCGAAAGGATTGAAATCAATTCGGATACCTATAAGACGTCAGCCACCGAAGATTCCTCAGAGCCAGCCGAAGGCGCAATCAGCGCACTTACCCTTAGTACAATTCCAAACTACGTCCTTGTCGAATCCATAGGAGGCCAAGTCACCCAATGCTACAGTCTCAGTGCTGAACACTGGACAGACCCGGAGATCAGCCATGTTCAACAACACATTATCGCCAGCACGGATCATGATGGTGATGTCGACATTGAGACCGACCCAGGAGTTCTGAAGGACAATCGGAACGAGTACGACAGGCCATTGGGCATTGAACATCTCAGAAGAGAATGCCCAAAGGTTCCGATCAACATTCAGGGCTTCTCCTTCCTTTCCCTCATCGACTCAGGAGCAGAACTTAATACTATCAGACGAGAAGTAGCAGAAAAAGCTATGTTGCCCATAACGTCACTCCCTAGAAGCATGAAGGGTGCTCGTATGATATCGGCGAACGGCAGCGCAGAGAACTTTGCTGGTATTGTATGGGGAGTCCCTATCCTTATAGGTGCAATCGAAGTTCGAACCAATTTCTTTGTGGTTGATTCTTGCACCAATCCACTTATTCTAGGCAATCCCTTTCTGACCGACTCTCGGGCTCGTATTGAGTATGCCACCAACGGTTTAACGTATTGCCGCATATTCAGCGAAGATGGACAGGCGAACACGAGGTTCGTCTGCGCAAGAAGCAATAAGCTCAACGCGCCTGGTCTTTACACGGGTCCCACGTCGGGAAAAGGCCTGGGAGTGTAGCTGCCAGCGCGACACTCCATCAGCGGTCTGAACAGCTGGCAGATTCGGATTGGCGCGGAGTAGAGGTGTCAGCGATTGGGGTGGTATTGGATAGCGATACGGATGATGAGGGACTAAGCGGCAGTCGGCCTACAATGCCACCTGTTAGCGAATGGTTGCGAAATCAAGAACGCAAGCTCAGCCCCGCACCCAATACGTATCTGCGACTGGAAGGGGGCGCGGCAGTTGGCCGCTCAGAGGATGGAAGCCTTATTGTCAGAGATGAAGACGGAATCTGTGTCATCACCTGTGACGGGTGCGAAGGCCTCTCAGAAGACGTGATGCGCGAGATCGCGCAATCATTGGATTCTACCGGAATAACGCGAGAGACTGATGACAGTTTTTGGAAGCGTCAGATGTCCGAGGTCGACAGCGGAAGGTCGCTGCCTTTCGAGGTCATGGCGGTTCAACCAAAGAGCGCCAAGCTTCCGGCTCACCCGAAGGACGCTCAGGTCAATGGAGCGCACAAGAAGAAAGGCGTTAAGATTGAGCCTATTGATGCCTCAGGACAGAAGTCACGTAAAGTGGAAGGGCGGCTAGACTGGAAAGAGCGCGCATCATCACGACAAATACCAAACGATGACAGCGACTCAGCACCTTTCCAAGGCTACTTTGAGCCGAGGTACGCCAAGTTTCCCCGGGGTACGCGCATGACGTCTGAGCGCATTTCGGAAATGAAGATCTCCCCCAATCTACTTCCCAATGAAAAACTTATGCTCCTTGAGCTCCTCTACCGAAGAGAAGCAGCTCTTGCTTGGGACTTTAGGGAGTCAGGCCGCGTCGACAGAGAAGTCATCCCACCAGTCGTCATCGATACTATCCCGCATCAAGCATGGAGAGCAGATCAATTCCCCATTCCGAGGAAGCTTCGGCAAGTTGTTGTAGAAATGGTACAGGATCGCATCAACCGTGGAACGTTAGAACTCTGTAAAAGCCAATATCGCAATCCTTGGTTCCTAGTTGCCAAGAAAGACAAAGGCTATCGCTTAATCAACAATGCGCAAAAACTCAATGGTGTTACCATCAGAGATGCAAACCCTCCACCCAATCCTGACGAGTTCTCAGAGGAGTTTGCAGGATGCGCTATTATGAGCCTTCTCGATTTCTTCTCAGGATACGACCAAGTGGAGCTACACGAAGACTCTCGGGATATGACTGCTTTCTCTACACCTCTAGGACTGGTTCGACAATGCACGCTACCCATGGGAACTACGAACTCAGTAGCAGAATTCGTCAGAGTTATGACGAAAATCTGTCGCGATCATATCCCAGAACGCTGCATGCCTTACCTGGACGACGTGTGTATCAAGGGTCCCAAAACCAAGTATGATGGCCAAGAAGTTGAACCAGGCATCCGCAGATTCGTGGCTGAGCACCTTTCGAGCATGGACCAAGTCCTCTCTGACATTGAGCGAGCAGGTGCCACTGTCTCAGGCCACAAATCTGACTTCTGCTACCCTTCCATGATCGTTGTTGGCTATCGTGTTGACGAGCATGGCCGACATCCAGATCAGAAGAAAATTGAGAAGATCACAACTTGGCCTGAATGTCGCAACCAGAAGGAAGTCCGAATGTTCATCGGTATCTGTGTTTACTATCGTATATGGGTCCGCTACTTTGCGATTATTGCTTTGCCTCTTTTCAAGCTTCTCAAGAAAAACTCAACTTTTGAATGGGGCGACGATCAAAAGCAAGCTATGGATACGCTCAAGACAGCGCTGACAACTACACCTGCGCTTGTAGCCATAGATTACTCGGAGCCAATACGACCCATCATCCTTGCAGTAGACGGCAGCAAGAAAGGATGGGGAGCCGTTATTATGCAAGTCGGCATTGAGGGCCACCGACACCCTGTCAGATACGAGAGCGGAGTCTGGTCTACTACAGAACGCAATTGGGACTCTAGCAAGCACGAATGCAAGGCCCTACTTCTAGCTCTGAAGAAGTTTCGGTCATACCTTTATGGAGTCCGTTTTGTGGTTGAGACAGATGCGAAAACTCTCATTGCTCAACTCCAGCGTAGCGCTACAGACCTCCCAGGAGCCCTCATTACCAGATGGCTAGCCCTCCTTAACATGTGGGATTTTGATATAGTCCATGTTGCTGGCAAAAAGAACGTCGTCGCCGATGCCCTCTCAAGGCGCCCAGAAGAAGACGGCTGGAAACCTCCAGAAGAACCCGAGGAAGACATCGAAGATTTCATCGACGCCCACCTCAACGCAACAAGTCTCCTCATGGAGGCCACGCCGGCCTTGAGTTATGGCACTTCCCCGGCAGATCTCTCTTTTAGCGACAAGCCCTTGGCTGAGGAATACAATGAAGAATCCCAGCGTATCGCAGCCTGGATCCTATTTCGCACAAGACCTGAGCACCTTTCAAGAGCAGAATTTCGCAAGTTCAAGCAAAAGGCACTTCGAATGACAGTCCGCGAAAGACACTTGTTTACACTTCCTAGCGGCGGAAGACCGCTTAGACGAATTATAGATGACCCCGACCAGCGCGAATCCATCATCCAAGCCCTTCACGATGACTCAGGTCACCGGGGCAAGGAAGGCACTTGGCGCAAAGTCTGGGCTAGGTACCATTGGAAAGGACAGTACGAACAAGTCAAGAAATACGTACAGTCATGCCCTGAGTGCCAATCGCATGCCAATGCTACTATCCAAGAGGAACTTTGGCCGACAGAACCGCCAAATATTCTGTTTGGCTGGATTACTATCGATGTAGTCTACATGCCCCCAGGTCTGAACGGCAAACGATTTCTCATTATCGCCCGAGACTACGCCTCCCAATGGGTGGAAGCCAAAGCACTCGCCAAGAACGACTCGAAATCTGTTCAGAAGTTCTTGCTACACGATGTATTCTGTAGATGGGGCCTCCCTCTAAAGATATCAGCGGACGGCGGACCAGAGAACAAGGGGCTTGTTGAAGATCTGCAACGACAATTTGGTATTAACAGAGTCATCTCCAGCGCCTACCACCCTCAAGGCCAAGGATTGATCGAAAGGGGTCATGCGCCAATTGTGGCTGCTTTGAAGAAGCTTCGGGGTAACTGGGTTGACAATCTGCCCAACGTCCTGTGGGCCGACCGAACAACGATCAAGCGCTCCACCAACGAAACACCAGCGTACATGGTTTCAGGCCAGGAACACATCCTTCCAATCGAAATGAGTATACCCACCTGGCAAACTCTTCCTTGGAACGAAGTTTCAGATACCAGCACCCTTCTTGCGATGCGTGCTCGGCAGTTTGAACGACGAGACAGCCGTTTCCGAGAAGCTATCGACAGGACAGTACGACTCCGTCATGAAAACAAGGACTATTTTGACGATGTGAAAGACGTTCGAGCTTCAAAATTAGCTGTTGGAGACTTAGTACTCCTTCGAGACTCCTTCTATGACAACGACCGATCAATACTCACGAAGTTTCTACCCAAATGGAAAGGACCCTTTCGCATCAGGGAAGCGCACGACAAAGGCTGGTATAGGCTTGAAGAGCTTGATGGTACCAGCTTTCGCAGTCACACACTAGGTAATAGGCTGAAACCCTTTCGGCAACGCACCACAGTGGAACTGGAGGAGATCGAAGGGATTGAGACTCAACACCTCCACGACACAACGGACCTTAATGACATCGTGACCCCAGATGATACTAACCAGCATCAGTATGGCCAAGACATCCCTCACGTTGAGACACAAACCCGCAGAAGCGAAAGGCTTTTAGCGGCGAAGGATGCTCAGACACCCTCTCCTATAGATGGTGAAGAGATTGCAGATCTTAAACGAGTAGCTTCCAAGTCACGCAGAGCGGTAGCAGTAGTACCTCGAAGGCTTCCAGGATTCAATCCTCAAGATTATCGGCCATATGCATGACACTAGGAACCAATAGGCACATATTTGTACATTTGCATCTATCCATGAACACCTAGCCTCAAAAGAGCCCACAAGCAAGCTGAGCAGCAATCAGCGCAGAGCAACTTAGGAACTTCCATAGCATTGAGAACGTCCTACAAACCCGATTATGCATACCCGAACACCACTCAACCACGACGACGTCTCTTGGAGGGAAACTTTTCGACGAAATCATCATCATCGCTGTCATTCTGACCACTATACCACTCATCAGAGGAAGGCTCAGATAGAGATGCATTAGCAGCATCAGGAAGACTGCCACCAGAGCGAGTTGGCGGCTTGTAGCTACTCTTAGCCGGTGACTTGGCTTTCTCAGCACCCTTCTTTGAGCCAGAATTCGTTGTCTGAACGGGCTTCTGCGCGGTAGACTTCCTCTTCGATGGTGATTTCTGAGGCGTACCCTTTGAGGGACGATCAGCAGCGCCAGCATTCGCGTCCTCTAGAGCTTTGCGACGACGCGAGTTCTCAGCCAGAAAAGCCATCTCAGGGGCGCCGTCACGATAATCATGGAGATCGACAGGCTTCCTCTTGTTCCCGGGTTCATAGTCCTCATCGCCTCCAATGTCCAAAGCGCCGAACTTTGACCACGCGATAGTATCATTTGTGTATGAGCGAAGGGCGTTCGGTGGGAACTTTACGAGCGTATCGGAAGGACGAGAAGAGCGAGCAAGGCGGTTGGGGCGAGTTGAGGATGGTTCGGGGAGAAACTCAGAGTCCATCTCAATATCAGAGGAGATAACTTCGTTGGATCCTAGGAATGTTGTCAGCAATAATTCTAGGCGAAAAACTCAAGTGTCTAAGCGACATTTGTAAACTTACGATTCATAGAGCACTCAGCCCCAGAAGCAGCGGCGTAGCAATTGGTGCAGGTACCATGCAGAAGCAATTTCCCACCAACCTGGACAGACCTGCAACTGCCAAATGGCTTCTTCGCATCGGAACGACAGCGACCACAGGACTCATCCTCGGGCGAGAACACCGAATCTCCATCAGACTTATGCTGCTTCGCACCTCGCATGTGATGATGGATAAGGGCAATAAAGAGCGGTTCATAGAACTTGCGCTGGCGCCCAGTCCACAGGGAGAAGAAATCGCCTACAGTCACCGAGCCATTAGGGAGATCAAGCGACTTTGTGAGTTTGCGCTCTTCATACTCAGGCTCATTGTACCGAGACATGGCGCAACCTGCCATGATTGCGCCGGGAGGAGATAGGCTGCGGCACAAGTCAAACAGGAACTCTTGGAAATCGACAACAACGGTAATTGTCATTGGGGTTTTGCGGTGGCTGTGCACTGTGAAATCACAAGTCAGAAAAGTCTTCAGACAGCAGGGAGAAGTTCAGAAACAACGTACAGTATTCGGCAATGTTGTACGCTGCGGACTTCGGGCGGACATACTCATACAGCTCTGAGTCCCTGTCGCCCTCATAGCCCGGAATCGCTTTCTTAGTAGGCGACAAGCTCTCGCGGTCAGCAACGCTGGAGGAGGGAGTGGGGGATGGTGCTGAGGGTCGATCAGGCGATGTTGCAGGCCTGTTGCGTTGGATGGCAGCGGAAAAACGACTTGAGGACAGCAGAGGACGCTCAGGAAGAGAAGAAAAAGGCGCATCAATGGAAGGCGACGCGACAGATGGTATGGAGGAAGTACGCATCCTCCCAAAATCTGAAGGGCGGCGTGCTCGAGCGGCAGCGGGACTGGTCGGTTCACTCACTTCCTGAGCGTCATTCAGCGGGGAAGCCGAGCTGGTGTCGGATTCTGAAGGGCGGCGCGACGCATCTTTTGGCTTAGATGTATCAGTAGCATTGTCGTCGTTGTCTTTAAGGCGAGTAGGTGAGAAGGTGAACTTCTTTTGCTTGTTGATGGCGGTAAAAGCGGACATGGTTGAGGAAGGGTCGAGAAAAAGAGGAAAAGAAAGAGAAGGAAGAGGATTGCAGTGCTGAGAGAGAGAGATTTAGCGGTAGTAGAGCGCATAAGAGTTGGACTCAAAAAGCTGGTGGGGTAGAGAGGGTGGGAGTTGGGCGACGATAGCCTGAGGACTAGTCGGGCAAACAACAACAAGACCCACTTATCTTTTCGCACTCACCAACTAACGAGGCAACGGAACATACCAATTAGAGCCAATTGCCACTATAGATGTTCAGGGCGAATACACCTCAGAACTCCAGGGATATCGAACAGCTATGCCACTAGCCCAAAGGAAGTCTGAGAAATGACTCTACTTATGGTACATCACAATCACGATGCACAAAAAGGAATAGGATGTCTAAGAGCCTTTTAAGATGAGAAGAAGGGACCTTCTCAAATTACTTAAATAAGGGAGGGGACATAGGATACCCTAATATTCAACAAAACCCCTACTAGCACCCGCTATCTAGTTTAAGGGAGAGTCGAGCCTAGGGCCGAAAGGAACAGCAAGAGGATCCTTAGCATCGGTATTAACCATATCAACATCCCTAGTACCCGCCAAATCACCTGCCATATCCTGCAGCAGAATACGAGAGAGCATCATAATAAACATCATCACTACCAGCCCCATCATCAGAATCAGGACCACCCTGATCAGCATTCGGAACAGCCTCACTATCGGGAGTTGGAGGCTTAGGCATGCTCTTAGGTGGTGATTTGGACTTCTTGCCAGCCTTCCTAGACCTGGACCTCGGCGTCTGAGCGGTCTTCTGAGGGACAGACTGGGTATTCTTCTGGCCTTTGGAAGCAGAACCACGGGCAGAACGAGCAGGCGCGACATCCTCATCCCCAGTAGACAGATCCTCAGGAACCAACTTTAGAGCAGGAAGACGCTTGAACTTAGGGTCAAACTTCGACTCGCGATCTTTGTGCATATCCACCAGGTAACCGCCGTACTGAGTGGCTTTCGCCGGTGATGTCCAAACAAAAGTAGTCCGGTCACGCGAGGGAGTAGCGGGCGCGATTACGGTCTTAGTGGAGGAGCGAAGTTGACGAGTAGATGACAAAGGATTCAGGATATTGGCGGCAGAGAGCTCTTCGGCGGCAGGAGTGGACTTGACACCGCGACGGACTGGCTCGGTACCTGCAAGGAAACAAGTCAGCAACAATTCCAAGCAAGAAACTGGGCAGTCTGAGAGCCATTCGAAAACTTACGGCGAAAAGAACACAACTGAAGAGCTGATGCCCGGATACAATTGTTGCAAACACCTCCGTTCAGCAGCTTGCCGTCAAGGTAAAACTGCACGCAATGCCCATGGGCTTTTGCGCAGGAACTGCGACTGCATCGGCCACAAAGGAACAAAGAACCATCAAGGTCGCCATCATCCGGTGAGGCGGCACCCCGGGAAAATGACAATATCAAAGCCAGAATGTCGGACTCGAAGATGCCTCGGGCGCTGCCAGCCTCCAACCTAAAGTATTCGCCGACGGCCTGAAAGCCGGGCTGAAGATCAATCGTCGCGTCAGAATTAACCTGGACATCTTTGCAAGCACCATATGGATCAACAGCCAGCATGCCAATCTGTGGGCCGAGAATCTCTCCGCTGAGGCGGAGATCGTGTAGGAGCGCTTGGAGGGACTGCACCCACTCAATATCGATCGTGCGGTCGGAGGAGGTGTGCACTGGAAAATCACAAGTCAGAAAATTGCTCAGACGAAGCGAAAAGTCATTGGGATAGCTTACGGTACTTGGTAATAAACGTACGACCAGTCCGCGCGACGGGGTACTGGTAGACTTGAAGGCCGGTGTCACCCTGGCCGCCTGAGCGCCTCTTCTTGGTGGGCGACAGATTCTTGGTAGGAGCACTTAATTCAGGCCACAAAGGGTTGAGCGGTGCGGGGCGGCGCCGCGGTGTCTGAGGCGCGTCTGAGGAAATGTCGGAAGCGCTACCGTCCTCAGAAGAGAATGATGCGAATGGAGGAGAGAGAGAGAGACGCGGAGCTATACGGGATGCAGTGGGAAGATCAGGAAGGTCGACCTCTTCTTCGATCGGCGCGAAAGCGCTCAGGTCTTCACTAGCATTGTCGCTGACCTCTTCTGAAAGGCTCTCAGACTGAGGCGTTTTGACTGGTGGCGCAGCAGGCTGGGGAGGCGCTGCAGCAGGCTTTGGTGGCTTCGCGCGAGGAGAAGAAACACGCTTCTTGTAGATTGGAGTAAAGTCGGAGTTGCATTCGCTCCACTCAGCTTCACTCTCTTCAGGAGCATATTTGGGATCGAAAAATTCGCGATTCATTGCGACGAGTGAAGGCAGTGAGTCTGAAAGCGTTTCGGTGAGAGAAAAAGAAGAAAAAAAAAAGAAAAAGCGAATCAAGAAAGAAAAGCGGGAGAATTGCGGTACAGCAGCGAGGAGAGTTTGACAGCAGTGCAAAAGAGATGGAGAGTGATAACGCAAGCAGGCTAGCAGGAGGAAATGTTGCGCGTTGGTTGGTGAGGGGTAGGTGTTTGTTTGGCGGTGTCTCATAGCAACCAACCACGTGCGCCAGCCCGAAGGCTGCTCAGCAACAAGGCGGTAAATCCGATATCAGTAATGTGCATGGCAGAATGGCTATTATACCGCTGCAAATGTGCAGCCTGAATGTCGCTCAGACTGCTTCTAGGAATTTAGAAATGCAGCGCTGCATTATCGCAAACTCCATCCTTACTAGATCACGCTGTAGGGCTGCTTAGGAAGGCCGCTCAGAGAACTGAGCCAACTAGATGGATGCCCTTCTACAATGGAAAAAAAAAAAAAAAAAAAAAAAAAAAAAAAAAAATTTGGTGGCG
>Ga0265780_10008292_pt1 | contig 12634 bp, 10 predicted proteins | sample P1T30metagenome_FD_192432 | JGI IMG/M metagenome (GOLD analysis project Ga0265780, IMG submission 192432) | Plant litter microbial communities from East Loma Ridge, Irvine, California - P1 T30 | ecosystem: Environmental > Terrestrial > Plant litter > Unclassified | place: USA: California...
TGTCCCTCACTTCTTGAGGAAATGCTAGTTGCATCTTTTGGCAGAGCGACCGGCATTGTGAAGCTAGAATCGGGCGTAGATAGGCCTTTAGACTCATCTCAAGCCTCTCACGCTTATCTATCAGCTCTATGCATAGAGCTTCTTCAATGTCGATGATAGTTGTTGGGGGGTTAATATCGTTTCCCGATATCCTCTTCTTCGAGATTTCGTATCCTGTTGATGTCAACGTAACTTTCGGCATAGATACTTGAGCCCATTAGTTAATAACGTATAGTCTCGTAAGTATTGACCGGTTCCAACCTATCGAGACTTTTTGAAGAAACTGGTGGGCCCAAGTAGAGGAGAATACTCACTGTTGCACATGATCGCGGTCAATCTCAGGGCTCGTCATTCTGCTGCCGAGTCTTGCGCTGCCGCTCGTGCTGACGCGCGGAGGAATTCGAACCGGTTGATGATATCGAATAGTTCAGCAGGTGCTTTGGCAGCAAAAGTTTAGATCAAGAACGAGGGCGGACGCAGTGCGCTTGTTCTTGACGATGACGCACCCATGCATGAAAGTGCGCCCAAATAATGAATATTCTCCTGGAGAGACAAGATAGCAACTGAAATTGAAGTTGGGATACTAAAAACCTGGGGAATATCATAAATATAGACGGGCGATGATACATGGAAATGGAACAGGCCCCGAAAGAATTCCTGATTGCCTTTATTGAACGAGAAGGGTCAAAAGTAGCTTAGATATATTCAAAATCTCCTGCAAAGCTAGATAAGACGCATTGCAGCCCTAGACATGTATAGGCTTTATTATGAGTTTATCAGTGCGCTTCTAGAGGCTATTAGATCACTTTGCGCATGTGCAGGATGGACACGAATCTTGGCCGAGTCTGGTTCGTCTTGTTGCAATGAGTTATGTAATCTAGCGATCTGGCATGCCTTGCTTTTGATCGACTATCTTGCGCAGCTCTTTCTTCTCCATATTGAGCAAAACCGTAATCTCACGCTTGGATCTGTCCGTGACGCAGACCAGAACTTACATAGCTCGCGCATGAAGGGTGATGATCGGCCCTGATGACGTAACTTTACTTTTTAGTGAAAGCGGGATCAACCTTCTTGTATGCCTGCCAAATCATCTGTTCTAGAGTAGACAGTTCCAGACTCTCGATGGGCAGCCGAAACAGGTGCCTTCCAGGAGCCTCAATCAGGTCTTGCCCTTTATCCCACACGAAGTCAGGCTCCATCGCTCTCTCGCCATGCTCTTGGACATCGATTGAAACGGTCATTCCTCTCTTCTGGAGCATATTGGACACCAACAATAATTTGCGTATTCCTTTTGCCAGTGCGAAAATCTCTGACGGATAGCGGTACCATGAGCGCGTCACACGCAAGCTGACAATGTACGCCAACTGGTAGACACAGTAATGGTTTTGAATCGTGGAAGAGCGCAAGCGGACGGTTTGATTGAGCCAGTATACGATAGTCGTATTTCAGCTGGATATGGCGGATGAGATCGAACGAAGAGGATCCGATGTGCCAGGGATCCACGGTGCGAAACAGAAAAGCGTCCAGACACTGCTTGAGGGTGACTGACGAGTCAAAGGCCGAAATAGAGCTCCCAAAAGAGAAAGATGTGATTCTGTAGTACACCATAGCAAGCTCTCTGCGCGTTGCTGTATTGGTGAACTTGATATCTGAGAGGTGATCGAGATGGTGAACACGTTGCTCGCGTTCCATGCAATCCTGCTCGTCTAGAAGCTCAAAGAATGGCCGTGTACCACGGGGCTTCTTCTTCTTCTTTGGGCTTGTGAACATGCTCGGCCCAACGTGCTGAATGCGCGGTTCGAGTATGTAGCCGTAGATTATGTCTCTCAACTCTCGGGGCAACTTCTGCTGGATCTGGTTACACAGCGCAAGACGTTGAGATGCCAGGCGTGACCTCAAGTAAACTTTCAAAGCCTCCCGGCACCGGTCACGCCTTCTCTTGTCGCTGTCGGTTGATGGAAACAGAGCTCTGGGCGCGTAAATCTCTTTCCCAGAGTCCAGAGACGCAGAATGTTCCTGTTCTCCTTTAACAGGAATGTTATTCCCATCTTCACGAAAGCTCTCGTACCTAGCCTCGACAGAGCTCTCGTACCCATCTTCAATAGAGCTCTCGTAGTCATAACCAGAGCTGTGTCGTCTCGGGTAATTGATCTTGAAGTTGTAGAATGCCACAAGGCGCAGATTACTGATTGAGTCAGTAGGTGCCAGGTCAATGAACGATACTCATTGTGACCAACCGATGTACGTAGTCGCGATCGATCTCGTTTTCAGACATTGCGCTCCCGGCCATGATGGACGTGCTTGCAATCACGCTCCAGCATGTCAATCGGGTCGGCGGCGGCGCTCAAGGCGACTTTGCAGACGCAAGTGAGGTGTGAAAGCTAGAAGGAGTTGATTTTCTCCGTGGAGGTGAGCGCTTATCTGCTCGTTCTTGGCAATGACGCACGTGCACGTGGACATCTCCTTCATCTCGCGCTGTTCTTCAGGTGAGTGAGTCTACCTAGGTAGTTTAGTATCATGTACCGAGATTAAATCGCCAGTCTAAAGTGAACGCCGTCAGTTTGATCAAGTGGATTGTGCTACTACGAGAACGACCTATCAGTTCGATCTGGGGGCATTTTTGTGGTATTGAAAACTCATTACTAGCTATACGCAGACGGTACAGAGTAAACACGATCTTCGCATCATGTCGGAGCTGTGACAACTGTTGTGGAATGGCGTTCACCCCCTTGAAGCCCGAAAAAGCGGAGAACTCAATCATACGGACGGCTTGTCTCGGCAGAATACCGCAAGCCCATCGGTCGTACTGGAGGAATTCGTCGACGAGGTCTACATCGACCATGAAGTCGTGGATGCAGTACCACGCTCCTCCGAAGTCTGCTGGCGTTGCCGGACCGGCAAATTGCTTGTCAAAAAGATGTGTGTACGAAGGCTTGTAGGGAGACCTTGGGCGATCGATTGTGTCTTCCGGTGTAGCCATTATGCCCGATCTCAAACTTGAGACGCGCCTCCATAACTACCCGTACGCAGAGGGGCGTTGAAGTGTACATTACTCATCAAAGTCAATGCTGTGCCAATTAGCAAATGCCACTCTATATAGCCATCACGCGCTGCTTACCTTCACCTCCTCCCTCGCCATTTCCTTCCAAGCTTCCACACTCAAATTCTCCATCTCACCTCTTCCCCCTCATACACACCGGACAAAGCCATCTGAACATACTGCCCATATTCAAGCAGGCCATCTAACATCGGAATAACGAGCCTCGCACGCCTCATGACAGCCGCAAGACAAGACTTGAGGAAATGCGTCTGGTACTGCAATTCGACGTCAGTCTTCATCACGAGTTTGATATGCGTACTGGGCTGCAAGTCGAACGCTGGTGCCAGATTTAGCATATCATTAAGCGCTTTCGCGTCCTCGCCCTCGTCTTGCGAATCCCAGTGAGAGCTGTAGTCGCAAAAGATGTCCAGTTCGATTATGACATGTTTGACCGGGGGCTTCGTGTCACGATCCAAACCCCAGCAGTGCGTCCTCAATAGGTCGGCTAGGCTATCGAGGCGGTCGACGTGGAACGCCGTGTTTTCATACCACCATGTAGCCATCTCCATGTGGGTAGCAACGCCGGCGGAGTTGTCGTTGAATAGATGGAGGTGGTCCTTGAGACTGCATGCGTACTCCAAACCAGTGGCTATCTGAACCGAACTGTCTTCTTTTGGGCGGTCAGGTGATCCACGGCACAGGTAACGTGTGATAACGCGGAGGTCGGACAGGAAGCTGAGTCAAGCAAGAAAAGCATCATTGTGCTGCAGTACGGAGATGGACATGCACGACGTGTCCAGACATAATCTCTCACGCACTCAAACACCTCAAAAACTTAAATAACTCTCCCACATCTCCCCGGGGTATAAATATGATATGATCGTATGTGGGTATATCGACAATGGAGCAACAACACTTCTTCCATGTACAACTCGCTTCTCCGCCTGCACTAGTCCTCGTCCGTCTTTGCAGCAGCGCCCACTAGTCCTGCTCCGTGAGTCTCTGCGCCGTCCTGGAGCTCTCGGCAATGGCGTCGTTGTTCAGCTCGCTGAGCTGGTTCAGCGTTTCTGTCATGGCGGCTAACTGCTACACTGTATCAGTCTCTAATCACTCCTGTTGAATATGAACCTTTGCACTCACAGTAGCGACTACATCAGTCTTTACGCCATTCCCGTTCCCATTCGTCTTGGGAACCTGGGCGCCAGACGCAGCATCATCATCTTCCTCCTCATCCTCTTCCGCGAGCGTGTTGATATCGCGCTTCTCGCCAAGCGTAGCAGCGGCGCGCGCGACGCGGTCGCCAGCAGCGATGATGGCTTCTAGGCGGTCGATTTTGTCAAATAGGGCGGCGTTTTCTTTCTCCAGGGGTTCGACGCGCGCGAGGTGTTTTCTAACCACCTCGCCTTTCATGGTTTCGATGCGGTCCTCGGCGTCTTGGGCGGCTGTGAGGGCTTCGTCGCGTTCAGACTGAATGCGCGAGAGTTCCTGCTTAATGGTTTGGACTTCTGCCTGATTTGCTTCTGAATCCGCAGTGTCTTTCACAGCTCGTGATGACTCGGCCTGCAGAGCTTCGATTGCTTGTTGCAGGCGCTTGACCTCTTGAGCGTGGGCATCTGCCTCGGCAACGGCCCTGTCATGTCGTGCCTGCAGGTCCTGGTAGAAGGTCTGTTGCTCCGTGTCGCCTTGCTTGAGGGACTCGACCTCAGCGACGTGGCTGGCCTGGGCAGCCTCCAGCCTCGCGACAAGGGCGTCGTACTTCTTCTGCAGCTGTTGGACGGCATCCGACTGGCTGCTTTCCATACCAAGCATGAGCTCGGATACGGCCTCCTCGTGCGCCTGGTCCATCTGAGCTTTCTGCTCGGTCATATCTTTGTATGACTTTTGAAGAGTCTCAAGTTGTTCTTGTAACGATTGCACGTCGTTGGAGTGTCCGGCCTTGAATTCTTCCTTGAGCAGTTGAAGAGCATCTCCATGCTCCTGATCGGCCTGCGTGAACTTTTGCTGCAACTCATCGTACTTGGACTGCAGTTCTGCCAGAGCATCGTCGTGTTGCTGCTTCAAATTCTCCTTCAAAAGCGTCACGGCGGCTTCGTGCTCGGCTTCCGCGGCGGCGTTCTGGGCAAGAAGAGCCTCGTACTTCTTGGTCACCTCGCTGAGAGTGGTGGAGCCAGACTCCTCCTTCGTCTCCAACTCGCTTCGCAGGGTATTGATCTCAGCGTGCAACTCCTTCTTAAGGACTACAAGCTCACTGAGGGCTGACTGCTTATCAGATAGCGCGGCCGCCTTCTCCTGCTCCAACCTGTCCGTGTCGGCTTGCACGACATCCAGCAAGGATGCATACTTTTGCTCGATCTCAGCTCGTTGAGCCTCAAGTGCCTTGTTGTGGGCTTCTTGAGCAGCCAAGCGATCGGCCAGCACACCAGCGTGCGTCTTTTCAAGCTCAGAGAACTGCTGTGACAGGGCATCACGTTGGGTGTGCAAATTGTCCAACTCGTTCTTGTGGGATCCTTCCAAGGTGTTCTTCTCGTCGAGCAGAGCGTCATAATTGGACTGCAGCTCACCCAGAAGCTGTTTGGCTTCACTGCTGCTATCCTGCTTTAGCGCATCGATAGCACGAGAGTGTGCGTCCTCAGCGGCAGTCTTTTCCTCCAACAAGGCGTCATGACGAGCTTGGAGGTCGGCAATGATGGATTTGGACATGGCGTGGGCCTCCTCTGCCGCGCTCTTCTCCTCTAGGAGGGTGTCATACTTGGTTTGTATCTCGGCTAGCAGCTGCTTCGCGGCGCTGTCGGATTCTTGCTTGAGGGCGTCAATTGCACGGGCATGGGCATCTTCCGCGGTGGTTTTCTCCTCGAGGAGTGAGTCGTGACGGGCTTGCAGGTCTGTGATGATCGTCTGAGACTTGGCGTGCGCTTCCTCAACCGTAGTCTTATCCTCGATCAGGGTGTCCAGCTGTGCCTGAAGCTCTTTCGCCGCAGCGGTGTCCTTTGTCAGGGTGTCGACTTGAGCGTGAAGCTCGGCCATCTCTTGTAGTGATTTCATGTGCGCTTCTTCCAGGGCAGCTTTATCTTCTGCAAGTTGCTTGTGCTTTGCCAGCGCATCGGCGAGGTCTTGCGATGCAGAGCCGGAGTTCGCCTGTAGTTCTGACAGCTCCTTCTGCAGGGTCTGGAGTTCTTCGGTGCGCTCTGCAGATACTTTCTCGTACTGTGCGAGAGCAGCGTTCTTCTCTTCTACCAAAGAGTCGTAGTCGGCTTGGAGCTTGCCCAGGCGGTGGTTCGAGTCTCGTTCCAACTCAGCTCGCATCGCCTGGACTTTGGCGTCGTGTTCATCTCCCAGCGAACGCACTGTCTGCTGCTGCTTCTCAAGTGCCGCTTCCAAATCAGCTTTATGCGATTCGGCCTGCTTGGTAGCTTCATTGAGCTCGGCACGAAGCTTTGCAAGTTCAGACACTTGCTGTGAGCTCTCCTGTTGAGACACCTGCTCGAGCGTAGTGATGGTCTTGCGGAGGCCTTCGGCTTCCTCCCTCAGCTGTTCGAGCTCAGTCGCATCGGCACTTAGCTGATCATTCATCGCATCCAGCTGCTGCGCAAGTTCGTCGTTCTCGTCCGCCTTGACCTTGATTGCTGCGTCATGCGCCTGTTTCAGCTCCTCAATCTGCTTGTGCAGTTCCTGTGCGAGACTGGCGCCATCGGTCTCGCCCTGCTGGAGCTTCACGATCTGTTCTTGCAGACCGTCGATCGACTTGACGTGGCTTGAGACCTCCTCCTCTTTGGCGCGCAGGTCGTCCTCTGCTCGTTTTTGCAACTCTTCCACATTCTTCGCGAGCTCCTCCGCATGCGCACTGCGCGCGGCTTCTAGCTCTTCGGATGCCTCTTCGGCGCGCTTTTGCACGTTGGCCAGGTCCTCTTGAAATTGGTCACGGACCTGAAGATGGGAAGCGATTATCTCGTCCTTGGCGGTGAGCTCATCGGTGTGTTCTTGCTCCATCGACAGGATTCGAGACTGCAGCTCCTCCACCAAAGCCGACGACTCGGATGATTTGGCCGCCAGTGATTGCTCGGCATCTTGCAGAGCTCTGCTGTGCTCTCCTTGTAGCTCTTCCAGAGTAGTCGTGAGCTCGTTGATCTTCTCGTCGCGCGACTTCAACTCAGAGGTTGAGGTCTCTTCGAGCGCGGACAAGCTCGCTTGCACATGTTCAAGAGACTTCCTCGCCGCATGGAGCTCCTGGGTCAGGGTATCGCGCTCCTTCCTAAGGGACGCCATCTCCTGGGTGAGGGCGGCAATCTCGGCGGCCTGCTCGACGAGCTTCTTCTTCTCGGCATCCCACTGCTCGCCCTGGCGCTCCAGCTCTTCGTTGAGATCATCGAGTACCTGCTGGAGCTCAGCAGCCTTGGTCGCCTCGGCCTGCTTCTCCTCCTCCAGCTTCTGGCTCTGCTCTTCCAGCTGCTTCGTCTCCCGCGCAAACTTTGTGTTCATCTCATCGACGAGCGTGGTCTGTGCTGCGTCGCCTCCCGCGGACTCGTCCTTTTCGGCAATGGACGCCTGCGCATCTGCCAGCTGCTTCTTGAGCTTCGCCTTCTCCGTCTGCAGGTTGTCGACTTCGCGGCTGAGGTCGTCGCACTGCTCCTGCAGCTGTTCTCGGAGATTGGTCTCCTTGAAGAAGTCCTGCATGATCTGTGCGCTCCGCCGCTTCGTCTCCACATGCATATCCGCAGGCCCGCCGGGTGCCGTGTCCGGGCGCTGCATCTCCTCGCCCAGCTTTGCGAGGGCGGCTTTTGCGGGTGCGAGGGCATTGCGCCTGTTCTCGGCTTCGGCGTCGGACGCGGCCTTGTCCTTGAGGGGGCCATTGCGGGAGGAGACGTGGACGGGGCTGCATCTGTAGGCGTGTTAGCATTTCTCCTGTGTGTGATGACGTGGTCGGCTTACGGCTCAGTGTCGGTGTGCTGGGTTGTCGAGGCCGGCGCTGGAGGTGGTGCTGCACTGACAGACGCCTTCTTTGCATGTGCAATTGGCGTCTTTGCAGCTGCTCCTATTGCGGCTCTTGTAGTGGTAGTCGATGGGCGCGTCCCTGTCGTCCTCGTGGAAGCGGCTAGTGACGCCCGTGGGGTTGCGCGAGCTGTCGATGCTTCTGCAGCTGGGCGTGTCGTCAGGGGTCGTTTGGCGGTAGTCGTGGTGGAAGGTGCAATTGACTGCCGCGACGTGGCCTTTCCAGGCGAGGACCGTGTTGCGGCAGTGGCTGTTCCCGCAGTCCTGCGCACCGCTGTCGTCTTCCTGTTCTCGTCTCCTGAAGTCACAGACGACAGCTCGGGCTCAGCATCAGAGGCCGTGGCCCGAGAGCTTATCCCTGTCCGTCTGACTGCAGCACCTGCCACTGGACGCGTCGGCGGCTTGTTCAGGCTCGATCCGAGGGTGCTGACGCGTGACGTCGAGGTGGTCGAGGGTCTCGACGCGGACGCGGTGGAAGCCCGCGCGGTGCTCGCTGTTGACGATGCAGCCGGCCGACGAGCACCAACGGCAGCTGGGGTGCCGGCGGTAGTGGTAGGGCGGCGGGGAGGAACCGAGTCTTTGCTGGCCGAGGCGCCAGCATTGGAAGCCATGTTGCGGCGGAGTGATGATGTAGGCGTCGAGGGCGCGGGCAACTTTTTTGGCAGCGGACTCTGAGGAGCAGCGCTGGCCCTGGCTTCGCTGTCGCTAGCGGGGGTGGTCCCACCCTCCACTCAGCCATTGACAGGGCTACTCATCCACCCCCAAGACACCACCACCTCTACCAGACACCCCCGCAGCTGTCGCAGCCTTCGCAATGCACTTGGTCTACGCCGCTTGGCATGCTCGGTCCGGCTTGTCAGGCGTCCGTCTCCACGTGTTGCCACATGGTTGCAGCTTTCAATGGCCCGGCGCAAATTTCCTCATTGGGTAATCGCGTACACTGAGCCTATCCCGAACAACTACCAAAACCATGTTTCCAAAGTCTATTGTAGTGCCAGGCTACTACCAGGCAGCACAGGGCTAAGGTATTTGTAAATCATCGTAGCTTTACATTTCTGTTTCTCCTCCAGTAATATCCTGTGTCAATTGCGATGAATGAATCCGTCTGGCGGCCATGACTAAATCCTCTCTGCGATGCCCACTGCCTTCCGCGTCCACCATCTCGGCCTCGATATTCCTTACATGTCTCCTCACCATCCCAACAGCGAGCTCAGCCCTGTTGGCTCCATCTGCTGCCTCAAACCTCCCATCTCACTCCTGCTCTGCCGCCTCAGGTGCAAGCCGGTACTGCCAAGTGTCGCCATACTTATCCAAGTACTACAAGCTCGTCAGCACCAGGCACTCACTCAAGCATTGGTGACCAGTACCTTCTGCAGCTCGTGCTCCATCTTCTTAGAGCTCTGCTCATCCTCGCTGCCGACAGGAAACACGTAGCGAAAGTCCTGCTCATGGATGACTGAAAAGCCACTTCCGTCGCCGTTCTTTGCTGCTGCACGAGCGTAGCTCGGATTCAACATGACGGTGACTTGGTATCCGGCGGCCTTGAGGCGATAGAGGGATGCGACGACGCTGCGGACGACACGTCGGAATGAGCGCGCGATCTGGGGCTGCGTCTGGCCGCTGGCTTCGAGGAAGACGCTTATGCTGGCGCCAGCGCGCAGCTTGAACAGTGACTCCAGATTCTTGACGGCGAGGTCGCGGCCTTTGACGTCGCTGAGGTTCAGCGTGACGCCGACACCCTTCAACGTCTCCGTAAGATCGAGGCCATGAAGTGAAGAGTACTCCTCGACCGCCTGAGCAAGCAGGCCATGGCGGTGACGAAAATCGAAGCGCACATCCCTGATGTTCAGCTGCTCAACCATGTCGCCGTGCATGATCGATCCAGTGAAGTCGGCGTCGAAGCAGTGCGTGAGTGACGAGGTGCCGTTGACGAGCTTGACCTTCTTGTCTGGGCTGTGATAGAAGGTCGCGTTGTTCTCTATGATCAAGTCGTCGTAAACCATGTTTCGCAGCTCGCGGGGTAGATCCATGACCTTCTTGCAGAGGGAGAGACACTGGCGCTTGGCCTGATCGCTGACTTGCTCCTCAAACTTCCTCTTAGCACACTTGAGCTGAGAGCCAGTCTCGCGCAGTGCACGCTTGTGGACAATCGTGCTGTGGCTTAGTTGCCTCTTCATCTGGGCCGGCGTCTGGCCTTTCGTCGCCTTCGCTACTACGCAAGCTTTTTTGCGGAAGTCGTGCTTAAGGGTTTCGACCTCCTTGTGAGCGCTGAGCACGCGGTAGTCAGTTTTTGCAGGCTTATTAGAACGCACGAGGCTGCTAATACGTACTTTTGAGTCTCGCGGAACCAGCGCTCTCCGAAAGGTGCGATTGCTCTGGGCGACAGCGGCCGTGGGTGGGCCATGTTCGTCAGTGCTTGCGGTGAATCGATTAACAACAGATGGGCGGTGTAAAGTGATGCGGACGAATTATCGTTCGGAGAGATGGGCGGAGGAAGGTCGAGGTTGAGAAGAGTTTACAATCGCGTCCACCGTAAGAGTGAGAGTGAGGGGTGAGCGCGGTCGGGAGAGGAAGGAGCTGTCGGGCGTGTCGCGTGTGCACGTGACCTTCTGTTTGCTCAACATCGAGGATGTTTCACCCAGTTTTCCCTTATCACAGCAATGTGGACGGGTCAGTACGTTCTGCCCGCTCACACTTGACTCTAGAAATCGCAATGCACAGCAGCATGCCACGTAACGAATGCGCTACACTCCTCACTACCCTTGCTCTTCGCAACCTCCTCTATACACTCGATTTCCTTTTCAGAACAAATAACCGTCCTGGATCTTGCCCATTGTTCTTGTAGTAACATTCTTGATCTTCAATCCGGAGCTTAAACTCGCCAGCAGGCCATGGCAGCTTTTCTGGGTCCATATTGTTGGGCATTTTGGGATCACTCGGCCCTTCAGGCTTGATCTCATTCGGCACATCTGAGCCTATCTGATCACATCCAACGCCGCGGCCGACATTGGCGGTGTAAAAGCGCCAACCGTCGTCGACATTGGCACCACCAAAGTGAGGACTGACAACTGTCCTCAAACCAATCTGTAGAGATAGCCTCTCATCAGAGAGGCCGATGAGTTCTTGTAGCCATTTTTATTGGTCATCCATGTATCCCTTGGGCACATCGGTGTAGTCGAGGTAGTTTACACGATCGCATCGACAACCTCGATGTATTATCTGTGAACAACCGTTAGTGGAAGACCATGAATTATTTTCGGGGTTGAGCGGACCGTTTTGCAGAAAGCATTCCTCACAGCTACTTCCTGATTGTCCTGTTGCGCTTCACACTCCTCGTCCACACACAGGATATCCTTCGGGCAAGCAAACTCGTCTTCCTTGATATCGGTGCTCACGGCAGATTTTGGTATCCATATATCAGCCAACAACTGACCAGCACTCATGGCTGCAGATGCCACGATCGCATATCCCAAGTTGCTGTAAAGGAAAGATCGCACGCTAAAACCCGGCAATTGTCCCCCTGGCGCAGGAGGGTTTCCGCCCCAACACGTACCCTGATGATCCGATATGATATTGCTACGACATGCACACCGTCAACTAGGGCATTCTGGACAGAAAATTGAATAGCTTGGCCCGCAGCTGGTGCCTCAGGGATGAACTGCTCCGCCAGCTGGACGGCATCTTCAGGTATGGTTTCCATGAGATCAGGAACCATATTTGCAACTTGCCGGAGGCAATCTTCCAGAGTGTCGGCTCGGCGCATCCGGCTGTTTTGAGGACGGAAAAGGTCATAGCCTTTACACGAGTCAACGAGGCTTTGAACACCCAGCATACCAAGGAGATCCTGAATCCGACGGGCTGAATCCTCTGGAATATGGTAGACTATGTCGCCTTTCTTCCTATCGCCTGAGTCTGACGTCAAGGTCTCTATTGTGATCTTTTCCTTTCCAGCAGGCGTCGGGGCGTCAGACATGGCTGGAAAATTAACCGTCGTTGGGTTGGCGGAAGGTCCCGGTCTGATGGCGAACGTGTCTGCATTACCCAACTCCTGTATTTGAGTCAAGTCTGAGTACTCGTGCCTGACCGATGGAATGTTCTGAGCTGCTTCCCATGCGATTCCAGCTATAGTGGCTGCTACCAAGAGCTCTACCGTGACTTTGACGATTGCACCGACCAGGAAAGAGGTGACTAGTATAAAGCGCTTGGAGTGTGTGCCAATTTCAGTGTTTTGAATTACCCGTGTCAATCTCTTTCGACAGTCTTCAGGATTTGCCTTGCAATCATCGCCTATGGCATCCCTGATCCTTTTCTTGAGATTTGGCCCAAAGGCAATGGTAACACCGTCCTGAGGAAAGTCATCATAGATGCCCCGAGGGAACATCTCAAGTTTGTCTTTCTGAGGCTGGGGATTGAGGTCCTAGAAGCGGTGTTAGCTCTGTGTCAAAACGTGTACGAGAGTCGACTTTACTGACGTCCTTAACGAAGTAAGATTCGAGCGGATTGAAGGTGAACGTGGGAATGTTCGCGTTCACCGTCGGATCTGCTCTGATTTCGACATGTTGCACTGTC
>Ga0265780_10008293_pt1 | contig 12634 bp, 14 predicted proteins | sample P1T30metagenome_FD_192432 | JGI IMG/M metagenome (GOLD analysis project Ga0265780, IMG submission 192432) | Plant litter microbial communities from East Loma Ridge, Irvine, California - P1 T30 | ecosystem: Environmental > Terrestrial > Plant litter > Unclassified | place: USA: California...
GCGATGGTCGGCGATAAGCTCGGCGACTTCACCGATCTGTTCAACGCGAGCGATCTCACCATCGCCGAGCGTCGCCAGCTCACCGCCGGGCGCGAGATCTACCTGCTGTGGGGGCATGGCTGGTTCATGCTGCCGAACCCGGCCTACGGCACCGCGCTCAACGGCACGCAGGCGGAGATTTTCCCCGCCGACAAACGCTGGACGCCCGGCTCGGCACCCCCGCCCGACCCCGCCACGACGGAGAGTAAATAATGGCCTGGACCCGTGACGACATGGCCGCGCGCGCCGCGCGCGAGCTGAAAGACGGTTTCTACGTCAACCTCGGCATCGGCATCCCGACCTTGGTGGCGAACCACATCCCGGAGGGGGTGGAGGTGACGCTCCAGTCGGAGAACGGCATGCTCGGCATCGGCCCGTTCCCCTATGCGGGCGAGGAGGATGCCGATCTCATCAACGCGGGCAAGCAGACGATCAGCGAACTGCCGCAGAGCGCCTATTTCGGATCGGACCAGAGCTTCGCGATGATTCGTGGCGGCCATATCGACCTGACCGTCTTGGGCGCGATGGAAGTGGCCGAGAACGGCGACATTGCCAACTGGATGATCCCCGGCAAGATGATCAAGGGCATGGGCGGCGCGATGGATCTCGTTGCTGGTGTCAAAAAGATCATCGTCGTGATGGAGCACACCAGTAAGAACGGCGACGCCAAGTTCATCCCCGCCTGCACGCTACCGCTGACCGGCAAGAACGTGGTTGACATGATCATCACCGATCTGTGCGTATTCCAGCGACCGGATCATGAAAGCCCGTTCGCGCTGGTCGAGCTTGCCCCGGGTGTGACCGAGGCAGAGGTCGCCGCCAAGACCACCGCCAGCTACAAAGCGTTGCAAGCGGCTTGATCCTCCGCATCGCCGCGATCGGCCTGGCTGTCGTTGCGGCGGGACTGTTGGGGATCCTCACCCTGCTGACGCCGCCGGGACAGCTCACCTTCCTCGACGGCGCGATGGGCGGCGGCTGGGGTACGCAGCGGCCCGGCCATGCCCTGCCGTTCGGGACCCACGGCGAGACGCTCGACGTGTGGCGCCCGGCCAACGCCAAGGGCAAGCCGTTGCCGGTGCTGATCTTCTTCTACGGCGGCGGCTGGGTGGCGGGTTCGCACGACGCCTACGGTTTCGCCGCACGCGCGTTCGCGAAGCAAGGCTTCGTCGTGGTGGTGCCGGATTACCGCAAGGTGCCCGCCGTGCGCTTCCCCGCCTTTGTCGAGGATGGCGCGGAGGCGGTGCGGTGGACCCACGACCATATCGCCACCTATGGCGGCGATCCCGCCCGCATCGCGCTCGCGGGGCATTCGGCGGGCTCGCACATCGCCGCGCTGCTCGCGCTCGACCGCCACTATCTCGCGGCGCAGCGCCTCGCTGCCGATACGATCAAGGCGGTGGTGGGTCTGTCCGGACCTTACGACTTCTACCCGTGGACATCGCCGCGCGCGATCGAGGCGTTCAAGGGCACGCGCGACCCGCGCACCACCCAGCCGATCAGCTATGCGCGGGCCGACGCGCCGCCGATGCTGCTCGTCACCTCCTCGGGCGATACCGAGGTGCAGCCGCGCAATTCAATCAGCCTCGCCGGCCGGCTGAAGGCACTGGGCGCGCCGGCCGAAGTCCGCGAGTATCCGAAGCTCACCCACGAAGAGGTGGCGATGGCATTGTCGGTGCCGTTCCGCGGCAAGGCGCCGGTGTTGGCGGACAGCGCGGCGTTCCTGCACCGCACGCTCGGCGAATGACGCCGCCGCACTGACAAAATTTGCGACACTTGTTAATTTGACACTCCGCCACCCGCCGCGCACCTCCGCGCCGCAAAGGGAGCGGCAATGTATCGCGTTTTCGGGCTCGTGTTGGTTGCCGGCGTCTCGGGCCTGCCGTTCGCGGCGACAGCGCAGCAGTCCGCCCCACGTGCAGTACCGGCGCCCGTCGTCAGGCCCGCGCCGCCGCCGTCCTCCGGCGATGACGACACGCAGGACATCGTCGTCACCGGCCGCGCGCTGCCCGGCGCAGTGATCGGCGACATACCGCCCGAGAGCCAACTCAACCCGCGCGAGATCGCCTCCTACGGCGTCGGCACCATCTCCGAACTGCTCGATCAGATCGCGTTGCAGACCGGCAGCGCGCAGGGTGACGTCGCGCCGATCGTACTGGTCAACGGGCGGCGCATATCGGGCGTCAACGAAGTCGGCGATCTGCCCACCGAGTCGGTGCTGCGCATCGACATCCTGCCCGAGGAGGTCGCGCTCAAATACGGCTATTCGGCCGAGCAGAAGGTGGTGAACATCATCCTGCGCCGCCGTTTCCGCTCGCTCGTCGTCAACGCGGGCGGCGGTATGGCGACGGCGGGCGGCGGCGAGAACTGGAGCGGCGATGCGACGGTTACGCGCATCCACGACAACGACCGGATCAATATCGCCGCGCGCGTGAAGGGAAGCTCCGCGCTGTTCGAGGACCAGCGCGACATTGCTCCGGATGCGACGCGATCGTTCGACAGCGTGGGCAACATCGTCGCCCTGCACGGTGGCGCGATCGACCCGGCGTTGACAGCGCTGGCCGGCGCGCCCGTCACGATCGCCGGCGTGGTCAGCGGCAACCCGTCGCTTGCCGACTTTGCCGCCCGCGCAGGCCAGCCCAACGTGACCGACGATACCGCATTCCGCACGCTGCGGCCGCTTACCCGCGACTATTCGATCAACGCCGTGCTGGCGCATGCGCTGTCGCGCACGGTGACGACCTCGTTCAACCTTCAGGCCGAGCATAGCACCAGCGCCTCCGAACAGGGGCTTCCCTCCGGCACGTTGCTGCTGCCGGGCGGCAACCCCTACTCGCCGTTCTCGCAGACGGTCGGCGTGGCGCGTTACTTCGCGGGCACGCCGCTCGATCAGTCGAGCAACACGACCTCGCTGCACGTCGGCGCGACGCTCAATGCCGATCTCACGCCCAAATGGCGGCTGTCGGTGATCGGCGGCTACGATCACGCCGAGTCGAACACCGACACCGCGCGCGGCTATGATCTCGCCACCTATCAGGCCGCGCTGGACTCGGGCGACCCAACCGTCAGCCCGTTCGGCGCAACATCGGCGGCGCTGCTCGGCCCGCTGCTCTACGGCAACGCCCGCAGCCGCAGCGACACCGGCACCGCCTCCGCGTTGTTGACCGGACCGGTGTTCAAGGTGCCGGCCGGGCCGGTGCGGATCAGCCTGCGCGCGGGCGGATCGGCCAGCGGCACCAGCGCCGGGTCGATCGGGGTCGCGCCGGTGCCGACGCTTTCGCTCGGCCGCGCGACCGGCGACGTGCTGGCGAGCATCGACGTGCCGATCGCGAGCAAGACGTTTCTGCGCGGCCTCGGCACACTCACCGCCAACGCCAACATCTCGCGCAGCGCCGTGTCGGACTTCACTGCGCTCAAGGGCTATGGCTATGGGCTGAACTGGTCGCCGGTGAAGGCGGTGTCTCTGATCGCGGCGGTCGCCGGCAGCCAGCGCGCGCCTACGCTCCAGCAGCTCGACAGCCCGGCGATCACCGCCGCCAACGTGCGGGTGTACGACTATCTCGCCAGCACCACGGCAACGGTGACGCGGCTGTCGGGCGGCAACCCGATGCTCACCGCCGACGATCGCCGGCAGTTCAAGCTCGGCGGCACGTTCAAACCGCTCAGGAAGATCGATCTGACGGTCACCGCCAATTACGTCGATGCCCGCGTCCGCAATCCGATCGGCGCGTTTCCGGGCGTGAGCGCGAGCCTCGAAGCGGCGTTCCCGGACCGCTTCACCCGCGACGCGGCGGGAGACCTGATCGCCGTCGATGCACGCCCGACCAACTTCGCCGCGCAGGAGGAACGCCAACTGCGGTGGGGGTTCGACTTCGTCCACATCCTGCGCCAGCCCAAGCGCCCGCCGCGCGGCTTCGGCGGCGCGCGCCGCTGGCGCGATCAGGCGCCGCCCACCGATGCGCCCCGCCCGCCAGAGCCGGGCGACCCTGCGGCCGATCCGAGCGGCGGCAATGCGACGGCGACGGCGGGAACCGACAGTCAGGGCGACATCATCGTAACAGGCGAACGCAACACCGACACCGCGCCTCACCGCAGCGGCGGCGGCTTCGGACGGCGCGGCGGGGGCTTCGGCGGGCGAGGCCGCGGCTTCGGCGGCGGCGGCTTCGGCGGCGGGCGCGGTTTCGGCGGCGGACGAGGCGGTTTCGGCGGTGGCGGCGGCGGGCGTGGGCTCGACAACAGCGCGCGGCTGGAGGTGACCGTCTACCACAGCTGGATCTTCGCGGACGTGGTGCAGATCCGCCCCGGCATGCCGGTGGTCGATCTGCTTCAGGGCGGTACGCTGGGCGGCGGTGCACAGCCGCGCCACCAGGTCCAGATCAACGCCGGGGTGAGCGATAACGGCATCGGCTGGCGGCTCACCGGCCAATGGCAGAGCGCGGCGAGCGTGAGCGGTGACGCTGGCGGCAGCAACGGCGCGCTGCACTTCGCGTCGCTCGCGACCTTCAATCTACGCGGTTTCATCAACCTGCAACAGCGTATGCCCAAGGCCGCGTGGGCGCGCGGCACCCGCGTCACGCTTGCGCTCACCAACCTGCTCGACACGCGCCAGCGTGTCACCGATGCGGCCGGCCAGACACCGCTCGCCTACCAGCCGGCCTATGTCGATCCGCTCGGGCGAACGATTTCGCTTTCGATTCGCAAAGTGTTCTAGAACGCTCACGCCTGATCGCTCGGGAATACGCCATGGTCTTGACCCTCGCCCTTCTCCTGCTTGTCGCGCAAGCCGCCCCGCCACCGCCGAAGCCGGCCCCGACCTCCACCGCGCAAGCGAACAGCGCTGCGCCGGACATCGTGGTGATGGCGCACAAGCTGAAACGGCTTCGTCTGCGCTACGCCGCCGATGGCCGATCGGTGCGATGGTGCCGCGCCGAAGTATCGAGCGGCGATCCGAAGCTCGATCATGTCGGCTGCGAGGTGCTCGGCTGGTGCGTGCGGCGCGGCTTCGACGAACCCGATCGCGCGCTCGCGTGCCTGCACTGGTTTCAGGCGCAGATGGACAAGCGCGCAACGGCCGAGGAAGAACGACGGCTCGCCGCCGGTAGCACAGACGTCGCCGCACCCCCTACGCAGCAGCCCTGATGTATTTCCCGGCGTTTTCATGGTAACGCAGGGTTAAGCGGCACGCTACGCAATGTTCTTGCAGCCAAAGGTTGCAGCCGCGCATCAAATGGTTAAACCGCGCGCATCATGGCCCATCCGCAAACGCTGTACTAAAAAATCTGGAACGCGCACGTTGTCGAGAAGCGCGACGACCGTACGTGCCTCATCTACATCGACCGCCACCTCGTTCATGAGGTGACGAGCCCGCAGGCATTCGCCGGGCTTCGCGCCAACGGCCGCTCGGTGCGCCGCCCTGATCTCACGCTCGCGGTCCCCGATCACAATCTGCCGACCACGCCGCGCGTCGACGCCGATGGCCACCGCCTGCCGATCGCAGATGCGGACAGCGCACAGCAGCTCGACATGCTGGAGCGCAACACGCGCGAGTTCGGCGTCGATTATATCGACGCGGTCGCGCCGGAACAGGGCATCGTCCACGTGGTCGGCCCCGAACAGGGGTTCACCTTGCCCGGCACGACATTGGTGTGCGGCGACAGCCACACCTCCGCGCACGGCGCGATTGGCGCGCTGGCGTTCGGCATCGGCACCTCCGAGGTCGAGCATGTTCTCGCCACGCAGACGTTGCTGCTTTCTCCCTCCAAAACGATGGAAGTGCGCGTCGAGGGGAAACTCGGCGCGGGTGTGACCGCCAAGGACGTGATCCTCCACGTCATCGGCAGGATCGGCGCGGCGGGCGGCACCGGCTATGTGATCGAATATACCGGTGCGACGATCCGCGACCTCTCGGTCGAGGGACGGCTGACCATCGCCAACATGTCAATCGAAGGCGGCGCGCGCGCGGGCCTGATCGCGCCCGACGAGGTCACCTTCGCCTATCTCGCGGGCCGGCCGATGGCGCCCAAAGGCGCGGCGTGGGACGCGGCGGTCGCATACTGGAAAACGCTGCCAAGCGACCCGGGCGCGGTGTACGACCGCACCGTGCTGATCGACGCGACCGAGATCGCGCCGTCGCTGACCTGGGGCACCAGCCCTGAGGACGTCGTGCCGATCACCGGCACCGTACCCGATCCGCTGAGCTTCGCCGACCCCTCCAAGCAGGTCGCCGCGCAGAAGTCGCTCGATTACATGGGCCTCACTCCCGGCACGCCGATGTCGCACGTGCCGGTGCAGCACGTCTTCATCGGCAGTTGCACCAACAGCCGCATCGAGGATCTGCGCGCTGCCGCCGCAATCGCTGGCGGGCGGCATGTGGCGGAGGGCGTGCGCGCGCTCGTCGTGCCCGGCTCGGGATTGGTCAAGCGGCAGGCGGAAGCCGAGGGGCTCGACCGCATCTTTGTCGATGCCGGCTTCGAATGGCGCGAGCCGGGCTGCTCGATGTGCCTGGCGATGAACCCGGATAAAGTGCCGCCGGGCGAACGCTGCGCTTCCACATCGAATCGCAATTTCGTAGGACGGCAGGGGCCCGGTGCGCGGACGCATCTGGTTTCACCCGCGATGGCGGCCGCTGCCGCCATCAACGGCCGGTTGAGTGACGTCCGCGAGTTTGAAACGGGGTAACATCATGAAGCGCGCACTCATTCTCCTCATCATGGGCACCATCGTAAGCGGCATTGCCGCCTACGCGGCGACCGCACGCCCGATCCGCACCGCCGCGGTGATCGGCGAGCGCTGACGTGCCCGGCGGGTGTAAAGCCCGCCGACACCAAGCTCAGGAAAGCAGTGTGATGAAGCCTGTTACCCAAGTCTCCGGCCGCGCCTATCCGTGGGGCGCAAAGAACATCGACACCGACGTCATTATCCCCGCGCACTGGCTCAAGACGGTCACGCGCGAGGGGCTGGGCAAGGGCGCGTTCGAGACGGTGCGGGCGGAGAGCGGCAACATCTTCGACGATCCACGCTACGCCGGCGCGCCGGTGCTGATCGCCGGCGACAATTTCGGCTGCGGGTCGAGCCGCGAACATGCCGCATGGGCGCTTGCCGACATGGGGATAACCGCCGTGATCGCGCCGAGCTTTTCCGACATCTTCTCCGGCAATGCGTTCAAGAACGGCATCGTCACCGTCGTGTTGCCGCAGGACGCGATCGACCGGCTGATCGAAGTGGCGAAGACCGATCCGATCACCGTCGATCTCGAGACGATGACGGTCACCACGCCGTTTCAGGACCGCTACGCCTTCGCGCTCGATCCGTTCCGCCGCCAGTGCCTGATGGAGGGCCTCGATGAGGTCGGCCTGACGCTCGCCCGCGACGCGGCGATTTCGGGCTATGAAGCGGGTCTCGCGCAGAGCCGGCCGTGGATGGCGGGCGAACGGTTCCACGTCGGCGCCTAAGCGCGCGCAGTTGCGCACCCGGTACGGCTTCCCTATCTCGCACGGGACAGTTCAGGCCTAAGGGGAAGCGCCAGATGACCACTTTCGACGAACGCGAGCGCGCATTCGAAGCCAAGTTCGCCCGCGACGAGGAAGTCGCCTTCCGCATCCACGCGCGCCGCAACCGTCTGCTCGGCTATTGGGCGGCCGACTTGATGAAGCTGACGAAGGAGGAGGCGGACACCTACGCCACCTCGATCGTCCACGCCGACCTCGAAGAAGGTGGCGATGACGACATGGTGCGCAAACTGCTCGGCGATCTGACCGCCGCTAACGTCGAATGCGACGAGGCGCTGGTACGCCGCGCCATCGACGAGCGCACCGTCGAAGCGCGCCGCCAGTTGCTGACGGCCGAATAATATGCCGATGGCCGCACATGAGATCGAGGCGCTGATCCTCGCCGCGATCCCCGACGCGAAGGTCGAGATGACCGACCTCGCCGGCGATAACGACCATTGGGCCGCACGCGTCACCAGCGAGACGTTTCGCGGCCTGCCCCGCGTGAAGCAGCAGCGTGCGGTGTACGCCGCGCTGGGCGATCGCATGGGCGGCGTGCTCCATGCGCTGCAACTGACCACCGCCGTTCCAGAGTGAAGGAAGCGTTATGACCCCCGAGACCAACGACGATACCCAGGCCCGCCTTGCGACCATGGTGAACCAGAGCAACGTGCTGCTGTTCATGAAGGGCAGCCCCTTGTTCCCACAGTGCGGCTTCTCCAGCCGTGCCGTCGCGATCCTCAACCATGTCGGTGTCGAGTTCGACAGCGTCGATGTGTTGCAGGATCAGGGCGTGCGCCAGGGTATCAAGGCGTTCTCCGACTGGCCGACCATCCCGCAGCTCTATGTCAAAGGCGAGTTTGTCGGCGGATCGGACATCATGATGGAGATGTATGAGAGCGGTGAGCTATCGCAGCTTCTGACCGATGCCGGGCTGGTGAAGACCGCCTGAAGCGGATCGCCGTCCGTGCCCAGCTGAGCAAGCCGGGTGCGGACGGACCGACGCGAGATCGGGGGCAGCATCGGCCCGTCCTGCTGAAGCGTTACCGCTCGGCTGCACATGGCGTTGCAGATGGCGTGCCAGTTTCCAGGAATGGCAGACTTCGGCCAATTTTAGCGGGCGCAGTGCGCTCTGCGAAGGTGAAGTGTAAGCCGTCCCGACACCCGACCTCCCTGCCCTTCCACCTTGCCGGCAAAGGCCGGACTCCAGTTGTGAGGTCGCGATAACGGAGCGCAACGCCCGTTTTCGACCGGTGCGGATTCGACCCTGCCGTCGCCGGGGAAGGTGAAAGATGTGGAGGCCGGCCCTTCCACAAACCCCACCCCACCCGCTACGGTGCCGGCATGACGTCACCCGCCTTCCCGCCGCGCACCGGCGGCCGCATTCTAGTCGACCAGTTGCTCGCGCAAGGGTGCGACCGGATCTTCACCGTGCCGGGCGAGAGCTTCCTCGCCGTTCTCGACGCTTTGCACGACACGCCGGCGATCGATCTCGTCGTGTGCCGGCAGGAAGGCGGCGTCGGCTTCATGGCCTGCGCGGATGGTGCGCTGACCGGACGGCCGGGCATCGCCTTCGTCACGCGCGGCCCGGGCGCGACCAACGCGTCGATTGGCGTCCACGTCGCCATGCAGGACTCGCAACCGATGATCCTGTTCATCGGCGATGTCGATCGCGGCACGCGCGACCGCGAGGCGTTTCAGGAAATCAACTTCGAGGCGATGTTTGCGCCCATAGCCAAATGGGCCGCGCGGATCGACGACGCGCGCCGCATCCCGGAATATGTCGCGCGTGCCTATGCCACCGCGATGAGCGGTCGTCCCGGCCCGGTGGTGCTGGCACTGCCGGAGGACATGCTCAAGGACGTGGCCGAAGCAGCCGACCGACCCCGCATCGAGCCGGTGTTTCAGGCAGTCGATCCGATTGAAATGCGCGTCCTCGCCGGGATGCTCAATGCCGCCGAGCGGCCGGTGCTTATCGTCGGCGGCGCCGGTTGGCGCGGCACCGCCGCACGCGATGTCGCCACTTGGGCGGAGCGCAGCGGGGTGGCAGTCGCGGCGGCGTTCCGGCGGCAGGACGCGGTGCCGAACGACTGCCCGGTGTGGGCGGGCAACCTCGGCTATGGGCCCAATCCCAAGCTGGTCGAGCGCATTCGCGCGGCCGATCTCGTGCTGGTGATCGGCCCGCGTCTTGGCGAGGCGACCACCGATGGTTATACGCTGATGACGCCCGATCATCCCGGACAGACGCTGGTCCACGTCCACCCTGATCCGGTCGAACTCGGCAGCACCTACCGCACCGATCTTGCGATCTGCGCCGACATGGCTTCGTTCGCCGATGCGCTGCTGTCGATCGACACGTCGCCGCGCACGGGTGGTGCGGAGGCACATGCCGAGTATCTTGCCTGGTCCGCCCCTGCCCCGCGCGACGGCCTCGCGCTCGATCTCGGCCCATGCGTCGCGGCGATGCGCGATGTGCTGCCGGCGGACACGATCATCTGCAACGGCGCGGGCAATTACAGCGGCTGGTGGCATCGCTACTGGCGCTATGCCGGCCCAGTCAGCCAACTGGCGCCGACCGCCGGCGCAATGGGCTACGGCGTCCCAGCCGCGACCGCCGCCGCACTACGCCATCCCGATCGCCAGGTGGTGGCGCTGGCGGGGGACGGCTGTTTCCTGATGAACGGGCAGGAACTCGCCACCGCCGTCGCGCATGGCGCGGACATGCTGGTGCTGGTGATCGACAACGGCGGCTACGGCACGATCCGCATGCACCAGGAGCGCGACTATCCCGGCCGGGTGAGCGGCACCCGGCTTGGCAATCCGGACTACGCGGCGTTGGCGCGCGCTTATGGTTGCTGGGCAGATACGGTCGAGACGACTGAGGCCTTCGCGCCGGCGCTGGCGCGGGCGCTTGCGCAGCCGGGGGTTAAGCTGCTGCATCTGAAGACCGAGATGCGCGCGATCACGGCTGGCGCGTTGCTGCCGGAGAATGTGGTTTAGCGGGACGCCAGCGCCGTACATCTAGCCCGCCAGCCTTTTCACCTTGCCCCGCGAAAGGCTGGGTGCCAGCTTCGGACCGGGCTTGAAAGGCGCTGCGCTCCGTTACCGCATTCTCGCCAACGGGACTCCGGCTCTCGCCGCGAACGTGGACATGGAGATGACAGGGCGGAGCGACAGAGCCGTGCGCCGTACCTCTCACAAATAAAAGGCCGCCCCGGTCTCCCGAGGTGGCCTTTCTCATACCGTCTATCGCAGGGTCAGATATCGTCGCCGAGCAGGCCCTTGACCTTGCCCTTGAGCTGCTGGCCCTTACCGGTCGCTTCCTGATCCACGCCGTCTGCCTGCGTTACCGGATTGTCGCTCTGCTGCTTGGCCTTGCCGACCGCTTCGTTGACGTTGCCTTTGATCTTGTCGACGAGTTCACCCATGATGATCTCCTGTAGGTTGCCGCGCCTTCGGCAGGCGCTTGCCACTCCCTGAGAACAAACGGACAGGCCGCGCGATGGTTCCGTAACCGCTAACACAGATCAACCGTCATGGACCTCAGATCAACCCCGATAGCGGGCTCGAAGGGTCCGCGTAGCGGCGCTTGCCCATCCGTCCGGCGAGGTAGGCGAGCCGCCCCGCCTCGACGCCGGCCTTCATGGCGGCGGCCATCATGATCGGGTCCTTCGCCTCTGCAATTGCGGTGTTCATCAGCACGCCGTCGCAGCCAAGTTCCATCGCCGCCGCCGCATCCGACGCGGTGCCCACCCCGGCATCGACCAGCACCGGCACGCTTGCGCCCTCGACGATCAGCCGGATCGTCACCTGATTCTGGATGCCGAGGCCCGAGCCGATCGGCGCGCCAAGCGGCATGATTGCAACCGCGCCCACGTTCTCCAGCCGCTTCGCAGCGATCGGATCGTCGACGCAGTAAACCATCGGCAGGAAGCCCTCCTTGGCCAGCACCTCGGTCGCGCGCAGCGTCTCGACCATGTCGGGGTACAACGTCTTCGCTTCGCCCAGCACCTCGAGCTTGACCAAGTCCCATCCGCCAGCCTCACGCGCCAGCCGCAGCGTGCGGATCGCCGATTCCGCATCGAAGCAGCCGGCGGTGTTGGGCAGGTACGTCACCTTTTTTGGGTCGATAAAGTCGGTCAGCATCGGCGCGTTCGGGTCCGACACGTTGACGCGCCGCACCGCCACGGTGACGATCTCCGCGCCGGACGCTTCCAGCGCGGCGGCGTTCTGCGCGAAATCCTTGTACTTGCCGGTGCCGACAATCAGCCGCGAGCGGAACGTCCGTCCCGCCACGCTCCAGCTATCGGTGGTTACCGGCGCGGCGTGATCGCCACCACCGACGAAATGAACGATCTCCAGCTCGTCGCCGTCCTCGACCAGCACGTCCTTCAGCGTCGAGCGCGGCACCACCGACAGGTTGCGTTCCACCGCGACCTTCTCCGGCAGCAGCCCCATGTCGGCGGCAAGATCGGCGATCGTCAGCCCGGCGCGGACGCGGCGATGTTCGCCGTTGATCGTGATCGAAAGGGTTCCATCTGTATGCATATCGATTCCCGAATTAACTTCGCCCGGCGCGCATGTGTGGCGTAGGTAAGCGCGAGCGGCCTCAAGCGAAAGCCTCCAATGTCCGATACCATCTTCGTCCTCAACGGCCCGAACCTCAATCTGCTCGGCACGCGCGAGCCGGAAATCTACGGTGACGAGACGCTCGACGACATTGCCGGCATGCTGGAGGATCGCGCGCGCGAACTCGATCTGTCGATCGATGTGCGGCAATCCAATCACGAGGGGCATCTGGTCGACTGGCTGCACGAGGCGCAGGCGACCGGCGCGAAGGCGGTGCTGCTCAACGCCGGCGCGCACACCCACACCTCGATCGCGATACACGATGCGATCAAGGGCATCAGGACGCCAGTGATCGAGGTGCATCTGTCGAACCCGCACACGCGCGAGGCGTTTCGCCACAAAAGCTTTGTCGGCATGGCGGCGAAGGGCACCGTGGCGGGGTTCGGTGCGTATTCCTACATGCTGGCGCTTGAAGCGGCGGCGCGGTTCTGACAGGACGCGCCGTTTGAACCAAGGCAAAATCAGGGATAACGGGGGTCGCA
>Ga0265780_10008294_pt1 | contig 12634 bp, 13 predicted proteins | sample P1T30metagenome_FD_192432 | JGI IMG/M metagenome (GOLD analysis project Ga0265780, IMG submission 192432) | Plant litter microbial communities from East Loma Ridge, Irvine, California - P1 T30 | ecosystem: Environmental > Terrestrial > Plant litter > Unclassified | place: USA: California...
TCTGATTACACTTCCTGTGGAGTTTGATGCGAGCAGAAGGGCCCTGTTGTGGATTAGTAATAACCGATCCGTGACGTTCTCTATTGTGGAACGTCAGCAAGCCAAGGATGCACTCTGGTGGGCAGCAATGACCTACATTATTGCTGCAATCGGTGCATTAGGCAGCCTGATTTATTATTTAGGTATGCTTTTCGGCAAGGGTACCAGATAGTTTGGCAATTGCTTTCTAGTTTAAACGATAAGGTACAATTAAAGCAAATTCAGGAATATCTACCTGAAATGCGGTTTCCGTTGCCACACGGATCATGGAATAGTTGCCGCGCATGCTGCCGATGTCTGTACTAATCTGGCAACCGGAGACATAAGCATGGACCTGGCCAGGCTCGAGGATCGGCTGTACTCCCACCACTCCTGCACCTTCGACTTCCTTTGTGGTGCCTGCAGAATCGAAAATAAACCATTGTCTGCGCAGCAGTTGGATGGTATAGTCAGAAAGATTTTCGATCTCAATTCGGTAAGCGAACATGAATTGTTCATTGGCAGGATTAGAGTATTCATCCTGAAACATGGTTTCAACTGAAATTTTTATCCCTTGCGTAATTGCTGTTACCATATTGCTGTTGTAAACGGTGTCATTTTCAAAAATTAAGCCATTTCTGTTACAGGCTCAACGTTGCGGTATTTATCTGCCACTTCGTCCAGTATCTCGTGGATGGTTTGGATATTTTCTTCCTTCACCAACAGCATTCGGTAAGGTTTAAAATCAGGTAAACCTTTGAAATAGTTGGCATAATGTCTTCTCATTTCAAAAATACCTACCCTTGGACCCTTCCATTCAATAGACTTCTCAAAATGGGTTCTGCAGACATTTACACGCTCTTCTACGGTTGGACCCGCAAGGAATTCTCCAGTATTGAAGAAATGCCTCACCTCACGGAAAATCCATGGGTAACCGATTGCTGCACGACCAATCATAATGCCGTCAACTTCATATTCCAGGCGCCAGTCGGCCGCTTTTCCCGGACTGTCCACATCACCGTTACCAAAAATGGGGATCTTAATTCTTGGATTGCGTTTAATTTCGCGGATCAGTGTCCAATCTGCCTGGCCTTTATACAGCTGTGCGCGGGTACGACCATGGATGGTTAGTGCTTGAATGCCGATATCCTGCAGGCGTTCTGCAACCTCTTCTACGTTTTTGGTGTTGTCATCCCAGCCCAATCTGGTTTTTACGGTTACGGGCAGGTGAGTGGCTTTAACCACAGCTTCCGTCATTTTAACCATCTTGTCTATGTCTTGCAACAAACTGGCACCAGCACCTCTGCAGGCTACATTTTTCACCGGACAACCATAGTTGATATCCATCAGATCAGGACCGGCCATGGTGGCGATTTCCGTTGCCTCACGCATGTGATCGATCTCACTTCCGAAGATCTGGATGCCAATAGGACGCTCGTATTCAAAGATATCGAGCTTCTGCCTGCTTTTAGCGGCATCGCGGATCAATCCTTCGGAAGAAATGAACTCTGTGTACATCATATCCACCCCACTTTGTTTACAAACGTAACGGAATGGTGGATCGCTCACATCTTCCATTGGGGCCAGCAATAAAGGGAATTCTCCCAGATCAATATTTCCTATTTTTACGGACATTTTTCTATCTTCAACGCAAATTATAGGCACAAAGGTACAAAATCATAAACACAATGGATTTCCTGCAAAAATACCGATCAGAAAGTAGTGCTTATGTTCAGTTACTTATCCTAACGGGATATGCACTTGCTGGCCTCATCATCTGCAGCATCTTAAGTCTTATTGTACTGCTCATTTTCTCTGACCATCAGACATTAGCAGGTCTCTCAAGTCTGTCCATTGATGATCCAAATAGCATTAATTCACTTAAAATCGTGCAGATTTTGAGCTCTATCGGGCTTTTCCTGTTGCCACCAGTATTTTTAGCAATTACTGAACAACGGAAAATCAGCCAGTTCTATGATTGGAAAAAACCATCCCTGGCCATGCTTGGAATCATCTTCCTGTTGATGATGGTTTCGTTACCGATAACGGAATTGTCAGGATTAATTAACCAGAAAATGACACTACCAGAGGCGCTTAAGCCGCTAGAGCACTGGATGCGGGATAAGGAAGAGGAAGCTTCTAAAATGGTTGTGGCGCTGCTCAAGATGAATACCGCTGGGGATTTTCTACTTAACCTGTTCATGATTGCATTTCTTCCAGCAATAGCGGAGGAACTCATGTTCCGTGGTGGGGTACAACGGGCATTCTCCAGGATGTTTAGTAATCCGCATATAGCCATATGGATCACAGCCTTCATTTTTAGTGCTATACACGTACAGTTTTTCGGCTTTATACCACGGTTGTTGCTCGGTGCCCTGTTTGGCTACATCTATGTATGGACCAAAAGCCTTTGGTATCCCATGTTTGCGCATTTCCTGAACAATGCTTATGCGGTATGTATGGCCTTGTACTTTCAAATCCATAACCTACCTTTGGAAAATGTAGATGAACAGCCGGCATTTAACTGGCTGGGCTATGTTTTAGGACTGGTTCTAACCGTATTGCTGCTCATTTACCTTAAAAAACAATACGTTAATTATGGAAAACAACTGGACCAAAGTATACACCACCACGAACCCAATCACGGCGGAGATCATTAAGCAAGCGTTGATTGAACATGATATACCTGCAGTGGTGATGAACAAGCAGGATTCATCATACAAAGCCTTTGGTGTCGTGAACATCCTGGTACAACCAGAGAACTTTGACCAGGCTTTAGCTTACATCATAGAGAATAACCTGAATGAAGACTAGAGCAATAACCGCGTTTTTCTTTGCCATTGTAATGCTCGGTTCCTTCTTTTTAGGTGCAGAAGTATTTACCATCTTCTACCTTTTATTAAGCCTTGCAGGCCTATACGAATTCTATACACTGGTGAATACGGCCGGCATTTTACCACATAAGGTTCTTGGTATTTTGACCGGATTTTTGATGTTTGGTGCCGTTGCAGCCTTCCCATTTTTTCCATTTGATACCAAATACCTGCTTTTAGGCATTCCAATAGCTGTATCGGTATTTCTATTTGAGCTATATAGAACCGCTAAGAACCCTTTTAACAACATTGCCTATACTTTCCTCGGGTTGCTCTTTGTAGTGGTCCCATTTTGCTTCTTTTACGCCTTAGGCTATGTGCGAGATGAACAATTTAACTTCCATCTGCCGCTTGCCTTTATGCTGATGTTATGGGCGAGTGATACTGGTGCCTATCTTTTCGGGCGTAAACTAGGAAAAACCAAGCTGTTTGAAAGGCATTCGCCTAAGAAGACCTGGGAAGGTTTTGGCGGTGGTATCCTGATGAGTGTGCTCGTTGCAGGAATTGTTTCCCAGTTTTTTACTGAAATTTCCATTTTAGTCTGGGCCGGAATGGCCGTATTGATCGTAAGTTTTGGTACGCTTGGTGATTTAGTAGAATCTATGCTCAAGCGAAGCCTGGATGTTAAAGATTCGGGTAATTTGCTGCCAGGTCATGGTGGCTTGCTGGACCGTTTCGACGGACTGCTTGTAGCCGCACCAATCGTGTACGTTTATTTGTATTTGATATTTAACTAATTTAAAGCATAAAGAAGCCCCATAATGTTGTACAACAGCGTTATGGGGCTTTTCCTTGTCTTTAATTTTATGTTCTAAACTGCGCTTTAATGGGCTGTAGCAGGTATTCCAGGCCGTTTAACTTTATCTCATACAACGTAGCCAGCATTTCACCTAGTTTACCAGGAGGATAGCCTTCACCATGGAACCATACGAGGTAAGATTCCGGCAGATCGCACATGAATCGTCCTTTGTACTTGCCGAAAGGCATTTTCATGGTCACCAGGTCTTTTAACAGTTGAGGATTCATAGGCTTTTATAGCGTGGCAGCAGCTTGGCTGCCACAAGTTCTTTTATGATCATTAGTGCGCTACCAGCTCCAGCATCTCCACGGCTTCATCGATGGTATTCAGATTTTCAAAAGCGATACGAAGACTGTTTTTCACTTCTTTCAGGTTGCACAATCTTGGATGCTGCTGCGCGAAGTTGATGATCCGTTCAAACGTAGTGGAATCAAAATAAGCAGACTGTTTATCCGCAATGAAATACCCTCTCAGGATCCCTTTTTTGAAGCTTAACTTCTCAAATCCTAGCCTTTTACCTACCCATTGCAACCTTAATACCTTCATCATGGTGGTCACCGGCCTTGGTATTGGGCCGAAACGGTCACGCAATGAGGTTTCAAAAGCCTTCAGCTGTGTTTCGTTCTCTATCTTGGATAATTCGGTATACAGGTTATAACGCTCCGTAATATTAGTAACGTAATCATCCGGAATGTGTAGTTCGACATCTGTATCTACCTGTGTAAAGGTGACAAACGGCCTGGCTGGCTCATCTTTGAAAAGCTCCTTAAACTCATCACTTTTAATCTCCTGAATAGCCTCATCCAGAATCTTGTGGTACATGTCAAAGCCAATTTCCGCAATAAAGCCACTTTGCTCCGCTCCAAGCAGGTTTCCAGAGCCACGAATATCCAAGTCCCGCATGGCGATGTTAAAGCCACTACCGAGATCTGAGAACTCTTCAATCGCGCTTAAGCGTTTTCTCGCTTCGTTCGTTAAAGTAGATAAAGGTGGGCTCAGCAGGTAGCAGAAGGCCTTTTTGTTCGAACGTCCTACCCTGCCACGCATTTGGTGTAAATCACTTAACCCGAACATGTGCGCATGATTGATGATGATCGTATTGGCATTTGGAATGTCCAATCCGGCCTCAATGATGGTGGTGGCTACAAGTACATCCTTGTCTCCATTGATGAAATCTAACATCACGTCTTCCAGCGCATCGCCATCCAGTTGTCCATGCGCAATACCAATCCTGGCCTTGGGCACTAAGGTCTGGATCAGTCCCCCGAGTTGGGTAAGATCATTCACCCGGTTATGTATGAAGAATACCTGTCCGCCGCGGTCTAGCTCAAACTGCACGGCTTCCTGTATCAGTTTATCATTAAATACATGAAGCTCTGTATTTACCGCCTGCCGGTTTGGTGGAGGCGTATTGATGATCGACAAATCCCTTGCACCCATCAGTGAGAAGTGTAGCGTTCTTGGTATTGGCGTTGCCGTTAAGGTCAATGTATCCACGTTTACACGCAATGCACGAAGTTTTTCTTTAGAACTTACCCCAAATTTCTGCTCTTCATCAATGATCATCAGACCAAGATCTTTGAACTTAACGTCCTTGCTTAGCAGCCTGTGTGTACCAATGACGATATCCACTTTACCATCTGCCAAACGTGCCAGCGTGTCTTTAATCTGCTTATTGGTCTTGAAACGATTAATATAGTCGATGGTGCAGGGAAACTCCTTTAAACGGCCTGCAAATGTCTTAAAATGTTGCAATGCCAGGATGGTTGTTGGTACGAGTATCGCTGCCTGCTTGCCATTCGCTACCGCTTTAAATGCAGCACGTACGGCAATCTCCGTTTTTCCGAAACCTACGTCGCCACAAACCAGGCGGTCCATTGGATAAGGTGCTTCCATATCCTTTTTCACATCCAGCGTAGCCTTTTCCTGATCCGGGGTATCTTCATAAATGAAAGACGCCTCCAGTTCGGTTTCCATATAGCCATCTGGCGCCATTGCCGTACCCACCTGTGCCTTGCGCATCGCGTAAAGCTTGATCAGGTCACGGGCAATGTCTTTAACTTTTTTTTTTGTTGTTTTCTTAAGCTTATCCCATGCTTCGGTACCTAGCTTGTTCATTTTGGGTGGCGTGCCATCCTTACCGCTGTATTTCGCAATCCGGTTCAGCGAGTTGATGTTTACGTACAAAAGATCGTTGTCCGCATAAACCAGCCGGATCATTTCCTGTGTTTTCCCGTTCACTTCTACCTTTTCCAGTCCGGCGTATTTACCAATACCATGGTCAATGTGGGTCACGTAATCGCCAGGTTTAAGGTCACGAAGTTCTTTCAGGGTAATTGCCTGACTGCGTTGATAGCCTCTTTTCAGCTTGTATTTATAGAACCGGTCAAAGATCTGGTGATCGGTATAGCAGGCAAATTTCCGTACCGGATCAATAAAACCTTCTCTTAGCGAAATGTTCACTGGGGTAAACTTGGCAGTTTTGTCAATATCATCTAGAATCGCATATAGACGTTCTGTCTGCTTGGCTGAAGATGAGAAAATGAAGTTGAATATACCCGCTTTCTCATTCTCCTTGATGTTATGGATCAGCAGATTAAAGTCCTTATTGAACGATGGCTGCGGTTTGGTATTGAAGTCAAATACATGGTCAGTTTTGTAGAAGAACTGCTTTCCAAATTCCACCAATGGAAAGTCCTGCAGAATATCTGCAATCATTTTCTCATCAGAAAAGCTGTATTTCGGGTCTATCCAATTCTGGTTTTCCTGTTTCTCCTGCGCAGGCAGGGCTTTCCAAAGCTCAACGGCTTTCTTATGGCCGGTTTTGATGATATCCAGCGTAAATTCTACGTCTTTGATCCAGACCTGCGTGTCTTTGTCTATATAATCCAACAGGTTGATATTGCTCTCTGTAAGGTATTTTGACTGCACATTGGGGATGATGGTCAGTGTTTTTACATCATCTACCGAAAGCTGGCTCTCTATTTCAAAGGTGCGAATGCTTTCCACCACATCACCAAAGAACTCAATTCGGTACGGCAGATCGTGCGAGAACGAGAAGATGTCTACAATACCACCACGGATTGAAAACTGTCCGGGTTCATAGACGAAATCTGTTCTGTCAAACTCGTATTCAAATAGAAACTCATTGATAAAATCAATGCTGAGCTTTGTATTGACGGTAATTTCAAGGGTGTTTTTCTCCAGTACTGAGCGGTCGATCACCTTCTCAGACAATGCCTCAGGATAGGTAACAACAATCTTCCCGAACTCCGAATCATGGTTCAGCTCATTGAGCACTTCTGCCCTACCCAGTACATTGGCCGTATCGATCTGCGTGAAATCAAAACCCTTGCGGTACGATGAAGGAAAAAGCAGCACGGCTTTATCGAGAATGCTTTCCAGATCACCCAAAAAATAGGCTGCTTCTTCGCGATCTGGAAGGATGAAAAGCTGCGGTTTATGGAGTAGAAAGTAAGCGGCAACAGCGGCCATAGCATCAGCAGAACCGACCAGCCCTTTGAGCTGGATTTTGCTGCCCTTGCCCATGTTTAGGGCCTTTGCCAATGCTACAATGCGCTCATCTGTTTTATATTGATTGATAATTTCGCGAATGTTCACAGACAAATGTAAGATTTAAGATTGTGTATAATGTAACATAAAGGGCATTTATGGCTCTAAAATTAAAACGAAAATGAAAGCGCCGATACACCTGTCGTTCGAACTGCTCTTCTGGATTGCTGCCCTGCTCCTGCTGGCAACAACCAGTCAGCCGAACGCGGCAGCACACCAGGATTTTAGCCTTTGCCCATTGGCAAATATGGGTATTACCTGGTGTCCCGGATGCGGCCTTGGCCGTTCTTTAAGCCACTTGCTGCATGGGCATTTTCAGGAAAGTTTAAGAATGCATTGGTTTGGAATACCCGCATTGCTGATCCTGTTGTCCCGCATTTTCATATTGTTCAAACAGCTGTTCACTAAAAGAAGTTTAATAGGAAGGGAGAAATATTATGTTTAATTCACCATTTATGTCCCTGCCGGGTATCACCCCGCAGGAGTTTTCTTATCTGCAAACCGCCACTACCGGTTTCAGTGAGAACCAGTTACGTGGCTTCCTGATGATCTATGGAGGCAAAAGAAGGAACCCTGACGATATGTTGCTGTACTGCATCCTGGGCTTCTTTGTGCCAGGTTTATCCAGATTCCTGATCAACCAGATCGGTATGGGCGTGCTTTATTTCTTTACTTTGGGACTTTGTTTCATCGGAACCATCATAGATTTGATCAATTATAAAAGTCTTGCCTTTGAATACAATCAGCGCATGGTTTTTGAGAGCCTTCAGATGGTACGTATGGGCAACCCAATTTGAGAATGAAGTTAAATGAGTTAATAAAACACCTGGAAAGCATAGCACCACTAGCCTACCAGGAAGACTACGACAATTCAGGACTGCTGGTCGGCGCAGCTTCCAAAGAGGTAAATTCCGCATTGGTAGCCCTGGATTGTACGGAAGCGATTGTCGATGAGGCAATTCTGCACAACTGTGATCTGATTATCACCCATCATCCCATCATCTTCAAGGGATTGAAAAAGCTAAACGGCAAGAACTACATCGAGCGTGTGATCCTCAAAGCGATCAAACATGATATTGCCCTGTATGCCATTCATACCAATCTCGACAGTGTACAAGATGGGGTAAATAAAGTCATTTGCGATAGGCTGGGCATCAAAGATCCCGTCATCTTAAGCCCCAAAAAAGGGCAACTAAAGAAGCTCGTTACCTACTGCCCGATCGATGAAGCCGATCTGGTACGCGATGCATTGTTCGCTGCCGGAGCTGGTAACATTGGCAATTACAGTGAATGTAGCTTTAATACCCGTGGCACTGGAACTTTTAACGGTAACAACGATACCAATCCCTTTGTAGGCACACCAGGTATCCGCCATCAGGAGCCTGAGATGCGCATCGAAACCATTTTCCGGTCGCAGGATGAGCGTAAAGTGCTGCTAGCATTGCTGGAAAGCCACCCTTATGAAGAAGTTGCCTATGATGTTTACCTGCTGGATAACAAAATCCAGGAGGTTGGCGCAGGTATGGTGGGCTTTTTAGAAGAAGCCCTGGAAGGTACCGAATTCCTTCAGCTGGTTAAAACACAAATGAAAGCAAGCGTTGTCCGTCATACTGAAGTACTGGCCAAGCCGATCCGTAAAGTTGCCGTTTGTGGTGGCTCTGGGAGCTTCCTGCTGAAAGATGCTTTAGCGGCTGGTGCAGACGCTTTTGTGACGGCAGATTTCAAGTATCACGAGTTTTTTGATGCCGAGCAAAAACTGATGATTGCCGATATTGGACACTTTGAAAGTGAACAGTTTACGTCAAATCTCTTGTTGAAAATTATTAGAGAAAAATTTCCTAACTTTGCGATCCGTTTAACAGCGCAAAATACAAACCCCATAAATTACTTCTTTTAATGGAACAAACTGTAGAGCAAAAGCTAAAAGCTTTATACGAATTACAAACCCTTCATACCAAAATCGATAAAATCCGTCAAATCCGTGGTGAGTTACCAATGGAAGTTGCTGATTTGGAAGATGAGGTTGCAGGTTTAGAAACCCGTATTCAAAAACTAAAAGGTGAACTGGATGACACTGAAGATTCCATTGTAAGCCGTAAAAATATGATTAAAGAGGCGCAAAGCCTGATCAAAAAATACGACACCCAACTTAAAGAAGTTAAAAATAATCGTGAGTATGATGCTTTAACCAAAGAAGTTGAGATCCAGAACCTGGAAATTCAGGTTTGCGAGAAAAAGATCAGAGAGTTTGGCTTTGACATCGCTTCTAAAACGGAGATCTATGAGAAAGCTTTAGCTGACCTGGATACAAGAAAGAAAGATTTAGAAATTAAAAAGGGCGAACTGGAAACCATTACTGCTGAAACGGAGAAAGATGAGCAGACATTAAACGTTAGGGCACAAACTGCGGAAACTTCTATTGAAGAACGCTTGTTAACGGCTTACAATCGTTTGAGAAATAATGCCAACAACGGCCTTGCTGTTGTAACGATCGACCGTGATTCATGTTCAGGATGTTTCAACCAGATCCCTCCTCAAAGACAATTGGATATCCGTCAACGCAAAAAGATCATCGTTTGCGAACACTGCGGTAGAATTCTGGTAGATGAGGCCTTAACATTAGAACAAGCAGCATCTTAATCAACGGTTCAGATATAAAAAAAGCGATTAGAGTCATCTAATCGCTTTTTTTATATCTTGTATAATCTTAGATCTAAAACTAAAGATCGTTGCGCTAATCGCCTTAAAATTGATAAACAAAGGCATTGATGTGCATACCTGCACCCACGGATGCAAACACAGCATACTCACCTTCTCTTATCGCATAGCCTTCCACCTTCCCTTTCTTAACCAGGTCCAGTAGCGTCGGTATTGTTGCAACCGAGCTGTTGCCCAACCAGGAAATCGTCATTGGTACAAGTTTCTCCGGAATACAATCTACTTCATATAGCTTGAACAAGCGTTTCATGATCGCATGATCCATCTTGCCATTCGCCTGGTGAATAAACACAGTTTTGATATCTTCTATAGATAAACCTGCTTTGTCTATCGCTTTTTTAACCACCTGTGGTACGTTGATCACTGCAAACTCATACAGTTTTCTACCGTTCATTTTCAAGTAGGTATTTTCGGCATTATGTCCAGGATTGTTGCTCTTGCCCATCGTCAGCAAGGATGCATGTTGAAGGGTGTAAGACTGCGTTTTATGTGCGATAATACCGGTTGGTGTTTCTGAAGCTACAGCTTCCATAATCACTGCACCTGCCCCATCAGAGAAGATCATGCTGTCGCGATCATGTGGATCAATTACCCTGGAGAGGGTTTCAGAACCGATAACCATAACTTTCTTCGCATCACCACTTTTGATCATGTAGTCAGCCTGAATACAACCCTGTACCCAGCCCGGGCAACCGAAAATCAGATCGTATGCAACACAGTCTGGATTGGCGATCTGCAATCGCTGTTTCACCTTGGCGGCAAGTGAAGGGATCATATCCATCCGGTTGGAACCAAGTTTAACATCGCCGAAATTATGGCAAAATATAATGCAGTCGAGCGTTTCCTGATCAATACCACTATCTGCAATGGCATTTTGCGCCGCAATTGTAGCAATATCACTGCTCACCTGATCGGGATCTGCATAACGACGCTCCGTAATTTCAGTGATTTCGGAAAACTTGCTAATGATCTCCTTTATGTCTTTCTCAATCTTTAAACCATTTTCATAGAATGCCGACTCCAGGAACGAATTGCCGTGTACGACATTATTGGGAATGTAACTCCCGGTACCTGTAATTGTTGAGTATAGAAGGCTGTTTTTATCCATTTTGAACCGTATACTGTTTTGGTATAAAGTATAAATCTAACGTTATTTACCTAAATATACAAATCCCAGAAAATTACTAGGCGAAATCATCGATAAGGAATACGAATAATTCTTTGGGTCCATGAGCACCAAGAACAAGCGTCTTTTCGATGTCTGCTGTGCGGCTAGGACCGGTGATTGTACTCACCAAAGATGGAATGTTATTGCCGTATTTAGCCTTGATGAGCTGAAAACCATCTTTCAGGTCCATCACCAGCTGACCGGTACGTGCAATGACGATATGATGGTTGGGGTAAATGCTTAACCGGCGACCGGCAGCGTTCTTATTGGAGACCATCACAGAGCCATTTCGGGCGATTAAGGCTTCACACAAAGTAATACCTACCTCGGCCATTTCAAAGTCCTTGTCGGTCTCGTAAAAAGGAAATTCATAATGATTCAGGAGTTCCTGAAGTTCAGGCTCCCAGCAATAGATCTTGCGCCATTTGAATCTGGCAGCAAGGTCGAGCATGTTCTCGATGAAATCGATCCCATTCTCGCAGAAAATGAAATTACCGCCAACGGCGGTAAGTTCTTCTGCAAACAGTATTTCAGGGATTTCTTCCGTCGCTTTATACAACGGAGAATCCTCAACATTAAGATAAGGAATGTCCCTTTTTTCCAAAAGGGCCTTCCTTATCTTCTTTAACATTAACTCTTTTGAAGAGATGCTTTCCTGCATATAACAGTCTTTATTCTTTCGGCATGTCGTCTGTTAAGACTCCGATTTAGCAGGGTTAATAATTGCAGTTGGATCTGTTGTTTCACCAACACCTTCATGAATCAGACCTTCTGCTGCTGGTGTTTGATCACCAGTACCGTTTACAAACTCATCGTAAGTGGTACGGTTGTCAAAAGGACGTTTACCTAGAATCTCTTCAAGATCAGTCTGGAATAAAATCTCTTTTTCAAGAAGCTTCTGGGCCAGCTTTTCAAGACCTTCACGTTTATCCGTTAACAGCTTTTTAGTCGTTTCGTAAGCACTTGCAATAATTGTACGTACTTCCTCATCGATCATTTCAGCAGTTTTGTCCGAATATGGTTTATTGAAGTTGTATTCATTCTGTGGATCATGGAAGGAAACATTACCAATATTGGTGTTCATACCATAAATTGTAACCATTGCATAAGATAACTTGGTAATTCTTTCCAGGTCATTTTGTGCACCTGTAGAGATCTTACCGAATACGATATCCTCTGCTACACGGCCACCCAAGGTCATACACATACCATCCAAAAGCTGCTCTGTCGTATATAGGAACTGCTCTTTAGGCAAGTATTGCGCATAGCCTAGAGCCGCAACACCACGTGGCACAATAGATACTTTCACCAATGGATCTGCATGTTCCAGGAACCAGCCCGCAATCGCGTGACCAGCCTCATGGTAAGCAACGATCCTTTTTTCTTCAGGAGAAATAATTTTGTTTTTCTTTTCTAAGCCACCAATCACACGATCAATCGCATCCTGGAAGTCCTGCATGTCAACATTTTCTTTGTTACGTCTAG
>Ga0265780_10008295_pt1 | contig 12633 bp, 13 predicted proteins | sample P1T30metagenome_FD_192432 | JGI IMG/M metagenome (GOLD analysis project Ga0265780, IMG submission 192432) | Plant litter microbial communities from East Loma Ridge, Irvine, California - P1 T30 | ecosystem: Environmental > Terrestrial > Plant litter > Unclassified | place: USA: California...
AAGCATTCTGCCACGCGAAGGTCATGCGGGAACATTGTGCACTGACACTTGGAATAGTTCGATCCAGCTGCACAAGGTCAACGAGCACGTGGTTTTTGGACGCATCTGCAGCTAGGTGGTAGGTTCAAGTTCGCAGACATCGAGTGTCATGATGCGCACAGGTGCGTAAAGCCCGATAAGTTTGCGCTTCTTCCCAGTTGAGCGGAGAAAAAGTCAGTACGTCAAGATGCGGCACCAAAGGTTGCCGCTATTGGTTGCGGCGGCACCGAGCGGCCGATCAACCTCACGGTCCTGAAAGAAGGAACGACTACTTGCGCCTGCCTCCTTCTAGGTATTCGCGAACGGGAAAATCACAGGCCACATACAGGCTCGTTTCGACGCTCTGCACGCTCCCCAGATGTCTTGTCGCAAAGACAGTGACCGCGCCTGGGAAGCTGCGCTACACATTCTGCACGTAAGTCGCCGTCATGCTCAGTGTTCCCAACGGCAGCCTACCGATAGTTCACGATAGCTCCACCAGCCTGCAGCCAATCCATCACTTGCACCGCCCCGTAAAGTCGACGTCACCGATGCCAATTACCCCAGACTATGGCTTGTTGAAGTTGCCGTCGTCCATCCAGACCGCGTCTCGTGGCACGCAGCGCATCGGTGTCGCACGCGGGTAACACGAAAGAGTCAAGCAAGCGGTGCGCAAAGGATTCTCGAAGCCAATCAAACGACGCACGTTCACGCGATGATTGGGAATCTGGCGCCAAGGCCATGGATGGGGGTCGCGCACAGGCCGCCGTCAACCTAAGATTGACTTCCCGGCCCCAAAGAAGACCAGTGAAGTGCGTTCTGGAATCCAGGGCTGGCTCATGTGGTCTCTTTTTTCCCGCGCAATTCGTTCCACTCATGTTCTACGTAAGATTACATGGGTTGCACCTATGAGTCCCGGGCAGTGCCGGGTTGCCGCTGTCCTCTGTACTTATCAAGGTCGACCATCCAAGTTTTGAGGCTGATTTCGGCTCCTCACACTTTTTGCTGCGGGCACTCCGCGCGCGCCGCACTTTTATCCAACATGTCTCTGGTCCGGTGAGCGTTGCCTACCGCATCACAATTTAGATTCTTTCATCTCTTTGGATGTACCAGTATCTGTATACTTTCCTTCCGGCCCATAGTGTTGTCATCTTCCACTGTTTTGTTTCTTTAAAAATCCGTGGTTCAACCAGATAGAAAGTTGCGCATTCTGCCTATCATCGCAGTCGCCACAATCTTTGCATCTTCTTTATTATATTTCGTCTGCCACACTGCGCGCATTTCTTGTTTCGTCGTAAAACCAATTGCGCATTGTGTTTCAAACCTTAAGGACAAACCACCGCATCTTCAACACTGCACCCGCACAACGTTTCCCTCCACAGTGCAAGTTGCTCGAGAACAACGATTCACCTAGGATTAACAAGATGGCGAACCTCCCATGCTTCAAATTTCCTTCGACGCCAGAGCCAGAAATCTTCGGCTCAGCACATCTCAGAAAGAGAGGAAAGCCTCAAATTCAACTCGAGACCAATCCAGCAGTGAGGGAAGGATATCGATTCGCTGCACCTGCTGGAGGACTCTCAAGACCGGCGTTTCTAAGGCACATTACGCCGCCAGACTCTCCTACGAGGACACGAGCAAGAACTATGAACACTTCACACTCGCCGAAGATGCACGATGCCATGGCCATCACGCCGCCATCGACACCTAGTTCGACACCCACCCATGCCAAGACTAGCTCAGCATCCTCAGACTTCTTGACGTCGCTGTCCGGTCTTCGTCGTGGCGACTCACCGTCATCACAATCGCCGAATGGTCGACCTTCACTCGATGACTCAGCCCAGCCGGGCTGCACCGAGCTCCTTACCTTTCCTCACCACTTAAGCGACTACAACATTCAGGTCGATGGTAAGGGCAGGAAGACGCCTATTGGTGTTGGTGCGTGGAGTGATGTCTATATCGCAAAACCTGGCCTGCCACTTTCGACGAATCTACCTGGAGGCGCTGCGATATCGTTTCCTCTCACCCCGGTCCATTCGCGCGACTCAAGCAAGGACAGCACAAGCATTCCTTATATACCGCCGCTCTACGCCATCAAAGTCCCAGGCTCAACGAGTGCCAAAAAGGTCCTCAATGCAGAAGCACGGATTCTGTCTTACCTCTCTCGCTTCTCCGATGCTGATCAACACGTCGTCCCTTTCTACGGCCAAGACACTCGCACGGGTGCGCTAGTCCTCAAATTTATGGATGGCACACTGGAAGACTGGATCGAGAAAGACCTCAACACTCTCGACATCACTTCGCGAGCGCAAAAGCTCGCCGCCATCTTCCCGTCCATCGCGCTTTCCCTCATTGACAGTCTGATCTGGATGCAGGACAAAGACTGCACCCACGCCGACATCAAGCCGTCCAACATCCTCGTCTCGTCCTCATCAGCCACGGCACCAGACCTCGTCTTCTCAGACTTCTCGTCCACGATCATAACCACGCTCTCCACCGACGACGCCGCACCGCCTCCCATGGGTGCCGGTACCTGGGAATTCCTCGACCCTTCGCTGCTCAGCTCATTTAGTCCCGCGACGCCATGCGCCGCTACGGACTTGTACTCGCTTGCTATAACATTGCTGTTTCTGATCCTCGGTACGAGCCCGTACGAGGCGTTCAAGCACAATAAGTTCCAGCAGCGCGAAATGATCAAATCTGGGGACCCGCTGCTGTGTCTTCAGCAGTACGATCAGGGCATTAAGAACGTTCAGATTCTGAAGGCGTTGAGTAAGGATCTGGGCTTCAATGTTACGAAGTGGTTTGCCAAGGTGCTGGTTAAGAATAAGGAGAAGCGGGTTGGTGTTCAGGCGTGGCGAGAGGAGTTTGTTGGCGCTGTGGCGGCGGCCAAGGCGTGCATTTGAGCGCCTTGGGCTTTGTTGCGTTGCAGTTGCTAATGCATTTCTTGGTTTATTTGTATTACTATCCGTTCGGCTTGAGCGTTCTTTTTGCGTCGGTTCGGACATTCGCTAGATACCCATACTTGTTAGACTTGACATTAGCAGCATTGTAATTTAGAGCATCAATTTTGTCAATCACCTCATTCCAGATTCACGGTCTTGTTTCCACATCTCCTTTAATTCTCAACGGCGCTTGGATCATCGAAATGTCTCTATTCAACATCTTGCCTTCTCCATCAGCCTTTCCTCTTCTCTGACTCCGCGTATGCCTTCCTATCCTTGATCTTAACGCCAATATACTTGCTATTAGCCTCCCAGTTCGCCGGACCCCACAACTCCCACTCAGGAACCCGAACGCTGTAGCTCTGACTCCTAATCCGTAAACCTGAGATCTCCTCCCATCTGGTACGCATCTCGGCCGACGCCTTACAAAGCGAGCTGGTGTCTTCCATCCAGGGCTCGGCATGCTCGGGCTTCACGTTAAACACAACGTTGGCGCCAGAGCTGATCAACACTGCGCTCAAGGCGGTTTGTCTGGAATCTAAGCCAGACGTCGTCGTTGGTTGTCTGCTGATTGGTGATGCCGCTGGTGAGGCTCAAGGATGCGTACGGGTTGTTTGAGGCACTTTTGTGATGGGCGAGTTGGTCTAAACGTGGATGTTGGCGGACGTTCTTCCTCTTCTCTCTTCGATTGCTCTCTGTGTTTCCTGCTTCGTGAGGGGCATTCGAGTGGCCTTCATCGTGCAGGCTGCCTGTAGACCTGTTCTCGTGGTAGCACCCCAGCAGAGCTTTCCAGCTGCCCTCGGTCCCTGGTTCAGCGCTGCTGTCGCAGATATTCAAGCGCAAGCCTGGTGAGTTCGTGAAGACCTGGAGCAAGGTTAGAAAGTTCGCAATGCCCAGGCTGAGTTTGTCGATGTTGAGTGCCACCTCGATATGCGACTCGTGGGAATCCGGGTTCCAGACGATCTGGAGAGATGGTTCATCGCCTTGACCGATGTTGTAGATGGTGTGGAACGTGTACCGCGAGAGAAACATCGGATAGATCTCGGCGCGAATTTGGCGACAGGTTTGAGTGAGACCCAGAGAGTGACGCACCTGGACATGCCAGTCTGGGACGTGATCAGGAGTGGGGCGCAGAACGATGGTTTGTGATGAGGGGAGTAGGAGCTCGTAGACGTAGTTGCGAATCTCTGAGCATAAGCCGTCAGTACGGAGAGTTAGCGCCATGACAGATGGAAAACATACCGCCAGGCAAAGTGAGGAGCCTGCTCGTGTCCTGGGTCTGTAGACGTTTCATTGCTGACGTCAAATTATCGGTAGTCGTCATTTTGCCGTGTGCTAGCAGTTGATAGCAAAGTCTTCCGCTATCTGGGTGTAATAATTCAATCGCAGATAACAGATTTTCAAACGCGAGGGTCAATGCCAAGAGATAGACACTAGTGCTTCACGTGATCGATGAGCTTTCACTCGGTCTTTGAGCTCAAAATTGAACCAATTTACAATCGATTGCGGGTTCACCAATACGTATGTCAAAAGCTCCGCTCAATGGCCAGATGTGACCCTGCTTGATAGCTCGATTCCTCATCCAAAATACATTCTTGCCAGTGCCAACAATCCATCTCAATCAGGAAGCGATATACGCAGCCTCAAAATTTTTCCAAGATTCCTGCCCTCCTCGATCAATTTGAAAATTTATTTTCCAGCCCTTTGACAGCTACTCGAGACGGGCCCAGAGTTCCATGCCCTGCAACCAGGAGAAGCCCGGGACACCCTTGGTAGCGTCTTCGAGTTTGTCCTCGGTATTTGCCTGGCCTTCTGCTTCGTCATCAGACGCGCGATCGAAGACGACAGCATCTCCAGCAGCTGATGTACCACCTTCCATAGCATTATCGTCTTCTCTCACCTGTGACTCTTCACCGCCGTCTCGAACGGTAAGGTTGTCGGTAGGGTGCACCAGGCCATATACTTCATCTCCAGAATCGTTCGTATCCTTCTCGTCGTCCTCGTCTTCGTCACCTGTGGTGAATCGGTTTCCAAAAGCTTCTGACCCATCCATCATCTTTTCGTATATTTTCAACATATCCAACCAGCGCCTAGAGCCTGGGTTGGCAAAATAGACAACTTCCGTCCACAAATAGGTGACGACATCAACTCCTCCATGCTTGTCGTCCCATGAGGAGTTATTCGTCATTACAGCAGCTGTGTTGGAAGGCTCACTAGTGAAAGGAAATAACGATAACTACGAATGCATTCTGTACGATGTTGGTTGACTTGTTTCTTCTCGTGAGGGAGCTATAGAGGGGTATATGCTATGAAACGAGTAGGGCCGAAGTAGGATCGGGTCGGCCCGTTGGGCAGCGTTGAACAGCTGACGTTCCTACCGATACTCACGATCCGACAAGCTGGTCCTTTTCCAGCTGTCGAGTCTGTGGCAAGGTCTGCGATCATTTGCTTTACAGGTACGACTGGGTAGCACGACATGACGAAGCTAGACTCATTGATCTCCAAGAAGCCTTCTGGGTCGACAACAATTTGGATAGGCGTGGGAAGTCGAGAAAGTAGCCATTCGACGCTGGCCGAGTAGGCGGGGTCCTGAGCGGTAATGGTGATGGGCGTCGCTAGAGGCTTTCCACACTCTACATAGAGACTTGCAAGCTCTTTTGCGATGGAAGACGCAACAATGTGTTGCATGATTGAGGCTAGCTCGCGCCCGAAGCCACCGTGGCCAATGCATACGATGTTCGTGACTTGTGCGGCATTCGAGGTCACCATCTTGCGCAAGCTTCCGAGCAGTACCTTGTGTTCAAAACATCCGTCCCACAAAGCCATACCAATACCGAGCTGCTGGATCATAATGTCCATATCGTAGTCTTCCAGCTCTTCGTCCTCGGTAAAGTGAACATAGACCGGGAGATTGGCGCGCTCGATCATTTCCTCGACGTCATCGCCGAAGCCACGCACAATGTTTCGAATCTCTTCTGAACAATGGCGGAGAATTTTATGGGGCTCATGGTCTGCTAGGACATGATGCGAGTTGTAGAGGAGCTGTGGCACCTTGCTGGTCAGGAGTAAGTAGGGTTCTGTTATAGAGATCGTGTAATGATTTACTTACCCAGCTGACAAGCTCTCCTTCGCTGTGACAGTTGATTACTTTTCGAAGCAGTCCAGCAGCTCCACGTCCTTGCCTTCTTTGGCATTCTGAAGCTGACGCGCAGCGTTATGGAGCAATTCCCGCGTGAAGACCCGGCCACCGTTGACCGTCTCTAGGAAAGCTTTCATGTCGAGGACTTTGTCTGCAGGAGGCTCTTTGTCGCCCTCTTTAACGATCTCTTCGCCGCCCTCTTCGCCGCCCTCTCCGTCGCCCTCTTCGTCGCCCTCTTCATCGCTCTCTTTCTGCTGGTCTTCACAGGTGCTGTCGACCTCTGCCTGGAGTTCCTGGCTTGAACGAGGAGTAACGAGCTCTTCGCTACTCGATTGCTCCCCCATGGAAGGTGTGGGGTGCGTCGAAGTAGGCATATCCTCATTGCAAGGTAGCTTGTCAAGATCTCAAGCGCCTTCGAGTTCCGAGTGTTCGTTGAAACCGTTGCAACGCTTGAGTTGCGGCCGCGGATGTTGATGGGTGAGCAGAGTTCAAGGTCAATCAGGCCCCGTACGAGCTAATCTGGCCGCTAGTCGTGAATGTGCTAAGCAAGTTGCGGGTCCGAGCGCTCGACATTGACCATCAGTGAAAGAGAAGTAGCACGGACCCAAGTCCTGTTTCCGAGTTTAGCATGATACTCGAGATCCAGCTAAGCTAATTACTACCATGTGCGGTATGTCATTCAGAATCATCCCAGGTACGAATATATAAGTAGGCAGTTCGGAAACTCACCAGGACCAAGCGCTGTAGGTTATCCACATGAGTTAGGGGCACCTACCGAGAGACTTGACTGAATGAGCCTGGTTTGTCAATTGTCGGCGTAGAGCCCAGTAAATATGCCTTCACAAGCGCTAGTCCTCGTGCTTCTACGACAAGCATTGTCGTTTTTCCAGAAATTGAACATGTTTGCATCCTCGTTCATAATAGAGGTACTATAAGTATATTCTAAAGAGATTTCGCTCGTTGAGAGAGAGCCTGGGCAGCTGCTGAAAGGCATGTGTGTATGTTAAAGTCGTACGTTTCTGCCATGCTTGAGCAAACCTAAACAGAATCAAATCAGTAAGTGAGTGGTCTGTAGGTAATGTTTAAGAGGACTCACACAGCTGCGACATGATGAGTACCAAGAACAGTCCTACTTTCGGCGGCTTTTAGCGCTACCATAATGGTGGTAACGCTATGGTTCTCACACTACTGACGGACGTGTCCGAGGACCTCGCTTCCTCATTCAATCCTCATACACACTTTCTTTACCTAGGCGGTCACATCTGTGGCAGACATCCGCTCCAGGCTCAGACGGATGACACTTTGCTTCTCCTTTAGGAACATGCGACACACGCTTTCCGCTTCTTGACGTCTCGAGACTCCATTGCCTGACAGGTAGGGTATAATTTTGTACTGCTATGATTGATAGAAAAAACACAAGAAAATGCCCTCGCGACCGGACACGGAGATGAAAGATACGCGCTCATAGACGGCGGGCGTAGAAGCAGAAGTGTGTTGTTTCAAACATAGGGAAATGGGTTTGACTGTCGGAACCGGGCTTCATTCTTGCGCCGAGTCCCGCTTGATGTGGTCCAGGCTGACAAGCATGCGCATCGTCGATGTATTGTCCTCCTTCTTGATCGCCATGTTTTCATGCCAGACGTACTTCTTAGGTTCCAATCATCGATCGATGATAAGTTCTCGCCGCCCGTCGTTCTGACGACACAGGCCTGGGTGAGTTGAAAGGAATCCCATGAGGCAGTCGTTCGGGATCTTTGAGAAGATATGCTTACACGTCTGGTCGTACTTGGCACGTGCGATTCATCGCTCGTCATGCCGAAGACACCAAACGCTGCCTGCTCGATAGCTAGCAGTCGCACCTATATCGTCGCCCAGGTAAGCGACGAAGTCATTGCGCAAACAGAAACGGGCGCTCATTGAAGACGCCCGAATAATGAGAAGCACCATCATGTAGACACCGTCCTGCCGATGATCATGTTGATTGCCATGTGTGCTCGATGTGCTGTCAAAAGAGGTGATGAGGCTTTGTCCGTCAAGGATTCCTGCGCAGCAAGGCGAGCTTCCACAAACACAGGCAATCTGTCCGCATGGAAGCGAAGCCGACGATAGCGCGATATCTTGCCGGCATGCATGGTCAACGTCACACTGAAGTCGCATGGAAGAATCTCAAAGAAGACCCGAAGACTTTCGGCGCTGCAGGGGCTGGTTCGGCAAGCACGCCGGATTTTACGGGTAGCTTACGTCATGACCGTTGAGGCTCTTTCAAATCAATGTAGACCCACTTCCACGTGTTGAAGACATGCTTGTGCTTTCTGAATCTCAAGCTGGCAAGATAGCTCCGACCTACTAAGTCCCTTATTCGCTGTAGATCCTCCGGCAGATTCGGCGATGCCAGTGTCAGTTCAGCAGGCAAGTTTGATTCGCCGATACCGCCCGGTCTTCTCCAGCGTTTGGTCCCAGAAAGACAGATGCCACTTCGCTCAAGCCTGGACGGAAAGTATGTGTAATGCAGCAGCCAGCTGAATAATGAAGTGTCCAATCTCTTGCAGCCATTCACAGCGTAGCTACGTTGTGCGCTGTATCCCGAAGGAGCACTCTGTATTTACTAGCGTACCCTATGCATCGGAAGCGGAGTCCCACAGAATCGTTCCTAGTGGCGGGCGTTTCGCTACGTACGCACTGGTGTATGAATGGCGATGTTGAGTGGCTAGATCCGCAGACTCTGAATATTATCAATCCCCGACGTCATTGCATGAAATCTCATTCTTGGAGCATCGCGCATCATAGTGCGAGTAGTCAAGTATATATGAGGCCGTCGCTGCAGGGCTTTCATGTTATCACAACAACTCTCAACTTCATACTAGAATCCCACCTACCTCTCTTGAATCTCAAACTCTATTTGCAACAAAATCCTCATCACTACAACCCACGACAATCTAGTCCATAATGCCTTCATTCACAGTCTACAAAGGCTCCAAGGAGGGCAAGATTGTCAAGGCACAAACAGACAAGCCCGACCTCCAGGACGACCAAGTTCTTCTCAAAGTAACAGCCTCTGGGCTTTGCGGCACAGATGAGCACTACAAGGAGGCAGACATGGCCCTCGGCCATGAGGGTGCAGGTGTCGTCGAGCAAGTCGGACCCAACGTCAAGTACCTAAAGAAAGGAGACCGCGTCGGATGGGGTTACGAGCACGACTGCTGCGGTGCCTGTGACCAGTGCCAAACCGGACGCGAGACATACTGCCCTGAGCGAAAGATGTACGGAATGGCAGATCTCGACCAGGGCTCCTTTGCGTCGCACGCCGTCTGGAAAGAGTCTTTCCTCTTCCGAATTCCAGACAACATGACCGACGCTGACGCCGCGCCCCTCATGTGCGGTGGCGCAACTGTATTCAACGCATTGTACACATACGGCATCAAATCAACCGATCGCGTTGGTGTCATGGGTGTTGGTGGCCTCGGTCATCTCGCTATTCAGTTCGCGGCGAAGATGGGCTGCGATGTTGTCGTCTTCTCAGGCAGCGATAGCAAGAGAGAGGAGGCAATGAAGCTTGGCGCGAAAGAGTTCGTCGCGATGAAGGGCAAGAGTGAGATTGAAATTAGCCGCAAGGTCGACGCCCTTCTCGTCACCACGTCCGTGTCACCAGACTGGAAAGTCATCCTACCAGTCATGGCCGCAAACTCCAAGATCTTCCCTCTTACAGTAGCAGAGGGCGACTTCCAAATTCCTCACATGCCTCTGATCCTCAGCGGAATTACCGTCCAAGGCTCAGTTGTCGCGGCTCGCGCCGTGCACCGCGAGATGCTGCGTTTCGCTGCGCTCCACGAGATCAAGCCGATCATCATGGAGTTCCCGCTGAACCAATCCGGTATTGAGGATGCGATGGCGACGCTGCGAGATGGAAAGATGCGGTACCGTGGTGTGCTTAAGCCAGAGTAGAGGATGATTGAGGGTGACAAGTAGTAATGGGAAGTTTGAGATCGCGTTGTTAGATATCCATATGAATTCAACCATGATCAAATCGCTGTTGATTCCGCGCTGTGAAGGATTGCTAATGGTGTCATGATGGCGAAGCGCTATCTAACACTGCTATGAGGTTTGACCCTGAACGCAGCTCGGCGCGAGCCAGAAATTCAAGGCCTGAAAAAAAGTAAACCAAAAAAAACCTGGACGTTCTACGCATAGCTGCGAGATCCTTCCGCTTGATGGCCCTCACCTGGACACGTCAACGTTTCTCTCTACATTGGCGATCCCTACTGGAAGGTCGCCGCCCCATCTACTCTCCCTCTTCACCTTTTCGAACGGAAACAGCCGCATGAGAGCTGGCAACATCTCCGCTGGCCGCGCGTTCTGCATCGCTGTGATCGCGTACCTGACATCCACTGGCGTCCTCGTTTCTTCCTCCTGTATGACCTCGTCTGTCTTTTGGTATTGCCGTTCCTCGAGCGGCACGCGAAGCGCCTCCAACAACTCCTTCCCTCCCTCCAATGACGATTGTATCTCCTCCATAGCCTCTGGCGATGGCGAGGCAGATCGTGTGAAAGTGCGGATGTCGTCTCGCGGAACCACTGGTAGACCTTGATCCTTCCTCCCGGGTATGATGTTTCCAACGAAAGGCGCGACGCAGACATCATACTGTGTTCTTCCCATGCTCCTCATCACCCTGTCTAGCTCAGCTTCCCACTCTACGTTCAGCCTCTGCATTGCTTTCCTCAGCAACTTCACCTGCCCTGCTTTGAACGAAACGAATAGGTCGAGGTTGCTGTCCTTCCATCTGCGTATGAACTCTTCCCTGTTTTCGAAGACTGTGGGAGTGTTGTGGCGTTCCATCACTGCGGCAAGGTAGGAGGTCATGAAGCGCCGTGCTGCTGGCGTGATTTCGTCAGTCTTATCCGTTGAGTGACGAGAGGGTGGTTGTAGCGTTGTTGACATCTTTACAGTAGTCGGTGTGGAGAGAAGCGCAGTGAAGAAAGCCAGATTCCAGCGCGCTGTATCATGGTACCGCTGAAATTGGTACACCTCGCTCAAGTGGTAGAAGAATATCGCCCTCGTGATCCCAAGCGGCTGTCTGGTCTCGTCCTTCACTGGCCGACCATCGTCGCCGTTAATGAGATTGCGGATGCGCAAGAAGAATTCGAGTTGGAGGTCTGGCGGTAGCGTGGATACATGCAATGCTTTCGATGCCTGCTCGAGGATGTCGTGCACCGTAATGTCTGGCAGGTGGTTTGCGGGTATGTCTTGGAGTTTGCAGTCGAGAAGACTCTGGAGTCGGGCGACGTCGCCTGCGTTCGCATTGGTAGCCATGTGTGTGAACGTTGCGGTCAGTGCCGTGGAGGAGGGCATTGAATCAGCTTGAGCGGTCGTGGAAAAGAGTTTGCGTAGATAGGTATTGGTGGGTGTAGCTGCGCGTGACAAACGGGAGTCTGCAGCCCTTGCATACCTGCAAACGCTCACGTCTTAAGCCCAAGGCATCACACAAATAGTCCAAAATTGCGCCAGACCAAGATACTACAGCATTCAACAAAGCTCTCACAGCTAATGGCGAACTAAAGCTGCTACAAAGAGGATTTTATGGGGGTATAGTTGTAACGCCATTGCAAGTTTTGGAGAAGCTCACATATGCTGTGCTGGTCCATTTTCATGCCCTGCATACACGTATGACTCCAGGTTATATAATGCCACCACCTTTTACCTACCATAGTGTGTCTGAGCCAAGGGAGGCTACCTCAAATATCGTCGTCGTTAGCCTCATCATACTCCTGATTGCGGAAAGCAAACATGATGTCAACGTCACCAGCAGCGACGAACAAAATCACGACATCACCATCGCAGTACATATTTAAGGCATCTTGGCACGCAGGCATGCTAGTAGCTGCTATTACCGTGAGGGCTCTAGTCGCGTGACCAATGACTGAAATCGTCCGTGTACCGATCATGTTTCTAGCATCATGCAACCCCCGTCAGTGACTACCCTATACAACGTCAAGGGTCCCAACTCAGACACTAGTTCTCCTTGAAATAGGCGGGAAGGAAGTCAATGAAGAAGCCATCGTCGTCGTCGACGTCCGTAGCAGCAATGATCAGCTCATCCACCTCTTCTTCCATCTCGTCCCCGTCCTCACCCATGACTGCATCACCGTCGGCGTCAGTGCGATCGGAAAGACCATCGAGAGCCTCTGACATGCTAGCGCCATCGAAGACAGAAGCTTCCTCGATGGTAGACAGAGTCTCGCCTGTGTGCACACCTGGCATGTCATGGACCAAGCCAGTGAGGAGGATGTTGTCCATGGCGCGCTCACGGAAGGGTAGGTAGTTGTACGTCATCTTGGCGCTGCCAGACTTCCGATGAGCTGGATCAAGAGCTGTTGTGTCCATCTGTTTGTTCACAGTGCCTTTGCCCCGGGCCTTGCCGCGCTGCCAAGGCTTGGAAGGCTCCGACCGAGGAGCTGACGGTGGTGGAGCAGGAAACAAGAAGTCGAGAGCCGCGCGGCGGACAGGATGCATGTTGTTTAAGCTGTTTTGGTTGTT
>Ga0265780_10008299_pt1 | contig 12629 bp, 11 predicted proteins | sample P1T30metagenome_FD_192432 | JGI IMG/M metagenome (GOLD analysis project Ga0265780, IMG submission 192432) | Plant litter microbial communities from East Loma Ridge, Irvine, California - P1 T30 | ecosystem: Environmental > Terrestrial > Plant litter > Unclassified | place: USA: California...
GATGCCCGGCCCATATATGCCTAGGAGGCAGGCTGAGCAGCAGTACTACCATCACATCCCACCCCAGGCACAATCACCCGTCCACCACAATCCCTATGCTGCGCCCTACCACCACATGCAGCAGTATGGCCCTCCCCACGGCTACCCCCAGCACATGCAGCCCATGCAACAATGGTACCCGTCTTACCAGCAACCACTGCCACCGCCGCCGCCGCAGTATGCCATGCCGCCGCGTCAGTTCCAGCCTCAGCCTCATGCGTCGCCCGTAGTCGTCTCTTCACATCTGCACATGGCGCCACCAGTCAACCGCGCCATGGGGCAAACGCCCCCCATCGTCCATTCACGCACCCCGCCTGTGCCGCGCATGCCCACGCCTCAAGCAGCGCCCTCAACCCCTTCGGTCCATTCGCAGACGCACATGTCTTCCTCTACCCCGCAGACGAGCGCGACCGTTGACAGCCCTCCGCCTGTCGTTGAGTCAAAGCCGGCCCCGACAGCTCCCTTAACCCCGCAGTCGACGACATTCAAGCCCTTCTATCCTCCTCTACCCTGGCTGTCTGTTCCCGATGCTGACTTTCCGCCACGTGCTTCGCGGGGACGGAGACGGCGGAGGGCTCCTGTGTCTACCGAGGAGCAAGGCCTCGCCCTTCCCTCACGCGAGCAGGCTGTCGACGAAGGTGCCACCGACGAGGCTGATCAGGACACTGAAGGCGACCTGACTCCGACCGAGGAACCGGAAGAGTCACAGGCGTCTACCATCGCCGGGCCCTCTGATGCTGAGGTCGACACGCCCTCTACCTCGCACCCGCCCTCCGAAGTCGATCTGGGCCAGCCCACAACACCTTCCACAACAACTCCTTCGAATACGCAAACGTCTGCTCAGACCTCTGTTCCCAAGAAACACGCCCGCAATTCTACCATACCCGCTGTGCCCCGCGTCCCCATCAGGAATGCCAAGGCGCCAAGTGCAGCTTCTACCACACAGCAGTCAGTCAAGTCGCCTGCTGTAACTCAACAGGAGTCTCTACAAGCTGAGGATACCACTGCTTCTAACTCAGAAGCTGGTGGTAATGCCGAGGAGACCCCAAAGGCGTCTCCGCCGAAGCCTGCAGCCCCAAAGTCATGGGCGGAGCTACTGAGGGCAAAGAACGCCCCTGCCCCAGCACAGCCAGCTCCTACCCCCAATGGCACAGTGGCTGCTACCAGCGGCCCGGTTGTACCAAAGAGTAACACGCTTGCCGATGTCTTAGCCTCTTTCTCTGTCGATTCGGAGAAAAAGGTGTCTTTTCTTGAGCCTCGCGGTCTTGTGAATACAGGCAATTTGTGTTATATGAATTCTGCAAGTCAGACCCTGACCGTCTACCATGGATCATGCTAATATTTCCCAGATCCTTCAGGTCCTTCTATTCTGCGTCCCTTTCTACGACTTTCTGGATCAGGTTGCGAAGCGCGCTGTGCATAGCTTCAAGTCTGAGACTCCTTTGGTCGATGCGATGATTATGTTTTTGCGCGACTTCAAACTCATCGAATCAGCTGCAACTGTTGACCAGCTTCGTCTTCGATTGAAGGGCAATGACCTGGAGCAGTATGGTGAACCGCTGACTCCAGAGTATGTGTACGATGTCATCAAGCGTCTGCCTCGCTTCGATAACATGAAGCGTGGTCAGCAAGAAGACGCCGAGGAATTCCTAGGATTTTTGCTTGCGGGGCTGCATGATGAGTGTGTTCAGATTATCAAAAACGGAAAACAAAGCCTGCCTGCAGACACTGTAACATCACCCAAGACTGAGCGTTCTGGTTCAGTGGATGGTGGTTGGGAAGAAGTTGGCCATAAACAGAAAACAGCAGTTACGCAAAACTCTGGCGCCATCGACATCGAAAGCCCCGTTACTAAGATCTTTGGCGGTAAACTCCGATCCGAGTACAAGAGACCCGGCGAAAAGGCTTCGGTTACGTTGGAGCCGTACCAGCCACTTCAACTCGACATTGGCGAGCAGAACATCAACAACATCTCTGATGCTTTAAAGAACCTTACTCGTCTGGAGACACTAGATGGTGCCGCACGCGGTGCCAAAGCGTCGACGAAACAAGTGCACATTGAGACACTGCCACCAGTTTTGATCCTTCACCTCAAACGCTTCCACTACGACGAAAAGGGTCCCCAGAAGATCTGGAAGAAGATCGGGTACCCATTGGAGTTGGAGCTTCCCAAGGAAGTCTTCCCCCCACACAAACGAGGAAGCTACCAGGTTCAGGGAGGCTTCCCTCGCTACAGGCTAACCGGCGTCGTCTACCATCACGGAAAGAACGCAAGCGGTGGTCATTACACGGTCGACATTCGCCGACAAGAAGGAAAGGAGTGGATTCGTATGGACGACACCATGATCCGTCGTATCCGCGCCGAGGAGGTGGCCGAGGGTGGTGCTGAAGAGGATCCCAAGGTCCTAGCTGCTGCCCTCGAACAGCACAAGAACGACGCTGGGAAGAGCAAGAACTTCTTCACCCAGCTCGACATGGAAGAGGAGGAGCCAGACAAGGGAGGATGGAACCAGGTCAACGGTTCTGAGAAGCAGAAAGACGGCGGCAAGAAGTGGAGCGGTGTTGTCAACGGAGCGGCAACGCCCAGTTCAGCGGGCAAGAGAACGCCGCTTCCCAAGGAGAATGTGCGCGACAATAAGGTGGCGTACATTCTGTTCTACCAGCGCATTGAAACCTGAGGCGAGCTACCTGGGGCAAAGGAAGCCAAAGAGATGGTGGATGCGTTCAACATGACATGATATTCCGAGCCATTTTATCATGACTTGATCGAAAAGAAAAGTAATGCAATACGGGGCAGCCGGACGTGAGGACGTTGAAGCGTCTCATGAAAGGTTGCGATTTACCCGCATCGCTTCGGTACAATGTACAAAAGAGTCGGGGAAAAGCGATATCGTGTCGGTCGATGGCCCCATGTGGGGTGTTTTGATAGCACGAATGATGATGATGATGTTAAAAACTTCATTTTTAAAGCTTGATCAACAAACGTACATGTGATGCTATTTCGTATGAGACATGCTTGGTCTCTATCCTTTTTTTTTCTTTTCAGACGCTATCGATTGACCAAGGCAACCGACATGTACCTACCTACCATACACAGTTCTCGCCAAACTTGCCCTTGTCCCCTTCAATATCGTTTCTCATCTCTGGAAAGGAGTCGTAGAAGCCCTCCTTGACACCCCAAAACGACAGGTCCCCATGATAGCGCTCGAACAGCGGACTTGGATAATACTCGCCCGTGCTGGCGTCTCTGAAGAAGGTGTCTTCATAGCTAAAGGGCCAAGCAAAGTCGAGATGGCGCGAATAGGCATGGGCTAGAGCAGTAGATTGGAAGATGGAGCTGTGGTTTGCGAGGATGCGGGTACGCAGTGTGGGCCAAGCGAAGAAGTCGACGGCGATTGGGTGTGCGGTGGAGGCTTGAGAGGCACTTTTGAAGTTTTTTTGGTCAATGAAAGAAAGAAAAAAAAAGTTTGCTAGATTTGTGATTGTATCTCTCTTTTAGATGAAAGAAAAGAAAAAGAAGAAGAAGAAAAGGGGGAGGTGGGGGGGACTGGAACATACCTGGGTTTTAGCCATTCCGGCACTTTGTCTAATTCCTCCTTGGTAGCATGGATATAATACTAAGGGCTTGTTGGCATCTTTCCACACGTTGGGGAGGGGGCAAGCGGCCAAGTATAAACTAACCTTTAACAGTTTATAGCTCTTGTATGCAGCGGCTAGCCTTTCAATCCTAGGTAAGTGCTTGAACAATATGTCATCCATTTGCTTCAGGATTACTATTGCGGGACTTTTCTGCATGCGCTCAGCTGGTATGGTATCCCAGCCCTGTTTCATCCCTAGGAAGAGCAGGCCTGGTTCGGCGGCTTGATAGTCTGTGAGGAGACGTGAAGAACTCGAATGGCTTGGTGGTTGGCGGTAGATGAGTACCTTGCCAAAGACTTCGTTGCACCGTTTCCAGACAGGACATACTTTCATTGATGAGGACAGTAGTTGGTCGGTGTTTCCAACGTAACGCAGTGTGGAGGAAGGCAAGCGCCAATCTTGACCAAAGAACTGTGGGTAGGATATATGCGTTAGTTTGATGAGTATAATGGAGTTAAACAAGAGTATATACCTCTTCCATCAGGGGTGCAAACTGGGCGCTGCTGGTAATGTCTTGGATACCTCCTGCGTTTACTGCAACGACTTCTAGATTGATATCCATGTCAAGGTTGAGGTTGGAACCATTGACCGTTGCCAGGTCCATGGTTGCCAGTACTGGCATGCCATCGATATCAAGACATCTTGTCGCTGAAGACGACTCGGCGGGCGTCGTTTGGTCGGCGGGACATGTGGGAGATTCTCGTCTCCCATGTGGAGAGGAGAGCTTGGGCGTTTGTTGTCCTGTTGTTGAGAGTGAGCCATGCCACATCTGTAGCCGAGTCTACGATTGAAAATGCGTACCGTCACTGTTCGCTGCTGACGAATTATTCTCTCCATCGGCATTCGACGCGTTTGCTGATGCAGTGTTACGTGATACCACTGGTCCGCCTACCAAATTCTTGACACTATCGATAATGTCCTTCAACCGCTCGTTTTCCGCTCGCAGCACTTTAATCTCAGACAACAAGCTCGCATTCGCTTCATTGCAGTCCTTGCTGCGCAGAATCTCTATCGTGCGTTCTAGGTCGGCAATGTGCTTCTTTGTCTTCTCTCGCAGGGAGCGCTGGGCTTCGCGATCAATAGCCCGTTTCCTATCCCGACGTTCCTGTTCGCCTAGGCTCGAAGCAAGCCGCTTCCGTTTGACGGCCGGGGCAGCCGCAGATATCTGGGGTGTTGCTGCAGCATCACTAGGTCGGAGGTCCACCATGGTAGCAGAATTACGTCAAGGCGATGTTCCCTTGCTTCGAATCGTGCAGTGATGGTCAGCAAGCAAATGGCTAGCGATATCAACCAGGGCCGAGTGATTCGGCCTCCTCAGCGCACCAGCGTGTGTGTTCCGGCCTTGCTGGGCCGAGGTGAAGGAGCGGCTTAGTCAGCGTGGTCCCTAGTGCGGGGAAGGTGTGGGAGGTGTGGGGGGGATGAGGGCCGGGACGGTAGAGCTTCTCAGCGCAGGGCTTAGCACTCCCGCAAGACCCATCATCATGTCTTATGCTTCCAGAAGTCGCCGGGCTCGCCAAGGTACACACGGTGAAGCGCGGACCAAAAAAATCGGGCAATATTGACCTCTGATTCAACATCCATGTTATCGTGCTATCCAAGGGCAAGTACCGGGTTGCCTAAACTTTAAAAATAAACAAAGACCAACTAGAGCTTCGAAGGTCGCCAATTCGGTTTCCGCTTCTCAGCAAAAGCCTTCAGGCCCTCCAACGCGTTTTCGCCTGAATTGAGGCCGTGAGTGTATTGCTCAATCGTCAATTGTGTCGCACGCTCGACGCTCCCAGTTTCCCACGCTTCCCTCAGTGCTGCGCGAGTAACAATGGCGGAATCTGGCGAGATTGCAGCAATCTCATTCGCCAGCTTCAGAGCCTCATCTACCACACCTTCTGGGGTCGATGATATGCGATTGACGAGGTTGAGCTCTTTGGCTCGCTGTGCGGTGATGGGCTTGCCAGTCAAGGCCATCTCAGTCGCGACAGGCATGCCGACGTTGCGGACGAGGCGTGCTGGGCCTCCTGCACCCGCAAAGATGCCGCGCAGAGCCTCTGGAAGACCGAAGATTGCATGTGGTGCCGCCACGACCATGTCGCTGCCAGGTTTAGTACATGTATCCAGTATCAAGTTCAAGCATGACATACCAGCCCAAGACAATTTCGAAGCCGCCTCCAAGCGCAAACCCATTGACAGCCGCAATAACCGGCTTCTTGCCCATCCTTCTGCTCAGACCGCCAAACCCACTCAGCGGATGCCTCATGAGCGCTGGGTTCGTCTTCAATTCGCCGCTCCGAATCTTGCCAAGCTGTATCAGGTCCTGTCCAGCACAGAAGCTCTTCTTGCCCGCTCCGGTTACAATGGCAACGCGTAGGTTCGGCTCGCGGTCGAACCATTCGAACACTTGTCCCATCTCCAGATGGCCCTCGAATGGGATGCTGTTCATCTGCCTTTCTCGATTGATCGTGACGAGGAGGACATAGTCGGCTGGATACGACAAAGCAACATGCAAAGTTGGAGGAGGAGCCGTCTGGGGTTTGATCGACGACATGTTGGTAGCGACAGACACGCGTTGCACTGATTTCCTTTGGCGGAGGCTACAGACGTAGGTTGCAAAGTATCTACTGGGAAAATTGAGGTCGAGTGCAGCCCTTTATGAGGGTGACGTGATGTTACATGCTTGCTGATACGAAGAGAGAAAGAGAGAGAGGATGTAAGCTCGCGCTTTGGACCGAGGCATCTTCGCCTCCCCGCAGAGAGGGTGTCGGCATCTAGCACCCGTACCGCTAGCTCCATCGCAACCAGGTTCACACATCTAGCCTGTCTAGGGCTGACTGTTTGGAGATGTAGAATGCAGCATTGCAATCGTAATAGCCCCTAACGCGTTAGGGCAGCAGACTTGTCCATGTCCCGGTTTCTACACATGCGAATGCCCACCCAGGAGCGGGTATGCATACAAGGCCGCGCATACACCCCAGACAAACGTCCCGACGACCAAAAGGCACCCGGCCAAGTAGGGCACTGTCCGATGTGCGACGACCAAACGACCATGTCCGTTTATAATGGGTGGATAGATGTAATACCGGTCGGGGGGATCTGGGAAGCCTTGCTGTGACGTATCAGTCGGGCTGATATCGATAACGGAATCATGGGCGGATATCGGGGGCTTGATGCTGCCATACACAGCGTCTTGAAATGAGGGTTGCGATACTGCATCGCGCGACGATGGATCAGTCTGGCGTGGCCGTCAGCATCGTCAGCATCGCCTGCACCCTGGTGTGCCGGGGCTCACGGGTGTACCTCGTCTGTCATTGCGTAGCCAAAGCTGGGGATGGGGTAAGTGGGTGGGTATTCGCGGAGAGAGATGGATCTGGGGTGGTTTTCCTTGGCCACCTATTACACAGAAGTCAGAGGAAGAAGCAAGGCCAAGTAGAGCCAGTCGATCTGGCGTGTGCCGCAGCTGTCACTCAGCCTCAGGCCCCGTGTGAGCAACTTGGCGTGTCTATGCTTTGTAAGACGTGTCGAGCACGAGGAGGAGACATGTGCCCGCGGTTGTGCATGTTTGGCAGCGACCTTCTTCCTTGGACAGGCCATCACTCCGAGTGCTGCAGAGTCGGTCGGCCAAGGTGCTCAAGGCGCTGAGTGCCTGTAGCCGATGATCCCCCAAGTAACAGATGGACTCTCGGCCCCATCTCATGGTATCTGCGGGTTAGCAGCTAGCTAGACAGATTCGGGCAAAGAGCAGCGCGCCAGCTGTTGATGACTATTCCTCCTCTCCTCGTCTCTCCAGCACGCAACCTCCTCAACCGAAGTGTATCCGTAATCGTGTGCAACTTTATCGGTACGGATTCAGCGTCGCTCTGCAGAAAGCGGGGTACACCACGCCCGCTCTGGATGCACGGAAAGCCAGGACTTCTGGCCAATATGCAGGACAACGAGTGGGCAAATGAAGCCCCGTCGACTCGTCGCATCATTGGCGGCCTCTGGTCCATTTGCACATGTGCAAGACCCAGCAGATGCGCGGTCGTGCAACCCGACTGCTCGAGGAAGGCTACACGGCGTGTTTGCTGCCTTTTCTCCCTGCATGCCGACTATTTGACTGCTCGACTCCGGCATGTCTGGCACTCCATTCGTTTAAAGCCTTCTCACTACAGCCTCACCCAGCCCACTGCTCTTCCACCTTTTTCGGCGTCGCCCTCATGGCCTGGCCAGTTACTGTCGGCCGTGCTGTCATCAAGATCGAGGACAGTCCAGGACCAGAGCCGCTCCGGGCTGAGCCGACCCCATCCCAGATCAAAGTTGCGCCTGTTGACCCAAGAGATCCAGAGGGCTTCCTGAAGCGATGCTCGGGCGTATCCAAGAAGACAAATCTACGCTGCAGCGCCGTCATTGGCAAAAAGACGTACATGAACACTCACCCCACCTTTCTGCCTACATGCAGCGCCCATCGCGACCAACACAGCCTTGCGGGCTGGTGCCAGTTCAAGCCTCCCGACCGCGAGAGATGCGGTCGGCTTTTCCGCTGGACGCCGCCCTCGTGCTTTGAGCTTTGTATCGAGCATCAAGGCTACCCGGGCACCCCCTGCTACTTCCTCAAGCAGCTGCCACTCGAGCTGCGTCACGAAATCTACCGCTACTTACTGCCTACGGAGCCCATCGGCTCCTCTACCGTCACCCACCACCAGGAAGACTGTGACGAGGCTGGCTCCAACGGTCTGAGATTCGTCGCAGTCAACAGGCCCATGAATTCTCGTCTGCCGCCACCTGCATACCATTGCAAGGCGCCAGCATCGAGATGGGTGTTTCCTATGCGGCTATTGGACCTACTTCTGGTATCCCGTAAAGTTCACGCCGAAGTCAAGGACTTGCTCTTCAGCATTGCCACCTTCAAGGTTGATGTTCGCCGAGACGGCACCTTCATGTGTGGCCGCCGACTGCTGGAACCGAAGCGTGCAGATGGGTCCTCGCATGTCTTGGCTGCAGAGGCCGATAATGCGAGGAACAGGTTTCTGAAAAGCTTCAACTGGGGCTTGGTGAAAAACTACACTGTCGACATATTGTTGGAGAACTGGGTCAACGCATTTGTTGGCATGGGCCCGGCCTGGGACGAAGAGGTCGAAATCTACGACATACGAGGTTGGTCCGGGAACCCATACTACCAAACCGCTGTTGACAGCTGCAGATTATGTCTCCGTTGTCGTATCAGGCATCTTGGCTAAAGCGCAGAAGCTCTGCAAGCTTCAAGTTCGGCTCTGTTTATCCGACTTCCATTGGACAGGAGAGCAAATCTTCGCCAACGCCAAGCTACTGTTTGAGCCCTTTGAGCGACTGCGCAATGTGCGTCAAGCAAGTCTGGGCGGTGTGTTTAGAGGAAGGCCAGAGGACAACTCCATGCTGTTGGTCTCGCCCCATGCACCCTATATCCGGGGACCACTATCGACCCTTCTCGAGACCTGCTCAGTACCATCGTTGCCCACCAACGACCCGATACTGGCTGCAGGAATCCCTGCATTCGATGCTTATGCCTCTGAGTGGAAACGCAAAATCTCCTCGGAAAGCTCCACGGCCGTGACCGAGGAGCCACCCATCAGGAGAATGTTTGCCGAGTTCCGCAACTTCTACACCCAGCTGTCAGCCTATGTGCCAGAAATAATGTACCGAAGCGGGAAGCATACTTTTCTGCATCGAGCCAGGGTAGCGCGCGAACAAGAAGATGTGATATTATTCCGCGAGATCCAAAACGAGCTCATTCACTACTGGAACACATACCTCCTTGGTGAAGAGGACCGCAAGAGAAAAATAAACGCAATACTAGCGAGTCTTTCCAAAAGCGACAAATACCCCTCGCATGTGTGGGAGGAGGCGAGCGTGACACGAACCCAGGCGCCACTGGGCAACAGCACCCAACCTCTCATCTTCCTGGACACGGACCGCATGGCCGGAAGTGCCAAAGTAGCAAACTACAATGATTACTACATTGGCGATGAGCCTCAATCTCAACGGCAGCAAATAATTGACATTCGAGACGAATTGCAGGAATCCTTCATTCGCCAACAATCTCAATGGAAGCAATACACTGCCGTCGTGTGTGATGTGGATAGTAGCCCAAGTACCATGGCCGGCGATGATCAGCTGTACGATGTCGGGCTTGAAAATCACCACACTGCACTTGAGAGTGAAGCTGGCCCGTCTACCAAGCGCCGACGCATCAATCACACACGTCAATCGGAAACGCAACGCTCGCAGTCTACTCCTGGACCTACGTATCCACATGTGCCTTACTCGGGCAAGGGAAAGGGTAAAGCCTACATACAGATTGATGATTTGATTAATTGATATTAGAGAGGGTGTTGCCCGTTTCCCATAGACAACAAACAGACCGTAAAAGAGAAGAGAAGAGAAGAGATGCAACATGCAGGTTCCTTTTTGCACACTGTTGAAAGAAAAGACAGCACAATGTAATATAGTCGACTACAACACATTCCTCCATTTTTCTTACAAAGCCCATAGTATTACATGTGTCAAGGTAGTATTACATGGGTCAAAACACAGATTCTTATACTATTTCCATCATCTCCCTGCTTTTTACACCCTCCATCCCTTCTTCTGCGTCCTCACCGTGACGATCCACAGCACAGTCAACCAACACGTGCTAATCATCAAACACACCCCACTCCAAACCTGGACGCCAAGAAAGTCTGTCCGGCCATTCTTTGTCCTGAGCAGAGCACCGGCAATGGGCGCGCCAACGAGCGAGGCTACACTGGATATACTCCACGACATGCCCAAGCGGGTGCCCAGTCGCGAGAGATCGGGTGTAATATTTGCAAATGCAGCCGAGGGAACCGTGACCAGAGCGGCAGAGAAGAAGCCTAGAACCGAAAGAAAACGGGTTAGTTTTTTTTTTTTGGTTGGCTAGTTGGTTGGTTGACAACGGCCACAGGGTGAAGAAGGGGGAAAAGCAAAAAGAAAAACATACCCCATAGAATACTAAACGCGATAAACGTCTTTTCATCTTCAATCGTAATCCAGCACAAGGACAGAACCGCACTTGCAAACGCACACACAGCCCATGTGACAATGGGGCCTAGCCAATGCGCCGCGACGCCCGAGACCAGTCGGCCGAAGAAACTCGCCGCAATGGCAAGGACGAGCATGTACAAGGCGGTGCTCTCGCTGCTTCCGAGGCGCTCTTTGGCATATGTCGGTATGTAAAAGTAAGGCACCATGTATCCGAGAAAGGTGCAAAAAGAACAAGCCGTGAAGACGAGAAACAAACGGTCTTTGAACGCCGTCTTGTCGAAAAGAGAGCGACGCTTGCGTTTATGCTTGAGCCATTCGGAGCCGGACAAGAGTGCTGGGATGGATAGGAGGGCTGCGGCGAGAGCGACGAAACCCAATGCGCGGATAGCCCAGGGAAAGCCAGCGGTGCGTAAAAGTCGGTTGAACATGTTGATGTAGATGACGCCGCCTATTATTCCCTCATGTCAGCCCTGACAAATCCTCGTTTTGCTGCACAGAAAGAAAAAAAAAAGCGCTGAGCGGATTACAAACATACCAACAGCAATGCCACTCATAACAATACCAAATGCATACGCCCTCTTTCGACTAAACCACACGCCTACCATGGCTAAGCTGGGAATATACAGCAATCCCGCACCCAAGCCCATGCATATGCCTTGGCTCAGAAAAACTTGCCAATACTGCGTGCTCAAACTCAACATCATGATGCCTAACACAACCAAGGCGTTGCCGACAAAGAGCATAGACCGGAAGTAGCCGAGATCGAAGAGCGGGCCAGACAGGACGCCGATGACGATGAGGAGCCAGGCTTGCACGGTACCAATCCAGGATATTGACGAGGGAGACGAGCTGCTAAGAAGGTTGGCGCGGTAGTAGGTTTGGAAAGCACCGAAGCTTAGTGTGAAACCCCTGGTTTATATACTGTCAACTTGTTGTTCATCTGATTCGTATTATGGGGGGTGTTGTATATTCAAAAGGGCACAGCAGAGTTAAATGAATGGATGGATGAATCACGTACCAAATGTTGATGTAAATCATGAAGCCGCCGAAAACCTTGAGCCAAGCATGCAGACCGCCATCTGGAGGAGGAGGAATCGCAGACTCTGCAGTGACGGTTGATCGAGCATCGACCTGTGCTTCTTTGTCTTCGGCTGCTTCATCTCTCGGCTTTGCATGTTGCACAGCATCTTTGTTGTGAGACGCTGATGAGGGGCGACTGTATTCTCCTTCTTCTTCTTGTTCTTCTTCTTGTTCTTCTTCTTGCGAGTTGGATCGGGCTGAAATGACATGCTTCTCCTCTAGATATGAGTGCGACGTCATTTGGCGTATTGGCCACTCGTTTTGTGAAAATCGTCGAAGGCGTTCTACTGGTTAAATTGGATCAAAGCTCCTAGTATTCCGACTCCGATATCATTCCGACGGACAACGGTTACCGAGTCATGCAACTAAGAAGTCCCAAAGCTATGAGCTGATACAGGCTAATGACTGTATGGTTCTACGCAGGACATTGAAGTGAACAGGACGAAGGTTTGGGAGAAAAATCGGTAGCTAAGGATATCCCGACCTGCATGACGGAATCAATGCGCGGCCACTCCCACCGCCTAATGATCCCCACAAAGTCTTAGTGGTTGCCGATGCGGTTCATGTGCGGGAATAGCGTAGTTGCCGAGGTCGGTAGTATGCCCGAGGGGTAACGTACATGCGGCCAAAGATTGCATCAAAGAACAAAACTAGACAAGTCGATACGAGAGAATGAATCATTCAAATATGTATCCAGTCCCGAATGGTTCGGAATTACTTCGTCTTGGGACCGCGACCGCATAGCCAATCAATACACCCTTATCTGCCGAGATGCAAGCCGGACATGCCAAGTACGGTGAGCTTGATATCCACATGGCAAGGATGCAAGGCAGAGTTATGGATAGGTTTCTGCTGGTCGA
>Ga0265780_10008302_pt1 | contig 12626 bp, 14 predicted proteins | sample P1T30metagenome_FD_192432 | JGI IMG/M metagenome (GOLD analysis project Ga0265780, IMG submission 192432) | Plant litter microbial communities from East Loma Ridge, Irvine, California - P1 T30 | ecosystem: Environmental > Terrestrial > Plant litter > Unclassified | place: USA: California...
TTATATATCTAGATCTTTCTCTATCTCTCTTATTAGAGTATTCTTACTAATCTCTATTTATTATGCGAACTCCTTATACTAGCGTATAAGAAATTTATAGATTTTATCTAATATTCTAGTCTGCTTAAGTAGTATTATAGAGAAAGTATAAAGGTAAATTAATGTAGGTATTATATAAGCGCGTATTTAGTCTTATTAAGTAAATATTATATAAGTATAGAGTTAGATTTAGTAGATAGATAAGTAGGTTAGTAAGTAGTATAGTAAGTATACTTATCTTATCTATTTTTATATAATAGATCTTAAACTATAGTAGAATTAAGATAGTATTATATAATAATAGAGTTTAATCTCTCTTTTCTTTATATAATACTTAGAAGTTATATAAAATAAAGACTTATTCTTCTATAAGTAAGGCTTTATCTTTACTCTTACTAATTTATAATAATTAAGTAATTATACAATACGTCTTACTAATTAAGTACTAATTAGTATTAAATAAGCTATCTATTATACATTACAATAGGCTAGCAGTTAGATATAATTATACAGTAATAAAGTAAGTAAGTAGTAGTATTCTAATATTTCGTATAAGAGCAGAATAGGTGTTCTCTATATACAGCAGAGATTTCTAGGCAGCTTAAATTACGTAACTACGCTAAGGCTATCTCTTGTGCAAAGGATACTTATATTAGTAGTTACAACTAACAAATTGAAAGAATTTCCTTGTTAGAAGCAAGCGTAATTCATCGTCGCATTCATTTAGGGCATCGATAACGCAGAAGACATTCTTAACCTTAGGGTCGCAGAGCATTTTAGCCAAAATGTCCCATAAGGAACCAAAGGAGGACAGAGTGTGCGCGATGTTCTGCATCGTCAAGCTTCCGGCTGCGTAGTGTTCAAGGTTGGAGTGCTGCCGAAGAAGTTGGTATATGAGCCCACGCAGTACAGCCGTTGCTTTGTTTCGAGTCTTATCTTAGTGGCTGCAGAAGAAGAACAAGAGTGTAGCATCTTTCGTAGCAACATTCTCAATCATCATTTCGGTAATGTGCAGAGCAAGCATGGTCTTGCCTTTGCCTGGCCCACCTGTGATCCAAAGCGAACTTGATGTCGATTCCTTCCATTTCAAAAAGCGGTGGTGCTCCAATATCCACTCGCAAGTAGATAGCGCTCTGTCTCCCTTTTCCACCTAGACGTTGAGACGATCTATAGCGGGGTCGGTGAGGAATATGAGTGATGCTACCTCACTCTAATTTGCTGCATCGTTCCGGCTAGAGAAGTAATTGTTGATAATACCCGAGTTGGTTCCGATGAAGGCTCTAGAGTTGTTCGGTGCCGAGAAGTGCGAGTTCATTGTCGTTGAAGCCATAGTGCAAACAACGATGGTAGCGATTACGTTGACGTTTTGGCAGCCGATGATTTTATCTGAGGTTACATGTTTGCACCTACACACGCGTGCAACGTTTTACCAAACTTGGTCACATAATGAACAGTCCAATTGCTCTAAACAAGCACACAAATGTGCTGCCTCTCGTAGTACAATTTACAGTCGAAATGAATTAGTTTGAGCGATTGCGATGGAAACGTCTACACAAGAAATGTTGAAAACCAGTGCCAAACGATCTCATCAGAAGTGAAATCTTAGCTCCATTCAAAATATACAAAATGAAAAGGAAAAAGTGAATAACTCAAACTCGAGCAGCTTGCTCAGTGTGCTTCTGAAGCAACCGGATTTCCGTCGTCTCGAAAGAAGACTTCAAGTTCGTCGAGCAACAATGTTATTGATTCTCCAGCAGACCTGGCATGCGATGGCCAATGCACAGTTGCATACTCTGTCAAAGGCAAGGTCTTCCGCGCGCAGTAATCATCAGTGAGCCAGTAAATTTCATTCTGCCGATTTTGCTGCAAGTATTCGATGCATCGCTAAGCAATCTCGTAGTGGACTGGCTCACTTGCGAAAAAGAGGTCTGCAATTGTCGTGCTGAGAGTATGAGTTTTGTCGATTGGGTGTTGTTTGAGAGAGAGGGAGAGTAATGAACGAGCGCAATATTCCACGTGGTCAGGTCATCTTGATTAGCTTGCTTCTCGAACTTAAGCAGACTTCCACACCACGTGATCCTGTCCCGCATAGACAGGGCGGGGTATATCGTCTTCCACTTGCAGATGGATTGCTTCGGCCAGTTCGGAAACCGTCAAAGGCCTCACGGCCTGCGCTACCCATCGCAAAATTTGTGCGCAATCTGAGCGGTCCTCTTCATTTCTCGTTACACGTCATGACTAGTGCAAAGAGCGCCTGGAGAAAGACAGGCTCGCTCATGTCTGATAATATAGAGATCGCTAGTGGAGAAAGCAGACATGAAACAATGAGGCATGAATTGTGAGATCTATTCGTCGCGTCAACATGCGCGGTCAGGCACCCGTGGACGTCGCCTGGTCTTGGCATGACGCATGGTTCCGTCGGACCCCCGAAATTATTCCTCGCTCGCGTGGGGTGAGGCTTGTGACAACTGCATGAACCGTACGCCGTTGCCTAGCATAATCGCAAAGCTCACAGTACCACAGCCACGTCAGCTTGTACCAAGCGCACTAGCTTGTCACTCTCTTCATCCAATCGTTTTCAAAATAGGGCGAAAACACAAAGCCCATCGCCAGCAATCGGCGCAAGGCAAGCCGTGGCGCGAAAGTGAGAAAGGTCGTGGAAAAGGCAAAGACAGGGGTAAAGGCAAAGGAAAACGAAACAGGATGGGAAACGAAGAGTCCCGGGTTATTGGCCCGGATACGCCACCTCAAACTCTAAAGGCGCGGACAGTAGAGGCTTTGGCGCAATACATCAAAGATGGACGCGCAAAGCGAATAGTGGTCATGGTAAGTTAAACTCACTACCCTGTGATGCTTCCGCTGATATCTCAAAGACGGGCGCAGGAATCAGTACATCAGCAGGCATACCAGACTTCAGATCACCAGAAACGGGACTATACGCAAACCTCGCCCGCCTCAACCTACCCTACGCCGAAGCTGTCTTCGATATCTCGTACTTCCGCGAAAAGCCAGAACCTTTCTACATGCTTGCCCAGGAGTTGTACCCTGGCAAGTTCCGACCGACGATCACACATTCATTTATAGCCTTGCTGCATAAGAAAGGTCTTCTATTGAAGCTGTTTACACAAAACATCGACTGCCTAGAGCGCGAGGCTGGAGTACCAGGAGATTCGATAATCGAGGCGCACGGCAGCTTCGCAACGTATGATATTCCACATTTTAGACGAGGACGTACTGACACAACGCAGACAAAGATGCATCGAATGCAAAGAATCCTACCCAGCCGATCGCATGCGCACCGCAGTCAAGAACAACCAGGTCCCACGCTGCCTCAGCTCTGAGTGCAACGGACTTGTAAAGCCCGACATCGTATTCTTCGGCGAGCAACTGCCCTCTGCATTCTTCGACAATCGAGACCTCCCCGCCGAAGCCGACCTCGCCATCGTAATGGGCACTTCACTATCCGTTCACCCATTCGCTTCACTACCACAAATCTGCAGAGACCGAACGCCGCGGTTACTCATAAACAGTGAACAAGTCGGCGACATGGGATCACGACCTGATGATGTGCTAATGCTGGTGGACTGCGACAGTGGCGTACGACAACTAGCAGAGGCGTGTGGGTGGTTGGAAGAGTTGGAAGCACTCTGGGCCGAGACGGCGCGACCTGGAGAACCCGAAAAGATTGAAGAACAAAAACCAAAGAAGAACAGAGACGAGCTGTTACAAGAAGAAATCGACAAACTTACCAAGGATGTCGACAGCACGCTCAAACTTGGACAGGATCAACATGACTGGCTGGACAACCATGTCGACAGGAAAATCGCGCGGAAAGAAGAAGATGAGAGAAAAGAAGAGGGAACGAATCTTCGGCCGCCTGATGACCCCGAGTCCAAAGTAATGGCGCCGGTTGCGAGGTCGGAGAGTGGGCTGGGACATGTGTTTCCGCACATAAAGAAGCCTTCATTATAGAGAGTCGCGGGTTGGGTTTTTTATGAAAAACAATACTTCACGAAGCATGTGTAATCATCGATCTAATGACAAAAAGGAGGAGGTACAGCGGATGGAAGTTGTGGTGCCATGCATCGGCAGTCTTGACAGTTTCAATATACCCGATTAGGAAAGTGTCGATTATCGTAACTCGACTCTTGTTGATTGACCGCCAATCAGAACACTGCATCTGCTATTAGCGTTACTCTTCGTTGTTAGCGTCACCCCTCGTTAGCGTCCGGGCAAACCTGGGTGAACGACATCAGAACAAGCATTTCGAGCCATTTACGTCGCGAATAATTGTTGAAATACCCAGCGCCCCTATGTATGCTATGCGTCCAAGAACTTGAGAAATTTCGTATGCCAACTACAACATCTCACCCTCGTCATCTAACGCGCCTTCATCCTCTTCTTCCCACTCGACATCATCGGCCGCAGCGTCCGCTTTCCTTTGCACCTCGGCGAGCCCACTCATCTCCTCCACCCAGCCCCTTTCATTCAATGCCTTTTGCACGAACTCCCATGGGTCTTTCTCATACGCTGCGATCACTGTGTCGCTGCACGCGGAGCAACAGTCATAGGGTGTGCCTTCGACTTGGATGTTGCTGAACGTCGACAGGTAGCCGCGTATCGTATGTGGGATAGTACCGAGAGGATGCTTGAAAGGTGGCGGAAGGGATGGATGCGCGGGTTTTGGAGCTACGCGTGATGCTGGTGGCGCGATGCCTGTGGGTGCGCGAGCTTTGGAGGGGTGTTGCAGTATCGAGACGAGGAGTTCGACGAGGAGTGATGACGCAAGTGGGGCGACACCAGGACGTGTTACCGTACATTGTTGATCGAGGGTTGCGTTACTTAGGGACTGTTGACTTGATTAGTAGAGGTTTGGAAGGCATTGACCTGAGACTTACATCTGCCGGCGCAACAACGTCGTTGCAGAAATAGCACCCTAGCTCGACCTCACCTGGCTTGTCGGTCTTCAGTCCGTGGCGCATGACTACGAAGGTGTCGAAGCCTAGCGCAGCATTGAGGACGATCTTTCCGGCGGCTTTGCCCATGACTGTTGGCAACCATCGGCTTTCTCTTGTGTCCATGAGCAGGAAGATGACATCATGCTCGCTGATAAGTTTCTCTAGCTTGCTGAAGTGTTCTTTTGTCTTTGAAGCATCAGTAATGGGGTGGCCAAGCATAGGTACTTCCATGACATGACCAGTCGCATCAACACCGGGATAGATCTCTTCCAGAGCCTCGGCGGCACGCTCCGCTTTCTTTGCACCTCCTTGCAGACAATCTTTGAAGTCGAATAACGGTTGTCGCACCGGATTTGAGAAGCTCACAGTTGCGTTGTCGATGAAAGTGATCTTTCTCACCCCCCAGCCCATCAGTGTTCTCGATACATATGTACCAAGCGTTCCCGCTCCCAGTAACAGACATTTGGTGTTCTTAATCACGTCCAGATCGATACCAGGAGCTATTCTCCACTTGATAAGCTTCAGGTTTAGGTCTACAGCTTGATCTGCCAGTTTTCGCTCGTCCATGTATTCTGATAGATCGACGTTTCTTGATGAGAGCTTCCCGGCGACTGTCCGCTCCCAGCCAGTGACCTTGGGGAGTGGCGGTGTTCTCGGTCGCTCATCCGGCGCCTCTGAGCTTGATTTAGTAGTGCTTACATCGGCCTGGAGTTGAAGAATGATCGAATTTGATTGGTCGCGCTTCGTGTGCGTGTCACGGTAGCACAATATGTGGGCTTCACTGAGGTGCCACTTATGCCGCAAGAGAACAAGCAAGTTCCTCAGCGGCCATCCGGGACTGCTCTCGTACGTCGATGGATCCGCAAAACAAATGAGCTGGTCTTCTTTGTCCACGCCATTGAAGAAACCCTTCTCAAAATGCTCTAGCTTTCCTATAGCCCAAGTGTACCCAAACTCTTCCAAGGGTGTGACGGGTGTCTTCGATCTCTCATCTGAATCGCCTCCGCCTCTTATGCGCTTCGCCAGGAAGAAGCCTCTTTGACGCACATCAGAGCTATAGCGCCACGTCTGTACCGCATCTACCAAGTATGTCGTCTCCCGCGCATGCAGCCTCGTCAGCTCTCCAACCTGCTTCCACGGCGGATCTGATTGTATCGCAGGAAAGCAAAAGTGGTATGTGAACTTGTACTTCTTGAGGTTCGCGAAGATGATAGCAGTGAAGGAAGAGAGGAGGGACGGGCATTCGTAAATTGAGCCGTCGTGAATCGCTTCCCAGATCTATCTCGCTTTAGTGAGTTTCACGTAAGTAATGAGGAGCCCCTACTGTCTGGGCGCATCGTTCGAGGATCGCTGCTCGGTCAAGGTTCTTGTAGTCCTCTATGGTGTTGCAGTTCTTGATGATGCCTTCGGCGCGGCAGTATGTCGGTGGAGCGCTGCATCGTGATATCAGCGTACGTCATAAGGCAAGTTCAGAGTACATACTCGTCCGATGTGAGAGCATTCGGGTGTATTTGAATGCGCGTAGACCGTTCAGGGTGATCTCCGGGTTGCACCTCGTATAGACCCAGTATTTTCCGTGCAGAGTCGTCCAGCATGTCATGGTTGATTTTGATATGTGCAAGCGCCGCGTAGAACTGTATGTCGACGTCGCTCTGCCAGGGCGCAAACTTGAGGGATGCCATCGTGTATGCGCTTGCGGGATATCTGTGTTGTTCGAGTGTGTGTAATGTCGACGATAGGGATACGGTGAGAGAAGACTAGGTAGCAGACTTCATGGTCACAAGCAGTCGCAAGAATACGACACGTGAATAGGCACGCGTGACGGTAGGTGGCTGAGGCTATTGAAGCCCGTGGTACCTTCAGGCGCCGCTTCATGGTCGCTGACCCCGCGCTATGTCGTCAGGCGGGGCGGCTAAACGCGTTCCTGCAGTCGCGCGACCAGATGGCGCTAGCATGAAGCATCTCCCGTTCGAACCACGGCAAAACCACTAAACACCTATTCTGTCATTTCTTTGGTCCTGATTGAGCCATGCTTGTTGGACTGTGCGGAGGCAAGACCCCGATCAATCACGTTATCTCACTCCTGACATCAGCCAGGCATCTGCGCGGGCAAATCCTCGATAGCTTCGTACCTCGTTGAAGAGCACAACTTCACGCGTATTCGCCTAGCACGTACTGCAGCAACGCCAGCGGTCGAGAAATCGGCTTCCGATGCGCATGTGCCTTCATCGGGGGGTCGTGTAGACGAGCAGCACGTCTTCTCGGATATCGACACACTACTCGATTTTGTCACGTTGAGATGGAAGGAGCGGTGGGTGACAACAGACATCTGGGACCACGAAGCTGTCGATGCCTTACTTCGGAGACCCTTCTTCCTCCTGGTAAGCGTCGATGCGCCGGTCAGTGTTCGGTGGAAGCGATTTACGGACCGATGTGCTGCAAATCAGCTCACACCGCCAACGCTGGAAGAATTCGTCCTTCGCAATGATGCCCATCTCTTTGCTCAAGGCACGGGACTCAGTGCGCTCTTCCAAAGGGCTCAACTGAAGCTGCTCAATTCCACAGCGACCATCTCGTCGCTCCGCGATGCTATACGTTCACTCGATCTTACGAATGAATCACGACTACGACCCAGCTGGGACCAATACTTCATGCAGTTGGCAGACTTGGCGGCACACAGGAGCAATTGCATGAAGAGAAGAGTGGGATGCGTCATAGTGCGGGAGAAGAGGGTCGTCAGTACAGGGTATAACGGCACACCACGAGGCATGACGAATTGTAACGAAGGCGGCTGTCCCCGCTGCAACAATGCTGCAAAGGGAGGGACAGGTTTGAACACGTGCCTGTGCTTACACGCGGAAGAAAATGCACTGCTCGAGGCGGGTCGAGATCGAATCGGAGGCAGTGCCACGCTCTACTGCAATACTTGCCCTTGTTTGACCTGTAGCGTCAAGATCACTCAAGTTGGCATCAGCGAAGTCGTCTACAACCAAGGATACATGGTCGACACCATGACTGCGAAAATCTTCGCCGAAAGCGGCGTTCGTTTACGACAATTCTCCCCGCCTACCGACGGCTTGGTAGACCTGTCCATTGGAGTGCCATTGGACGGGAATCAAGGACCTGATACAGAAGACGCCCGGGAAGTGCTAAACGACGACAGCTTCTTACGGCCGATTTAAGCATTAGGTTCACTTGATAACAAAAAGAAGATCTCCCTGAACAGGCGGCCAAACAAAACGCTACACTCGTGAATATCATCATACAGGCTTCATCTCGCGGTTCTTCACCAAATTTCCTAGCATCTCCTCCGTCCAAACCCACGTCCCATCATTCCGCCTCCACCCATACGTCCGGGCCTTGATCTACCAAACCCACCTCCTCCCATGCTGCTCATGCCTCCACCTCCCATTCCACCTCCGCCTACTCGGCCGCCTCCGCCGTGGTGGTGCACGACTGTCGTTGGGCCGGCGCCGTAGCCTCCTGCTCCGTAGCCGCCGCGACGAGACATTCGGGATGGTCCGCAGCCCATTGCTTATGATGTGTCAGGCGTGTGAAGGGTTTTTTTTAACTATAGAGTGCTGGTGTGGACGCCGTCTTTGATGTTACGGGTCTTGGATTGGCACGAAGATGAGGACTTGAGTATATCGCTGGGTTGCTGAGTGGTGGATTTTGATCGTAACGATTATTGGGAAACTTTAAATTCGAGAGGGATTTCTGATGCACTTTAGATGAAGTTGCTTGTTGGTTGGATTTTGGATGCTTGCTTCATGTTTTGGTATGTCTACTCCACCTTTATATGTCATTGCTCACACGCGACCTCACAAAACTCCGATGTCATCTCGACCTCCACGCACTCCGACATGACATACGCCAGGCATTCGTTCCAAGCATCGCAAGATCATCCAACGCTCTGCCCGATCCGTGACATCCAGATCCTGCATCTTGGCTCCAGCGGAGCGGAAAGCCGGGCCTGCCCTGATTGGTCACCGTCGCTTGGCTGCAATGTGGCGCAACCACAAAATGACGTTTGCCGCGTGGCGGTGATGTAGGGTGCTTGTGACTGTCAAGGAAGCGGATGTTCGGCAGGACCGTTGACGTGGGTCATGTTTCTCCCGTACGACATCAGTGCTCGAAACATGGCACACATTCAAAGACGGATTCTCGCGTAGTTCCACAACTCCCATCTATCTTCGTCGCTCAGATTCTCATATCTGGCGTTGATATGCGGGTTCTTCTGCTGCTGACGATCACACTCGAGGAGTCCCACCTCGTTGGCTATTAACACGAATGCAGAAGAAGTGGAGATCAATCTCAAGTGGATGCCGATCAGGTAATAATTTCCTTTGTCGGGCGTTCTGATTTCGAACATGACATCTAATGCAATGGCCGCGAGTGTGAAACAGTGGGACATAGATCCGCGGAATGCGTGATGCGGCGTGTTCAAAGTGAGCAAGTCGGTGCTTGCGGAGCGAATGGCAACTCGTTTCTCGCTTTCCTCGCGATCGTACAGGCGGAAGGCCACGTAGGTGCGCATTCTAGCGTATCCGTGAAAGGCAAGTAAGATGCACAGGATGACGGTCAGTATTTCCGAGTTACTAATATAAATCGCGTCGTGAGCCCAATAATGCAGCCAGGTAACGCGAAAGGTGTTGTCGACCATGTACACATACGACATCCGAACCACCATGGCCAGCCATGGCAGAAACCTGGGAAAGTCCATCCAACGAGGTGTACGACCGAAATCGCCAAAGAAATACCCCTCGAACTGCCACACTGGGTCACCGTCGGCATTGCGGACCGTGTGGGACGCGTCGTGAGAGTAGAAGTCATCGTGGAATACCAAGTAAGTCAAGTTCCAACATGGGTTGTCGATGAAAAGAAAATCTTAGACCTCTAAAGGGCGAACTCCAGGTCCAGAGATATGCTGAGAGGTCTTGCCCATCTGAAAAGCTCCACAAACATTGCGTCAACGCGGTGGTAGCGAGGAGGAGCCAAAAGGCCCATGACTTGAGTCATTTAGGACTGTTGCGGCAGGTCACGAACAGAACGAGCAGGATGGCGAAGCAGCTGGCAAAACCAATTCTGAAAGCTGGTGCTCTCGGGTTTTCGAGCGCGTCGTTGAGCAAGCACTTCGACGGGTCCTCGAGTCTATCGGCGTCGAACCTGGAGCAATGTGCGAACCTAGTGGGAAGTTTTCCTCAGCCCACTGCAACATGAGCCAGAATGCGCAAGTCGGACCCTAGATGAGCAGCTGCTCGTGCAGAGTTGTCTGTCGTCCCAACCACCCTAGCAGTGACTTAGGGCCGTCTTGCAGCTCTTGTATGATCGACTCGCGGTGTACTTTCTCGGGTAGGATTACGTCGCATACGCATCTGCAGTTGCAAAGCTCCATCCTTTTTGCTGTGTTAAGATTTAGTGAGAGGAGAACTGAAGATCGGTGCGCCTTTTATACAGGAGGTGAGTTTAGTGAACCATGGTTGAGGATTTGGGTCTCATGAAACCACTTTTTCGGAGAGTGATCGCGCATCCGGGCAGCGCGGTCAACGGGCCGTACTACGACTAATTTAGGCCTAGATTAGCTACGCTACTGTCACCCCTAGGGTGAACTACTTACGAAGGTGACGCTCCGGGTAAGGGCCACGAACGTAGAACGGGCTACTGCCAAGATCACGTGCTCTTATCGTAGGAGGTCTCTAATTAGCTAGAAGAACTAGAAGAGCTGCTAGTTAACCTCCTCTCGGGGCATTCAGGGGCTCATCTAAGCTAGAGCAATGTCCGACGATAGGGCTGTAATACTGCCTCCTAGACGATTACTATTACGCTTACGAGACCCACCCGTTCACTCTCATTTATCGATCGCATATGTAAGCCGTAACCCGTAGAGGACTACGACGGTAGTACGGCCTGTTGTGTCGTAGCCTCGGGATATCAACATTGTTTCCTTCTTCCGGTAACTGGACAAACTGTGTCATGCGAAGCCATAGAAAATGTGTGCCGTCTTTGGAAGTAGTCCAGAAAGTGTATGCATCTGTAGGGAAGGTGGTGCCTGCACATGCTTCCGCCATCTCACATACTGAGAATAGCTTAATACTGTGAAGTGCTTCAGGCATCGTGATCATACACTCCTCTCCTTCAGCGAAGAGATCAAATCCATTGACTAGTCAGACTCATCTGGACCAAACACAGCCCTCAGACCGGAATACACAATTTCACAGCCACACTGCCGCACCACCATCACGCTCCCCATCGCCGAACATATTCGTAATCACACCTTCCAGGCGACTACAACACCTCGAACATATATTGCGTTGTTAGCAACTACTGACGTAGCCACTCTATGCAGTCATGGGTCGCCGCCATCCTGATTGGCCAGCGCTCTACCTGCCCGTGTCACATCCGGGTTTAGTGTCAGTCGCTATACCTTCACCCCACAGCAGATAAATTGGTTTAATCAAGAAACAATACCAATCGAGAAGTTTTCAGCCTCGTGGATCGGGAAGACGGGTTGGGGAGTTGGGCCGCGGGTTGGGTCTGATGATCAGTGTTCGCGGATGGGAGGGGGCGAGAGAGGGTAGTGGGATTAGTTTGGGGGTATATATAAAGGCTGGAGTGGGAGAGTGAAATAGTACGAGCATTTTATAGCTGATATCTCGCTACCAAGATGAAGACTGCAATCCTTCTCGCTGCCGCTTCTGTGGCCGGCGCTCACTGTACGGCCGCATGTCAAACGATCCTTGCTCAACATCACTGATCGCGGATAGACACGCTTCCCATCGTCAACGGCGACAGCGCCTGGACACACGTCCGCCAAGCCAAGGTCAGTCTCTCTGCAGAAATCCGTATAGCTGTACTCTCCCTGACTCCCTTCCAGAACTGGCAGGACAATGGCTTCGTCGGCGACGTAACCAGCAGCGCCATCCGCTGCAATCAACTTAACCCCGGCAAATCCACCCTCAGCGTCGCCGCAGGTTCCAGCGTAAAAGTCAACGTCAACCCCAACGCCTACCACCCCGGTCCTTTCCAGTCCTACCTCGCGAAAATGCCCGAGGGCCAGGATATCAACACCTGGGACCCGACGGGCGCCGTATGGTTCCGCATATACGCTGAGCAGCCAAAGTTTGGCTCGCAGTTGACATGGCTGGGTGAGTTCTTTCCATGCAATTCTGGTTTGATAAAGACATGGTGAAGTCTGACAGAGAGTGTCCAGCGGCGGCGAACTACGACATCAAGATCCCGAGCTGCATCGCGCCGGGCAAGTACCTGATGCGCAACGAGCACATTGCCATTCACAATGCTGGGAGCAAGGGGGGCGCGCAGTTCTACCTGTCGTGTGCGCAGCTGGAGGTGACGGGCGGAGGCAGCACGGCGCCGATGAATCTTGTGGCGTTTCCGGGCGCGTATAGTGCGACGGATCCGGGGATTTTGATTAATATCAATTATCCAATTCCGACGAGTTATACGAATCCGGGGCCGGAGACGTTTACTTGCTAGAGTTGATGGGGAAGGGGTAGATTGATGGAGGGTTGGTGGTGCGTAGCATACATACATGTACTTCTCTGTAGACAGGTTCGACGATTAGTTAGTCGTGATATTATGCTTCATTCGTCGTACACCTTCATTTTTTCC
>Ga0265780_10008303_pt1 | contig 12624 bp, 8 predicted proteins | sample P1T30metagenome_FD_192432 | JGI IMG/M metagenome (GOLD analysis project Ga0265780, IMG submission 192432) | Plant litter microbial communities from East Loma Ridge, Irvine, California - P1 T30 | ecosystem: Environmental > Terrestrial > Plant litter > Unclassified | place: USA: California...
GCTACAAGACAAAGTCCTCATGATTGGCCCTGTGCGTCACGAAGAAGTTCGAGACGTCATGGTGCGAGGCCACATCTACCTGTGCCCATCGCTTACCGAGGCCTTTGGCACAGTCATAGTAGAAGCAGCGTCTTGCGGGCTCTACGTCGTGGCCACACGTGTCGGCGGCATCCCGGAAGTCCTTCCTACGCACATGACTGAATTCGCCGCGCCCGAAGAAGACGAGATCGTCGAGGCTACCGGACGCGCAATACAAAAGCTGCGCGCAGGAACAGTGAGGACCGACCTGTTCCACAACCAGGTCAAGCAAATGTATTCCTGGACCGACGTTGCGCACAGGACAGAAAGAGTCTACGATGGCATTAGTGGCGCCATCAGCCATGTAGAGTTCTACCAGGCCGATGGTGCTCCTGGTGCATGGGGTACGCCACGAGGTCGTGCGGGTGTCCGCAGCTTCGCGTTCGTTGAGAGACTGAAGCGATACTACGGGTGCGGTGTCTGGGCCGGCAAGCTCTTCTGTCTCTGCGTTGTCATTGACTATCTCCTCTATGTGATACTCGAGATCTTTGCACCGCGGTCGCGAATCGACGTCTGCAAGGACTGGCCGAAGAAAAGCCCTAAACGGGTGAACGAAGCCGAACAGATTCTGCAAGCACCTGCAGCCATCGACAGTGAATTGAAGAAGCGTCGAGGTAAAAGAGAAGAAATGCAAGATGATTGAAGAATTCACGAGTTGAGTGGACAAAGATATGCAAAAAAGCTTTTGAATTGGTATAATATTACGATAAACTGCTGCCCACATAAAGGTATCGCAGTCGTCGTCACGAAGATGAACTATCTACTCAGCCACCAGGCCGATTAGTCGAAGGACGCCAGCCCCCGACCCCCAAGAAAAACGCCGGTAAATGCTCTGTACAAGAATGCAACGACACACAACCGGACACACCTATCCGTAGAACCAGTACTGGGCGCTGTACTGCACTTCAAAGCTGCCCTTCTGGCCAGCACAGTTCTTGGGCGCCATGCCGCCGGCAGTGTGTACGCGGTAGACGTCCTTGTAGTCGCCTTCAACAGCGTTGAGCTTCAGCCAAGCGACGCTGCCCATCTGGTTGGGTCCGAGAGAAGAGTCCTTGGGCGCGGCGCTCTTGACGGCATCGGGTGTGGCTTGCACCCAGCCGAAGTTGGTCTCGGGCGTGCGCAGGTCGAACATGGGCACCTTCTTGTCCGTGAAGTAGTGGTGACCCGAGGTGTGCTGCTCAGCGGCCTTACCCTTTGGGACGGCGTAGTTGAGAGACAGGGCAGTCACTTGTGCCAGGACATTGTCGTTGAGGCGCGTGGCGTCGCACGTTGCGTTGAAGAGCGTGGCCACCGCGCCGATCGCTACGGGAACGACGTCCGCGGAGTCGGATGCGCAGGTGTAGTTTTGCGTGCCGCGGCCAATGGCAATGTGCTTGAGTGTTGCTCCAGCGCTGATGGGGGCGAGAGGTGTGGGTGCTAAGAACTTGTTAGTATTGTGGTCTGGCGAAACGGCGAGGAGTAAAACATACCAATTGGGAGAGCTACGTTGGACAAATCGCACAGCCCGTTGGTCTTGACCAACATGTCCATCACTGGCTTAGGCAGGTCTTGCCTCGCGATCAGGTTGGCTATTGAGTCGGCGGGCTGGGTAGGAGCAGCGAATAGGGTCGCGGGCGCAAGGGCCAAGACGAGGGAGAGGGTGTTGAAGATCATTGTCGGTATGGGTATCGTGTAGGTTGAGGTGATTTTGTATATCGTGCAATGCTCTCGTCGAAGGTATATATCCTCCAAACACGTCTCGAAATAGCAAGCGCCGTTGGTTTCGTTTTGCGTCGTTTAGAAAGAAAGAGAAACCCCCGAAATAAACAGAGAAACCAAGCACAAGGAAAGAAGCAACTGGTTCTCAAGAACGGATGTTCGCTGCGTCGGATGTGGAACTGTATGTGCGAAATGCAACAACGAGGCGGCACTGCTTGCTGTTCTATATACATACAAAAACCCTCTGCACATTTCGGGCGCGTAGCACTGGTGCTGGTAATGCCTGTTGACGCTCTGTCCCACCCGCCCTAGCTAATGGCCCCAAATATAGCATCCCCAGGGTCCTGATTGGGTGTCGCCAGCAGGCGAGCTAGATTACCGAGCCGACTTAGGACGGGTTATTTTGGGGCGATTCTTATTCGGCGGGCGGGTTTGGGCGTTGGCGCTGGGGTGAGAATAGGTAGTCATCAAGATGAGTGAGGTTCGGTTCGGTTCCTTTCTTCGACGACGATAATGATGGGTATGGTATGTAAGGAGGAGGCGTTCGCTCACTACGCCCGCCCGCCTCTATTCTCACACCGTCGAAACAATTTTCTTTTGGAGCGTGTTTACAAACACCTCGACAGCGGGAATAGAAACACACTCCCGCAGGCTTGCAAGTTCCCCACTCCCCTCCTACATGTCAACGTCTCCCTTCCTTCGGGGGCACGCCCCCCCATTGGCCCACCCCCCTCCGCGCCCGTCCACTCGACGCAGAACGAGGGTCCCGCAGAGCCGCCCGCCCACCTTTTTCGCCGCCAAACCTATGTTCCAAGCAGGCAGGTCAGGAAATCGTCTTAATATAGCCATGTCAAGAACGCGAACAAAAGGTGGTTAATTTACCGTCTTTGACGCGGTCCAATGAGCGCGCGGGTGGCTGGGAGATGTAAGCGCCCCGAAGCCTTTCAGACGAGCTGGCCAGCAGGGAAGAGCGGATTCGAGACAGGGATGAGCGTGTGCAGGGAGCAATGGTTGGACGGTACGCATTGGATTTGAAGATGGTGCCGGGCGGGAAGTGGGGCGTGGAAAGAATGGAGATGCGTGCTGCTGGATGGAAATGCGTCTGGAAGTGGGCCTGTGAGCGCGCGGAACGTCTACCACACATACATACGCCTGCTAGCTGCTCATTCTACAAAACTTGTTTCGACGCCCGCTTTGCGTGGAGATGCAGCGCACGAGACGGGGCGTCGACAGGCACACGACATGTCTTGACTAGGCGTGGCAATATCGGCGGCCCGGAAGCGAGGGAGAGAGGGTGGTAGCGAGGCCGAGAGCGTTACGCTTGCATATACTTGAGGTGAACCTTGCCCCTTGCCTGGACTGGACTGGACATTGAGGTAGACCTGTAATTGTTGTCGCCCAAGGGTTTTTCCAAGATGAGTTTTTACCATGGATGAGAGATGGGGTGGAGACTGTGTTGCTAGAAGCTAAGAGGGATGCTTTGGGGACGGATGGCTGGCTTGCCGCTGCGGGAAGGGCTAGATGTGTGGATGGATCTGGTGGATACTGGGTTGAGAATGGGAACAGGTTTTCTATACGGGGACGTTTAATTCAGTTCCGCGGACGTTGGATCCGACCTGCCACATCACATGGAGAGAAATCGATCCTGAGCGGAAAATCACTCTGTGATACCGTTGTGCGAAAGGAGACTCGAGTCTGCCTGTACACAGGTCCTACTCCATCCATCCATCCAGTATCTTGCCCAAACACAGCGCCCACGCGACCATCCCACAATCAATCTCGTACACATCACGAATATTCACATGTGACCATCCTTCCAGATGAAAACAAGGAAATCGCCACAACAAGGCGCCACCATCAAGAAATTTCCTACGCGCCCGTGGCACCCAGCGCCGCCCATCCACGCGCTGTAATCCAGACGCTATCCGAATCGCCCGGCACCCATTTATCCTAATCATACAGACACAGACCAAACAATCCACCTTACACAGCATCCTTCAACCCCACCGTCGGATCATCCAGCGGCCCTCCCGGCGTCCCCGCCGCCACAATCGCATTGCCCGCCACCACCGCGCCCCCATTCCCGCCCTCGCCAAACAGCATGTAGAACACGATAAAGTGCAGCGCGATCAGGTAGCCTGCAAACATGTTCCTGCTGATGCGCGTCTGCAGCACGAATTTCGTCACGCGCAATACCATGCGCTCGAAGAGGTGCATGCGCTTCATCGCGCGCGCACTCTCGCGCCCGCGAAACGCAGCGAACGGGCTGAGATTCGATTCATAGCTCGCTTTGTAGCGATCTGACGCGTCTGCGCCGATATTGACGGTCGAGGGATTGGGATTCGCCGCGAAAGCACTCGCGCTCGACGCGGGGCCGCGGTTGTACGAACTCACATATCTAGTCTTTTCGTAAAGATCGAGGTTGTCTTTCTGCAGCGCGCCGATTTCGCTGCGCAGCGAGGAGACGGTCTGGTGCGATTTCTGCAGCTCGGCTTCGAGCTCCGAATTGCGCTTTTTGAAGCGGTCGCGCTGTGCGGTGACCATGGGGAGGATGCCGGAGCCGCCGCCCATGGGCTCGCCGGCGCGCAGGGAGGCGAGGGTGGTGGGGGCACTGTTGTCGAAGCCGGAGATGATGGAGGAGGTGGGTGAGGAGCGGCCGCGGCGCGCGGAGCTCTGGGGGTAGCGGGAGACGTATGTGCCTGCTACGGACATGCCGGAGGGGTCGAAGGCGTTGGAGGCTTCTTGTTGGACTTTCTCGAGGTCAGCTTCGAGGGTCTCGTTGAGGGCTCGCGACTTTTCGAGATCCATGTTTGCGCTGGAGAGTTCCTCTTGTAGAGCTTCTAACCTGCTCTGTAGATCTTGGTGAGACACGCGAAGGACAGTGAGCTCATTGCTGAGCTTCTTGTTGCGCGCGAGCAGAAGCTGCTCCAGTGTCTCGCCCTTGCCTTTGCCAGCGCCGCCGTTCTGTGAGAGTGCGAACTCGGTAGCCTCATCGTCGTCGTCTCCTGTTGCGAACTCGATTGACTGTGTTCTGTTAGCAAAGTCCATACTAGGCTATTGGTTGCATGCCTTCAGCACTTCGAGCTCCTGCTTCACGTTCTCGTAGTCGCCCCACTTTTGAACCTTCTCTCGCAACGCGTCCTTCTCACTCTTCAGTGACTTGATCTCGCGCTCTAAGCTTCGCGTCTCCGTCTCGAGCTTTGTCCGGTCAGAGTCCTTCTCGAACCGCGCGTTTTCAAGCTTGCGTAGAAGTGAGGAGTTTTCGGACCGCAGACGCAGGTAGGATGGATCGTCTTCGACTGGAACGTGCTGGGCTTGTGAAGATGCTGATTGTGCTAGCTGGAGGCGCAATTGTTCGTTCCGTGACTCGATCTCGGCCAGGCGCTGGCTTGCCCTCTCCAACTCGGAGCTGACAATCTCAAGCTCCGCTGCCGTGGCTCCCGACCTGCTCTCACCCTCGGCCTCCTCTCCCTTGCCAAGCCTCTGCGAGACGTCATAGCTGGCCTTGAGCTCTTTCAGCAGCCGGTCTTGGCTCTCGACCTTCTCTTCCAGGCTCTTCTCCTTGGCCTCCCAGTTGTCCTGCTTCTCGCTGAGCACAGCAGACCACGACTGCTCGACGTCCTTGATCTTGCTGTCCCGGGTATCCTCGAGAGCTTTGCGTGCAGCCCTCTCCTCCTCGAGCTTCTTCTCAGACTCGTCTACCTGGGTGGTCAAGTTGGCGACCGTCTTCTGTAGTCTCTCGTTCTCGGCTGTGATCTTCGGGACGGTTTCTTCGGCGGTGACAAGGGAGTCGACCGAGGCTTCGAGCAGAGGGTACGGGTCTGGCGCTTCTGACAGCGGCGAGTAGACCTGAAAGAAGGCAGCCTGGACCGTCTTGGACTGGTTTGAAATGAGGTCGATGAAGTTCTGGTATGCTGTGGGCGTGGTTAGCACGGAACCGCAGCGTTACACTGAAACGTGTACATTTCAAGAGCGCCTTGAACTCGTTGAGCTTGCTGGAGTCATCCAGCTTCCGGAAGTCCTTTGTCTTCTGCGCGAGGTCTTTTCTTTGCGTGAGCGTGTCTCTTTGGTTTGCGACAATGTCCGATGCGACCGTGTCGAGTTGTGGAATGAGCGTCGTGAGGTCGATGTCTGGCGCACCGTTAGCTTCCTGGCGTAGTTGATGCGCCGGGTCTTCTTACTCCTCCATGCGCCTATCGCCTTCTGGAACTTGTTCTCTTCGCCCCCATCTTCCTGCGCGTCGGAAGTCTGCTTCGTCGTGTCCTGCGCCGCCTCCAGGGAGCTCTGCTCTTCCGTGTCAATTCCGCCCTCCATTCTAGCTTATGTGGGATCTCCCGTGGAGAAAGTCTGGCCGAGAGAAAGCGCGTCTCACAGTCAGGCGTCGTGTACAATTCCCCGCAAATGCATCGAGAGCGCGTCGACTTGCATGGGTGGATCGGATTACGTATGCGGACAGCTTTCACTCCAGCCCGGGAGTGCTGCGGCGCACAGGGCACAGGGCAACAAGCCGCGTGTGGCGTGTGGGGGCCATGGATCATCATGGTTCGCGATCCTGCACGCTCAAGCTCCCTTCACCCTCTACAATGCACGCTTCCCATAGAATGCGCCAATAGCCAGTCATGGCGCATGCAGTGCTCGTGAAACATGGCAGAAGCAGCTCCTCCGTCGCAATTGACTGCGCGACCACCGCCCCAAGACGGGCCCTTTATCCTCCGCAAGCTCGTGGCCGACCTGCCGCTGTCCGCTGATGGAGACGCCGCAGACGTGCGCATAACATGCGTTGAAGTGTGGAGTACGTGCAGCCTCAGAAACGCCTGAAAAGGTCCTGCAATTGTATGTAGTCTATGTAGCTAATCAATCCCAGACGGTAACCTCTACGTCGGCACCTCAGCCGCCGACATCATCCACTTCGTCCTCCTGCCCCCAGAACCCCATGACACGTCTGGCGAGCCCACTGGAATCATCGCGTCGAGGCTGGAACCGCCTCACAGTGACCCCAACGGCCCCGGCGTGCAGCAGATCCTCATCCTTCCCAAGGTCAACAAGGCCTGCATACTATGCAACAACACCTTCTCCATCTACTCGCTACCCGAGCTCAGCCCCGAGTCCAACTTCAAGCCCATTGCTTGTCTATGGGTGGGCGGCATTGATCTGAATCAGGGTCAGGACGATGACGGTCATGGCGGCGTCGACGTCGTGATTGGACTTAAGAAGAGGCTGCGCCTAGTACACATTTCTGAGCACTCTCCACCAAGAGCACTCAAAACGATCGAGTACGGAGGATGCTTGACATCAGTACGACGAGACGCCTACTCGTGCGCCGCTGATGCGCATTCGTATGCGCTGCTAGATGTTGTGCACCAGCAGAAGATTGGCTTGTTCCCAATATCCTCTCTAGACCCAGACGCCGGCGACGTGGGTGGAGCTGCTGAGAATATCGCTTCGATACCCCAGCCGCCGTCCAGGAGTGTGTCCAACGCAAGCCCGGTACCTCGCGTCCAGGAAGAGCAGCGCGGTCATGCTCGAAGCACGAGTCTAAACGTGCTAGGGCTGGGTGCTCCACCATCCAGAACAGAAAGCCCGCGAGCTCCGCGGCAACGATATGGCTTCGACGTGCCCGAGTCACTCTCGAGAAACATGTCACCGGCATCTGCGCGCTCGCCAGGTCGCGCCCCTGGTGGTGAGGCAGGGGAAAGATCATCTAGTCTTCCCAGGAGTGGCACTGCGTCTCCAGAAAAGCCGCTGCCTCCACCTCCAGAGGGAGAAAACGTGCCTCAGGTGCAACTCGAAGAGCCGCGCAAACCGCCGCCATTCGTGCCTCTCAGGCCACACGTGGCTTCCCCCAACCCGAACGAATTTCTGCTCACAGTAGGAACGACTCCGTCAGAACCGGGCGTCGGCATGTTTGTCAACCTAGATGGCGACATGTGTAGAGGCAGCATTCAATTCAGTAGCTATCCTGATTCGATCGTTGTTGATGGTTCCGGTATAGACCTGGCAGCATCGACTGGCCCTGACGTGGACGCTGAAGAAGGGTACGTCATTGCTGCAGTGCATCGAGAGGAAGATGAGGAACTCATGTATGGCGTTGAGATTCAGCGCTGGGACGTCGATCCGAGTGACGCTGAGAGCAACAAAGAGTGGCTAGATCTAAGCGGGACTGGTCTTTCTACGCAGGAGACCGGCACGCACGTAGCAACGCCACTTGGTATGCGCACCGTGGTTGAGCCGTACGACCTCACATTGTCCGAGATCGGAGCGAAGCTCTCGGTCAAGCGGCTACAACTTGGTACTGCGAATGTTGAAGAAACTAAAAAAGCGGCAACGGCAGCTCAAGTCAAAGCCGACCGCGAATTCACTGACAGGCTGTCGAGATTGCAGACCAGAAACTTACTCTGGGCTGACGACCAGATATGGTGGACTGTGCGAAACCCGCTCGTTCTGCGACTGGACGCACGCCTTGAGAAAGCACAATTTACAGTCACAGGCGATGGCTCACGGATACAGCCTGATCGTCGTCAGCTCGAACAGGTGCTCGGCAATATCCGCGGACAAGAACCGCAGAATGAATTAGAGTATCTGAGCCTCATCTATATTCGCCAGAAAGCGTCCGTCATGCTCTTCATGGATGTGATACTTCGCACGAAGACGAACATCATCATCTTCGAGAACGAGAAGCGCATCACGGAGCAAGCACTGATAGAGGGAGAGATAGACCCACGCGTCGTCCTTAGTCTTCTCCCCATCTTGCAAAAGGAAGTCGTGCAGGGGCCTGAAGGTATACAAATCTCAGGTGGCATCACAACGCTTGTTGAGCAGTTCTTGCAACAAAACGATCTCGCCGCTATGCCGACCGATGTCAACGGTCCATTTGGTGACAACCTCTTGCACTTTGTAAAGAGGTACCTTCAGTTCTGGAAGAGGCAGAAGGGCATGGCGAGCGTCACGAACGATCCTGACGTGTTTCGGAGCGTGGATGCAGCACTCCTTCATATCCTTCTCCTCCTAGATCAGGGCAGCGCCAAGGGCAGCTCAAGTCCTGGCACTCATCGCGCAGAACTGAATGAGCTGGTTGACAAGGAAGTCGATTGCTTTGAACGCGCTGTCGAGCTTCTTGAGCAGTTCAAGCGGCTATATCTATTGAGTCGCTTCTACCAAGGCAACTGCAAGCCGTCAGAGAAAGCGACAAACGTGCTCGCAACCTGGAAGCGTATCCTTGACGGAGAAGAAGACAAAGGCGGCGAGTTTGCGGATGGCGAGCGCACTTTGCGAGCATATTTATCGCGCTTACGAGACAAGTCGCTGGTCGAGGAATACGGCGCGTGGCTCGCAAATCGAAACCCCAAGCTTGGTGTTCAGATATTTGCGGACGACCAAAGCAAAGTCAAATTTGAGCCGTCTCAGGCTGTTGCACTCCTCAGAGAAAAGGCTCCCGGTGCTGTCAAAGAGTACCTAGAGTACCTGGTCTTTGGTAAGAAGCATACGCAATACGTCAACGAGCTCATCGCCTTCTACCTGGACACCGTCATCACAGAGCTGGAGAACAACTCAGATTCACGCGCCATGCTCGCACAAACCTACGAAACCTACCGCATCCTCGTACCACCAAAACCCACCTACCACAGCTTCATCACCGACAACGCCATCCCAGCAGAATGGTGGCAAGCCCGGCTACGCCTACTCCAGCTTCTCGGCTCCAATCAACCAGCCACATCCTCCTACGACGTCAGCTCGATCCTATCGCGCCTCCAACCCTTCGAGCAACAACTCGTCCCCGAGATGATCATCCTCAACGGCCGCCAAGAGCGCCACCAAGAAGCCCTACGCCTCCTCGTCCACGGCCTTGGCGACTTCGATACCTCGATCTCCTACTGCCTGTACGGCTACAGCTCCATCTTCCGCCCCATCACCGCAGGCCACCTCCCCATCCCCGCCTCCGAACTCCCCAGCCGCGCCGAGCAATCCCGCCTCTTCAACTTCCTGCTGCAAGACTTCTTGCACATCGAAGACCTCTCGCAGCGCGTCGAACGCACCAGCGAACTGCTCGAGCGCTTTGCGGGCTGGTTTGACATTGGCGATGTACTGGCGCTGCTGCCGAGTGACTGGAGCGTGGATGTTTTCTCGGCGTATTTGATTAATAGCCTGCGGACGATTGTGAGGGAGAAGGCTGAGAGCGAGATTGTTAGGGCGCTGAGTGATGCGCAGAATAGTCAGGCGAGTTGCGAGGTTGTGGTGGAGAGGGAGAAGATTGGGGCGACGTTCGAGAGGGGGGAGTAGGGGAGTGTTGTACATAGAGGTGTAGTGGTGTGTGTAATACGAGCGTTTTTCTTGGTTTCATGAGAGATGGTTTTGCTTGGTGGTGGGTGCTCTTGCCGTCTGAGTGTATGGTCTGGTCGCTCCTGCCTTTACCTGAGGTTGGGACGTAAACACCACGTGCCGAGCTGTCTTCTCTCACCTCAAGCCTCCAAACTTCTTGACAATAACACTCTCGCGCAGTACTTCTATATGTCCAAGTTTCTCCACGTCGCCATGAGCCAACCCATCAGCTTCACGAAGCGCACCACGAACGAGACCGATCTTGAGCCTGGAACCGCAAGACATGCATCCTCGCAGCGCAGCAGCCCTGGAAAGCGTAGTGCAGACGAAATGCAGGGCTCCATCTTCGACAGTGACCAGGCTCGCTCACCCAATGTCTCTGAGTCCTCAGCAGACAAGAAAGCGTGTCTTGCTAGTGACGGTCCACCGTACGGTCCAATTCACTTTTGACACTACTCTGCTGACAAGCTTTAGTATCACTTCAGAGCCTGTGGCTGTCATGGTAGGCGAAGAGCAGGAGAAATTCTATGTGCACGCTCACTTGCTGGAATCATCCTCCGAGTACTTCCGCGCAAATATCAGTTCAGAACATGCTGCGGAGACTCTTCGAACAGTCAAGTTACCCGATGTCGATGCAGACGCGTTCAGACTGTATGCGAAATGGCTCTATACCGGACGCTTCCACCTCTCTGTCGGACCCAACACGCATGTGAGAGACAGTCCGACTGAACTACACTGGGACGAAATGTCCGCCTGCTATGCGCTTTCCACTACCATTCAAGCATCCGCCTTCGGCGACGCCACCATCGACGCGTTCATCGGCCGCATGATAATCCGCAACGACCCTCCCATCGAACTGGCCAAATGGATCTACCCGCGGACAGCCAAGGGCTCAGCACATCGAAGCCTATGCCGAGACATCGTCGTTCACACGTGGGATCGCAAGCTTTTCGGGCGCCTGTGGAAAGAAGACTACCCCAGGGAGTTTTTCGAGAACGTCTTCGCGGATGTCAGCCTCAGGCTTGAGCGCGGGGTACGATGCAAAGACGCTGCAGAATTCCTCGAGCCAAAGAATGGTTGCACTTACCATGAGCACAAACGGTTGGCGTTACCTTGCTACAAGCTCGCCTTTGGTAACTGAGCCTAGAAAGCGCGCAGAATGCGTCAGTATACAATGCCATCGGATTTATCTTACGCTTACAGATCACAGGATGAACTGAACATGATCTCAGCACGATATCGTCGCATATATGTGTAAAATGATTCCCATATGGGGCAATCTGTCAACAGCTTACGAAAAATGGAATCTATGAAGTTCACATATTCGGAAATCTATCAACGCATATTCAATCGTTACGACATCGTTCACGTTCCATCATAGCAAATATATGAACTTTCAAATTACTCTCATAGCAAAGCCATAGAAGTGATGGGGCATCTTATCCAATATTCATCTCATACCCGATGATATCCCCAATCCCCAACTTAGCCTTCAGCTCGTCCATCCTCTCTCTAATCCCTTCGACATCCCACGTCCTCAACTCCACCCACTTCTTCAGCCCCCTCACCCAAACGGCAAACTCCCCTTCTACGCTCGTATGCCCCCTATACCCTGCCTCCCTCAGCACCAGAGTAGCAATCTTGAACGTGTCCCAAAACTCTCCGACTTCCCGCTTACTCGGCACCATCTTGTTCACCGCATCCCGGCGCCGAATCAATGTATCCATCTCACCAAGCTTTTCCACGCCACTCAACCCATTGACCTGCACAAAAGCCGCTCCAGCACCATCGAACCACGCCCCCGGCTGCCACACGACTTTATCCCTGTACTCCTCCCTCTCAAGCACACCCTGCAGCGCCGCACCAACAACATCCCCTCCCCAATCCCGCCGTGGCTCCAGATGCACGCTCGCCACAGCCAGCACCAGCACCCTCACCGCCAGCGGACCAACACGCACGAAGAACAACCCACTGTCCATCCCCCGCCCATCGCGCTTGCTGCCGATGACATGGACATGGCCAAACTCGGGCGTCGCAAGTGGCGGGAGGAAGATTTGCAGCGGGACAGCCGTGTTCGCTACAATCACGCTCGGAGCGAAGAATCTGTATCACTGCGGTTAGTATATTCATTCCCTTCGCGGTGCGGTGTAGGCACGTACAATATCCACTCCGCCCTCTCGTTTTCACTCTTCAGCAGTTCGCGCGTCATGACGTGTTGTAGCCATAGGAACGTGTTCGCGAAGCCCTTGACGATTGGGGTGCGTAGCACGTGTGTTTCGTGGCCTTGGGAGGCGTGTAGGGCGAGGGAGCGCGCGGAGATGTTGTTGGAGGGCGGGTAGGCGATTGTGGCTTTTGCGATGCGGATGGAGGATTGCGTGTGGGTGGTAGGTAGAAGGGTGGTTTGCAGGGTGGGGAGGGGGGTTGGCGGTGCGAGGAAGTAGAGGATGAGCAGGATGGAGGCGATGAGGGTGAGGGTGGTGATGCGCTTGATGGAGCGCGGGGATGGGCGGAGAGGAGGGGGTTTGGGACTGG
>Ga0265780_10008305_pt1 | contig 12622 bp, 11 predicted proteins | sample P1T30metagenome_FD_192432 | JGI IMG/M metagenome (GOLD analysis project Ga0265780, IMG submission 192432) | Plant litter microbial communities from East Loma Ridge, Irvine, California - P1 T30 | ecosystem: Environmental > Terrestrial > Plant litter > Unclassified | place: USA: California...
GCTCGGGCCGTTCCAGCACTTCCGGAGCGAAGCGCTTGAGCAGGTATTTCAGCGAAATCATGCCGTTTTGCCGGCTGGTGCCTTCGTCTGTCGAGAGGCCGTAGTCACGCACCAGCCAAGGCCCCATCAGCAACAATCCCAAAAAGAAACCCCACACCAGCGGGCGTCGCCATTTGGTGGCCTTGTAAAGAGTCGTCATCGAATCAGGCATAGGGTTTTATGACACGGTAGGCGGCCGCTGACTGAAGAGGAAAGGTGCTGCAATAAAGGGAAGCCTCCCGAACGTTAGGGTAGCCAAGCAAAGATAAGCGGGCCATTGAACTGATTTTCGGTAAAAATGACGGTACAGCCCGGCGTTGGCCCACGCTCGCTGCCAGGCATTGTAGCAGATAAGCAGTAGTTTTGGCACACATACCGGTGTTGCCGCCGGCATTCTTTTTCTGGCTTTTAACTGCTTGATTCGCTTGAAAATTTCCGTCGTCATTCCTGCTTATAACGAAGAGGAAAACCTGCCCGAAGTTGCAGCCCGGATTAAGGAAAACCTGACGGGCCGCTACGAGCGGGAACTGATATTTGTGGACGACGGCTCGCGCGATGACACCCAGCGCGTACTGCGCGAGCTCCGCGAGCAAGACCCCGAAATTCATTACGTGCTGCTGGCCCGCAACTTCGGCCACCAAAGCGCCCTGCGGGCGGGCATCGACTATGCCACCGGCGACTGTGTTATTTCGCTCGATGCCGACTTGCAGCACCCGCCCCGGCTTATTCCCGAGTTGCTGGGCCACTGGCTGGCCGGCTACGACATTGTGTATACGCAGCGCCGCGACGACGAAAAACTGCCCTGGCTCAAGCGCCGCACATCAGCCGCTTTCTATGGGCTGATGAACAAGCTCTCGAGCGTCAACTTTGAGCCTGGCACGGCCGACTACCGGCTCATTGACAGGCGCGTGGCCGACGTGGTGCGCGCCAGCCCCGATGTGGAGCTGTTTCTGCGCGGCTTCATTCACTGGGTGGGCTTCCGGCAGAAGCGGGTGGAATACACGCCCGAGCCGCGCTTTCGGGGTACCACCAAGTACACCGTGCGCAAAATGGTGCAGCTGGCCCTGAGTGGCATTACCTCGTTCAGTGTGCGGCCGCTGCACTTTGCCACCCTGGCCGGGGCGGTGGTGTCGATGCTGGCGTTTTTATATGCCCTGTACGCCCTGTACGTGACCTTTTTTACCAATCGCGCCGTGGCAGGCTGGTCGTCGGTGCTGGTCAGCGTTCTATTTATTGGGGGCATTCAGCTGCTGGTGCTGGGCATCATGGGCGAGTACCTGGGGCGCTTGTTTGTGCAGTCGAAGCAGCGCCCGCCTTACCTGGTGCGCGAAACCGACGAAGGGCTGCCCCACGCCCGGTCCACGTTTAAGGCCTGAAACCGTTGGTCATAAAAAAGAGCCTGCCGGACCCCGGCAGGCTCTTTTTTATGACCAACGCAAGCCGACTAGTCAGCCAAGGTCACCTTGAAGTCATCGGCATACACCGCCTTGGTGCCGGAGTTACGCCACATGTAGATGCCCAGCTTGTTGTTGGGGCCCACATTGGCGGGCACCGTAATTACTTTGCTCACTTCTTTCCATTCGCCGAAGGGCTTGCTTTCCTTGCCCAGGTCGAGGGCTTCCCACAGCACGGGCTTGGCGTCGGGGGCCGAAGGGTCGCTGATGGAAACAATGATGGAAGCCAGCGACTGGGCATCGGGCACGAACGTCCAGGCCGAAATCTTGAGCTTCTTGGGCCGCGACTCGTGCAGCTGGCCAAAAGGCTTCGAGAAAGACAGGCTGAACTCGTGCGTGCCGTCCACTTTGATGGATGTTTTGCCGGAATGCGCTTTTTCGCGGTTTAGCGAGCCACCGTTCTGCTCGCCGGGCAGCCAGCCGTCTACGCTTTCAAAATCCGTGTGCATCAATACGTTGGGGTCTGATTCGGCATCGGAGCCGCCGCCGCAGGCCGCCAGGCCCAGCACGCATGCAGAGAAGAGAAGAAATTTTTTCATAAAAGTAGTAAAGGGAAAAATCAATAAAAGATGAGCAAAATCCGGGGCCGCTCCGTGGCTCAACGGGCTACCAAAGCTCCGTAAGTTCCCAGTCGTCGGAATACACTGTGCTCTGGGCATTGGAGTGCCAAAGGTATAGAATGAGTTGGGTGTTGGCATGAATATCGGCGGGTAGCTCGAAGCTTTGGCGTATCCGCTTCCATTTGCCAAAGCTGCCCAGGGGAGTCATGAAAATGTGCTTGCTGAAGATGGGGTGGTCGGGGTCGCTGGGGTTGGCGAGGGCCATCACAATCACCGCATCATCGTCGGGCGTGGGCACCCACACCCACGCGCTGAGCGTGAGGCGACGGGGCCGGTGGTCGCACAGCGCGCCTAGCTCCTTGCGGTACGTGGCCGAAAACGGGTGCTGGGCATCCACAAACATGCTTACGCTGCCGGTGTGGGCCTTTTCGGTGGTCAGGTTATCTTGGTGGGTTTTCGAGCAGGCTTCCAGGTCTTCGAAGCTGCTGTGCATTAGCAGGCGTTCCTGCACGTCGCTACGGCCGCCCCGGGGCGAGCAACCGGCGAAGAGGAGCACGGGCAGGCAGTAGAGTATTCTGAGAAAAAGCGTCATTATTAAAGCAGGACGGGCGGGGAAAGAAGGCGTTACCACGGGCGGTTCAGGTCGCGGCGACGCAGTATCACGGCCGGCTGCTGGGCTATGGTTTCGAAAGCAGCATTCAGCGCCTCGTGCTGCGGAGCCAGAGTGGCATACACCTCCTGCGACATCACGGCGTATTCGAGTCGGTCGGGGGCCATGTGGTTCAGCAGTTCATCGGCTGTTACGGCGGGCAGGTTGTCGGGCTTCCATGCTACCCCGCGCCGGTCAAAATAAACCTGCCCAATGTTGATGGCCATTTCATTGACTACCAAAATGGTAGCTGTTTCCGGCACACCGGCTTGCTGCATTTCTTCGGCGCCGCCCCGCATCCAGACGTGTCCCCAGGGCGAGAAGGGCGGGTAGTCGTCGCTCATGCGCTTATGCAATCGCTTGTAGCCACTGGTTAGGAGGAAAAACACCAATACACTGAACCCGAGGCCCGTCACGTAGCGGGCCGGGCCCCCGAAACGGCCCAGGTTGAGCAGCGCCAGAATGAGCAGCAGCAGCGCGGGCGGCGCAAATGCGCAAATCATGTGGTAGTCGTGAATGCCCAGCCCGGCGCCCATTATTTTCACAAACACATAGGAAATGACAATGGAGGCGAGCAGCAGCAGCGCCAAAGGGCGGTAGCGGCCCAGGTTGGCCCGCAAAAACACCACAAACAGCACCACGCACACCGCCAGCGTGCGGTATTGGGTGATGGTGGCGTACTCATTCAGCAGATTGCGCCGGATGGATTGCAACACCGTATGCAAGCCCTGCTCGTCCTGAATAGGGTTGGCGGTGGAGATGAACTGCCAGGAGGAGTAAGTTTCGTTCAAGTACTGGTTACGCAGGAACATGCCAATTATGGCTCCAAACCCTAGGCCTACTAATAACAGCAGCTGGCGCCGTTCTTTTGGTAGCATCAGGCTGGGCTGCAGAAAGGCCCATAGCACCGTGAAGCCGACTACTGTGCCAAAATGCAGGGCCGTGGTTGTTTTTACCAGGCCCGCCAGCGTAAGCAGCAGGATGGCCCAGCGCAGGTCGGCAAATTGCCGTTCATCGAAGAAGCGCAACCAGTAGTAGTAGCCAATAAAGCTCAGGCTCAGGCTGAACGGGTCGGGCATGAAACTACCGGCGTAAAACGCGAAAAAGGGCGAAGCCAGCAAGAAGGCACCCGGTACCAAGCCGGCTGCGAAGTTGCCTGTGCGCTCATAGACCAACCGGAACATGTAGTAGAATCCCACCGAAACGGTGACCACGTTCAGCAACCGGTAGAGCGTAACAATGCTGCCCCGCCCAAAAATCAGTCCACCCAACGCCGCCAGATAGGCCTGAATAGGAAACTCTACGCCCGTAACGCCGCCAATGGAAACCAAGGACGAAGTACGAGGCGTGAAGAAATGAAAGCCATAATCGTAAAAATTAATAGCCAGCGAGAGCCGGTCGGACTGTGCCCAGGTATGAATGCTGGTTGGCAACTCATGCAGAAAGGGCAGGTAGAAAACCGCCGCCGCAATGGCAAAAAACGCGGCCGCCGCTACGTGGTACGGGTGCGTTTGGAGCACGCGCACAGGCGCCTTGGAGAAGGATAAAGGAAAGGCCAATGGCGAATTGAGAATAAAATTCCTGCAAAAATAAGCAAGCCTTCCCCGAAAATGACCGCCTCACGGCTGATAATCAGAAATGACCCTTGCACTTAGGTGGCGGGCCGCCGAGTTGGGCCGGGGCATAGGTAGCGGCGTTAGGCTTCGTTATAATATTGCTGTACAAAGTAGAGTGGTCGGTTCTGGTTTTCGCGGTAGATGCGGAACACGTACTCGCCCATGATGCCCAAGAATAGCAGCTGAATAGACCCCAGAAAGTATAGGCTCAGCCCCAGCGAAGACCAGCCAAGCAAGGCTACGCCTTCGGCCTTGCTAACTAGCACATAAATACCCGCCGCGAAAAACACCATCATCCCAAACAAACCGGTGTAGAGGCATATTTTGATGGGTAGGTCGGAAAAGGAAAATAAGGCATCTAGCGCCAGTGCAAACAGGCGCTTGTACGACATTTTGGGCAGGGTGCCGTCGGGGCGCGCGTCGCGCGCGTAGGGCACGCTCACCTGCCGGTAGCCAATAAACGAGCGCAGCCCTGGCAGGTAGCGGTTTTTCTCTTGCAGCGACAGAAAGGCGGTGAGCGCCCGTCGGTTAAGCATCGAGAAATTGCCCACGTTATCGGCCTCTTTCAGCTTGGAAAAGTTGCGAAAAATACCGTGAAAGCTCTTGATAAGCACCTGCCGACCCCAATCCTCGGCGCGGTCGGTGCGTTGGCCGTAGGCCACGTCGTGAGCATCGTGTTGCAACAATTCGTACATGCGGGGCAGCAGCTCGGGCGGGTCCTGCAGGTCGCCGTCCATCATGGCCACGTACTCGCCCTGGGCGGCGTGCAGGCCCGCCGTATAGGCGGCTTGGTGGCCAAAGTTGCGCGACAGGGCCAGTACTTTCAGACGCGGCTCAGCGGTGCGCAGAGCCAAGAGCCGGGGTAGAGTCTGGTCGCGGCTGCCGTCATCGACGCAAATAATTTCGAAGCTCGGGCTAATGGTAGCCAGTGCAGCTACGCATCGGTCAACCAGCGTGTCAACGAGCGCTTCTTCGTTGTAAACTGGAATAACAACAGATAGGAGAGGAGCAGGCATAAAAGCAAAGGTAGAGTTTGCACGCCTGATGCGCTTGAGCCCTGGCCTGGGGCGCGGGCAATTATATTTGTTGGCTAGGTTCCAACTTCAACCCGCGACCTTCTTCTTTATTAACGCAACTTCTTTCCATGGCCGCCCCCACTCCCGACGTCACCCATTACATCGGCGATGAGCTAGCGCTTTTCGAACACGCCACTCACTGGAAAGCCTATTACGGAGGTCGGTTGAAGCCTTTCTTGCGCGGTCGGGTGCTGGAGGTGGGCGCGGGCATCGGTGGTACCACCCGTTCCCTTTGCGATGGCAGCCAGACCGACTGGCTTTGTGTAGAGCCTGATGCAGCTCTGGCCAGCCGCATTACCGAAATGACCGCGCAAAAGGAGCTGCCGGCCATTTGTCGCTTGCACGTAGGTACCCTCGAAGACCTGCCCGCCACGGAAGGCGATTTTGACGCCATTCTTTATATAGACGTCATTGAGCACATCGAGGACGATGCCGCGGAGCTGCGCCGGGCCTACGCCCGCTTGGTGCCAGGTGGGGCTATTCTCATCATCGTGCCCGCTCACCAGTGGCTTTTCAGCCCGTTTGATAAGGCCATTGGCCATTTCCGGCGCTACTCGCGGCCTATGTTGCGGCGCGTGCTGCCAGCCGGCTGCCACATTCAGCAGCTGGTGTACCTGGACAGCGTAGGCCTGCTGGCTTCCACCGCCAATAAGCTGTTTCTAAAACAGAGCTACCCCACGCTGGCCCAGATAAAATTCTGGGACAACACCATTGTGCCGGTTTCTCGGCTGGCCGACCGCCTTACCGGTTTTTCGCTGGGCAAGTCGGTGCTGGCCGTGGTGCAAAAGCCTCAATAAGCCAACCGGGCTCCGGCGTTGGTAGGGGCGCAGAAGGTCGGGCCGGTTATTTTTGCTAGCCCCACTTTTGCCCGCCCATGCTTCGCATCCAGAATTACCTCAATGGCCAGCTCGTGCCACCCCAGTCCGGCCGCTACCTCGACAACATCGAGCCTGCCACGGGCCAAGTGTATGGCCAGATTCCCGACTCCGGCCCGGAAGACGTAGCCGCCGCCGTGGTGGCAGCCGAAGCGGCCCTGCCCGCCTGGCGCGCCCTACCCGCCGAAGACCGGGGGCGCTTGTTGGTCAAAATTGCTGACCTGATTGACGCCAACCTAGAGCGCTTGGCCCATGCCGAAAGCCAGGACAACGGCAAGCCGCTGAGCCTGGCACGCGTAATGGACATTCCTCGCGCGGCTTCCAATTTCCATTTCTTCGGTACGGCCGCCGGGCACTTCGCTACCGAAGCCCATGTGCAGGAAGGGGTAGCCGTAAACTATACCGTGCGCCATCCGGTGGGCGTGGTGGGCTGCATCTCGCCCTGGAATCTGCCGCTCTACCTCTTCACCTGGAAAATTGCGCCGGCCCTGGCGGTGGGCTGCTGCGTGGTGGCCAAGCCTTCAGAAATTACACCGGCCACCGCGTTTTTACTGAGCGAGCTGTGCATGGAGGCAGGCTTGCCGGCTGGCGTGCTCAACATCATCCACGGCAATGGGCCGAACTGCGGGCAGGCCATTGTGGAACATCCGGGCATCAAGGCCATCAGCTTCACGGGCGGTACAGCTACGGGACGGCATCTGGCCCGCACGGCCGCGCCCATGTTCAAGAAGCTCAGCTTGGAGCTGGGCGGCAAAAATCCCAACCTCATTTTTGCCGACTGCGACCTGGCTGCTGCCGTGGCCACCAGCATCCGTAGCAGCTTTGCCAACCAGGGCCAGATTTGCCTTTGTGGCTCTCGTATTTTCATTGAACGCTCCATCTACGAGGCCTTCAAAACCGAATTCTTGAAGCAGCTCAAGGACCAGAAAATAGGCGACCCGCTGGCGACTGATACCAAACAGGGAGCATTGGTGAGCGAAGCCCACTTGAATAAGGTGCTGACCTATATTAAGCTGGCCCACGATGAAGGTGGCACGATACTGGCCGGTGGCCAGCGCGTTATAGTGTCTGGCCGTTGCGAAGCCGGCTACTTCCTGGAGCCTACCGTATTCGAAAACCTGCCTTTCGACTGCCGAACCAACCAAGAGGAAATCTTCGGCCCAGTGGTCACCCTCACGCCTTTTGATACCGACGACGAAGCCATTGCCTGGGCCAACAGCACCGATTACGGCCTCTCAGCCACTGTCTGGACGCGGGATTTGCAGCGTGCCCACCGTGTAGCCCACCAGTTGCACAGTGGCATCGTATGGATAAATACCTGGCTGCACCGCGACCTACGCACGCCTTTTGGCGGGATGAAAAACTCGGGTGTTGGCCGCGAAGGTGGACTGGAAGCGCTGCGGTTTTTCACCGAGGCGCAGAATGTGTGCGTGAAACTATAACCACAGCTTTACGGATTTTGTGGAGTGAGCTGGTAAAATTTGATTGCCAAAAATCCATGAATGTTTGTGGTAGGTCGGCCTGAACTCGTCATTGTGGTCGTTTGGGTTAGCACTCGGCAAAAGCGCCGCCGCTAGCAGAGCAGAATTTAATATTTAATAATATACTGTGCTTCCTAGCCCTGTTGAATTTCAATTTGCTCCATGCTGCCTTTATGTTGGGGTAAACAAACGTGCCACTATCGAGAAGTTGCAGGTGCTGGTTAGCGCCAACCGTGGAGCCGCTTTGTCAGGTAATCGACTTTAATCTTTGTTCAGATTGGAGCAAAGGCGATTATGAGCTAGCTGGCATGTGCTAGAAGCCGCTGCTTTCCCGGCGATATATGTCGGCTTATGTTCGGCCTCGCTCTACGGGCGCTGGTAGTCTTGGTGCGAGATAAATTCTTTGATGGCGTAGCTCGAAAGAATGCCGTTGCATGGTGCAAAGGCAAGCTGATTCAACCAAAAATCCACCGGCTTCAACCTCTCATTCTCATAACCCCGCTGCCTCCCTTACCTTTGCGGACCGAAACGTCTCCGTGTCCCGCATGCCCCACACTACCCCTGATTTTTATGCCCATCCCACGGCCGTCCTCGACGAAGGCTGCCAGATAGGCCGGGGCAGCCGCATCTGGCACTTTTGCCACATCTGCGCCGGGGCTGAGATTGGCGACGACTGCAACTTGGGCCAGAACGTGTTTGTGGCCGATGGCGTGACGCTGGGCCGCAACGTGAAGGTGCAAAACAATGTGAGCCTCTACGGCGGCGTTGTGTGCGAAGACGACGTTTTCCTCGGGCCTTCCGTGGTGTTTACCAACGTGAAAAACCCGCGCAGTGCCGTGCCGCGCAAAGGGCCGGGCGAATACCAAACCACCTATCTGGAGCAGGGCGTCACCATCGGCGCCAACGCCACCATTGTATGTGGCACCCGGCTGGGGCGCTACGCCTTCGTGGGTGCGGGCAGCGTGGTCACACACGACGTACCGCCCTACGCGCTCGTATTCGGTACTCCCGCCCGGCAGCAAGGCTGGATGAGTGCCTACGGCCACCGCCTCAATTTTGACAAAAATGGCCGTGCCACCTGCCCGGAAAGCGGTGAAACCTACCAACTAAGCCCGGACGGCGAAACGATTCAACCCGTGGCCCGCACCGCTAATAAGTTGCCGAAAGTCAGCAACTAACTCCCGTAATCGACAACTGATAAATACGCTCGTGTACGAACAACTATTGCGCAAAGAGGCCACCCTGGCCGTCATCGGCCTCGGCTACGTGGGCCTGCCCATCGCCCTCGAATTTGCGAAGCAGCTCAAGGTCATTGGCTTTGACATCAATGCGGGCCGCGTGGCCCAGATGAAGCAGGGCATCGACCCCAGTGGTGAGCTGGACAAAGAGGCGTTTGATGACTGCGACATCACCTTTACCGATTCGTTGGAGGTATTGCGTCAGGCGCAGTTCTACATTGTGGCCGTGCCCACGCCCATCGACGAGCACGCCCAGCCCGACCTCAAGCCCTTGCTTGGCGCTTCCGGCTCGGTGGGGAAGGTGCTGAAAAAGGGCGACTACGTGGTGTTTGAAAGCACCGTATACCCCGGCTGTACCGAGGAAGACTGCATCCCGGTAATGGAACGCCTCTCGGGGCTGAAATTCCCGGTTGATTTCAAGGTGGGCTACTCGCCCGAGCGCATCAACCCCGGCGATAAGGAGCACACGCTCACGAGCATTGTGAAAGTAGTGGCCGGCTGCGACGACGAGAGCCTCGATGTCATTGCCAAGGTCTACGAGTTGGTGGTGAAAGCGGGCGTGCACCGCGCCAGCAGCATCCGCGTAGCCGAAGCAGCTAAAATCATCGAAAACACCCAGCGCGACGTCAATATTGCGTTGATGAACGAGCTGTCGATGATTTTCGACCGCATGAGCATCAACACCTACGAGGTGCTGGAAGCTGCCGGTACCAAGTGGAATTTCCTGAAATTCTCACCCGGGTTGGTGGGTGGCCACTGCATCGGCGTCGACCCCTATTACCTGACCTATAAGGCCAAAGAGCTGGGCTATGATGCCAAGGTCATTTTGAGCGGCCGCACCACCAACGACAATATGGGCGCCTACATCGCCCGCAAAACGGTGCAGATGATGATTAAGAAAGGCAAGGACGTGGCCAAAAGCCGCGTGTTGGTAATGGGGGCCACGTTCAAGGAAAACGTGGAGGACATTCGCAACTCGAAAGTGGCTGACGTCATTCAGGAACTGAAAAACTTCTCGGTGAACGTCGACATCATCGACCCGCACGCCGACTCCAATGAGTTGCACCACGAGTACGGCTTCCGCCTGACGCACAACGACGACGTGCGCACCGACTACGACGCCGTAATCGTGGCCGTGAGCCACAAGCCCTACGCCGAGAAAGACGAAGCCTATTTCCATTCCATCACCTCCGAAAACGCTGTGCTGGTCGACATCAAAGGCCTCTACCGGGGCAAGATGAAGGATATTCAGTACTGGAGCCTGTAAAATAGTGGTGTATGATTAACGGTTAGTGGCAAATGCCGTTCAACGGGCTGGTCACTTACTGATAATTTAATCACTAACCATTAACCACTAATTGTTATGAAGAAGATTCTCGTCACTGGCGGCGCCGGCTATATCGGGTCGCATACTGTAGTGGAGTTGGCTCAAGCGGGTTATCAGCCGGTAATCGTCGATAATTTCAGTAATTCGGAAGAATCGGCCTTGGCTGGTATAGAAGCCATCCTGGGCCAGAAAGTGCCGACGTACCGCATCGATTGCGCCGATGCAGCGGCTCTGCGCGGCGTATTCCAGGCCGAGCCGGACCTTGCGGGCGTCATTCACTTTGCGGCCTACAAAGCAGTGGGCGAATCAGTGCAGAAGCCGTTGGCTTACTTCCAGAACAACGTGGGCTCGCTGCTAACGCTGCTGGATGTGATGAACGAATTCAAGGTCGAAAACCTGGTTTTCTCGTCTTCCTGCACGGTGTATGGCATTCCCGATGCCCTGCCCGTGACCGAGGCTACGCCCACCAAGCCAGCGTCATCGCCCTACGGCCGCACCAAGCAGATGTGCGAAGACATCGTGCACGATGTATCAGCCGCCCCGAGCAACCAGCTCCACACCATTTTGCTGCGTTACTTCAATCCAATTGGAGCGCATAGCTCGGCCAAAATTGGCGAACTGCCGCTGGGTGTGCCCAATAACCTGGTGCCCTTCATTACCCAGACGGCGGCGGGCATCCGCGAGAAGCTGACTATCAACGGCAACGACTACGACACGCCCGACGGCACCAACATCCGCGACTACATCCACGTCGTGGACCTTGCCAAGGCCCACATTGTAGCCGTGCAGCGCCTGCTCGACCGTAAGGCCAGCGACGTTGTTGAAACCTTCAACGTCGGCACGGGCCACGGCAACACGGTGCTGGAGGTAGTGCAAACGTTCGAGCAGGCTACCGGCCAGAAGCTAAACTACATGATGGGCCCCCGCCGCCCCGGCGACGTGCCCGCCATCTACGCCGATGCTACGAAGGCCGAGCAGGTGCTGGGCTTCAAGACCGAAACCTCATTGGCTGATTCGCTGGCCAGCGCTTGGAAGTGGCAGCAAACATTGGGCAATGGGTAAGTGGGTAAATGGCTGAATGGGTGAATGACGCCCGGAAAGCCTTTTACCCATTCACCCATTCACCCACTTACCCATTTACCCATTGACAATATGAAAATCCTCATCACCGGCGGCGCCGGCTTCATTGGCTCCCACGTAGTTCGGCTGTTCGTTACGAAGTATCCCGACTATCAGATTCTCAACCTTGACGCGCTGACTTACGCCGGCAACCTCGAAAACCTGCGCGACATTGAGAACGCCTCGAATTACAAGTTCATCAAAGGCGATATCGCCGAACAGAACTTTATCGACCAGCTTTTTGCCAATGAAGAGCCTGATGCAGTGATTCATCTTGCCGCTGAGTCGCACGTCGACCGCAGCATCACCGACCCGATGGCCTTTGTGAAAACCAACGTCATCGGCACGGTGAACCTGCTGAACGCGGCCCGCAACCTGTGGCAGCCCGGCGGCTACGACGGCCACGTATTCTACCACGTCAGCACCGACGAAGTGTACGGTTCGCTGGATTTCGGCCCGGAGATGTTCACCGAGGAAACGGCCTACGACCCCCGTTCGCCCTACTCGGCCTCGAAAGCCAGCTCCGACCACTTTGTACGCGCCTGGCACCACACCTACGGCCTGCCCATCAAGCTGAGCAACTGCTCGAACAACTACGGCCCCAACCACTTCCCCGAGAAGCTGATTCCGCTGGCCATTCACCGCCTGCGCACCGGCCAACCGGTGCCCGTGTATGGCAAAGGCGAGAACGTGCGCGACTGGCTGTTTGTGAAAGACCACGCCACGGCCATCGACGCGGTGTTCCACAAGGGTAAAAACGGCGATACCTACAACATTGGCGGCGTGAACGAGTGGCAGAACCTGAAGCTTATCGAACTGCTCTGCGACGTGGTGGACCAGAAGACCGGCCAGGAAGTAGGCACCTCGCGTAAGCTCATCAAGTTTGTGACCGACCGCGCCGGCCACGACATGCGCTACGCCATTGATAGCAGCAAAATCATGAACGAGCTGGGCTGGAAGCCTTCCGTGACCTTCGAGCAGGGCCTGGCCCAAACTGTAGACTGGTACCTCGCCAACGAAGAATGGCTCAATAGCGTAACGAGCGGCGCCTACCAAGACTACAACCAGAAGCAATACGCGGGGCGCTAGCCGCCATTGCGAGTGGAGCGCAGCGAAACGCGGCAATCCATCCTCTCAATGCGACCAATTTTCTAAATACGACAAGCTTATCACATTATTAGGCTTTCT
>Ga0265780_10008306_pt1 | contig 12622 bp, 11 predicted proteins | sample P1T30metagenome_FD_192432 | JGI IMG/M metagenome (GOLD analysis project Ga0265780, IMG submission 192432) | Plant litter microbial communities from East Loma Ridge, Irvine, California - P1 T30 | ecosystem: Environmental > Terrestrial > Plant litter > Unclassified | place: USA: California...
GGATCGGGCGCATGACGGTGGCGCTGCGCCGCACCGTCGCCGGGGCGATCCACGTGTCCGCCAAAGCCGCCTGACGTGAATGCCGCGCCGCTGGTGGCGCTGGTCGGCAATCCCAACGCCGGCAAGAGCGCCCTGTTCAATGCGCTGACCGGCGCGCGCCAGAAGGTCGGCAATTACCCTGGCGTGACCGTAGAGCGTCACTCCGGCCGCCTGGTGCTGCCCGATGGCCGTCCGGTTGAACTGGTTGATCTGCCCGGCGCCTACAGCCTCGAACCCTCCAGCCCCGACGAGCGCGTGACGCGCGACTTCCTCGCGGGGACGCAGGCCGGTGAGCGTCTGCCCGATGCGCTGGTGGTGGTGATCGACGCGTCCAATCTCGATAACCATCTGCGCTTCACGCTGCAATTGATTGCGCTCGGCTTGCCGGTGCTGGTTGCGCTCAACATGATCGATCTCGCCGAACGCGACGGGCTGAAGCTCGATCCCGAGCGGCTGTCGCGCGAGCTCGGCGTGCCGGTGGTGCCGACGGTGGCGGTGCGTCGACGCGGGCTCGACGATCTGCGCGATCGGCTCGACACGATGCTGACCGGCGCGACCCCACGCGCGGCCAAACATGTCGGCGACGACGACATCGTCACGCTGCAACGCCGCGCACGCAAGATCGCCGCGCTTGCTACTGTGTCGGAGGCGCCGGTGCGGCGCTGGGGCAATGCGCTCGACTCGATGGCGCTTCACCCGGTTTCGGGCGTGGTGATGCTGCTCGCCATCCTGTTCGTGATGTTCCAGACGGTGTTCTGGGCGGGGGCTGCTCCGGCCGATGCGATCGCGGCCGGGTTCGACTGGGTCTCCAGCCTGGTCAAGCAGGTGATGCCCGATTCGGTGTTGCGCTCCCTCATCACCGACGGCGTGATCGCTGGCGTCGGCGCGGTCGTTAAGTTCCTGCCGCAGATCCTGGTGATGTTCCTGTTCATTCTCGTGCTGGAAGCGAGCGGCTACATGGTGCGTGCCGCCTTCCTGATGGACCGGCTGATGGCACACGCGGGGCTTTCGGGCCGCGCCTTCATTCCCCTGCTGTCCTCATTCGCGTGCGCGGTGCCCGGCATCATGTCGACCCGCACGATCGACGACGAGAAGGACCGGCTCACCACCATCCTGGTTGCACCGCTGATGACCTGTTCGGCGCGGCTGCCGGTCTACACGCTTATCATCGGCGCGCTGATCCCGAACACCCGCGTGCTGCCCGGGGTCGGCTTGCAGGGGCTGGTGATGCTCGGCCTCTATATCATGGGCGTGGTCGGCGCGTTCGTCGTCGCGGTGGTGTTGCGCAGGACGGTGACCCAGGGCGCTTCGTCGGGCTTCATGATGGAGATGCCCAAGTACCAGCTACCTCGGCTCAACCATCTCGCGATCGGGCTGTGGGCGCGTGCGGCGATCTTCCTCAAGCGCGCCGGCACCACCATCGCCTTTACCACAATCGTGCTGTGGGCGCTGCTCAGTTTCCCCAAGCCACCCGAAGGCAGCCCAGTCTCCCCGGTTAATTATTCGATAGCCGGTCGCATCGCCAATGGCATCGAGCCGGCGTTTCGTCCGATCGGCTTCAATCGCGATATCGTGCTCGCGCTGATTCCGGCGATGGCGGCACGCGAAGTCGCGGTGGCGGCGCTCGGCACGGTTTATGCGATCGACGAATCGGGCGGCGACAAGGGCGAGGCGCAGATTGCCAGTACGCTGCACAACCGGTGGAGCCTGCCGACCGCGCTTGCCTTCCTGATGTGGTTCGTCTTCGCGCCGCAATGCATCTCGACCATCGCGGTGACCCGTCGTGAGACCAACGGGTGGAAATGGCCGGCGTTCATGGTTGGCTATTTGTTTGCGCTCGCCTACGGTGCGGCCGGCGCGGCCTTTTGGGCGGCAAAACTCATCGGTTTGTAGGGAAATACATGGCGGGCAGCGTCAACAAGGTAATTCTCGTCGGCAATCTCGGGCGCGACCCGGAAAGCCGGTCGTTCCAGAATGGCGGCAAGGTGGTCAACCTGCGCATCGCCACCTCCGAGTCCTGGAAGGACCGCAACAGCGGCGAGCGCAAGGAAAAGACCGAGTGGCATTCGGTCGCGATCTTCAGCGAAGGTCTTGCCAACGTGGCGGAGCGGTTCCTGCGCAAGGGCAGCAAGGTCTATATCGAAGGCCAGCTCCAGACGCGGAAATGGCAGGACGCGCAGGGCCAGGATAAATACTCCACCGAGATCGTGTTGCAGGGCTTCAACGCCGTGCTGACCATGCTCGATGGTCCCGGCGGCGGTGCTGGCGGCAATGCAGTGCGCGACGATTTCGGTGGCAACGAAGACTTTGGCGGTGGTTCGGGCGGTGGCGGTGGCGGCGGCGGTGCGCGCGGCGGTTATGGCGGCGGCTCCGGTGGGGGCGGCCGGTCGAGTCAGCCGGCCGGCGGCAATCGCGGCGGCGGCTTCTCCGACGATCTCGACGACGACGTTCCGTTCTGAACATGATCGACAAACGCAGGCCAGCGGCAGGACGCGGCTGGCGGCTCGACGAGACGGTGCGTGCCGAAGCGCTTGCTGCCTATGATCTCACCTCGCTTACCGGCAGCCAGGCGCTGCGGCGGATCACCGACTTCGCCGCCGCTCTGTGCGGCACGCCGGTCGCCCTGGTCAGTCTGGTCGAGGAGCATATCCAGTGCTTCGTCTCGCGCACCGGCACCGATCTGATCGCCACCCCGCGCGAGATGTCGTTCTGCCAGTTCGCGATGGCGGGGCCGGACGTGATGGTGGTGCCCGACGCGCTGGCCGACCCCCGTTTCGTGCACACCGCGCTGGTGACGGGCGATCCGCACATCCGCTTCTACGCGGGCGCACCGCTGGTGAGCGATGCGGGCGTGCCGCTTGGTGCGTTGTGCGTGATCGACACGGTTCCGCACGACGGGCTCACGCCGCTCCAGCACGAGGGGTTGCTCGTGCTGGCGGCGGACGTGATGTCCCGCTTCCGCGCGGTGGAAGCGCGGCGGCGCTGAACCGCGTCAGGCGATGGCGCCGCCGTCGACTGTCAACACCGAGCCGGTGATGAAGCGTGCCGCCGGGCTCGCGAGGAAAGCGACTGCGGCGCCGATATCCTCGACCGTGCCGTAGCGGCCGAGTGCGGTCAGCGCGCGGATCACGTCGGCATGTTCGCCATCGGCCGGGTTCATGTCGGTGTCGATCGGACCCGGCTGAACCAGATTGACCGTGATGTCGCGCGAGCCAAGATCACGAGACAGCCCGCGCGTGAAGGCGAGCAGCGCCGATTTGGTCATCGAATATGCGGTCGATCCCGCGAACGGCACACGCTCGGCCAGGCATGACCCGATCGAGATGATCCGCCCGCCCGCGCTGAGGTGGGGGATGACAGCACCCGCCGCGACAACTGCCGCGCGCACGTTGACGTTGAGCAACGCGTCGATCGCGGCAACGTCGGTGCTCTCCAGCGCACCGTATGTCGCGATACCGGCATTGTTGACGAGGATGTCGAGCCCGCCCAACGCGGCAACTGCCTCTTCGACCGAACGCCGCACCGCCTCGGCATCGGCGCTGTCGGCCTGGATCGCCGCCGCGCGTACGCCTTTCGCCTCGATCGTGTCGACCAGTGCTGCGGCGCGCTCGGCCGAGTGCTGGTACGTGATCGCCACGTCTGCGCCCTTGTCCGCCAGTGCCAGCGCAATGCCGGCGCCGATGCCGCGCGACCCACCTGTCACCAGCGCGCGCCTACCCTTCAAATCCGTCATGGTCGTTCCTTTCTGTATCGTTCGATAGATATATAGCTAAGCCGTTGCCATGCGGAGTCAAACGATTTATATAACGGTCGATGCAGAAATCGGCCGACCCATCCGCTCGTGCTCGCGGCAGACCGCGCGCGTTCGATCGCGAGGCGGCGCTCGCCCGCGCGATGCGGCTGTTCTGGTGCAAAGGCTATGAGGCGACGTCGATCGCTCACCTGACCGAGACGATGGGGATCGGCGCGCCAAGCCTGTACGCCGCGTTTGGGTCGAAGGAGGGCCTCTATGACGCGGCGATCCGCCATTATGCGGAGACCTATGATGCCTATGCTTGGGGCGGGTTCCGCGCCGCGCCGACCGCGCGTGAGGCGGTGCGGCGTTACCTCTCCGACTCGGCCGCCGCGCTGACCGGGTCGATCGCCGACATGCCACGCGGCTGCATGGTGACGTTATCCTCGGTCGGCGGTGCGGAACATGCAGAACTGGGCGAGCGGATGCGGTCGGCCCGCGCGATGACGCTCGAACGGCTTACCGCACGTATTGCCGAGGCGGTGGCGGCGGGAGAACTGCCGTCCGATACCGATGTGCACGCGCTCGCCCGGTTCGCGCAGACGGTGCAGAGCGGCATGTCGATCCTCGCTCGCGACGGTGCCGATCGCGCCGAACTGGAAGCTGCGGCGGAGATCGCGATGCTCGGCTGGGACGCTCGTACCGGCTACGCGGCCTAGGGCTGCGCCCGCAGCACCTCGGCAAGGCCCGGCGCGAGTCGTTCCATGAACCGCTCCGGGCGCACCGGCGGGTGGAAGCCGAGCGCGGCATAGACGCCGTGCGCATCCATCGTGACGAGGCCGATCCGTCGCAGGTCGGAGAAGTCGGGATGGTCGAGAAACCATTGCACCATGCGCCGCCCAATTCCCTCGCCACGGACGCTCTCGTCGACCCACACGTCGGCAAGCCACGCGAATGTCGCGTGGTCGGTAATCATCCGTGCAAAACCGACCTGCGCGCCGCCGCGGTAGGCACCAAGACAGTGCGAGCCGGCGATCGCCTTCTCCACCTTCTCGCGCGCGATACCGGGCGACCAGTAGCTAGAGGCGAGCCAGCCGTGGATACGCTCGATCTGCAACAGCGCGGCGTCGTCCGAAAGCGTGATCTCGACCATGCGTGCTTCCTAGCCGAACCGTCGCGCCGGCGCGCGTGCGGCGATGATCGCCTCCGCCGCCAGCCGTCCGGTCTGCGCGCCGCCGTTCATGTAACCGGGATAGGCGTCCGACAGATGCTCGCCCGCGAAATGCACCGGCCCCGACGGCACCGGGCGTGAGGCGATGCCATCGGTCTCGGTCCAGATCAGCCGGCCGAAACGGGTGAGCTGCCCGGGACGGAAATTGACATAGGCGCCCATCGTCATCGGATCGCGGTGCCAGGCGGTGCGCCGTGCGCCACCGCTCGCCGCGCCCATGCCGGGTAGGGCGCTCTCCACCTGCGCGGCGAAGTGCTTCGCCTGCGCACGCGCATCGCCGCTCGCCGCCGCCGTCACCTGATCGCCGCCGAGATACCAGTTCCACACTCCGCCAGGCCCCGTCGCCGGTCGCACGCCGGCGTCCCAGCCCTGCGACACGCCCGACATACGCGACACGTCCCACACTTCGCCGCCACGCCCGATCGGCTTCTCCCACGGCCGCGTGACCGTCGTCGCCTGCACCTTCTCGTTCTTGCCAAGGCCGATTTCGGCGATGAAGCGCTGCCACAGTGGCGGCAGCGGCACGGTGAAGGCAATGTTGCGGGTGATCCCAGCGGGCGTCGCGACGATCACCGCCGAAGCATCGGCTGTCTTGCCATCGGCGAACACCAGCCGCACGCCAGAACCGAGCGCATCGACCCGCTTCACCGTCTTGCCAGTCGTAATCCGCCCGCCGAGCCGCTGCCCCATCGCCGCCACCAGCGCGCTGCTGCCGCCGGAAATCAGGAAGCGCTCGTCGCTGCGGCTCAGCACGTCGATGCGCCGCCCGTCGATCGCGGGCAGGTTGAAGATCAGCTCGATTGCGGAGGCTTGGCCCGGCTCGCAGCCATACTCGGTGCGCGCGGTGGCCTCCAGCAGGCTGCGCACCCACGGGTCGGGCATCAGCCGCGCATATTTGTCGAGATAGCCGGTGAAGCTCAGCTGATCGAGATCGAGCGACACGCGCGCGTAATCCTGGTCGAGCCGCACCGCATCCGCGTCGATCTGCCCGGCGATCCCGCGCAGCGCGCCGGCGAGCTTGCCCTCGGGAATTTCCTTGCCGTCCTGCACGATCATCGTGCGATGCGCGAAGCCCTTGCGGTCGATCAGTGACAGGCCGAACTCGCGGCAGAGCGCGTGCATGTCGGCATGGTCGGTGTTGACGAACTGGCCGCCCATCTCGATCGCCGGCTGCCCTGTCACCTTCGAGGTCCACATCCGCCCGCCCAGCCGTGGCCGCGCCTCGTACAGGCGCGCGTCGATCCCGGCCTGGGTGAGGTGCCACAGCGCACTCAAACCCGCCATGCCGCCGCCGATGATCGCAACCGGCCCCGGCGCGATCGGCGCCGCTTGTGCCGGTCGCGGCAGCGCCGCCGCCAGTCCTCCGGCGCCGAGCGCCATCAGCACCGCGCGCCGCGTGGCGCCGGGCGTACCCGGATCGGGCGCCGCTGCCGCCATATCGCTCAGGTTGAGCCGTCTGGCCGCCGCCAGCGCCTCCCACACAATCCCGCTTCCGCGCATCTTCGTCTCTTCCCCCGCCGCCCTGATAGCAGGCGCGGGGCGGAGCGCCAGCGTGGCTTACCCAGCTTGCCCCCGCTTACCTTGTCCCCTCCTTACCTTGCCTTGTCCGCGCGCTTCCGTCATGCCGCCGCTCATGCTGCCCTTTTCGCGCGTCACCATTATCGGCACCGGTCTGATCGGCTCCTCCATCGCGCGCGCGGTACGAGCGACGATGCCGAGCGTGCGGCTGACCGGCTACGACATGGATGAGGACGTGCGCGCCGCCGCCGACCGGCTCGATCTGTTCGACGACGTGACCGACACCGCGGGCGCGAGCGTGATCGACGCCGATCTCGTCATCCTGTGCGTGCCGGTCGGCGCAATGGGGCAGGCGGCGGCGGCGATCGCCGATGATTTGCCCGCCGACGCGATCGTCAGCGATGTCGGCTCGTGCAAGGCCGAGGTGGTGCGCGCGCTTGCCGAGGCGCTGCCGGGCGCGACCGTGATCCCGGCGCATCCGGTCGCGGGCACCGAGAACAGCGGCCCGGAGGCGGGCTTCGCCACGCTGTTCAAGCATCGCTGGTGCATCGTCACGCCGCCCGAAGGCGCCGCGCCCTTCGCGGTCGAGCGGGTGTGCGAGTTCTGGCGGCGACTCGGCGCGCAAGTCGAGACGATGGCGCCCGATCATCACGACCGCGTGCTAGCGATCACCAGCCACTTGCCGCACCTGATCGCCTATACGATCGTCGGCACTGCGTCTGACATGGAGGAAGTCACCCAGTCGGAGGTGATCAAATACTCCGCAGGCGGTTTCCGCGACTTCACCCGCATCGCCGCGTCCGATCCGACGATGTGGCGCGACGTCTTCCTGTCCAATCGCGAGGCGGTGCTGGACATGCTGCAACGCTTCTCGGAAGATCTCAGCGCGCTGCAACGCGCGATCCGCTGGGGCAAGGGCGACGAACTGTTCGACCTGTTCACCCGCACCCGCGCGGTACGCCGGTCGATCATCGACCAGGGTCAGGACGATCCCGCGCCCGACTTCGGCCGCACGCACGAATAGAGATGCTCGCTTCGGCGGTCAGGACTTGCGGTACGGATTGGACAGGTCGGGCATCCAACCAGCGGTCGGCCCTTCGGTTCGTACGTCGTGCGGTGCCGCAGTCGACCGGGGCGTGATGACTGCCTTGGCCCGCGCATCATCGGGATTGATCGGCTCGAGGAACCGAAGCCCTGCCGATCCCTTCTCGATCCACACCACCGTCGCGCCGATTGCCTGAAGCGCACCGACTGAAATCAAAACCGTGGCTCCGACCTGAAGCGCCGCTGCCTGATCGATGCGAATCCCGCCGACCGACAGATCGCGGACCCGGTGCCGGGATGGTGCGCCGCTGCCGAAACGCTCCACCGTCGCGCTCAGCATGACGCTTGCGCGCGTCTGACGCGCGGTGGGCGCCTTGCTGGCGTCGTCGGGCTCGGACGGGTCGGACATCGTTGTTATTTGGGAGGTTCTCCGCGTTCGCACAATCGGTAAGTATTAGTGCTGAACGCGTTCCCCGGTATTCTCCTACCGCGCCGCGTCCCCACCAAGCGCCCGATACGTGTCGCTCGCCGCCTGCAACTGCTGCGTGCGCAACTGGAGCAACGCGCGCTCGGCATCGAGCGCGGCGGTCTGCGCCGTCACGACCTCTAGATAATCCGATGCGCCGTCGCGGTAGCGGATCAGCGCGAGGTCGCGGGTCTGCTCGGCGGCCTTGGCGGCCTGTGCCTGATTGGCCTCGCCCGCGACGAGTAACCGCTGCGTGGCGAGATCGTCCTCGACCTCGCGGAACGCGGTCAGCACGGTTTGGCGGTAATTGGCGGCGGCTTCGGCGAACTGCGCGCGCGCCTGCCGCACCTGCCCGGCGCGCCGGCCACCATCGAACAGGGTCAGCGCGGATTGCAGCGGCCCGAGTGCCCAGAAGCTGCTTGCCGCGTTTAGCCAGTCGCCACCGACCGACTCGAAACCGCCCTGCGCGCCCAGCGTCACGTTGGGGAAGAACGCCGCGCGCGCGATGCCGATCTGCGCGTTGGCGGCGGCGACGCGGCGTTCGGCGGCGGCGATGTCGGGCCGGCGTTCGAGCAAGGTGGAGGGCAGGCCCGGTGCGATGGTCGGTGGACGGGTCTGATCGTCGGCGACGGGAATGGAGAAGGTCGCGGGCGTCTCGCCGATCAGCACGGCGATCGCGTGCTCGTCCTTTGCCCGGTCGATCTCGACCGAGGACAGCTCCGACTTCGCGCTCGATAGCTGCGCCTGCGCCCGGCTCACATCGATGCCGGAGGCGATGCCGCCGCTATGGCGCGTATCGGTGAGGTCGAACGCGCGCTGGTACGACGCGACCGTCTGGTTGAGCAGGATGATCCGCGCATCCAGCCCGCGCAGATCGAAATAGGTCGCCGCCAACTGGCTTTGCAGCCCGAGTCGCACCCCCGCCACGTCGAACGCGGAAGCCCGCGCATTGGCGGTGCCGGCCGCGATGTTGTTGCGCACCCGCCCGAACAGATCGAGTTCATAGGCAAGCGATCCGCCGATGATCTTGTCCGTCTGCGTCGATGCGAGACCACGCGCGATCGGTCGGTTGCCGGACAGGCGGCTACGATCGACACTCACATTGGCGTCGATCTGCGGATAGAGATCGGCCCGCGCCTGCCGCACCAGCGCCCGCGCCTGATCGTAGCGCGCCACGGCAGCGGCAAGATCGAAGCTGCCTGTCTCGACGCGGTCCTCAAGCGTGTTCAGCGACGCGTCGCCGAACGCCTGCCACCATTTGCCCGCCGGTTGCGGCGTGGCGACGGCGGGTTGCCATGGCCCGGCTTCCTTGAACGAGGGCGGCACAGCGGAGGTCGGGCGCTGGTAGTCCGGGGCGAGCGAACAGCCGCCGAGCAGCGCCGCCGTCGCGGTCAGCAGCCAGCCGGTCTTACTTGCCACCAGCCGAGCCTCCGCTCCGCGCGACCTGCACCTTGTCGCCGGTCTGGAGCGAATCGGGCGGGCTGTCGATCACGCGGTCGCTGGCGGACAGCCCGGCGCTGATCTGCACCCGGTCGCCGAGGTCCTGCCCGATCGTCACCGTCTTCAACTGCGCGCGGCCATTGCTGCCCACGATCGCGACCTGTGTACCGCCCTGGCCGATGATCATCGCGCTCGCCGGCAGTTCCACCGCGCTGCCGTGACCAGTGACCGGGAAGCTCGCCTGCGCGTACGCGCCAGGCTTCAGCGCACGGTCGCCGTTCGCCGCCTGCAACTCGACCAGCACCGTGCCCGAGCCGGTATCGACCGCATCGGCCGATCGCGTCATCTGCGCGGTGAAGGTGCGGCCGGGATATTCGGGCAGGGTGAGCTTCACCTCCATGCCGTTATGCACCTGCGCGGAGTACGCCTGCGGCACCTTCACATAAGCGCGGATGCGGCTGATGTCGGCGACGGTGAACAGCGGCGTCGAGGCGGCGCTCCCCGCCGTCACCAGCGAGCCGACGTTGGTGGAGCGCGTCGTCACCACGCCCGAGAACGGCGCGACCAGCCGGGTGAAGCCGGCGGTATATTGCAACCGGTTGACGTTGGCGCTGGCGGCGTTGGTCAGCGCGGTCTTGGCGGCGAGGTCGCCGACCTTCTCGTCGGTTTCCTGCTTCGACACGGCATCCTTGGCGAGCATCGTCTGCCAGCGCGTCGCGGTGCTGCGGGCGAGCTGCTGGTTGGCGCGCGCGGTCTGGTAATCCGCACGCGCGGCGGCGAGCTGCTGGTCGACCTCCGGCGCATCCAGTACCGCCAGCGTCTGCCCGGCGCGCACGTTGTCGCCGATATCGACCAGCCATTTGCGCACATAGCCGCTGGTGCGGGCGTAGATCGGCGCTGCCTGCAACGCGGCAAGCTGCGCGGGCAGCACGAGTGCGCTCGCCGCCTTGCTCGCGGCCGGGTGGATCACGGTGACGGTCGGCACGGCTTGCGTCGCCGTCCACGTCGCGAGGTTGCTCTCCGAATGCGAGCGCGTCGCGATGCCGACGCCGACAAGCGCCACTGCGGCGACCACGCCGACCACGCCGATGGTCTTCAAATTGCGGCCGTTGCCCTCAGGCATGTTGAAGCTCCAGATGTTCCGGCGTGGCGCCGGGTGCAGGTTTGGCGTGGCGGCGATGCACCAGGCTGAAGATGACGGGAACGAACATCAGCGTAGCGAAGGTCGCGACGGTGAGGCCGCCGATCACGGCGCGGCCGAGCGGCGCATTCTGCTCGCCACCCTCGCCGAAGCCCATCGCCATCGGCAACATGCCGATGATCATGGCAAGCGCGGTCATCAGCACCGGGCGGAAGCGCACCTGCCCCGCCTCCAGCGCGGCGGCGGTGGCATCGCCGAGCACCTCCAGTCGTTCGCGCGCGAAGCTGACGACGAGGATCGCGTTCGCGGTCGCCACGCCCATGCACATGATCGCGCCGGTCAGCGCCGGCACCGACAGCGTGGTGCCGGTGATGAACAGCATCCAGATGATGCCGGCAAGCGCCCCCGGCAGCGCGGTGATGATGACGAACGGGTCGAGCCAGCTCTGGAAGTTCACCACGATCAGCAGGTAGATCAGCACGATCGCCGCGACGAGACCGAAGCCCAGCCCGGAGAACGCGGTCTGCATCGTCGCATACTGGCCGCGCAGCGTCACCGTCACGCCCTTCGGCGTCTGGCCCTTCAGCGAGGCGATCACCTGCTTGATGTCGCCTGCCACCGCGCCGAGATCACGGCCGTTGGTGGTGGCGTACACGTCCGTTACCGGTGCGATGTTGTAGTGCGACACCACCGCCGCACCGTTGGCGCGGGTGATGTTGCCGATCCCGCCGATGATCTGTGCACTGCCGCCGTTCGCCGCCGTGACCGGCACGTTGGCGAGGTCGCTGAGCGAGCCGATCTGATATTCGGGCGTCTGCGCGACGACGGGATAGGAAACGCCCGTCTTGGGATCGAGGAAGTAGGTCGGCGCGGTCTGCGAGGTGCCGGCCAGCGACGAGGCGAGGCTGGTCGTCACGTCGCGTTCGTTGAGGCCGTACTGGCCGGCGCGCGTGCGGTCGATATCGACGTTCAACTGCGGGTAGCGCGCCGATTGCTGGATGCGCGCGTCCGCCACGCCCGGGATCTTGGCGATGCCACGCAAGATAGCCTTGGCGAGCGCCTGGTTCTCCGCGTCTTTCTTGCCGGTCACCTGGATGTCGATCGGCGCAGGCGCGCCGAAGTTGAGGATCTGGCTGGTGATGTCGGCGGGCAGGAACGAGAAGGTCGTGCCGGTGAACGCCTTGGGCAGTTCCTCGCGCAGCTTCTGGACGTAGCCGGCGGTCGGCTTGTGATCCTCGCTGAGCTGGATGAGGATGTCGCCATCCTGCGGGCCGATCGTGCCGGAGTTGTTGTAAGTCGTGTTGATCGAGCTGACCGGCAGGCCGATGTTGTCCACCACGGACACCAGTTCGTGCGCGGGGATGATCTCGCGGATCTTGCGCTGGATGCGGTCGAACTCCGCCGAGGTGTCCTCGATCCGCGAACCGACCGGCGCACGCACATGCAGCGCCATCTGCCCGGCATCGACCGCCGGGAAGAAATTCTCGCCGAGGAACGGCGCAAGCAGGAACGACACGGCGACGCAGCCAAGGAAGCCGATCACGAAGACCTTTCGTGCGGCGAGTGCGCGTTCGAGCAGGCCGAGATAACCGCTGCGCACCTTCTCGAACTGCCGCTCGAACCCGCGCTGGAACCGCACCAGCGGGTTGCGCGAGGCAGGCGTGCCCGCTTCGTGCAGATCATGGTCAGCTGCGTCGCCGGCATGGTCGTGGCCGACATGCGGCTTCAACAGATACATCGCCATCGTCGGCACCAGCGTACGCGACAGGATGAACGATGCGATCATCGCGAACACCACCGCCAGCGCGAGCGGCACGAACAGGAAGCCCGATACTCCGGGCAAGAAGAACATCGGCACGAACACGATACAGATGCACAGCAGCGACACGAACGCCGGCCCGACGATCTGCGCCGCGCCGTCGAGGATCGACTGGATCACCGGCTTGCCCTGTTCGAGGTGCCAGTTGATGTTCTCGATCGTCACCGTCGCATCGTCGACGAGGATGCCGA
>Ga0265780_10008307_pt1 | contig 12621 bp, 9 predicted proteins | sample P1T30metagenome_FD_192432 | JGI IMG/M metagenome (GOLD analysis project Ga0265780, IMG submission 192432) | Plant litter microbial communities from East Loma Ridge, Irvine, California - P1 T30 | ecosystem: Environmental > Terrestrial > Plant litter > Unclassified | place: USA: California...
AGGCTCGCCTGATCCAGGGCGATGTCGCGGCCCATGCCAGTGCCGCCGCCGATGACGACGACCAGGGGGGAGGCGTGTGAGGAAGAAGAAGTCATGTCAGGTCCTTTCGAGGACTCTCGAGGATGGGCGTGCACGCATCGAGTGCGTGAAGGAAGGCCAGTTGTTGCACGGTCGTGAGGGGACTCAAAAGCTCTTGCTGAGCACGTTCGACCGCCGGCTCGGCCTCCCGCACCGCCTGTGTCCCCGCGCTGGTCAGTGCCAACGGTCGACGGCGGCCGACCGCTTCATCGGCATGTCGGACAAGCAGACCTCGAGCGTGAAGCTGCGCAGTCAAGCGCCCCAGCGCTTGAGGTGTGATGAGGAGGAATCGCGCTAGGTCGGCGTTGCTCGTTCCTGGGTTGCGGTCGACGAACACGAGTGCCCCGTACTCGGTCCCGGATAGCGCGAAAGGTTGGAGCGCAGTCTCGACCGCGTGCCGTGTCGCGCGATGGAAGCGTGACGCCGCGAGACCGAAGTCGTGACCCGGTAACGCTTGCGACTCACTCATGTAACCCTAGGTTACATGGTCACGCGACGCTGGCAGGCCAGCCGCTACAGAAAGAGGACCGGTCTCGAACTCGATCGTTGGACCGGTCGGGGCTTGTGGCCCGGCCGTCACGCCGCCGAGAAGTACCGACCCAGGAGCGACTGTCGGACACGTCTGCACCTTTTCTCGGGTCGTGAGCAGACTATCTAGGTGAGCCAGGGTGACATCACGACGTCCGTCACCCGCGTGACGTCGCCTCCATCTCGCAACCAAGCAACGGGGGTCTTGTGCCCCTCGCCGTAGAGGTCTTCTTGGGGTGTGCCCATGAGGCCGGCCAAGACGATCCAGCTTCGCTTCGGATTGTCGGCAGCGATCACCTCTGCCAGTCCCGGTAGAAGCTTGCCGGGCGACGACAGGCTGAGTTGCCACTCGGGAAACCGGAGTCGGCCTGAGATCTCAACGGCATAGAGGCTGCCGTCTGCGACTGCTGTGGTGACATCGTCGTCGCTCCAGTGCAGGAACCCGGCCATCGCTTTGAGTGAGAGGGTGCCTGCGAGGCTCGAAAACCACGACTCGACGACCCTAAGTTGCAGGCTTCCCCGTGCGACGGATCGCCGGGCGGCGTCGTACTCGGCGGCAGAGAAGGAACTCGAAGCGATTAGGAAGGCCCGGTCGTTGTCGTCATCGGGTTCAGGCTTCAGCAGAGGTTCCATGGACAACAGCTTCTCGGTCAATGCGTCCATGAAGTAGTTCGCATCGTTGCCGAGCCGCTCGATGGCCTGAGCGAGTCGACGCACGGCTGCGTCTGATGCGGCGCCAACAAGGAAGTCCTGATCCGTGTCTGAAACTGCGGGCTGCGCGTTTGGTCCGGCTGGGTCCGTCATGCGCCGATGCTGCCACAACGTAGGAGAAATGCGCATGGCTCAACCCTTTGGCCTCCCTAGAGACGCGTTCCCCGTGCTGGCCGTCTGGCTCGGACCGTGATGCTGGGGCCAATTCGGCGGCTCGGTCTCGCTCGTAAGCGAGCACTGAAATTGTGACTGAACCGCGGGGAAACCGTGCCGCGGAGGCGTCACGAGACGGTCCTGAGAATCGGCTGCATCCACCAGGGCACGGGCAAGTCCGGCAGTCACGAGCGTCTTCTGTGTTCAGGAGTCCAGGGATGACGCACGAGTAAGGACTCCACGGTTCGCGAGCCGCGGTAGGGCGGTGTCCTGGCTCCTGACCAAGGCCGAAACACTCGCCATTGACATCACCGCCCTACGACATCAAGAAGCTGTCGAGGATATCGATGAGCCGCTGGACGTCCCCACCTCGAACAAGCCACTCCACAGGGGTCAGCTGGACTCCGTCCAGCCGGGCGTCTTCCTGGGGGGTCTGCATGAAGCCGAGGATGGTCGAAGGCTGCATGTCGTCGCTGAAGGCTTCGACTAACTGCGCCAAGTGCGGGAGAACAGGGTTCTCTCTTCCGTTGATGAACTGCCACGCCGGATAGCGCAGCTCGCCATCGATGACAAATGCGAAGAGTTCGCCGGGGAAGGCCGAGATGCTTCTTGAATTCAGGCCAAGGCGGTTCGCGGCATCACGAGCAGTGGTCGCATGGCCGAGCCCTTCTCGTTCTGTGCGTCGCTCCAGGCGGGCTAGGTCACCTCGGGCTACACGAGCCTCAGCGTCCTTCCATTGCTCCATGGTCATTGCCCCGGACGTGACAGCGAAGGGCTCCTGCTCCTCTGGCCGACCGCCATCCCTTTGCGATCCCACTCTGGGGCGAAGCCCAAAATCAAATCCGCCAGCATGAACAATCACATGAGCCACGATGATCACCTCCGTGTTTTTTCAGGACCTACGGCTGGTCCCGTATCGGCGTTGCGTGGGTAGGGGTGCGTCAGCGCAGGGTGCGGATTTGCTCGTTTTCGAGTAAGACTGTGGGGTCCGTTGGGCTCTAACGGCGGCCCAAGTGATTCAGCGGAGAGTGGTTCATGGCTACTATGACCTCAAGGCACACCAATCGGCGGTCGACGTTGACCGCTCTAAGCGCGACTGGCCGGTCGCGCCGTGTGCCCGTCAAAATCCGAGAGCCGTATCCAGATTCGAGCGAGTATCGCGTCGGATCATTTCACCTGCCCACTCCCCGCGCAAGTGCCGTTCCGATGTCCTTCTCGTCGAACGGAACGCACGAATGACCACTCCCACTCCACCGCGTCGGGTCGGAAAGCCTCGCAAGGTCGTGTCAGACGAAGCTCGCGCAGAGGAGCTCCTTGAGGAGCTTCGACAGGCGGAAATGACACTGCGTGAGACGACCACGCTCAGGATGCAGCTGGCGCTGCAGGCGCACGACATAGGCCTAACAACGACGAAAATCGGGGAAGCCGTCGGAGTCAGCCAGACCGCGGTGTCCAAATGGGTCCGCGCCGCCCGCGAAATGGGCTGACCAGAATTGAGCAAGTAGCGACTAGCACCCTTGTCTTAGTTCGGCATTGAGGCTACGGTCTCGGTGTGGAATACCAAGATCCGAGGCCACTCGACGCCTGGGCGCACGAGTACTGGTCAGGGCGGCCCATCGTCAAGCAACTTGGTGGCGAGGATCTTGATTCGGTCCTAGCTCGGCAGGTCGCTCTTGACCAACACCGGCACGGGACGAGAGCTCGACTTGCTCGCTCCATTCGTGGAGTGCGTCACTTGCAGTTCCCGGACAGAGAACGCCTCGAGGGTCCTCGTCTAGTGTTCAGCGGCGACGGCCGGAACACGTATTCTCGCGAGCTGCAGTCTGTGAGGTGGAGCGACTTCGTGGGATCTCATCCCGTGCGGGATTACTCGCGGCGCCGTGGTCAGAAGAACAAGCCGATCGCGTTCTACAGCCGCACGATGAGTGACCTTGTGAATTGTGAATCAAGGCTGGAGCGAGCTTTCGCACTCCTGGCGGACTTCAACCCTGACATCGTGCACATCGCCGCCCAGCCCTGCGCTATCCAGTTTCCACCGGGCGACGAGATGCGTGTTCACACCGTGGACTTCGTCGTCCTCGCATTGGGCAGAATCCCACTCGCTGTTGATGTGAAGACGCCTGAGGCAGCGGCTGATGCGAAGTGGATTGCGCGGCATGAGCGAGTGCGCCGCATTCTCGCTGAGGCAGGTATCGGGCACGTGGTCTGGACCGGTCTCGAGCGAACCGTTATTGAGAACCTGGCTTATTTTGCGGCTTCCCGAGTGCCAACCGCCATGTACGACCACGTGCGAGATCGGGCGATCTCCTGGAGTTTTGGCGGGATCACCGCAGGACAATTGGCTGTCCAGCTTGCTCCGTACGTGGGTGATACGCCGGGAGCTAACGGACGCACTCCGCAGCCCGTGTCCATTGCACTAGTTCTCGTGAGAGCTTTGCTTTGGGAGCAAGCTCTTTCCACAGATTTGTCGCTTCCCTTCACTGCCAATAGCCGCGTCGTATCCCGATGAACGAGTCGGTCCGATGGCTACGCGACGGTCGTCACGTCACGTGGCGGGGGCAGGAAGCGATCATCCTGCGAATGGGTGCCGTCGTGCAGCTTCAGGATTTCAACGGAAGTCGCCTGCCCGACGTGGGCCTTTGTGACTTTGCACTCGACGTGCGGAACGAGCACCTAGCAGCGCTAGACAGGCCTCGGTCATTCGAGGTCGAGAAGAAAATGACCGCGAAGACCCGTAAGCGATTCCAGAGGGATCAGGCCATCCTGTACATGCTGCAGACGGGCCTGAAGCTTGGCGATCCGATGACGCAAGTACCGCCGCCGGCGCTGAATCCAAGGCTGCACACCCTCGCCGAGCGCACGACGACCTTGGCAAAGATGCGGGCACGCAAGCCGCGTAAGAATGGTCGCCAGGAAAAGCATGACGTCGATTGGCTCTCCGAACGCCGCCGGCTGGAACGGTTGCTTAAGCGTCATCGCGACGGCGGTGTCGAGGCCCTCATTGATCCCCGCATTTTGGCTCCTCGGAAAGTTCAAACCGGTGAAGAGCTCCTGGACGAGCTTGCGACCTTTCTCGCAGACCGTCATGTGAAATCGACGACCACCGTCTCAGCCAAAATCGTGCTCTTCCGGCAGCACTGCCGGAGAAAGGGCATTTTTCCCGAGCTGCCCACGGACCGCACCATTCGTAATCGCATCAATTTGCTGCAGGCTCGCCGGGAGGAGTTTCGCGGGTCCGCGGCCGCTCGCATCTCAGCCGGCAAGCGACCGACTCCCGCGCCCTTCCAGCGGCTAACCAGCCGGGCGGGAGAGCTCGTCCTCTTTGACACAACGACCGTCAATATCTGGGTTGTCGACCCCATCACGAACCAGACCTATCGACCCGAGCTGACCATCGCCCTCGACCATTACACGAGAGCCATTGTCGGGATGTCGGTGACGAAAACAACAGCCGGCTTTGGCGTCGTCCTCTGCCTCGCAGATGTCCTCCGGCCTAAGACGACGGAACTGGCCTCGGCGTGGACAGAGCCCGGTGAGACCGCCGCATCGCAGCTCTACGTTGGAGTACCTGCCGGTGTCGCCTGGTTCCCGGGGTTCCAACCTGAATCGGTCGGAGTTGACAACGGGATGCCGTTCCGAGCGGCATACACCTCAGGCGAGATGGCGCGGGTGGGAACCTCGTACGAGCCACACAGGGCTCTGACGCCCACTGACAAACCGCAGGTCGAGAGAGTCTTCCGAACGATCAAGGACCTTTTCGAGGCACTATGGCAGGCGTTTACTGGTGGATCCGTCTACGAAAAGGGTGAAGACCCTCGAGTGGAAGCAGTCCTCACCGGCGAAGAGTACGAACGGCGCATGCGCCAGTGCATCGACCTCTACAACCATCGAGTGCACACCGGCTTGAGTCATGAGCGAGACCCCTTTGTAAATCTCAGCCCCTATGTCATGTGGGCGCTGTCCTTGGAAGAGACCGGAATGCTGCCTGACGTGACAGCCGCCCATGAATGGATTCGGTTTCTGCCTTCCGTCCAGGCGACGATCTCGGCGAGTTCGCTGACTGCGAGAAAGTTGAAGTATAGGAGCGCTGAATTGCGTGAGATTCAGCGCGACGGTCGAGCGCTCGACGGTAATAAGATTCGTGTCTTCTACGATCCGTCCGACCTGCGGCGTACCTACTGCTTCGACGGCGATGGCAAGGTGCACGCACTCCGGTGGGACAGGCTGACCGAGCACACGGCTAAGTTTGGCGAGACGGCAACCAATTGGCTCGACAAGCAGTTCATTGAGAAGCCGCCCACGCAGAGGCAGTTCACGGAACGGCTTCTTGACCTGCTTGACCGCATGGACACGGACTCGGAGACGGCCAGAGAGGTGCGCTCTAGAGACATTGGTGAGCGCCTGGTCGGAATGCAGACAGACAGGCTCCGCCAGGAAGACGTGGAACCGATTGCCGACGATCCCGTCGAGGAAGAACTGTCGGTTGAAGCCACGAATGCTGAGAACGCGCGCTTGCTGCGCGACGATCCCGCCGCAGCCATGCAGGAGTCACAATCACTCGATGAGGGGGATGAAGGCGACGATCACGTAGCGCCTGTGACACCTATTCGACCTCGACGGCGGCTTCGGCGAGTTGATTCAGCAAGGAACGGCTGGTGATCGCGGAACCGAGCCGGGCCCCGGACGAGTCCGACGGTCACCTCGCACGCCTGAGCGAGGCTGATCGTGCCTTCATCGATGAGACGGAAGCTCTTTCCACTCCCGACCCTGGCCTGAAAAGCATGACCGAGATGACTGCGATGTCGGCCGACGAGCGCGCCGTCTACCAGCATCACCGCGCGCAGTGGCAGGCAAGCATGCCCTTTCTTTACACGGCCGAGGCGGAACGGGCGATGAATGCATTGACGGTCAGTGCCCTTGCAGCCACGAACAAGCCGATCCATCAACGAGGTATACCCGTCGTCTCAGGCCCACCGGGAGTTGGAAAATCGTTCGTCGTCCGTCAGTTCACGGTCAACGAGTTGCGGCGTCTCGCCCGTCTTGATCATCTCCTCGAAGCTGCGCCGAAACCGTCCCGGGATTTTGACGTGGTCGAGCGGTCAGCCCTGTACATCGTGCTCGAAGATGGCGTCGACGTTCGCGGTATGTACTTCACGATTCTCCGGGAACTCGGGTGGCCAGCGGAACGACGAGACCCATCCGTGCAGGTCCAGCGCGCCCTTCAGGCATGTAGGACCCGGCTGCTGGTCCTCGACGAGATCCACAATGTCAAGTTCGACGGGGCGACGGGCCGACACGTTCATTTGGCGCTCAAGTGGCTCACAAACATCGGCATGCGAGTGGTGCTCTGCGGCAACGACATCGGCTGGATGCTCACCGACCCACCCAAGCGCGCAGTCGAGTCCTCCCGACGACAATCGCAGGGCCGCTGGATACCCATCCCCGTCAACCCAATGGGGTACTGCTCGGCTTCTGAAAAAGAGGGTTGGGGCGAGCTGTTGCTTGAGTACGAGGACCGCCTCCGCCTTCCCGGACAGCAGGTTCGAGAGGGGTGGTTGTCCGTCGACCTAGCGGATTATCTCTGGGTGTCGACCCTCGGCTATATGAATAGCCTCGCCACCCTCATCGACTCTGCTGCTGCCGCGGTCGCCTGGAACGGCTCCGAATGCATTACTCGTTCCGTTCTGGACAATGTGCTTCTCGAAGAGCACGTTCAGTCTGGGAGACCGGCCCGGATCGCCCTTCTCGACCGAAAGAAGTACGACTTTGACGGAGGTGGAGATGAGTGAGCCGGCCAGATCCCTGCGCCGGCCGAAGCTTCTTGCCGTGCGTCCGGCGCTGTACCGCGGCGAGTGGCTTCAATCTGCGATCAGCCGTTGGGCCTGGTCCATCTTTGGGGTCTCGCGAGGCACACTCCTCGACGCATTTGGCCTTGCGGACTTGTCTGAGCGCGAGATACGCCAGATGGGCCAGCGCGCCGAGGATGATGTGCTCGACAACATCGGACAGTCCCTTGGGCTGTCGCCGCAAGAACTTCACAAGATGACTATGGACGGCTTCGCGCTCCATGGTCCGGAGGTGTCCCTGACCAACAGCCCTTCCATTGCGACCCGCTATCTCTGGGCACGAGGTACTGGGACCCGATACTGCCCGGAATGCCTGCGAGAGCGCCCCGGGGTGTTCCTCGCGGCGTGGCGCCTCACCTGGGCGTTCGCATGCCTACGCCACGGCCGAATTCTCCTCGACGCCTGCCCGCACTGTCTGCTCCCCGTTCAAGAGGTCACCGGCCGCAGCCGATTCACTTGGGATCCAAACCTCTGTCGGGCAAACCTCGGGGGAGGACTTCCCGTGACGCCGTGCGGTGCGGATCTAACTGGAGCATGGGACGAGTTGCCACTTGCCGAGTCGAGCCCTGTTCTTCCAGCGCAAGCCCACATTTACAAGGTAATAAGGGACGGTCCTGCCAGTGATCGGTTCTTCCACGCCCTGCGCGGTAACGCATCGGCGCTCCGTGCTTCCGGTGACTTCGACACAATCGCTCGCTTAAGCGGCCTGCCTAGAGAACATCTAAGGGGCCTCATTGAGCCTGAACAACGAGTCGGGTCGAGCCCCCCCAGCAACGCATACGCTGCCGCGGCCCTGATCACAGGGGCACTCATGCTGGCGGTGGCCAACGACGAAACTGCCAGACCCTTCATTCGCCAGTTGACTTTCAGTAGGGCGCCAAGCCCTGTGCCCCGAGGCGTTGGTTTCGGACCGGGAAGTCCTCGGGAACTACTTGCTCGGTGGGGTGCGCCGGTCGATCCCATGCGTCGGAAGATCCTTGCCGCACACGACGAGGATTTTACCGTTTCCCAGCGTCTCGTGTACGGGACTGCGATCGCCTCGATCAATGACTTGACGGGAGCTAAAGTCGATCAGGCGTGCGGACCGTTTTTGCACCCTGAAAGTGTCCCGGCTCAGCTCTGGACCGAGTGGGCTGCGCCGCTCGACTCTGGTGGCGCTGTAACCGAGTGGGCCTTTCGCAGTGCACTCAGCGCAGCCGTCCTTACCGTTAACAGGGGTATCCAGCTTCCTGAGTACATAGACGCCGAGAGAACAACAGAGGCCGCTTCGGAAGCGCGGGTAAGCCGTCTCACACGGCTCCTGCGACCGAATATGGTCGGTGGCCTGGAAAATGCCGACCAACTCGTTCGCGCGATCACAGAACTCGCAATTCTTCTGGATGTGGAGCCGTCGCCGATCAACTACACGCAGCGAACGCGGATGCCCTGGCATCGCATCTTGCCCAAGGAGCATTGGCTGGACTTGTGCGACGCGGCGCGGCACAACCCCGGAGGCGAAGTCCGCCGCCGCAACGCTCAGCGGTACCTCTTTCAGCGTGCGACGTTGGCAGTCCCGGGGGACCTTCCGACAGCCCTCGCTATGAAACGACATAAGCAAGACGCTGCCGAGTACTCCAGCTTTCGTGCTGCCATAACGCTCGAGTTGCAGGAGGGATTGGATGCGTATTTGCACGGAGTCCTGCGAGCCTCTGGTATAGACGAGCCAGTTGTCTGGGCGCCAAGTCGAAGCCTTGCCCGGGTCGGGGCAATCGGCAGAGAACTTGAAGACATTGATTGGAAGCGACTTCACGAATTGCGGGCCGAGAGATGCACCGAGTCGCGAATGGCCCGTGAGCTTGATCGAACGGTGAGGCACTGTGTCTGGGCTGGCAGCTTTCGCCCGCATGAGACTGCAGCGCCAGTGGAGCATGTCGATTGGGTTGGAGCATGGGCAGCCGAGGTGGCCGGTTGACCGACACGGAAAAGAGGTGCAAGCCCGGGGGCTCTTGCGTTGACCGTGTAGCTAGACCGTGACCTGGGATGCCTACCCTTGATCGCCTCAAGCTCTTTACTGGTCGCGATGACCTCGTCTAGAGCGGACAGGCTCAGTTGGCGTACCTAACAATTCGTTTGTGCCAGTCCTCGAGACGTTTAAGTTCCACCTCCAGTTCGTCCATTGTGGGGACAGTAAAGTTGACCTCTTCACTCTTGTCGTGGCGCGATGCCCACTTCGAGACCTGGCTGTATCCACTCTGAAAATCGACGTTGTCTGCATCAGATATCCGTGCAAGAAGTTTAACCATCATGGGCCGTACTTCTGTAGTGCCGCGGTCCACGACCTTCCCGATGATGTCGTTGCGGACTACTCGTTCCCACGTCTCCGACAGCCTCCCCGCCCAGAACTGGACTCGCATGTCGTGCTCGTTGGAATCGAGGTCGGCTTTCGATCTACCGAGCCGAGCAAGTTCTTCTCGAAGGTCACCAAGACGCTTCTTCGCATCCTTTGCCTTCCATGGGTGCGTTTCGAGAACGTGACCAGGGACGCCCTTGCCGTCTTTGATGATTGATCGCTCCTCGAGGGGAACCTGCTCGTCGCGGGCAGCGCGGATGAGGTCACCGAGGAAGGTCAGGTCGTGGGTGAAAACGATGACCTGTCGCTCCCGGCCCAGCACGGCAATGCGCTTCGCGACTTTCTCGCGACGTCCATGGTCGAGTGAGGTTATGGGGTCATCAAGCACTAACGCGGATCTCGACGCGTCGAAGTTGATTTCGGTTAGGAGGCCCGCCAGGCCGAGAGCAGTCTGTTCACCTTCGCTGAGCACGTCGCGGACTGACTTCGTGGTGAGACTCGTCCCCAGTAGTGCGGGCTTGTGGCGCAACTTTCCCTTGCCGCCGCCCCTGTCATCCAGCTTGACGTGCTCAAGCCCAAGTGCGTTGCTCTCTTGCGCAAAATGGTCATTGATCCGCTCGTTGACGTGCCTTCTGGTAAGCGCGGTCGACTGTTTTGTGATCGGCTGAGTTGTAATGCCGCCACGAGTCGCCGTGATGTCGCGGACTGTACGGAGGCGCACAACTTCTTTTTTTAGAGCGTCAGCGTGCTTGGCGAGTTCGATTCGGTCGATCAGATCCACCTTGTCCCGAGTGACTGCGGTAAGACGCTGAGCGAACTGGGCCGCATCAATCGTTGCTGCTTCTGCGCGAAGGTCCTTCGCGGACACTCGTAGCGCCCTGGTGTCGACGACAGCTAGGTCGATCAGGGGCTTTTTCGTATTCCCATTCAGACGGCTGACAATTCGCTCCTTGGCCCTTACGGCAATCTTCATCGCGGCTTGAATGGCCCCCGAATGTTCAACGTCTTGACCTTCGATGGTGGTGAGTGCCGCAGCGACGTCGAGTGTCGTAATTTGGAAGGCCTTAAGTGCTGTTACAGCACGGTCGGCCTCGACTTCAGCCTGGCGAGCGCGCATCGCAGTCTCGTCGTGAACGAATGCCTGGAACCGGGAAAGTCGTCCAGCGCCCTCGGGGCTCAGACCCTGATGGCACAGCGGGCAAAGTGCCCCCTCGTCTACGAACGGAAAATCATGGTCGTGGTACGCCTCGCCAGTCGAATATGCCTCGGCCGCATCCCAAAGGGCTCGCCATGTGGCAGAGCCAACACCGTCCAGCGGCTCGTCTGTGAAGTTTTCCTTGGATGCCAGGTCGGCCGCCTCGCGGAGAGACCGCGCCGACTCAACCTTCTTATCGATTGCACCTGCGGCTGCGGATCCAACGGCTGAGTCGAGCGTATCGAGAGCATTGGCGACGAGCTCGATGGCAGAGGCGACTCCTTGTAGGCGTTCACGTTCTTTGACCGGGCTCGTTGCGTGAAGACGCCCTTCTTCCTGCACAAGGGTTGCCAGCTGCGCCTCGCTGCCTCGAGGAAGCGCAACGGCGGCATCGATCGCCGCGTCCGTCACGTCTGCCGAAAAGGACGCCATGAAGTCGAAGGGCACAGTTCCGGTACTCAGCCCTGGAACCGTATAGGTCGGCCCGCTGTGCTTCGATAGCTCGACGTCGAGCGCCTCTCGGAGACGATCCGTAGCGCTGATTAGGTCGTCGAGGAAAGCCAACGCAGAGGGGCGATACGTGAGCTCCGAATCATTGAGGAGGTAGTGATCGCCGCACGCCTCATCGTAGAAGTGCACCTGATGGAGTCCAGTGTCCTCCGCCGTGGGCCACGCCAGCGCTCGCTCTTCGCCGTTGACCTTGTACGCGATTGTTGCACTTTGGTCCGTCACAGCGGTCGGATCGAAGGCATTCGGGAGGATCGACTGGTGGTGACGAGCTCCAACCACCTCCTTCAACAAACGGGCGAATCCGGATTTGCCGCTCCCATTGTCCCCGTAGACGACGGTGAGGCCCAGGGCGCCGAACGAAAGCGCACTGCCACCCTTTAGAGCGTTTATATTATCTATATCACTAATCCCGAGAAGCTCAACGCGAGCACCCGTACTGACCGTGTTTGGGAAATCCGTGACGGCAAACCCTGAGGTTGCCGCCAGCCGCTCTCTGCCCACGAGCTGGGCGGCGAGCGACTCGATCGCGGCCTGACCGGGAGTGCCTTGCGTTAGGACAGCGGTGGCGAGAGACCTAATCCAAATCGGGCGGGCGTTCAGCCAATCAGCGATTTCGTCTTCAACGGAAGGCACTAGGCGGCGCTCCCTGACCACCGAGCGGTTTGGGCCGGTCGTCGAGGGGCCTTAGTAATTATGGTCATGGCTCGCTTCTCGAGGACGGCAAACGTGGGAAGCCCTCATTATCTCGACCCGGCGGGGAGAAGGGCGTCGAAACGCCGAGCGTCAGCCCCCTGGTCTCGGACTAGACGCGCCCCGGAGCAAATGCACCTTGTCCAGCACAAGCAGCGAGCCTGTGTCTCGCCTCAAACGCCAAATCTAAGCGAGAAAACTCGGGCATCTGAACGAGCAAGTAGCCAAAATCATGGCGCGATCTGGGCGTAGTAAGCCGCTACTCCGAGAGTAAACGCTGGGAAGTACTCGGCAGCAATAGAGAGGAGCTAGAAGCTGCCAAGGGCGCCGAAACTAGTCGTCGATTGTGACCCCTTTAGAATGCGACAACTTATTTTTCATAACATGTCGACAAGATGACTTGCAATCTCCGCAGTTCCACGGCGGAACGCGACGACTTAGCTTTCACTTCACACGAGGGCCACGCGGGCGTGCAGCCCCAGACGGTCGAGGAACCTCTCGTCGTGGCTGACGACGACGAGGCCGCCGCGCCAGGCGGCGAGCACGTCGACGAGGTGGTCGGTCGTCGCCATGTCGAGGTC
>Ga0265780_10008308_pt1 | contig 12621 bp, 13 predicted proteins | sample P1T30metagenome_FD_192432 | JGI IMG/M metagenome (GOLD analysis project Ga0265780, IMG submission 192432) | Plant litter microbial communities from East Loma Ridge, Irvine, California - P1 T30 | ecosystem: Environmental > Terrestrial > Plant litter > Unclassified | place: USA: California...
CTCGGCGCTGTCGAGCTCAGCGACCTTGAAGAGGTGATGCGCGTCAACCTTCATCCTGCACTTCAGGCGGTGCAGGCGCTGCTCCCAGGCATGACTGAGCGCGGCTGGGGGCGGGTCGTCAACATCTCCAGCCTGACCGTGCTGGGCACGGTCGAGCGCACGGCTTATGCGGCCGCCAAGACAGCGCTTGTCAGCTTCAGCCGAAGCTGGGCACTCGAACTCGCAACGACCGGCATCACGGTCAACGCGGTGTCGCCCGGGCCGACCGAGACCGAGCTGTTCCGCTCCAACAACCCGATCGGCAGCGAAGGTGAGCGTCGCTACCTTGCCGGCGTGCCCGTCGGACGTTTCGGTACGCCTGACGAGATTGCGGCCGCCATCGCCTTCCTGCTGTCGGAGAACGCCGCCTTCATCACCGGTCAGATGATTCATGTCAATGGTGGTGCCTCGATCGGCAGGGCCGCGTTCTGAAAGCGCCAACCAGCCTCTGTCCGCGTGAATTCGTCGAGAAAGCGGATGGAGGCGATCATCAACTCCGCTGTGCCATCCTTTCGCGACACGTGATGCGCCAGCCGTAGCTCTCGCCGGTTGCTTGGTCCCCATCGAGCACCGAGCTGTTCTGACCGTTGAAGTGCGTCGTGGCCTCATAGGCATTCAGTGCATCGAACACCGGCGCAAGAGTGGCTTTGCCATGATAGGCCTGGCTCGGCTCTGCGCTCCTGCATCGAAATAGACGAGGAGGCTGGCGCTCTCCGTGAAAAGCGCCATCTGGCCAGCCGCATCCCGCCGATCGGCGCAATGTGCGTAAGCGTCGATCAACGCGCGGATCATCCGGCGGTCGTTCATCTGCTCAAGCGTTTCGATAGTCTGGTTCAGCATCGATGTCGGTCCTCTAATCTGCGAAACACCGCCGGAGACACAACATGCAAGCGCAGTGCGTCTCCGGCGGTGAGATGTTCGTTCAATACGCAGACGAAGCCGGCTCGGTTTCCAAGGCAATGCCTTGTTGCCGAACGCAAGCTGATGGTTAATTGGACCGAGCAGCGACCGCTCGGAGCGCCATTACGGTCGAAATGAGTACCCGTTTGGCGCGTATGCGTCCCCTGCACGCCTCCTATGCCAGCGAAAGGTCAGCAAGGCGAGCTCGGAGAGCAGCATTCTCTTGTTCGAGATTGCGAAGCCGCTCCCGCATCGGTTCGAGCGCCTGAGCGATCTCAACTTCTGTATAGCGGGGGGTGATGTGCTGCGGGCAATTCCAGTCAAGGGCCGTGAGGTGGAACAGCATCGCACGCTCGATCTTTCCCCTGTAACCCGGCACAGCCAGCTCCGCAGCCAGATCGGGCGCTGCCGCGAGGTCCCGTACCTCGGCATGAGCAAGGATCTTCATTCGGCGTCGGCCTGGATAGTCCATCAGGAACAGCGCGGTCCTGTCATTCCCCGCCATGTTGCCGAGGGAGAGATATTGCCGGTTTCCGCCAAAATCGGCGAAGCCGAGCGTTCGATCGTCAAGAACACGAAGGAATCCGGCCGGGCCGCCACGATGCTGGACATACGGCCAGCCGGATGTTGATATGGTAGACATGTAAAAGCTTTCGCGGCGCTCGATGAAAGTTGCTTCCACCTCGGTGAAGCGATCGAAAGCGCGGTCACCCCTAAAGCCCTCCCAGAAATCGAGACTGCCGTTCGCCGCCTGTGCGGCCTTCACCTCAGGTGTCGCGGCGAGATCGAGGAAACCATAAGTCATAGCTTAGTGCTCCTGACAGCGGGACACACGACGGCCTGAGCCGTCGGGTGTGCTGGTTCAACGGGCCGGAAGAGTCCGGCCGAGGAAGTCGCGGATCAGCGGGATGATTTCATCTCCTCGGTCCTCCAGCGCGAAGTGACCGGAGTCGATCAGGTGCAGCTCGGCCTGCGGGTTATCGCGCAGATAGGCCTTGGCGCCGGCAGCTGGAAAGATTTCATCATTGGCGCCCCACACGATCAGCGTCGGCGGTTTACGCGTCCGGAACAAGGTGTGAAACTGCGGATAGAGCGCAACATTGGTGCGGTAGTCGTAGAACAAGTCGAGCTGGATCTCGTCGTTGCCCGGTCTATCGAGAAGCCGCTGGTCGTGCCCCCAAGTATCAGGGTCGACGCGGCTCGGATCCTTCACACCGTTGAGGTACTGCCACTTCGTCAGTTCGGGTGTCAGAACCTTGCGAAGGCCGTTGCGATTGGCGGGCGTGGGATCGGCCCACAGCGCCTCGACCGGCTTCCAGAAGTCCTGAATGCCATCCTTATAGGCGTTGCCGTTCTGGACGATGAGGCCGGTTACCCGGCCGGGATGCCGTAAAGCCAGGCGCAGGCCCACCGGCGCACCGTAATCCTGGATGTAAATTGTGTAGCTGTTGACGCCGATCTGGCTGAGCAGCGCCTCGGTGACGTCGGTCAGATGCGCGAAGGTATAGGCGAACTTGGTGTGGTCGGGCGCACTGCTTTCACCGAAACCTGGATAGTCGGGCGCAACAACGTGATAGCGGTCAGCAAGCGCCGGGATGAGATTGCGATACTGGAAAGAGGAACTCGGGAAACCGTGCAGCAGCAATATGGTCGGCGCGTCCTTGGGACCAGCCTCGCGGTAGAAGATATCGAGGCCTTCGACCTTTGCGGTACGGTAGTGAATGACCGAGCTGGACGGCTGCGCAGGGACCTGACGGGCGGTTGCCGCCTCGCTCGCCGGTGGCGCGCCGAACGCCATTGATGCAGCAGCCAAGGCGTTCAATGCGATGTTCTTCTTCATGATCTGCTCCTTGGGTGAAAATGGCTTCGATGCGCTTTTCTCGCTTAAGGCGGCGTGGCCGATAATCGGGTTATATCGCACTTCATTATTGCTGTTTCTGATGATAGTCTGAGCACCACCAGGGATCGGCGATGGACAGATTACGAACGCTTCGGACTTTCATTAGCGTGGCAGAGCATGCGAGCTTTTCTGAAGCCAGCAGGAGACTGAACATGTCGCCGACAACCGTGACCCGAACCGTCGCGGCGCTGGAGACGAGCGTTGGCGTCCAGCTGCTGATGCGCACGACCCGAAGCGTTCGTCTCACTGATGACGGAGCGGCATTCCTGGAGCGCTGCCAGGCAGGAATTGCAGAAATCGACGGCGCTTTCGATGCCGTGCGTGGCAGCCGGTCAGCGCCGCAGGGCACGCTGACGGTAACCGCTCCCGTGATGTTCGGTCGGCTACATATCTTGCCGGTCGTGATCGAGATGCTCCGCCTCTACCCCGATCTCCAAGTACGCCTCCTGCTGCTCGACCGGGTGGTGCGCATGGTCGAGGAAGGGATCGACATCGCCATCCGCATTGCCGATCTGCCGGATAGCTCGTTGCACATGCTGCGCATCGGCGAGGTGCGGCGCGTTCTGAGTGCAAGTCCGGCCTATCTGGCCGAGCGAGGCGAGCCCGCGGCCCTTGCCGATCTACGGCACCATGATCTGATCGCTGTGGAAGATGAGGTCGGGCCGCAGCGAGGATGGGGCGTGGAAGGGCATCGGTCATGGAAATCACCGCGCTTGTCCGTCAACAGCGTGGATGCCGCCATCGTCGCGGCGGTTTCTGGCCTTGGGGTGGTGCGCACGTTGTCCTACCAGATCTCTGAGCATGTCGCGGCCGGCAGATTGCAGCAGGTCCTGCCCGACGATCTTGCACCGTCAGTGCCAGTGTCTCTGCTGTTTCAAAGTGGGCGCCGAGACCGCCCGAACATCCGCACCTTCAGCGAGGTTGCCCAGCGCCAGCTTGGCGGCGCGGCGCTCTAAGGAGGAAACGACGCTCGTATGACTAGGTGGTGCAACCAGCATCAGCTTTCATGCGGACCGCGTATAAAGCGGGTGACCGTATCTGCGACTGCTGATCGTCCGCTTTGCCCGGCGTGATTGGCAGCTTCCGTCCGGACCGGACGTTCACCAGAAATAAAGTGAACGACTGGGTCTGGTCGGCTGCTGCCTCAGACCTCATCGCGGCAACGACCCACAATCAGCCGATCTCAACCTCTTTAAGCTTCCGAGATCCGGCCGTTCGTTCATATCGTGCGCCGGCCATCTTCGTCTCAGTCGACGCGACCGTCAGGACGGCTCCGCTCGCTCGGTCAGCTCGGAGCGGCATCCGGCGCTGGCTTACACCACGCCGTGCTGCTCCTCGGCTGCGCGCGCCAGTCGCTCGACCCAATTCTGATGGTAGCTGAACAGAGCGCCGGGCCGCTTGCGGCCGATCTCTTGTATGAAGAACTCGCCCTGCTGCGTTTCCTCGGTCAACACGTGGCAGCCATCGGCGGCAGGGGTGATGACCCAGCCGTGATAGGCGCTCGATCCGGTCTGGTCTTCGTCGACGGTAGTGGCCCAGCCCAGACGGCGGAAGGGCACGAACTCGGTGACAGTCAGGCTCATCGGAAAACCCACCGTCACCCGGCTGAACCTGGTGCCGAGCGCCAGCTCAGAACCGCCGCTCGTGATCCGCACCTGATCTTCCGGCGGAAAATACGTCGACCAGCGTTCGGCATCGACGAGCAGTTGCCACACCAGCTCGGGCGGTGCTTTCACATCGATGTCGTTCAGCGCGTAGATCGCAGATGTGCGAGGGTGGTACTGCTCGGGCCAGATCACGCGGTCGATCATCGATTGTCTCCTGCTAAGTCGATGACCGTGAAATGGCTCGACCCCGGGCAGATGCCGAGTGCGGAGACGCGCATAGCCGTGGTGCAAAAGCCAACCACAAGCTAGAGGAGAAGGTCGGGTGCAGGTCGGAGCGAATGGCGGAGGCAGTAAGGCAGTGATCGACTGGGACGATGTGCGGATCTTCCTTGCCGTGGCCCGCGAAGGCTCGGTGCGCGCCGCGGCCGCGCGGCTGAAACTGAACCATTCGACCGTGCTTCGGCGCATCGCACAGCTTGAGGAGCGGCTGGGGACACGGCTTTTCGACAAGCTTCCATCCGGTTATCGCCTGACCGGTGCCGGTGAGGAGGTGCTCGGATCCGCAGAGGAGATGGAGGCATCGTCCAGTCGGCTGCAAACGCAGATCTTCGGCCGCGACCAGGCGGTGCGGGGTCTGCTGCGCGTCACAATGGCACCGACGATCGCGACGCACCTGCTGATGTCCGATTTGGCCGAGTTCGCGCAGGCGTATCCGGAAGTCGAGATCGAGATTCTTTCGCTGGACCAGCCGGTGAACCTCACCAACCGCGAGGCCGATGTCGCGATCCGTGTCGTCTACGACCGCAACACGTTGCCCCCCAACCTGCACGGCTTGAAAGGACCCGAGTTGTTTGGGGGCGTGTATACCGCCCAACGCCTGCTCGAGGCGTGGCGCGGCGGCGCGCGCGAGCGGACGCGCTGGATCGTCAGAACCGGCACCGGCGCCGCTGACTGGGCGCACCCGGGCGAACTGCTGGTGTCCGACACTTCCTTGAAGGTCAGCACAGCCGACGCGGAACTCGCCGCCGTTCGCTTGGGCATGGGCGTGACTACCCTCTCCTGCTTCGTCGGCGACACCGAGCCGCTGCTCGTGCGCGTACCGGACACGCCGCTGCAGCTACACGGGACCCTGTGGCTGCTGACGCAGGGCGAGACTCGTCGGACGAAGCGCGTCCGGCTGTTCACCGAGTTTATGGCCAGCCGGCTCGCATCCTATGCGCCACTGCTGGCGGGTGAGCGTCCACTCATCCGGTAGCGCCCGATGAGACCGGTGCGAATATGCATAACCGGTGTCGGAACACGCATAATTCCGCTCGCAAGCATTCGACCCCAGCTTGTGGTCTGTGACTGACGAACTGCGGAGCTTGTGATGTTCGAAGCGATCGAATGGCCGGACGACATGAAGCCGAGCCGCTCACCCATCCATTTCACCAACGAGTTGGAGGTCCCGGTCCGTCCCGAGACGATCTGGTCGTTGCTCACCGATGCCGATGCCTGGCCGGATTATTATCCCAATGTAGCCAGGGTCGATCTGCTCGACGGGCACGAGACGCTCCGGCTGGGGACGCGCTTCGAGGCCAATCTCGCTGGACAGGACGTTCTCGCGTCAGTTGACGAGTTCAAGCCGCTAACGCGGATCGCGTGGAGCGGCGGTCCGAAATCGTCCCCCGGCTCCCGGGCCTACCACGCCTGGATCATCACTCCTTCCGCAACGGGCACGCACCTGTGGACCGAGGAGACGATGCAGGGTCCGCTCTGGCTCGAACTCGCGAAGCCGGCGCCCGACATTTTCTGGCGCACGCACGAGCAGCTGCTCGCCAATCTCTCCCGCGTCGCGGTTGCGCGCGAGGCACTCGACGCGGTCTGAACGGCTGCAATCAACTGGAGACATGACATGACATACGCAATCATTGGCTTCGGCGACGTGGGCCAAGCGCTGGCCGGCATGTTCGCCCGCAAGAACCTCGACGTATTGGTGGCGAGCCGACGTGGACCTGCGGCTCTCGCGGATCGGGCAAAGGCGATCGGGCCGACCGTGAAGCCAGTCATGCTGGAGGAGGCGCTGAAAGCTGACACCATCCTGCTGGCGGTACCTTATGCGCAGACTCGCGCACTGGCGGATGCCGTCGACTGGCATGGCAAGATCGTGATCGACGTCACCAACGCCTATGGAGTGCCGGTTGAGGAATTGGACGGCCTGCCGTCTTCCGCCGCTACCGCGCGGGCGCTGGTCGGATCGCGATTGGTCAAGGCGTGGAACCACCTGGCTGCGGCCAAGCTCGCGCAGGATCCGGCAGTGCACGGCGGGCGTCGGGTGATCTTCGTCTCCAGCGATGACGCCGACGCAGCAACGACGGTCAACGCGCTCGTCGAGCGGCTTGGCTTTGCGCCGGTGCGGTTGGGCGCTCTCGCCGAAGGCGGCGCCTTGGTGCAGGCACGCGGGCAAAGCTGGGCGCCGCTCATCTTCCAGGATTTCATCAAGTTTACGAACTGAGGAGAAGGCTACCATGAAGATCGATCTGACCGGCCGCCACGCGATCGTCACCGGTCCACCGCCGGCATCGGCCGTGCCACCGCCGAGGGGCTCGCACGGGCGGGCGCCGCGGTCGTCATCAGCGGTCGCGGCCGTGAGCGAGTCGAACAGGCCGTCCGGGAGATACGGGATGCCGTTCCCGGCAGCGATGTGACCGGCGTCGCTGCGGACTTAGCGATCGTGCAGGTGCCGACCGCCGACATCCTCGTGAACAATGTGGGCACCGCTCATACCCGGGAATACAACGGGATCGAGGACATCGCGAAGATCCCAGACGAGGACTGGCTCGGCCTCTTCCAGCTCAACGTGATGAGCGGTGTGCGCGCGAGCCGTCACTATCTGCCTCGCGTGGTGACCCGAGGCTGGGGCCGCGTCGTGTTCGTCAGCAGCGAGTCCGCAGTGAACATCCCCAAGGAGATGCTCGACTATGGCATGACCAAGACCGCGCAGCTTGCCGTCTCACGCGGGCTCGCCGAGGCGGTGGCGGGCACGGGCGTCACCGTCAACGCGGTGCTGCCCGGGCCGACCCGGTCCGAGATCATGGGCAACTTCACCGCGAGCCAGGCCGCTGCGCTTGGGATCACCCAGGAGGAAGCAGAGAAAGGCTTCCTCGACACTGCGCGCCCGACCAGCCTTCTGAGGCGGTTCGCGACGACGGACGAGGTCGCCAACTTGATAGTCTACGCCTGCTCCGAGCAAGCGTCGGCAACCAGCGGTGCGGCGCTGCGCGTCGACGGCGGCGTAGTCCGCTACGTCGCCTGATGGATACGGGCTGACCCAGAACTGAACACCCGTGGCGGCCTTTCGCGTCCCCAACGCCGGCCTTCCGTCATGTCGGTGTGGTAGCACCTTCGGCGCGACCGCTGAACAGTGCTGGGTGGCGGAAGGCAACGGGCAGGCTTCAGGCGGATTTCTGGGGCTGGACCCACTCTCCTTCACAAGTGCGAGCAGGACCCGTTAAGGAAAGAAACGAGACTAGCGGACGACGCGTCCGGCGCTTCGCGTTGCGGAAAATGCCCGACGCCCGGCAACAGAACCAGTTCGAAAGGACCCGTGAACTTCTCGGCCACGCTGCCGAGCCCGTCGGGTGGGTCTACGCCATCCTCCTCGCCCCGAACGATAATGACCGGCAACGACAGCGTCTCGGTGGCCTCCACCTTAGCCCCGAGCCAAGCGCCCTCTGGATCTGGCGCGACCACGCCCCAGCGGTAGCGGTAGCTGTGCAGCGTGACCTCCAACCAGTCGGGATTGTCCCAGGCGCGCGCCACACGTGCGAAGGTCTCCTCGTCGAACCAGCCCGGCGGGCCCCAGTCGCTCCACTGAAGATGCGTGAAGCCGCGCCGGTCGTCTCTGATCGCCTGCGCCCCGCGATCGGTCGCCATAAACCATTGATACCAGTCCAGCTGCGCCTGTCGGAATTGTGGAGTGGCCAGGCCGCCGAGCCGGGGCGTCCCGGACAGCATGGCGATCCGCTCGACCCGTTCGGGCCAGCCAACCGCCAGGGCCTCGGCGATGCTTGAGCCCCAATCGTGGCCGACGACCGTAAAGCGCCCGACGGCGAGCGCATCCATCAGACCGATGGCGTCCAAGGCCAAGATGCCGGTGTCGCCGGTCCGACGGGTTGCTTCCGACCGGAACCGCGTTCCGCCGAAGCCACGCAGCGCTGGAGCGACGGTTTGAAAGCCCGCGACATTCAGTTGCTCGGCGACATCGTCCCACGTCGATGGATCGTCAGGCCAGCCGTGGAGAAGGAGAACTACCGGACCATCTTCCGGTCCCCCGAACGTGTCAGTAACATCAAGCTCGCGAACTGTCGCTTTTGGCATGAAACCCTCTCTAGCTTGCCCCGGCGGAACAATCCTGTGCCATCCCAAGGGAATGGTAGCTTTTTCAACGAAGCAGGTGCCGCGAATGTCCAGCCCCTTTCGTAACCTGCAAGCTGCTGCCTAGCGGCCGCGAGGACCCTACCCGGACGGGCGCGGGGCTTTTTTCAGCGATTCAACTTCGGCCGCTCGTTCATGTCGCAAAAGCGCCGACCGGAAGGGCTTGGTTTTGGGACTTAGCGGCCGTACCCGCAGCGGGCGCCGTACGGCAGGTTTGAACAGAAGCGGACGTTCACTGGCTGGAGCAATATTCGCCTCCTACGCCCGGGTCTGGTGGAAAACGGAACGGCAGCTTCCGCGCAGCGGATGTTAGAAAGCCGACCTTTGCGCTTGCGTGCTATCTGCGTTTATAGTGCAGATGGCTCAGATGCAGCAGATTTATCAACAAGAAGGACGGGCCGATCTACATCTCAGTAGCCCCTTGACCCGAGTGCGTCGAATTGGAACCGCGAGATAGGCTCATCCTCATCTGGGATAGTCGGTAAACCGGCGACGTTGCTCAAGTCTACTTCATCAATGAGTGAGAGCTAATCTTCGACAATTCGGTTGCGATCGATCGGATGCATTTGCTAATCAACGGCAAGCCGCAAGATAAAGAAGTTAAAGCATTCGTCACCAGTAAACTCAACGTGCGCGAACGGCTTCTTTGAATTTAACTCAAGCCATTACCGCAGCAACTCCAGCGGTACCGCTTCCCCCATTGCCTTGTAACCGGCCGAGTTGGGATGCAAGTGATCTCCGCAATCGAACGCCGCTGCCAGCCGCGACGGGTCGGACACATCACGCGTCACCTTGTCGAAATCGACCACGCCATCGAAGTGGCCGGGCGCCCGGATCCACGCGTTGATCGCCTGGCGATCGGCCTCGCTACCCGCGTCGGGATGGTAGAAATCGCTGCCCATGTACGGCATCAGCGTCGCGCCATAGACCTTGATCCCGCGGGCATGCGCCCGCTCGACGATCTGCGCATAGCCTGCCGTTAGCTCGGCTACGAAGGCGCGACGCTGCTCGATCGTCTTCGCCTCGAGCCGGGTGAAATTGCCGAGATCGTTGATACCTTCCAGCAAAATGATGGAGCGCACGCCGGGCAATGCCAGCACGTCACGGTCGAGCCGCGACACCGCGTTCGGCCCCAGTCCGTCGAGCAGCACCCGATTGCCGCCGATCCCCTCGTTCAGCACCGCCGCCTTACCGGCCAAGCGCCGCGCCAGCACGTCGGGCCAGCGATCGTTGCCGTTGGCGGTGGCGCCGTGCCCGTCCGTGATCGAGTCGCCCAGCGCGACTACCCCATTCGGCGCCGCGCAGCGCTGCACCTCGACGCCGGACAGCATGTACCAGTGATCGATCTTGGCCGCGCCGGGCAGGCTTTCCGCCGTGATCCGGTCGCCAGCAAGCACATAGGAGGTCGCGCGCGAACCGGGGTGCGACGTCTGGCTCGCTGCATCGCCGTTGACGCGCAACGAAACTGCGAGATCGTCGAACGCTGCAACGTCGAGCGATACCGGATCGGACAGCCAGTCGCCGCCGGCCGGAATGGTGATACCGTTCATACCCGGAAACGTCAGCGTCCGGCGGGACGCGGCGACGATGCGGTCACTGCGGTTGTCGGCGGAACGCGCCACGCCTGCACCAAGAATGACGAGCGGCTGTCGCCCGAACGCATTGGAGAACCGCACCCGCAGCGTCTTGCCGCCGAGCGTCGGCCGGACGATTTCGCGCAGCGTCGCACCCGCCATCCCGTCGGCGGGCAAGGCGTCGGCGGTGGCGGGCGCCATCTGCGAGGAAGCCCAGGCCGCCTGCCACGAACAGCCGGGAGCCGCCGCCTGCGCGGCCGTGGCGAAACCGCCCGCGCCCAGCAGCACTAATGCCAAGTTCAACATCGGGCGCATCGCTGATCCTTCAAACAAAAACAGGGCCGGCCATGGCGACCGGCCCCGAGGATTACACTGGGGAGTGTAACTCTGAAAACACTTGGGCGCCGGCTCCGATCACCAGCTGAACATCGTGCCGTCTTCCAGGCGGTTCACCGGCAGGAACGCGCGCTTGTATTCGTAACCCTTGGCGAGTTCCTCATCGATGTCGACGCCGAGGCCCGGTGCGTCGCCCGGATGCATCGCGCCGTTCTCGAACGTGTAGGCGTGCGGAAACACCGCGTCGGTCTCAGGTGTGTGGCGCATATATTCCTGCACACCGAAGTTCGGGACCGACAGATCGAAATGCAGCGCCGCCGCCATGCATACCGGCGACAGATCGGTCGCGCCGTGACAGCCGGTGCGGACCTGGTACATGTCCGCGAACGCAGCGATGCGGCGCAGGTGCGTCAGTCCGCCCGCATGAACGACGGTTGCGCGGACATAGTCGATCAGCTGGTTCTGGATGAGATCCTTGCAATCCCAGATCGAGTTGAAGATTTCGCCCACGGCCAACGGCGTGGTGGTATGCTGGCGGATCAGCTTGAAGGCCTCCTGGTTCTCGGCCGGGGTTGCATCCTCCAGCCAGAACGGGCGGTATTGTTCGAGATCCTTGCCGAGCCGGCCCGCCTCGATCGGTGTCAGCCGGTGGTGAATGTCGTGGAGCAGGTGCACGTCCCAGCCCAGCGCCTCACGCGCGGCCTTGAACAGTTCGGGCACGACCCGGAGGTACTTGCTCGTATTCCACACGTTTTCGGTCGGCAGATCGGCGTCGGCCGGCTCGTAGAAATACTTGTCCTTCGAGACGCCATAGGTGGAGGGCATGCCAGGTACGCCGCACTGGATGCGGATCGCCTTGTAGCCCTGCGCCTGATATTCGAGCGCGGCGGAGATCGTATCCTCGATCGTGGTGCCGTTGGCGTGGCCGTAGACCATCACGCTCTCGCGGGCCGCGCCGCCGAACAGTTGATAGACCGGCAGGCCGGCGATCTTGCCCTTGATGTCCCACAACGCCATGTCGACGCCGGCGATTGCGGTCATTGTCACCGGGCCGCGCCGCCAGTAAGCGCCCTTGTAGAGATACTGCCAGATATCCTCGATGCGGTGCGCGTCGCGGCCGATCAGGCAAGGCACGACATGATCGTTGAGGTAGCTCGCCACCGCCAGTTCGCGGCCGTTGAGCGTCGCATCACCAACACCGGTGGTGCCGTCGTCGCATTCGATCTTGAGGGTGACAAAGTTGCGCCCCGGCGAGGTGATGATGACGCGGGCGGAAACGATCTTTGGCATGACTATCCTCAGGCGATTTCGAGAGTGACGGTTTTAAGATCGGCGGAGTTCGGCCCCGCCATCGTCAGGTAGCTCAGAACACGTTCCGATTGCAATTGGTATGGCCACATCTTCACATTTACCGACGATCTTACGAACCGGTCGACGGCTGGCATCGAAAATCGGCCGAGTCTAGATCGCGGCATCGCTGTCATCCGCCCGAGCAACTGAACTTGCTTCGTATTCTGCCACGTCTATCTTTTCAGGCGGAAAGACGATAGTATAAGACCATATGCAAATTATCGGCCATACCAATGAGGCGTTGTCGGATCCTCTTGCTAGAACACCGACGTTCGCAGCCATCTCCAAGGCCGAAGGATACAGCCGCTCTTATCAGAAGATTGCCCGTGCCGTTACGATGGACATGATCAGCGGAAAGTATGACGTGGGCTCTCGACTTCCCGCTGAGCGCGAGTTGTCTGTTCAATATAATGTGAGTCGGCCTGTAATCAGGGAGGCCCTGATCGCTCTAGAGGCGCAAGGGTTTGTCGAGGTTCGCGTAGGAGCAGGCGCATTCGTT
>Ga0265780_10008309_pt1 | contig 12619 bp, 7 predicted proteins | sample P1T30metagenome_FD_192432 | JGI IMG/M metagenome (GOLD analysis project Ga0265780, IMG submission 192432) | Plant litter microbial communities from East Loma Ridge, Irvine, California - P1 T30 | ecosystem: Environmental > Terrestrial > Plant litter > Unclassified | place: USA: California...
TGGTGATGCTGAGTATGTTCATGTTCCTGTTCCTCTTCCCCCGTCGCGAGCAGCTTATCGCGCTTCGTATCGCTTCTCTCCACCTCCACATGCCTATCCACCCCCAGCTCCACGGCAAACCTCAATCGCAATATCAAGTACTAACAAGCATGCCAGCTTCTGCGCAACACATACGCAATGTTCTCCCCAGGCGAAACAAACCTACATACTCCACCGCGATATCCTCCACGCCCTCATCATGCCCGTCGTAACCCTCTTCTCCCGCGCATCCACACTAGCCTCCGCGGCACTATGCACACAACGCGCCTCTGACCTCGAGCTCGCCTTCTCCGGCGAATCCCGCAGCGCATTCATCGGCCTACAGTGCTTCATAACCGAAGAAGCAGACTGGTGCCGCACCCGGGGCTGCCCAGCATGCGTCGTAACAGCAACCCTCAGCACCGACAGCCACATCCGCCTCACCATCGCCGCAAGTCTGCTTAGCACAGCAAACATCGCGACGCCAACGCAAGAAGAACCGCCAAAGCACATCGAAGACAGAACACTGCCTCCGCTCCCTCACATCCTCCCTGCGCTCCAACACGCCGTTATAAACGACCCGTTCTGGGAGGGCTCAGAGATCTGGGGCTATATCCTCTCGCGCGCAACACAACTCTCCGCTGGTATCCAGGCCCTCATCGCTGAGTGCGTGAACCTCGAGTCCCTCGTCTCGTCACCTACGACCGAACGCCCAGGCTCGAAGCGTGGGCTGACACATCCCACGGTGCCTTTCGTGGTATCAGGGCAAGCGGTTCAGGAGAAAGGCGTCAAGCTGAGGAAGAGCAAGCTGGCGAAGCGACAACTCAGACTGCGCGACGAGGAGGTGGAGCTCATGCGAAGAGTAGCCATGCAGTGCTGGGCGAAAGCTCAAGTACCCAAGCACGTCAGGGGAGAAGTACTAGGCTTAGGCGATAGCAAGCGGACGAGGAGTTTGACCTGCCCGTAAGCAACGGGTCTACACGGTCTATCAGCAGTGCGCCTGTTGGATCGGAACGGTGTTATATGGCGTTTTGAGGGCTCGCATATGGATGATACCACAGCATACCACTTTTCCTTGGGTTAGGCGGCATCTGATGTCGCGGGACTGGTTGGTTCCGCGGCTTGGTTGGGAGGCATATACATGGTATGGGGGTATTTCTTTTGTTTGGCATTAGATACTACTGGGGCACAAGTGGTCTTTAGAGGTCTAATATATCTACATGTTCGCTTAAGTAAGTGCCAGTTGACGTTCCATCAAGCAAGTTGGCGTGCTTTCTGGTGCCGACAATGATCTGCCAGATTTCCATCGATACCTTAGCGAGGGTGTTGGGGGCCACATCCGCGCACGGCGGCTCACCAATCATCATGTGGGTGGCTTGTAGCTGCCTGCTCGCACATAATCTCAGCCTTTTCCACTTCGCGAACACCACAACAATCATGACAAAACCCGATCTGCCTGCTCTTGTGTCAATTTTGCGACGAGGGGAGACCTATAGATCACTACGGCGTGGCTCCATCTACGAACCGATACCAGAAGGCGAATACATCCGACTACTTGAGCTTCGGCCTGGTCGCGGCAGTGACGATATCGACTGCAGTCTCAGGATTGTCGACATCGAATCTGCCAAAGCGACCTACGAAGCGATATCTTACGTTTGGGGCGATTTCAAAAGCACTGTCAACATATGGTGTAATGGACTGCGAGTGTCGATCACCGTCAGCCTCGCGGATGCGCTGCGAAACTTCCGACACAAGTCTGAGGCTCGTGTACTATGGGCGGATGCCTTGTGCATCAATCAGAGGGACGATCGGGAGAAGGGACATCAGGTCAAGAGAATGGGCGAGGTGTATGCCAACGCAAAGCGTACACTTGTTTGGCTTGGCTGCGATGAATACAGCGTTGCTGAACATGCATTTCTTGTCATCCTCGAGGCAAATGCATACTTTGCGGCCTCATTCTTGCGAGCGGGCCAAAAATTCCACAGAATGGCACCCTTGATGAGACCGTACCCTATTTGTATGGACGAAAGTACATGGTTAGGGGTCGCAACACTCTTCAAATTCCTTTGGTTTAGAAGAGTATGGACTGTTCAGGAAGCCGCCATCGCAAAGGAGTGTCGCTTGTATTGGGGCCCGGTCAGCATCGACATTGCTGATGTATTGGAAATATCTATTTGGATGGTGACCAATGTCATCCGGAGCATCGTCGGGAATTTGAATACTCTTTCCATAGGTCGTATAACACTGTACCTCTATTACAATATTCATCAGCCGGAACGATGGCAGCGATCCCGCATCGGATTGACCTACTTGGCCACCCGCACCACAACGGACATGTTTACCACGGTCATTCAGGCAGCCCGATATTTAGAAGCAAGTGATCCTAGGGACCATGTCTACGCGTTTTTGGGTTGTCCATCCGCCATTGACAGCAAGGGCCGCACACTGGTGGAGGCAGACTACACTATCCCGATGAACGATCTTAATCTTCGTCTCGCCTATGCGCTGGTGAAGAATCCCGCAGAAGGGCCGTTTGCTCTTTCGTCTGTTCGTCACGACAGTAGAGACAAGGTTCTGGACAACATGCATCCTTCTTGGGTACCGGCATGGCATGCTGCTGGGAAATCTCGCATGACAATAGCGAATTCGACATATTGGTTCCAAGCTGGAGGAACGAGACAACGCTTTACAGCCACCCAGTATGGCAAGAATCGATTGAGAGTTGGTGCTTGCCCCTTCGATACCGTCATCTGGAGGTCATCTGCCATACGACCCTATTCGTCGACTAGCGGGCTGAATGGAACACTCATCGATCTGTTATGGGACGATGTGGTCCAACGCTCGTCACAGCTGGGCATTACAATTCGACAGCCCGACTTCTTGCGCAGCTTAATGATAGGTTACCCAGCCAGCAAAGGACCCTCAACCACTTCCGATGGGAGACAGCAAAGCGTGATTGATGCATACAGAAGAAGTATCAGTGTAGCGAGAACGAGCGATTCAGAGGCTGTGGTGATGTCTCCACGCGATAGACATGATGCAGCAATGTTCGGAACTGGGCTTCAAGATCTCTGCAACGCAAGCATCTTTTTGACTACAGGGGGGCGTATCGGGTTAGCTCCACGAGGCGATCTGGTCAAACTCGGCGATGTGTGCTGCATCGTCTTTGGGGCAACTGTTCCTTTTCTCCTCACACCGTCAAGAAAAGGTCGGTACAAGCTTATTAGCGATTGCTATATCCACGGTGTCATGAATGGTGAGATCATGGAAGGATTCTGCGAGATCGACCTGAATGAGCAGAGCATCGTTCTGGAATAGGCATACTACATTGGCCTCATCAAACATCATTAGGAGGTCTGGTGTAACTCGGCGTATCCTTGAGTTTGGAAGAGTCTATGATGAGCTGATATACGAAGCTCTATTGTCTCTCACTCTCATTCAACCACTTATACACCACCCTAGCGTCCTTCCCCTTATATCTCTCATCCTTCATTGCCTCACCAAAAGCCTCCAGCGTAGGCTTATCGAGTATAGTGCGCGCCCCCACCATCTCCGCAAGCTGACTCCCCATGCCCAACACCTTTGCGCAAAGCTCGATGCGAAACCCGCCCTCGTAACCCCGTGAACTCGGCACATTGGCTTGTATACCCGGTACTGGATTGCTCTTACTCGTGACCCAACATTGTCCGCCGGAGACGTTGATTACATCCGTGAGGAGTGCGACGTCTAGCCCCATCTTCGAGCCGATGTTCAGGGCTTCAGACGCGGCGAGCGATGTGATGGCACTGAGGTAGTTGTTGATGACCTTGAACGCTGTACCTGCGCCAATGTCGCCGCAGAGAAATATCGCGTCTGGCTTGCCCATGTGACTCAGGTAGCCCTTCACAGTAGGGAAGATGTCCTTGTTGTTCGAGCCTGCCATGAACGCCAGCGTACCGTCCTGCGCTCCCATCGGTCCACCCGAAACCGGCGCATCGACAAATGTGAGCATCTTGCTTGCGCTGGAACTTTCCGCTGCTTTTGCAACCTCCAGTATCGTAGCCGTTTCGATAGTGCCGCATTCCATGATCAGCTTTCCCTCTCCACCCTCCGGTAGACTCTCCGCACCGACAAGGACACCCGTTTCTTTATCAAGATAAACCTTTTTTACAGCATTTGAATCAGGTAGCATTGATATGACGGTGTCGGCTCTTTGGACGGCATCATATCCATTATTTACTACTCCCACTGGACCCTGGCCTGAGGCGTCTGATTGGAACTTTTCGAGCGCGGAGGTAGATACGTCGCATATCAGAAGGGTATGTGAAGAGTCGAGACCTTTGCGAAGATTGAGGGCCATGGGATAGCCCATCACGCCAAGGCCTGCCGTTTGTTAGTCTGAGATAAGATGAAGAGGAGATACTTAGGTGGGAAGGAGCGCACCGATGAAGGCCACAGTCTGCCTTGGTGAAGACATTGTGTTGCAGATATGTTCTCTAATGGTTTCTTGTTGCTGCTTTTTGCTTGATCTATCCGACTTTGGGGGCTATCTTCGCAAATGCAATCTCACTTTCGTATCTTTGAGTGTTGATGTGGTAGCCGTGCTCAGTAGCGCGATGTTTTCCGCGGGAGTGTAGTCGCGACGGACTCACCAACCTCTTTCCCCGCGCACCACTATCCATTCTGGCTCCGTACTGCCACAGAGCATCTCCATCCTCGAAGTTCCCCTCGTACCAAGCCGCGTCGTGCTTCCCCAAGCCTAGCCCCGCATCTCACCCCGCATTGGGGAACACATGGCTTCTCCACCTCCGCAACGTTCGCAGATCGGCAATCCGGCTAATACTCTACACCCTGCCACCGACGTCGATGTGCAGCATTTCTGTGTCACTCACATTTCAGGCGTCCTGCGTATCGAAGCGAGTGATGAAGGATTCACGGAAGTTGGAGAAGGACCCAGGCCTAGACGATGGACACGAGTAATGAGCGCGGGAAGGCGCATAGCGTACATACAGGCCGGATGTACGCCCTACTATTGAAGATGCATAACAGACGAGACGTCTTGATTCCCGACATTGGATAGGCTGTTGTAAAGCCTTCCGCTCCTTTTTCCTTCGTTTTTCGTCATATTTCGGCAATGGCAACGCCAGACCTGCAACGCTCGGTAGCAGACGAGAAACACGAACAAGTGCAGCGCGAATACCTTACGCAAGATGAAGACCCACAAATCTTTGAGAACAGGAAGAAAGAAAATGCGTTGCGGCGGAAGCTGGACTGCTTCGTTGCGCCAGTCATGATGATGCTGATGCTCATCAGCTATCTGGATCGCGGTAACATTGGGTTTGCTGCGACGCAGGGCATGACTACGGATATCGGACTAAAGGGGAGCGAGCTGAATGTGCGTTAAGATTGTGGTCTCGAATGCTGGGGAACGTCAGGCTAATTAAAGCATAGACTGCTGTATCGGTGTTCTACATCTTCTACATTCTCGCTGAAGTATGTGTTATTTCCAGCTACGACTCTGCATATCTGACGTCAAACAGTTTCCGACTTCGTTGCTAGTCAAGCGTCTCCAGTTCAACAGAGTCATTCCCACAATCACCTTTTGCTGGGGTATCACATGTCTCTGCACCGGCTTTGTGCAGAACTTCGCTGGCCTGGTAACTACGCGCATCTTCCTGGGCTTCTTCGAAGGCTGCCTGTTCCCGGCAATGACGCTGTTCCTATGCAATTGGTATACTAGAGAAGAGCTGGGTATCCGCATCGCATATCTATTCATCGCCTCGGCGTTATCGGGGGCCTTTGGTGGTCTTATCGCATTCGGCATCCTGTACATGAATGGAGTTGCTGGGTGGTCGGGGTGGAGATGGTGGGTTGCAGCTTTCGCAAGTCTGATGATCTTTGAACTAATGCATAATTCAGGCTTTACGTTATCGAGGGTATCATCACAATAATATGGGCAGCCTGTTGCATCTTCCTTGTCCCCAAGTCCTTCGAAACCGCCTACTTCCTCAACGACGACGAGAAGTCTCTTATGCGCCAGCGCGCACATCGAACACAGGCATACTCCGACTCTGAGGGCTCCGGTCATTATGGGAAAGCTGATATCAAGGAAGCAGCAAAGGACATCAAAAGCTGGGCGCATGGTCTCATCCAGATCGCCGTCGTGACGATTCTGTATGGTTTCGGCACCTTTTTGCCTATCATCATCCGCAACGGGTTCAACTTCTCTACCAAACAGGTACCACTAGCCACTTGCAAGTTTAGATACATCGCTTAAATACCCAGGCACAATACCTCGTCATTCCCGTCAATATCTGGGGCGCCATCGTCTACGCAATCGGCGCATACCTATCCGACCGGTATCAAACGCGCTTCCTACCCTTGATCCTCATGGCGCCAGTAGGCATCGCCGGCTACGCCATCCTCCTCTCCCCAGTGAGCCCATACGTCCAATACTTCGCCACATACCTCGTCGCAACCGCCTGCTTCCTCTGCACCGGCGGAAACATCACGTGGCTATCTGCAAATTGCGCGCCTGATGGCAAACGCGCGGCTTCTCTAGGCATCTTACTCACGCTCACCAACATCGGTGGTGTGGTATCTGGCCAAATTTACCAGAGCAATGCTGCGCCGAAGTATACCTTGGGTCACGCCTGGAGTTTGGGTTGTTTAGCGTTTGCATGGTGCGGATGGTGGATTGTTATGGCGATCTATAGAAGAAGGGAGAAGAGGAAAAATGTCAAACTTGCTCAAGGGTATACTATGCCTGCTGGAAAGCAGTACACGGACCGCGAACCGGACTTTAGGTATCAGGTATAGCTGCGCAATCGCCTTAGGGACTTCAAGAACTTGAAAACGCCGTATGAATTGAGTCCAAGCTGGAGGATGTCGTGTGACTTTTGAGTTTCTTGTGTCAAAGTATAGAGCAGCGTGATGTGCTTCAAGATTTCTACAAGCCACATAAACAATGTTACAGGGTAGCGGGCTGTACTTCAAGCTTTTCACGGACAGTATATGCACTACCCACAAGCCTTGAAGCACACCAGGCTCCTACACGACATTACTCTTCGACCACTTTCATAACCCCCAGGCAGCTACCAACAGTCCTTTTTGCTACGCCTTCAAAAAAGACATGTTCTTTATCTGCTCAGTGACATCCTCCAAGCCTTCCATCTTATCCTGTATCAGCTCAATAGCCTTCTGCGGATCCATCCAGCCGGCGAACTTCTCAGGCACCTGCACCTGCATATTGCGTACATCCACCAGAAGAGCTTTCACCAAAGGCCGATTGAACAGCTCTTCCGAGAGATAATTCGGTACCGTCTCGTCGATGGAGAGATTACTAAAGCCCGAGAAATTCCCTTTTGAGAACTGGTCTTGCGCGTGCTCGTTTTGAAGTTCTTTCGCCACAACCTTCTCTTTCTTCTCCTTGTAGATGATGAACTGCATAGCCCAAGCAGATCCATGTTTCTGGTACTCTTCCTGTGGCATCTGCCGGGCTACGCTCCAAAAGTCGTCCGTGGCGTATTTCTGCGGTGGAACGCACTCTTCGAGCGCTTTGACCGCCGCACCCATCCTGCCCCTAGCCTGCTTGCCCCAATGTACCAGATCATACTGGCTTGTCCGCCAAAGTCGAGCGATCCAGTAATCGCGCTTCTCCTTCCCGTCATACTCGATATGCATCGCCGTTTCCAGCCATGCGCCGACGAACTGTTCGAGGAATACAATGAGTTTCTCTGCGAGAAACTTGCGTGCATTAGGCGTGCTGAGGACGATATGGGCTAGGAGGACGTTGAAACGGATTTCCTTGTGCCAACTTGAGAACGACTGGGTCTGGCTGATCTGCCAAGGCCATGTCGCCATGCAGACTTTGATGTCTTGGTCGTTCTTTCGCGCGAGGAAGTTGGCGGCGGCGAAGTCGTTGTAGTTGGCAAACACGAAGTCGAGCTGCAGATTTGGAGGAATGGTAGGGACGTTGAGGCTCTCTGGGTTCTCGTAGATGTCGCGGAGGGTGGGGAGACGACCTGAGGGGAACACGCGGCCGGGGATCTTGAGCTTAGATAGCTTGTGTTTGAGGAGGTGACCGGCTTTGTTGTGGAGGTCGAGGAGTTGTTGGTCGGTAAGCGCCATCTTGAGGCTGGGAGGAGTAGAAAAGATAGGTGTGTAGATTGTAATAAGCAGAGTTGGTGAAGTCGATAGAAGTTGGTTTTATAGTACAAAATCGAGGTGAAGGTGAGCCGCTCGCGCGACAAGAGAAACACTAATGACGCCATGTTCTTTGATCGAAAGTAAAGGTAAGTTGGCAGCCTGAGAGCAAACGCGCGCGATCCTCGCTCACTTCGACACGTCCTTTAACGCCGTCACCTCATACAAGTCAGAATTCTAAACAGGTTTGCAGCCTACATCAACATAAAAACCTGTAAAGTAGCTAGCCTAACGCCGATGTATGCTCCCGACCTACTCAGATTCTTCCTAGATTGACGTGCTGTGATACAAAAAAGGAATTGGCAAAAACAAAATGATGGCGCTGACAACCTACTAACACAGAGTCGTACTCTATAGCGTGCTTTCTGTTGTCAACTGTAGTGAATCGAACCCACGAGCGACCATGGGTATGACTCTGCAATGCTGATAGCCAGTGTGGGTGAGACAACTGACTAGACTAGCCGGTAATGCGCATTGCTGTCTTCTTCGTTTCAATGAGAAACTCTCCAGTGATGGGCTTTATATACCTAGAAAATGTGTCGATGCACCTACTACAATCGATTTTGGGGGTGAGGCGACGGACTGCGTTTTGAGGTGAAGGACGCACGTCATTGTGGGTGTGGACGAAAGAGTCTGTGCGGGTTTGGGGGTTTAGGCGAGAGTGTTGACGGTGGGAGAGATGATGAGCTGGAAGTGAGAGGGCGTGAGCGAGGAGGCAATCAGATGCGAGTGTATCGAGACGGTTTGGAAAGAACAAGAGAGATTGGAAGACAGAGAAGTCAATGTGAGCAAAATCAGTAGCAAGAGGTGAGAGAAACTATCGTGTCATACGCTGATCGTCCATCCCATCTTATACAAAGAAAAAATGAACAGGTGCTTTGCCGACTACATTGGTATACGAGTTAAAGATCAACAAGATCCAAAGGTGATGTAGGCTCCTAGGTGATGCGTATTCAGCTTCTTCCTTGCATGCGGTGCTCCAATCCAGTTGTCCAGAGTCACGATCGAGACCAGGGTGACGGGCACCTTGAAGTATAATTTTACATTCCTCTTACTTCACTATCTTACTTTCATCATAAAGCGCCATGCGTCTCCAGATGCGAAGATCTAATACAGTGACACGAAGTCAAGCCAGCATTAATCACGCCCATCCTCCCACTCATGTACTCGCCTGCTTCAAGGCTTCCAGTTTCTCAACCTGCCTCCTCAGCATGACAAGCGCGCCCAGACTGATCTTTCTGAGTCCATCACGCTCTCCCTCCTCACTACCCTCGGCGCTTTGCTCGACAACATCCTTGGCGGCTTCAATAGCTTTATCGAGGAGCTTCGGCGCACCGTCTTCTTGGCTTTGGTAGAGGTATTGTAGTTCTTCCTTGAACGGCGCAACTTCATGCGTGAGCGCGTGATGGATGAAAGCGCGGGCACGGAAGTAAGCGCGTTCGGTGTAGAGCGCAGAGCTGAGCTTCGTCTCTGGCGCTGAGCGATGGACATCGTAGCCAGCTTCGTTGTAGTAAGGTTCCTTGACCAGCACAAGTCCCATGATGGAGACTAAAACCTGGAGTAGTGTGCTCTTCGCGGGACTCCAGCTTTCGTTCCGCTCGTCGGTGTGCCATGTGCCCAGTAGACTCAGACAGATCTTGCCGTCCTCGTATAGGTTTGGGTTGACAGGTCCGTTGCCGTTCGTCCAGCTGTGGAAAAAGGCGGATGGTGCTTCTTGTGGGTATGCGGATCCGAGGTGGAAGTCGATGACGAAAGGCGCGTACTCGTAAGGTGTGTCGTTGGGGCCGATCATGAGGACGCGAAGGAGATCTAATCGAGACTCCCATGTACGGACGAAAATGCCGGGTGGGAGTGAGCTTCGGAGGATCTTGTGCTCTTTTGCTATCCGGCGCATGAAAGCCGACGATGACGCCGACGACTGAGAGATGTAGTGATGAGAAGATGGTGGGGCTTCTTCGAGGATGAGGAAAGAGGCCGGGCCTTCTGTGGGCTGCTCTGTGTGATCATCCAGTGCTATACCGCCGTCTTCATCGGGTTGCTCTTCGGGAGTCGTCTTCGATGTATCGACTTCTTTCGTGATGTCGACAAGATCGGGCATCGATGTATCCGTGTTGCCATCATCTTCTTCCTCTTCGTCCTCATCCTCTGTCGACCAGTCCCCTTCGTCGCCAACAGGCTGTTCACCATCCATACCCTCATACTCAATCCACATCTCATTGAATGACGCCGTGTCGAAATTGCTCTCATCACTCTCGTCGGAGTCATCGATGTATTCACCTTCGAGCGGATCCATGTTGCCGAAATCATCAGCCATATCGCTGCTGTAAGCAAGAGTGACGCGTTCGTAGGGAACCTTGACATCTACAACAGGCTTTGCTGCGCCAAGGCGGACGGTGAGCTTTCCATCCAGACCCAGGTCGATGACCTCTCCAAACCAGTCGGGACCAGTGACGTTGAGCGGTGTCTGTACGCCTTCGATTGAGTCTGGATGTACAAGTACAAAGTCGCCGCGCCTTCGTGTCAGCGCTGGGAAAGAGTAAATGTCGTATAGACTGACGTCTTCAACAGTCTCGTGTAATTCGCCTGTACTTGACGGAGGAAGTAGGTCTGGGCCAAAGAACTCGATGGAAGGATTCTTGAACCATCGCACAGTGGCTATCCGATCTCGGCCCTTGACTGTCTGGACCACACCCACTTTCGAAGGCTTCTTTGTCGCAGAGTCATCAGCGTTATCACCTTCGCGATTCTCTTTGGAGAAAACAACTTCACCAGGCCAGACCTCATCGTCGTCTTCTACATTGGGATCTGGCAGCAGAGAAGAGCTGAGATCGTGCGTTATTGACAGGTCTTGCCATTGAACGGTGACCCGACTGTGAGTCTGCATCACTAAGAAAACATTGAGATCGTATCCCAGGCTTTCCGTCCGCGCAATGCGTGTCACCTTCCCTTGTGGATATCCGTTGGGTAATTCCCTTGTGCCGTCGTACTTTACAGCAGCGCCGGCGATGTCCTTGAACCGTACCCGATCACCCACGGCCACATCGGTAACATGGTATGATTTGTCGACACCGTTTTCAGAGACGGGGAGTGTTGTGGCCGTACCTCCTGAGGCATCGTATCGGTAGAAGTTGGGGCTCTCGAATTCGTCTCGACCGATTGTCGCCGGAGGCTCGTCTGCATTGAAGGCGACGTTGCGCGCGCCGATGCTTCTTGCTAGCCATTGCACGTCAATTTCGGATGCTCTTGTCTCGACGACCATGCCCACAGGCGGCACGCTCGGATCGTATGCGCCGAATCTCCAGTTTCCCCGCCGCAGGTTGCCCTTTTTGGTCTTGACTGTGTCGCCTACGCTGAGCCGCTCGAGAGTGGTGTCGTCTTGTTCCAGCTCTGCCGGGTCCTCAACGACTACGACTGAGTTGTTGGCCAGCCTGATGGCGACCTCGTCGTATACGTTCTCTACCCGTCCGACCCAGTCGCCGTACACGATTAGCGCGCCCTCGACGAATTCGTGTACGTTGATGAGCTCGTCGGCCGGAATGTTCCGTATGGATAGATCGTCGGTGGTTGTCTGTGTGATTTGGCCGCCGTTGAAGAGGGTCGCGGGGAAGAGGGTGCAGACTGCCTGGGTGCCAATGACGGTACCACTAATATGATCTTCGGCCTTCCTCTTGACCACATCGCCTACGTACAGCGCGCGATCCAGCAGCTGAAGCTTTGCTTCTGGTATGAGTTCCGTCTTGTACTGGGTCTGCCACGACACTAGGACCGTACCCCGCGGTGGGATACCGTCTTTCATGAACTTCCAAAAATCTTCCCTGGGGATATCGGTGTGGCGTTCGATGTCGTCGGGGTAGTCGCGCTGTGGCCGGGGCTCGTGCGAGTCGACATCGCCAAAAGACCTCTCTATGATGCCGACGCTGTACTTGTCGTCCTTGAGCCCCACGGTATCCTCGACACAGAAGACGACATCCTGCGCGCTTTGCATTTGGCGTGCTGAAGTATGCGGTGGTGTGATTCCTGCCACTTCTGCAGTGTCGACTGGATTTTGCGGTACTGAAAAGGTATTGGAGGCGGTGAAGAAAGGCACGAGGTGATTCGAGGGTAGCGTTCGCGGCGAAATCGGTCGTGTCGGTGCAGCTTCGTCGTCGGCGGTCGAGAGGTCTGTGAGAAAACGATTCTGGAACAGCTCAGCGAGGAAGCGCTCGACTACGTTAGGTTGCTGTGGTCTATCTGCGTCGTCGTCCGCGCTATTGGGGTTGTCTGTGTGGGAGTGGCCGCGATCCATGAGTCCTGCGGTTCCAATGTTGCGGTAGCGGCCGCATGTGAAGTGCAAAGGGCGCTAACGCGGCAGGGGTCAGCCTCGTGGCACCTCCGCCCGCAACTCGACACCTGGGCAGCCACCCCACGCTGCCCTCGA